>Ga0105090_10000362_pt1 | contig 21782 bp, 29 predicted proteins | sample PPLLak3March2015_FD_79110 | JGI IMG/M metagenome (GOLD analysis project Ga0105090, IMG submission 79110) | Freshwater sediment microbial communities from Prairie Pothole Lake near Jamestown, North Dakota, USA - PPLs Lake P7 Core (1) Depth... | ecosystem: Environmental > Aquatic > Freshwater >... | reverse complement strand
GTCCTACCCGGGCAGCACTGCCTACGGTGCGCGGCCGGCGCCCTCGACAGCACCTCCGCCCGCCGTCCCCGCACCACCAACCACCGTCGCATCAGCGCCGAACCAACCGGCACCGGGTCCACTGCTGCTGCCGGCCCCACCGCCCAGGCCCGTGCCGGGCGACCCTGAAACGGTTCAGCTGCCCACCACAGGGAACTGCCGGTTTCCCTGGCACAACATGCTCGCCAAGAACTTCGTCGTCTACGTGGTCGGCGGTGCAAGCGGAGCACCCATCCCCGGGATGCTCGACAAGGACGGCCGGCGGGTCGGGAAGTTCGACGTTGACGTCAACAGCCCGGGGCGAAACGTCGGGCTGGTGCTGGTGTCCCAGGAGCCTGCGCTGTGGAACATCAGGACGACTTCGGAGACCCAGATTGTCGGGCTCTGGGCGACCGGACGGCATGTGCCTCTGGTCGTGGGTCATAACGACGAATACCGCACCTATCGTTCAGGCACCAGCGACAGCACACGGTGTGCCGTCGACGACCCCTCTCCCGCGGCGGCGAACAAGCATGCGCGTGTGGCCTTCGGGCAGGCCGCCGGTCGCTTCTACGACGTGTCCGTCACCAAGCAGGCCGAGGTGGGGGTTCCGCTCCAGGCGGGACAGTCGTTCAAAAGTTCGGGTCCTTTCTATACGGAGCTGGTCGACCCGACGCTGGTCATGCCGGACCGTGTCGGCCTGGAGCGCGCCGAGCAGGCCGGCGTCATCCGCGCGATGACGTCCGAGGACTACCGGGTCTGGATGACGTACTACCGGCGCTGCACCGCACCTGAGTACAAGTCACCCGCGGAACTCGCTGGCAAGCCCGAAACCTTCGTGCCGCGGAAGAACAGCTTCGTCGTACTGAAGCCCTTCCGCCTGGGGCCAGGCCATGCGAGCGAGATGCTGGGGAAGCTCTATGTCATGCCGGGGACGCAGCTCGAGATCGGCAATCGCTCCACGGTCATCATCGAAGATGCCAATCAGCTGAGGTGCAAGTGACGCCCCCCGAGCTGAAACTGGACTTCCGATGGACCGCCGAGCCGCTGTCCTCGGAACCGGTGAGCGGGACGATTCCCGCTTCGTCGTCTTGTCTGCCGGGAGTCTCGACCGGCGCGGCACGCAGGAAGCCATTCTGGACTGCCTGCGCGGGCAGTCGGGGAAGGAGTCCGACGTTGCCATGAACGACCGCGATTAGTGATGCGGATGCAACACAGACGCGTGACGCGATGTTGGCCTGATGCGCGGCCACCAATGATGGGTAATGGCAGTTGATAGAGGCAGCTTTAGAGAGCGCTCGACAGCTAACGAAGGGAAAAGATGAACTGGTTCTTGGTGGCTGTGAAGCAAAAGTACGCTGACTTTTCGGGGAGAGCACGTCGAAGGGAGTACTGGTTCTTCTTGCTCGTCTACCTTCTGATCAACATCGCGCTACTGGTTGTCGACAACCTGCTGGGATGGTTCGACGCTGATTCCGGCGTGGGAGTGCTTTCTGGGATTTTCACTCTGGCCTTGTTGATCCCTTCACTCTCGGTTGCAGTACGGCGGCTGCACGACACGGACCGCAGCGGATGGTGGCTTCTGATCGGCCTCATACCGTTGATCGGGGGAATCGTCCTGCTTGTGTTCTTCGTTCAGGACAGCCAGACAGGAGCAAACCGGTTCGGCCCCAACCCGAAGGGCGCGGCCTAGTACTGCCACTTGCACGGCTGTCGGGACCTTATCGAATCAACTTCGTGGGAGAAAATCGTGAGCAACCGATCGTTTCTGTTCTTCGTTGCTGGTGCGCTTGCCGCTTCGGTGGCGGGCTGTGGTGGCGGCGGAAGCGCATCCGGTCCGATCGGACCCAGTGTTCCTCCGGCACCTGCGCCAGCACCGACGCCGGCGCCCGCTCCGACCGCCCCGCCCTCCTTCGCGCTGCAGCCCGCAACACAGCAGGCGAACGCGGGCGCGGACGCCACGTTCACCTCAACCGCTCCCGACGCCACTAGCTTCAAGTGGCAGCAGTCGACTGACAGCGGCACCACGTGGACCGATGTCGCGGGCGCGACGACGGCGACCCTGACCGTGCCTGCAGTGACGCTGGTCCAGAGCGGGACGCTCTATCGAGTCATCGGCGCGAACTCTGCGGGGAGCACAACGAGCAGCCAGGCGGGACTGAGTGTCGTGCCGTACTTGCGCCTCCTGGCGGGCGCACTGGGCGGCCCCGGATACCTCGACGCACAAGGCGCTGCCGCGCGGTTCAATTTCCCTCGCGCGTCCGGGTTCGATGCGGCCGGCAACCTCTACTTCGGGGACGCCCAGAACTACGTGATCCGACGGGTGACACCCGCCGGCCAGGTGACGACCTATGCGGGTCGGCCAGGCGTTCCGGGACGCGTCGATGGTCCCCTCGCCTCCGCGACCATGGGCAGCGTGCGCGACGTCAAGATCGATGCGGCGGGCACGGCGTGGTTCGTCGACCAGACCACTTGCTACTTGCGCAAAGTTGAGAACGGCATGGTCACGAGTGTCGCAAGCCTGGCCCTCGGCTCGAACCCGTGCGAGGGACAAGCGTCGACCCCGAGTTCCTATGATCCGGCCGAGCTCGCCATCGGTCCGGCGGGTGACCTGTTCGCCTCCGATCGCAAGCGCCACGCCATCCTGCGCGTGACCCCTGCCGGCGTGGTGTCCGTGTACGCGGGCAATCCGAGTGCTCCTCCCGATGCCGTGGACGGCGGGCGACTCAGCGCGAGGTTCCGAGGACCGCGCGGTCTGGCGTTCGACCCGACAGGCAATCTCTATGTGGCCGACTCCGATAACGGACTGATCCGGCGGATCGATGCGGCCGGCAATGTGGTCTCCCTGGCCGGCCTCGCAGGCGATCGGCGCAACGTGGACGGAACTGGGACCGCGGCACGCCTGATCGGCCCAACGGGTCTGGCCGTCGTCAGCGGGAAACTGGCGATGACCGATCGGGTCGGTCACATCGTCCGCATCCTCGACCTGTCGACGCTGTCTTTGACGACGGTCGCGGGCTCCGTCGGCCTGTCCGGAGCGGTCGACGGCACCGGCGCGGCGGCCCGTTTCAACTCGCCCTTCGGGATCGCAGCCACCGCGAGCGGCGAGCTGCTGGTGAGCGACTCGGGAAACACGACGGTGCGGCGCGTCACGCCGGTCGGTGTCGTGACGACGTTCGCGGGCCAGGCGTTGCCCAAGGGGCATGTGGACGGCCCGGGCGGGAGCGCGCGCTTCAACGAGGCGCACCCGGTGGTGGCCGACGGACAGGGGAACCTCTACGTGGCCGATCGCTTCAACGCGACCATCCGCAGGATCTCGACGGCCGGCAACGTCACGACGATCGCCGGCAGCCCGGGCGAGATCGGGCTGGTCGACGGCACGGGCAGTGCCGCGCGCTTCAACTTCCCGACCGGGCTCGCGCTGGACGGCGCCGGCAACCTGATCGTGGCGGACAGTGGCAACCATGCCATTCGCAAGGTGACGGCCGCCGGCGTCGTGAGCACGATCAGTGGCTTGCCAGGTCAAGGTTACGTCAACGGTCCCGCCGCAACCGCGCAATTCGACGAACCGGTGGCGGTCACGGTCGACCCGGACGGCAACATCTTCGTCGCTGACCAGCGCAACTGCGCCATCCGCCGGATCTCCGCCGCCGGCATGGTCACCACATTCGCCGGGCGCGGTCCTGCGGACTGCGCGATCGCGGATGGACCCGCTGCTGTTGCGCTGGTGAACTTCGTCCAGGTCCTGACGGCGATCGGTGTCAACGACGTGCTGTTCGCCGAAGGGCTGGACCGCGACCCCACCCAGTTGCGACGGGCAAGGCCCGACGGCAGCGTGACCACTGTGGCAGGGTCGTCCGCCGCCGGTTCATCGGACGGATTGGGCACGTCGGCCACCTTTGCCTACATCGCCGCGCTTGCGCCCGACAAGGCCGGGAACGTGTGGATCGCTGACTCCTCGAACCATGCAGTACGCCAGTTGAAGCCGGACGGACGCGTCGTCACACGGCTTGGCGCGCAGCCGCCGGTCAACACGACGTTGGGGACCGGCAACGTGCAAGGGCCGACCGGACTCGCGGTGCTTCCCAACAACGTCATCGCCATAACGTCGGAGGCTGCGGTGCTCCTCGACTAGAGGGCATGGAAAGCCGCCAGCTCCGCTTGCGCTTGGTGACCATCGAGCCTGGTGGCGTGTTCGGCCCGGTTCACAACCAAATCGACAGCCCGGGCACCGTCCACATGCTGCAAGGGACGGTCACCGACACTGGAGATGGAGTTGCCACGGGCCGTGGGTCGGAAGCAGGCTGGCGCGAGGAAAGAAACGCCACATGCTGGCGCCAAAACAGAGGCGAAGTTCCGGCAGTGCAGATCCCGGTCGACATGATCGGGCGCGCGAGAGTGCGCTGAAGGCGGTCAATGCGGGGACACAGCCGGCTGCTCTCGAACTTGGCTTGGAGCCGACGCGCGAGCCGCCGGCGCCGGGCTTTGTCATCGATCGCTTGGCGGCGCTAGGCCGGAACACCTTTAACAATTGCAGCCGTTCGTCCGAGCAGCGCGCACACGCATGCCGAGTATCTAGCCCTCATTACTGCGCCGGAGGACATGAGCCTTGCAGCTGTATTTGGCCCGCAATGGGAAGGATTCGAGTTCGAAGACGGCCGGAGGTTGTATGGCATCGGCAACGGCGTCGGCACCCCTTCCGTCACAGCTGCGGTGCCAGAGCCCGCGAGCCTCGCGCTGCTTTCTTTGCTTATCCTCGCCTTGGTGAGGCTCCGCCCCGCTACAAGTCAAAGCGCGTTGGCGGCCCAGCCTAGCGCCTGAAGGCCAGTAGAACTGTTGGCGGCGCCTCCGAAGCCGCCAGATTGCGGTCATGTCGAGTGCCTGGATGACGGCGCCCGCCATGGGTCTGCTGATCCCTGTCTTCAGCGACAGGTCGATCCCCCAAACTGATTATCGAGTCAATTTGGCCGCAGTTGCGTTTGTTTTCGGCTTTGCGATTTCTCTCGCAGTGGTTCAGCGGAAGGAGCGGTACTGGCTGGACCAATGGGGTCGACCCGTTGCTGATGTGCCCCCAAGGTATTGAGAGCCAAGGTGCGCTTAGTAAAGTCCGTTTTGATCCCATCCCCGTCTCTTGACATTACTTCTATTACGCCAAGCGCCCCAGCCGCCTCGGCGCGCTTGCGCTTCCCAGGCGATCGCGCTACGGTACTGTATATGCATACAGTATCGCAACTCGGCGGCGGCACCCTCCTCTACCAGGAGTTTCCGGCGCTCGATCTCGTCGACGCCTCGGAGGCGCGCTTCCTGACCTCTGCGGTGCGGGATGCGGTTCGCGCGGCCCGGCAGCAGGGCCAGTTCGATGCCCGCTTTCATCACTACCGGGTCCGCGCCTGGCGCGATTCGCTCGGCTCCCGGCTCGTGACGGTGACTTGGCGCGTAACACGCGATGGCCAGCCCGTCGCCGGCGATACCCACGTCCTGCCAGCGGCGTAGGCGCCACGGCGCCAAGCGTATCGTCGGTTGCACAGGCCGAAGGCGGCTGACTCATGCTCCGCTTCCTGGTCGTGCGCACGCGTCGGCACGGCCGCAAGCTACCCGACCGCGAACTGCAGCGGCAGGAACCGACCGAGGGCGAACTGCAATGCTTCACGGTTGACGACCCGCATCTGCGCCGCCCGGTGCGCATCGCCAAGCTGACCCGGACCGAGGATGCGCGCCGGCCTGAACTCATCCCGCCGCTTTACGATGCCGATGTGATCACCCTGGGCCGAAGCGGCGCCGTCATCACCGGGATCGAACGCCTGCCGGCCGACGACGGCGTGGTGGAGTTCGCCCAGTCTTGGTGGGTTCGATTTGTCTGAGAACGGAACCGCCTCCACCGTGCTGGCCGAACTCCTTGTCCTGGCGCTGACCGTAGTGAGCGTCGCCGACGGTGACACCCTGGTCGTGGCCGAGGGCGAACGCAAAGTCACGCTGCGTCTGGCGGAGATCGACGCGCCGGAGCGGACCCAGCCCTACAACCAGGTGGCGCGGCGCAACCTCGCCGACCTCTGCCTGTCAGCGCGGTCGGTGCGTTTCGAGCCAGTCACGACCGATCGCTACGGCAGAACCGTGGCTCACATGTGGTGCGACGCCGTGCATGTCAACTGGCGTCAGGTCGAGGACGGCCTCGCGTGGTGCTTCACCAGGTACCTGCAGGCGCCGGATACCTGCCTGCCGCTCGAGCGGGCCGCGCGTGCGGACCGTCGCGGGTTGTGGCGCGAACCGGCGCCAGTCGCGCCCTGGGACTTCCGCGAAGCGAAAAGAAACGCGCCGTCCGCCAAACCGTAACGACGGTCGCCAACACCCTCACTGCTTGGCGACGATCTGGTCCTTGATGTCGTTGTAAACAGACTCGGGGATGATCTTCTTCTGCACGAGTTCGTCCTTGCGTGCGTAAGGACGCCCCTTGATGATCGCCGCGGCACGAGCGTCGCCGATGCCCTTCAGGGTCATCAGTTCTTCGGCCTTGGCGCGGTTGATGTCGATCGGGGCCGACTTGGCCTGGGCAAGCTGCAGCGGTTCGCTGGCCAGCACGGCGTCCTGCCCGGCGAGCAACGCCAATGCCAGCATGAGCGGTGCGAGAACTTTCTTCATTGGGTCTCCTCCCGGAAGTGCAAGCCGAGCCTATCGCGTTCGATCCACTCCGGCAATGCACACGCGGGTGCCGTGCGGCGAGCGTGCGTCCCGGACGGCCAAGGGTGCTGCCTGGGCGGTCCGCTAGAGTGCCCGCATGTGCACGCGCTACGTCAGTCCTGAAGCCGCCGACATGGAGCGGTTCTTCCGACTCAGCAAAGTCCACCCGTGGTCGCGGCAAAGCCACTTCCCGCGCAGCCGCGGGCCCTTCATCCGTGCCACTCGCTCTGGCGCTGCGTACGGCCGCGAACTCGTGATCGGCCAGTGGGGCCTGGTGCCCTGGTTTGCCAAGTCGGCACGCCTGAAGTACTCGACGAGCAACGCACGCTCCGAGGAACTCGAGCGAAAACCCACATTCAAGCTCCCCTGGGCGCGGGGCCAGCGCTGCGTCATACCGGCACTCTCGTTCGATGAGCCGAACTGGGAAACGGGCCGCAACGTGTGGTGGAGCTTCCGTCGCGCGGATGGCGCACCGTGGGCGCTGGCCGGTCTATGGAACACCTGGACCGACCCGGAAACCGGCGAGCTGGTCGAGAGCTACACGATGCTGACCATGAACGCTGACCGACACCCGCTGATGCGCAGGATGCACAAGCCGGACCCGGCGTTCGGGCCGGACGAGCAGGACAAGCGGTCCGTGGTCGCACTCGAGCTTGACGACATTGATCGCTGGCTACTCGGCAGCAGCGAAGAAGCGCGTGAAATGATTCGACTGACTCCGGAGGAGAGCTTTGTCGCCGGTCCAGCAGACGGGGGAGCTCGTGGGAACGTCTGAAGACTCGGTTGTCTGCAGCATGGAGTCGTCTATCGGCAGAACCCGACCCACAGCCGCCGTCAGGACGCCCCGAAAGCGGCCTTGCATTTCACTTCAGTAGCGGACGTTAACGTTCGAGCTAAGCCGCCTGCGGAGGCAGACGGCGCTTGGCCGCGGAAGGCAGCATGCCACCTATGCCTGGAGCGGCCAAGCGACGGCTGCCGTAGCGGGTCGGCTTGAGCGAGGGGTTAGGCCGCACTGTTGTGCAGCGGGTAGAGCACGACCACTTCACCGTCTTCCACCTCACCGTTAGGCTCAAAGCCGAGCCCCAGGTAGAAGGGACCGGGACCACCGGGCTCGGGGACGTACGAGGTGTAGAAGTAGTGGATTCCAGGGCGACTGCGAACGTACTCGAGTACCAGACCCATCACTTCTCGGCCGATCCCTCGCCTTTGATGCCGTTGATCGATCATGAGGCGCCAGAGACCAATGTTCGGCTCAGCTGGAGGCTCCTTCTTCAGCGACTCGTCTGCGAGCATGACGAAGCCCACGAGTTCTTCATTGTCGTAGACGGCCCGGTACCAGGCTTCGTCGCTGAACAGGGCCTCCGCAAGCGAGACGGCATTGGGAGCCACGAATCCTTGCTGGCTCTCGGCGACGGAGAGCTTGGTGACTGAATGAACCGTCTCTCTGGTGATCTCACGGAGTGTGATGGCCATAGTGGGTGGTTGTGCGGCCTAACGGAACGTTAAGTCGACCGCGCCGGCGGCGCGCAGCGCCGCTGGTGCGGGTCGGCCTTGAACGACGAGTTGGGCGGCATGTCTGCACCGAGCCGCGTCAGCGTAAGGAGCATCTAGGAGTGAACGTGCTGTTCTGCAACGCCTACAAGGTTGCGGAGCCCGGTCTGCATCTCAGCAGGCGCCGGAGTTACGAGCCCGTGTGCACCGGTGGAGAACCGAATGTAGTACGGCGTGTCGTGCAACTGACTCAGCTTCTCGATCCATTCCGGTGGCGTAGCAGGGATTGGCAGACCTTCCGAATGTGCGAGTACCCAAAGCGCCCCGAGATTGTGGCGCAGCGCTTTGTCGCGAAGCCGGCGATCGTCTCCATTCTTCGAAAGTGATGCCTTCAATGCGCACTCGGCAACCTGCGCGCAGACAAAAGAGAGAGGGATAGCGCATCCACCGCCGGCCGCCGCAAGTGGGTCCACACCATTCAACAAGAGCCGAGCCATGCCCAGATATGTGTGTGGCGGACCAGCCGGCGCCATGCGAACGTCGTCAAGCTTGATGTTCGACGTCCCCGTGATTGGCGGTAGGTTCATGACGCCCAACGTGATTTATCTGGTTGATCTGAGGGATAACGGGAGCACGGGGTCCGATTAACCAATTCTTGCGCCTCGCTGGAAACCGTTGTCCAGAGCCAGTCGCCACCCGACCACTGAAGATAACTGCAGGTATAACCAACCACGAAATCCGACCTGCCGTCGATGGCCTGCTTCGATTGGCATGTCTGCTGTGGGCACGAACACCACATCGGCGGCGAAGTCCGGTTGTGGCCGGTCACGGATCCATTCTTACGTCAGGTCATTCGATGGTGACCGGGCGCATGATTCTGAGTCTTCTCGTTCGGCAACGAAGCGCCTCTCTGGCAAGGGCTCGTTGGCCCGACGCATCCTGTAGGCGAAGTGCGCAATGGCGGCGCCAGCCAGAGGCAGCAGCCAAATTAACAGCAACTGCATCAATCGCTGACTCTGCGTCAGTTCGCGGTCGGAGTAAACGAAGGCGGATACGCCAACCTGATAGGCCAAAAAACCCCGGCCACGATGCACAGCACAATCAGAGCTCCACTCACGATCAGTTCCTTGCAGGAACGCAAGCGATTTTGCAGAACTATCGCCGCATTTGGGCAGAGTAGCCAACGCCTTCATGCGTCAGCTCGTCGCCGGAAGCACTCAGCGCCATAGCGCCTCGTCGTGGCGCTGCACCAGGGCGGTGCTGACTCGCTCCCGAAACAGCTGCAACTCGCCGTCGAGCCGCGCCGATTCGTCACTGTCGATGAATAGTGCCGGCTCGACCGGCCCGCGCTCCTGGATCAGTTGAACGCGAAAAGCGGTGGGCGGATGCGTGTCGTCAACGCTGCTCGCTTTCAAGACGCTCAGCCGGCGCAGTCGCTCGATCTCGCGGCCCGGTATTGCGCCAACGTAGCTGCGTATGTTGTCGAAGAGATCCTCCGACTCCCTTCTGTAGTTGGCGTATCGGTGGACCACCCATTCAACTGAGGCTGCGTAATACAGCTTGCTCAAGAGCCCGATCATGCCGTCGCGACCTGAGAGCCGGCTCGCCAGCAAGTCGGCGTAGTACTCTGCCCGCTGCGAGTCGCGATACAGCAGAGCGATCAACGCGCGCGCTCCCCACAACAGAAACTCTGAAATCGCCAGCAGCGCAAGATTTAGGGGCGCCATGAGCAGCGCGACCACCGGGTTCGGTACGCGAACCGACGATGGATAGATGTCGTCTGGACGAAGGACCGCGACCCATCGCATCAATGCGCGGATCGCGCTATCCACCAAGCGGCCTCGCGCGGGGTCTCCATTCACACCATGTGAGAGCTCATGCGCAATCAAGGCCACGCGTTCTTGCGAACTCAATATGGATAGCAGCGGAAGACCGAGCTCGATGTAGCGTTCCCGGCGAAGTCCTACGTCGTAGATGGCCGCGTTGAAGCTCGGGCTAATGACCAGCCCGGCGACCCGATCAGCCCCAAGACCGTCGGCAATGCGATCGACCAGGCAATAAAGTGTTGGCGACGTAGCCCGGTCAACCACATCGTCGGGAGGCCCGCCGAGTCTTGGTCGCATCAGCCAAGCCAAGCCAAGAAGCATGCCCGACAGTACCAGCGCGAACGCATTGGGCCAGCCTGCGATCAGCAACCAGATGCCGACCGCGGCGACGAAGAAAGTGGACGCGTGAATCGCAAACGCCAATCCGATCGCAATGCGCGATGACAGGGACGCTCCTGGTCTGGCTACTTGTTCATGCAGAACGGTTTCGAACAACGAGCGGCCAAGTCGCTGGTTCAGGGTCTCATAGATCCGGGCCAATGACGATGGCGGGTGTTCTTGTGTCGTTGTGCTCGGGTTCAGATTCCAGTTGCAGCGCTCGCACCAGTTGGCGAATCCTGCCGGCGCCGGTAGCTCCGCGGAGCATTGGGGGCAGCGCTTCTCCTCGTCGATTGGCAACTTCGCTCACTCCTTCTCGTCCGCAGACCAATCGCGAGCGCCGACATCGAGCGCACGACGGACGGTTCTTGCCGTTGCTAAAGCATGGCCGCTTTCGGCGGGGCTAGGCAAGTAGTCTCGATGGCTGGTACTGGCCGGCAACAGCTAGTAGTCCGTGCCACACTGTCGGCAGGTGCTGCCGACAATCGGAGTGATAACACCGCTGGACCTCCAATTTGCCCACGCCCCGCAGTGCGGGCACGTCAGAATCGCAGGACTGAAGACTGCGCAGAGAACGAAGCTGACCATTCCGACAACCGCTGCAAGCGCTGCGGCAGAAGGCGGTAGGAACAAAAGGGAAACGCCAGCTAGACAAAGGGTAACGGCCGCGGTGGTCGCGTAGAAGAGGGCCGCCTTAGTCTTGAGTCTCACTGCTGCGTCGCAATTTCAGGTCCGCTCTTGGGCAATTCTCGCAGCCTCATGAGAAGGCAGCAATTGGCCGGCTAGAGACTAGCCGAGGGCTCTGGTCAGGGGAAGACTCAGAACGCGAACTCAGCGCTGCCTCGATTCTCCCGCATAACGCTTGCGTGACGCCTGCTTCGCTAAGTTGCGCCGATGGCACATGATGCCAGGCCAAATTAGGAAGCCTTTCATGTCTCACATCCTCATCCGTCTGGGCACTCTTGTTGCCGCCGTGTGCTGCAGTGGCGTCGCATCGGCCGCCGTGCTCACTTATGACATCCGCGGCACGATCGCAGGGTCGCCGCTCGACGGGCAGACCTTCGGGGGCTACTTCAGTGCCGAGGAGGGCCCCAATGGCCTCTTCGGTGTGGCGTTGCCACTGGTCGACCTGGCATTCCAGTTCAACGGTCACTCGTACACGGAGGACGACGTGCGCGGCCTGGCGTCGTTCGACATGGTTGGGGTGAGAACGCTCTTCGGCACAGCCTGCGGGGACCATCCCGTATATGCCAACGGCATCTACTGCGAGTTGCCGGTGAGCGGAGATGGGTGGTTCTTCGGGGCAGGCAACTACGCTGCAGGGCTAAGCTTCTCGCTAGCGGGCGTCGCCTACTACGCCGATGCCACGCTCACCTTGCGTGAGCCGAACCCAGTGCCCGCGCCAGCCACCCTGGCCCTGGTACTGGCCGCGCTGGCCGGCGCCACGTTCACCCGGCGCCCTCAGTCCGGGGTGCGGTAGCGGTGTTGGCGCGCTAGGTCCAACGCGCGCGCGCCTCCGAACTTGACCCGGACCACCCCGCTGGCGTCAAGCGTGCCAAGCGGCTCACCGGGTCGTCCGCTTGCAAGCAATTCGGACGCCAGCTAGAAGTGACAGCTCGTGGCCGAGTGCCGAAGGAGCGCAGCGTCGCCCCCTAAGGAGATTCTTCACCTTGTGCAGCGATCGACCGCGACTTCGAAACTCGCTCAACAAATCGCCCAATTCGATAAAACGTCGCAGCCGTCGTTCCAACCATAGTCAAGAAACGCAGCGTGTCGGTCATCCGCGTCGAGAACAATAACCTTAGCCAGCGGCCTGGTTCTTCCGTAAACGTCATCTGCGCAACCATCGCTCGGCTTCCCCAGACGAGCCCGTAGAACAAGCCCCACCCAATTAGCATCGCGACGCTGAAACAAGGCAGATAAAGGCAAGTGAAGTCTTTCAGGAAATGCTGCCCCGGCCGATAGTGGCAGCACCGAAGGCAATACAAGGTACCGGCGACATAGATGATGGCGAGCACAAGCAACTCGTACAAGTGCATTGACCAAAACCAGACTGCGTCTTCGGTCAGGATTCGCGGAATCAGAAATGCATAACCGGGAATGAGGCCCGCAACAAAGCTGAGTGCCAAATACAGCGCCTGCTGCTTCGCAGTGACATCGTCCGCCGCTAGTTCATCAGCAAGCGGTCGGGCGCGAAATAGGTGGACCGTCATTGGTTTCAAGGTGGCTTCGCGACACTCTCACTGAGACTGTCCGACGGCAGCTTAGTGGACTGCACGAAGTTTTTGTGTCGATTAGGTGTGAACACGTCCGCTTCCAGGGAAACTGAAGTTCGATCTCCTACGGCAGGTTGTGGCCGGATTACGACTTGTCCTTAGCCTGGCTACTGCGAAGAGTGTCGATATCTTCAGCCCGGTAGCCCAGTCCAGATGCGTATGTATCGGCGCGCGAGGAACTCTCGCCTGCGGGTGCGCCGCCACGAAATACTTGAGCGACGATCCAGACAAGAACGGCGACGGCGACGAGGAAAGTCACGGTCAACCAGAAGTAGTTCATGTTTGGTCCCTGTTTCGAAGGCGGAGTCGGTCCCGATCAAATCGTTGCTTCTTCCTCGGGTCGAACGATGTCAGCTTGTGGGCAATTCTGTTGCCAGAACGGGCCGACGGCAATCGGCCGCGCGCCTAGCCAGCGTAGGGAGTGCCTTGATGGAACCGCAGCACCCAGGTGTCGCCCGATCTTGACCAGATCGAACTTCGCCGCCCGGATTCCACGACGCCCTGGTACCGCACCTTGCTGTTGTAGGTGAGTTGAGCCGTGTTGGCATCGAGGAGTCTCACCCGAAAGTTCTCCAATGGCAGTTGAGCAACGATGGGCTCTCTAGGAAAGTCCAGGATTTGCTGCCGCGTGTAGGTTCGCCCCGAGCGGCCGAACTCGAAGAAGTCCGGCGCCAGCGCACGCTCCATAAATGCCTTGTCGAAGCGCGTCTCCTCTCGCCACATTGCCTCCTCTAGACGCATCAGAGCTCTGCAATCTTCTTCAGATAACTCGCTGGCCATGGTTCCACTGGAGCGTTGTCAGGACGTCGGCTATTAGGCCAGATTGGCGGATGGCCGCAACGGCGGGTTCTGGCCGGCTGGCGCCTGAGACCCCGCTTTAGCAACCCTTCTTCGTCGAGCCCTCAGTCGCTCCGGGAGTGCCTTTGGGACAGTCCTGCGGTCGCGCCTGGGCGCGCGCGGTCTGATCGCGAAGGAACTCTTCCATGAGCTTCTCCGAAGTCTCGTCGCCTTCCCACACGACGAAGGGCTTTCCGTGGGACATCACCTGCTTGTGTGGCACGCCTCGCTTGGAAAGCCAGCCCATGAATTCGGCTTGGTCGCCTGGGTCGCCAAGAGAAACGTTGCGGCCGCTTGGCAGGGGATCCCCAACCACGGCGCGGACCACCCGCTCCGCTGCATCGTTGTCCTTAGGCAGCCACGAGATCCATTCCTTGCCGTCGTCCCTCTTCTCGACGCGGTGCGGCACGCCGGAGGATTCAAGCGCCCGTTTCAGCGCCTCCTGCATCTGCGGATCAGAGTAGCTAACGGCGCGCGTTCCGACCGGCGGATCGCCGAATGACAAAGGCAGCCGAAAAGGTTCTCCAGCCGGGCGCACTAGGAACGTGCCGTAAACAGTAGCGGCGAGACCGAAGAGAACGATGACAACGGACGCTGTCCAGAAAGATCTTTCAACAGTAGTCATCACCGACCCTGGTCGGAGGACGAACCAGCGCCCCGTTCGGAGGCCAGCCTTAACCCAGACTGCTGCGAGCACGACCGCCGCGAGAACTCCGAGAAGGGAAAGTGCGGCTGGAACAAGCAGTAGCAAAACGCCGCACACGATCGTGAGCGCAAGGACGTAGGCCAGCGCGCCTCGATCTGGCGGACGCGTGTTCCTAGGGACGGTTTCCAAGTGGCGGCCAATGCTTGTGTTACGCCTAACCTACGCCGACTGGCCGCGTGCCGCAATGTCCGCTTAGCGGCGAGTCAGAGCAGAGCGTGGGAGGGCAGCTGATGGCCGTCAGGGGAATTCGATGTAGTGACTCCAGGCAGCATCCTTTGCGATCTCGCATTGAACCCTGTATTCGGGATAGCTGTCCCGCGCCAGTGCTGCGACTTCCAAAAAGCGCTCGGGATCTCGTGTGTAGTACAGCAGATCTTTGACGCCGTCCTTCAGCACGGCGGCCACTTGCACCGAAAGTCCGTCAGCCTCCAAGCTGACCAACATGTCTTCCTCGATCCGCGTCAGTACCGCATCATCGCGGGCGCACGGCAGCCCGCTCTCGTCTCGAGGGACATACGAGAACGTAAGGTACGCAACATAGCCATAGTTAGGGTCCGCCGGCGAAATGGCAGGGGATAGATTTTTGCGAAAGAGCCAGCGCCCTTTCGAGTCAGAAGCGAGAACTTCCTTAAGGGTCCAGTTATCGGACACGACTTCTCACCCCGCGATCAAAACGTCCGCTTAGAGGCAGTCTATGCCTGTAGCAACGACGTCCGCACTTGGCCGGGCCGGGACTATCGCGCCGTCGGCGCCGAAGGGTTAAGGGGCATTGAGCAGCAGACTCATAAGCTGGCCGTCATAGAACGCCTCGCCGATGCGAACGGCCTCCGGTTCTGCGCCGCATACAACGAAACCCAGCGACCGATACAACTGAACCGCGGGTTCATTGGGTACGAACACGGTCAGATTGATGCGCCGGACACGGTTGGCCTTTGCATGGGCGATTGCATTCACTACGAGCGCCCGCGCAAGGCCACGACGCCGATAGCGTGGAGAGACAAACGTACCCCACAGAGTGACCTTATGCCGGGAAGATGCGAACTTGCTCGTCCAGGCGACCGCCGCCGAGCCAACGAGCTCGGAGCCGACGAATGCACCAAAGGCGGCATTGGGTTCTGGAAACGAGAGCTGCTCGCGAAAGCCGTCCAAAGGGCGAGTGAGCTCCTCCTGCAAAGTCAGGCCCATCGGAACCGGATTGTCGGCCGTGACCTCTCTGCGCAAAGCAGAAAACGCTTCGGCGTCTGAGGCGGCGAGCTGACGGATCGTGGTGGCCGACAAATCTTGCATGCGTCCTAACGCCGAGGTGAGCCGCGCCTGTGGGGCATCGGCTCCATTGTCACTCCTCGATAACGTGTTGAGTCAGCTCCACTCGATTGCCGAAGGGGTCCTCCGTGAAGATCCTTCGGCTTCCCTGCAACTGAACAGAATCGACAACGACGTGATAGCCGCCTTTCTTGAGGTCCCTCGCGAGCGCGTCCAGGTCGTCCACGGCAAACGCCGGATGCGCCTTCTTGGCAGGGCGGAAGTCATCTTCCACGCCAAGGTGCAATTGCTGAGCACCGCATTGAAACCAAACGCCACCGCGGGCCGCGAGCGGTTCCGGTTTCGGAATCTCAACTAATCCAAGTACGCGTCCATAGAAGGCACGCGCGGCGGCTTCCTCGCCGCGCGGCATTGCGACCTGGATGTGATCGAACGCCAGCGCCTTGCTCATGTCCGCAATCTAGCGCGCGGGCGGAATGCAGAAAAGCGTCCGCTGTCAGGCGAATCGTGCAGCGCAGCGGAATGGCAGGAGATGGCCGGCTGAAGCCGGTGGACGGCTCAGCACTAGGCATATCAATGAAGTCGGTGCGCGCGCAAAACCGCCGCAATCTCTAACTGGCCCCGCTCAACTGCGAACTCAATCGCATCCATGTTAACCATGTGCTCGCCCGTGTAGCGGACATCGACACGGGCGCCGTACGCCAAGAGTAGCTCGACCACTTCCAGATGACCCCCGTAAATGGCCGCAAACAACGGACTTCGCGTAGGCTCACTCTCGTCAATGATCGCGCCCCTTCCCAATAGAAAATTCACCACGTGTACGTGACCCTCAGAGGCTGCCATCTTGAGGGCGCCCGCGTCGAACACTCCATCCCTTGAGTTGATATCGGCACCGCGGTCAAGAAACAGCCTTACCATTTCCAGCCTCCCATGCGAGGCCGATTCGTGCAAGCAAGTACCAAACGGCGTTGAGGCACCCAAGAGGAAGGGGTGTTGGTCAATCAACTCCGCCGCACGCGGCAGGTCATTGTCACGGATCGACTCTCGCAGCGCGCGAATTGCTTCCAGCAATCGTTCTGCCTTCATTCTCAAAGTGATCCGATCTTCGCTACCCCGCCGCGCCCGCTTTCGGAGGGATCTTGACTGTGGACCGCTTGGTCCGCTAGTAAGCTGTTTGGATGGTCAAGCAAGGAGGCTGCTTCTGTCCGCGGGCTGCCTCCTCTGCCTTGGATTGGGAAGCGCGGGCATTCTCAAGCATCAACGGTGTCATCTGCGCTTTCGCCTGGGTCCGGCCTTGGGGACGGACTCTTCGGCCGGCGAAGCGAGCGAAACAGCTCGCTAGCCTCACGCAGCATCTGGATCGCCGGCTTCAAATCGACGCGTGAAACTGGTGCTGGTGCGTCGCGCAGGAGCGAATTAAACAACGCTTTCGAGTCGCGCAGCTTGCCGCGCACCCGCTCTAGGATTCTTAGCCGTTCGGCGTCCTCGATCGTCGGCTTCGTTGTGTTGAGGCGATGCTCGAGATCGGCAAAGACTTCATCGAGCGTGAAGCGACCTCCAAAATCTGGAGCACTTACTACAGCCCAGCCAATCGCCTCTCTCGTCTCAGCAAAGCCATTGGGGGCGTACTTGGTCGTCATCATTCCCACGATCGCGAATGGGCTCCAAGCCCGTCAGCTTACGGGCAAATTGACAACCAATCAGCGACGGCTGCTTTTGTGGCCGCACGCCGCCTCCTCTATCGCGTTGCCAGCGCCGGCACCACTACCGTTTTGCCTGCCCCATAAGCCACAGTTCGGCAAGAAGCCCGGCCGCCAGAAACGTGGAGGCAACCACATCCGCGATGACGACCCTGTGGATGGAATCGTTGTAGCCGCCTGCCCACATTGCCACTAGTATGAAGCTGGCGGCGCTGACGAGACCGACGGTCAGGGCCGTGAGGCGCAGGTGCGGCACTGCAATAGCCGTCAACATGAACACACCGAGCACTCCGAAGAGCAGCGCCCGATGCTGCAGCAGGATGGCTGTGTTTGCATCCGTCACTTCGATGCCGTAGAGCCGCGAAAGCGCGTTCACTCCGCTCACCCCGGGAACGGGGAGCAGATGGATGAGTCCTGCCAGCAGGAGTGCGACGATGGGCACGTACTTCACGAAGATCTCCTCTCGTTCGTCTAAAGTCCCGGAGCCGTACGAAAACACGAAGGCCTTGAATGGAAGCGAGTCAAGGCGGCTCCGCTGTCGGCATATTGACCGGGCGACGCGCGGGCGGCTTTCAAGAAGCGCCTGTCCGGCCCCGGATCTGTGTCGGTCCGGGGCGAGCCCTCTACACCGGCCCCGGGCTTGAGCTGGCACCCCACTTCAACCTGGCGACGACGATCGCGGTGTCGCTGAGCCAGCCGTTCGAGCTGCGAATCTGGCGAGCATCGGGCGGGTGGACCGAATGGCGTTCGAGGGTCGTTGAGGTCATACCGTCGGAGACGCTGCACCACCTCAAAAGCAGCGGGACGATGGCGTTCCTGTATCTCGATCCGCTCGCGGACAGCGGAAATCCGCTGAACGAGGAAACATTGCGGCTTGGCCGGGAGCGAATGCAGGCATCCTGGCAAGAAGCGGGCATCAACGAGGCCTTCGTCGCATTTGGTCTGGTCGGCAGGCTGCCTCGAGACGCCCGCATCGCGCGGGTCCTGGTGGAGATCGACCGTCGACCCGCTGCATTCGGCCGGCTGCACGATGCTGCGGCCTTGGCCTGCCTTTCGTCGTCACGGTTCCGTGCGCGCTTCAATGCGGAGGTGGGGCTTCCCTTCCGGCGCTACCGGCTGTGGCGACGGATGGCGGCCGTGATGCGCGCGATCGCGGCCGGGGGCAATCTCACCGACGCGGCTCTCGCATCAGGATTCTCAAGTTCGGCGCACTTGAGCAGCGCCTTCAAGCGCATGTTCGGACTGGCGGCCAGCGACCTTGTCGCCCTTGGTGTTGAAATCGACGTTTCTCAGGATGAAGTGGTACTTGGCCAAGGATCCACTGGTCGGGGCCAGGCGTCCGCTTTGCGGTGTGCCTAGGAAGACCGCGCGGAGGCAGCTTTTGGCCGGACTGCGACAACCTCCTACCTGGAAAGGCAGGCCGCCGAGCTGATTACCCCTCCGCTCACTTCGGCTGAAAGCCCGGTACGCCCGACCGCCACAGCGCGAAGGAGTACTCGTCTGCCCGCTCGGCATCCGCCTGCTGCCGCGTTGAGCCGACGCCGTGCCCAGCGTCGAAGTCAACGCGCAACAAGACCGGGCGCCGCTCCGTGAGAGGCAGGCGGGTGATCGCATCCTGCAGCCGAGCAGCCATCTTCGCCACCTGCCACGGCTCTACGCGCGGATCTGTCATACCGGTCGTAAGCAACACGGCCGGATAGCGCACACCGTCTCGCACGGCGTGCATCGCGTCCATCTGCTTGAGCCCGAGAAACCCTGCACGCTCAGTAACAGTCCCGAATTCCTCGATGTTCGGCGGCCCGTTCTGCGAGAACTCGGCACGCAAGGCGTTGGAGACGCCAACGTTCGAAATCACCGCTGCGAACAGGTCAGGACGCTCGGTCATTGCGCGCCCCACGGTGATGCCGCCCGCTGATCCGCCCTGGATCGTCAGTTGCTTGGAACTGGTCCACTTCTGCTTGATGAGTTCCTGGCAGCATTCGATCAGGTCGCGCCAGGTGTTCGGCTTTGAAATCTTCTGGCCGGCTTTCCACCATCGCTTGCCATACTCTCCACCGCCACGCACGTGCGCATACGCCAGCACTCCTCCCTTCTCAAGGAAGGCGACACCACGCGCGTTGAAGTACGGCGTCATCGAGATCTGGTAGGCGCCATAGGCATTGACCAGCGTCGGGTTTCGTCCGTCCCGCTTCGTGCCCTTGCGACTGATGACCGACAGCGGCACCTTCGTGCCGTCACGCGCCACCGCGAACGTGCGAACCGCCTCGAACCCCGACAAATTGAGCGAGGCCGGTGCTGCGAGTGGAATCGCCACCGTGCTACCCGTCGCCGGATCGTGGCGGAACGTTGTAAACGGCAGCAGCCAGCTCGTCCCGAGCAGCCACACCCCGTCATGCCTGTTGCTTGTGGACATCGAGTCGAACGAACCCTCAAACGGGAGCTTGACCGACTGCAGGCGGCTGTCGTTGCCGAGGCGCCGCAGCGTGTTGTAGCCACCGTCCATGTCTCGGACGTACAGGCCGTCACGCGCGGCCGCAATCGCCTCGATCACGCTCTGGCCTTCGGGAACAACGGTCGCCGCACGCGCGATATCCGGCGCCGACATCGAAGTCTTTAGCACCTTTGCATTGATTGCATCTCGCGTAGTCTGCAGGTAGAGGTCATCACCCCGGAATGCGAACCCGGTGACCTCATCGGCGACGTCGCACACCTTGCGCCACTGGGGCCGTCCTGTCAGCACGCTCTCGAGGCTGGCGACGTACAACGGATTCTCCCGACGCACGCCGCCAAAGAGTGCGGCCAGCACTTGTGGCGACGACGGATCAGAGAAAAGAATCGGGATCTCCGTTCGCTCCATCGGCACGGCGGGGTGCTGTCCCCGGCCAAGGACCTTCAAGTCGTTCTTTGGGTCGGTCCCGATCCGGTGTAACCAGACGACAGAGTCGAGGAAGTAGTCAGTCGTGCCCTTCTTCGCACCCTCGGCAAGTCGGTTGTAGAAGAAGGCCTTGTTGTCCGGTAGCCAGCTCGGCGATCCGAACTGCGTACGGTCGATGCGCTCGTCGAGCACCTTGCCGGCATCGACGTCCAGAACATGGAGCACCGACTCCTCCGAGCCGGCCGCGGACAGGCCATAGGCGACGTGACGGCCGTCGTCGGATGCCGCCCACCAGTCGAGTGACATGTGCACGTCGTTGGGCCCCCGCAGCGTGCTCGGGTCAATCAGCACCTTCTCGGCCGCGTTAATACCGTCGCGCATGTACAGCTTGAACTGGTTCGCACCGGTGGGCCGCATCTCGTAGAACAGGCGCCCAGTCCCGGCCACCTGCGGCACCCGAGCGATCGGCACACCGCCAGAAAGCTGCTTCACGCGCTCGTACAGCGCCTTGCGTCCCGGAATCGAGTCGAGAACTCGGCGCGCGTAGGCCGCCTGCCCTTTCATGAAGGGCTCCCATTCGCCGTCCTTTGGATCCTCCATCCAACGGTAGGGATCGACAATTTCTTCGCCCCACAGAACATCCTTCGCGATCTGCTTGCGGGCGACTGGTGGGCCAGCCGGCGACGGAGCGGCGAAGGCGGTAAGTGGCGGCAGCGTCAACGAAGCGGGGAGGCCTCCGAGTGCGGCAAGAACCCGACGGCGGTTCCAGGTGACAGGGATCATCAGGACGCTCCTCAAAGAAGTCCGCTTTGTAGCGAATCCAAACCCAGTTGGCTAGGTCAGCTCGTGGCCGGCTTACGCCGAAGCGCCTGCGATCCTAGCGACAAGCCTCACCTCTGAGATCCGTGCACCACCAAGGTCGAACTCCTTCGCCGATTCCGCTTCGATGGCGAAACCGGCGAGCTGGTAGAAGCGAATCGCCCGCGCGTTGTCGCGGATCACCCAGAGCGTAACGGTGCGGTAGCCTTGCTCCTGCAGGTCCCGCCGCGCGGCCTCCCACAACGCTCGTCCAATCCCAGTCGACCAGGCTGCCGGGTCCACGTAGATGGCCCAGATCTCGCCTACATCCGGACCGGCTCCCTCATCTCGGCAGCGTCCATACGCGACCCACCCAACGACAGGTCTGCCCGCGCTGGCGACGAGCACCCGCGGAGTCCCGCGCTCGACCGCCGTGCGCCACATTGTTTCGCGCTGCTCGACCGACAGGGCCGCAAGGTAGTCCGAAGGAGCAATGCCCTCGTACGCAACCCGCCACGCGTCGACATGGATCTGAGCCACGGCGCGACAGTCCGCAACTGAAGCGTTGAGCACCCGCACGTTCGTCATCGACCAAGCATCACACGCCCGTCCGCGATCGGGCAAGTCAGTTCTGTGGCAACTCCGCGCAGGTTCCGAACGGGATGACCAAACCCTCGTCTTTGGCTGTTCTCGACCGGCAATGCGGGCGAAGTCGGGTGTCCATCCCATGGATGAGGGGCCATGAGGTCAGGCGACCCCAAAGAGTTGGCATCCCCGGACCGCGTACAGACGGTTACTCTGCAACTCGTCCGCGCGCTGCGACGACTGCAGGCCCCGAATGGATGAGCGAAATGTGAGGTCATGATGGCTGCGACAACGGTTCTTCGCTGGTTTCATCCCCGATCGGACCCGCCGATAGTTCAGCGGGTCATCGTGGAG
>Ga0105090_10000360_pt1 | contig 21793 bp, 21 predicted proteins | sample PPLLak3March2015_FD_79110 | JGI IMG/M metagenome (GOLD analysis project Ga0105090, IMG submission 79110) | Freshwater sediment microbial communities from Prairie Pothole Lake near Jamestown, North Dakota, USA - PPLs Lake P7 Core (1) Depth... | ecosystem: Environmental > Aquatic > Freshwater >... | reverse complement strand
TCCAGTTTCGCTTCAATACAAAACCCCTGGATTCCTGCTTGCCCCCCAAGGGGACTTCCTTCGGGGCGCGCAGGAATGACGGGGGCACAGTCCTCGTGTCACGTACATATGTAATTCTCAATAGTGCGTGAAGGGGTTATTCGTTCTACTTCGTTCCAAGTGTGCCCTTGACCCGTTCACTGTTCACAGTTCTAAAATTCAGATCTTCAGCCGCTCGACGATGCGGCCGTTTTGAAGGTGTTCACTGACGATTTCGTCGATGTCTTCGCGGTCGACATAGGTGTACCAGATGGCTTCCGGATAAACCACCAGTACCGGACCTTCGTCGCAGCGGTCGAGACAGCCGGCCTGGTTGATGCGCACTTTGCCTGGACCGGACAGCTTTAATGCCTTGATTTTCTGCTTGGCATAGTCGCGGATGTCCTGCGCGCCATGGTCGGCGCAACAGCGTGCGCCGGCTTCGCGCTGGTTGCAGCAGAAAAATACATGGTGTTTGTAGTGGCTCATGGGGTGACAAACAAGAAAACAAAAGGAGGCGGTGTGGAGGGCGGATTATACCCGCCGTGCATGGCCTCCTAGCGTCGCGAGTATTTGCGTGCCGAGCCTCGGGCAAGGGCCACCGGATATTTGCGCGCGTTGACGGCGATTTTGCGCTGTGCCGCCTGCAGAAGATCGATCCCGAGCACGTCGCTCAGGCGCACTAAATAGAGCAGCACGTCGGCAACTTCCTCCTCCACGGCATGACGTTCGCGTCCGGCGAGTTGCGCACTTTGCTCGGGTGTAAGCCATTGAAAACATTCCAGCAGTTCCGCCGCCTCGACGCTGAGCGCCATCGCCAGGTTTTTTGGTGTGTGGAATTGCGGCCAGTCGCGGGCTTCTGCGAATCGACGCTGTTGATTGCGCAGGCTGGCCAGCGTTGGACGGCGGGTGGTCTGGCGTGTCATGGCGGATATCCGGATCAGAAGTCGGTTGAACGGCGGGCGGAGAGGCTGTACAGGGCAAACAGCATTCCCAGAAACGGCCACAGGTCGGACAGAGCGCGGGTCATGCTGGCGAAACTGAGAATGTGACTGGTGTGGCCGAGCAGCAGGTACGCCGGTGCCGGCCGGTACGGATTTTCCGGAATGATATTGACGAGGACCACGGCACCGGCCAATGTCAGGAATGCAAGCGCCGCGCGGCCGCGGTGCGGCAGCCGCGTCAGTACCAGCAACAATACCAGCGCTGCGGCGCAGCCCATGCTTGCACCCGGTGTGAGCCAACTCCACGGATTCGGCGCGCGCAGGATCAGTATTGCCGCCGCAACTTTCAGCGCGCAGGCCCCGGCAAAAATCAGCGCCAGCGTCCGCCAGTAACCGGCGGTGTTGTTCCGGGCAGCGCTGGCGAGCAACAAACCAAGGCCGATGATATTGAACATGACCACGACGGTCTCGGCTGCCAGATAGGAGCCGGGGGTGTAGGCGAACCACCGGACCAGGTGCAGGCTCTCGCGCAGATCACCGTTGCCGAAAACGATCGCCGACGCATGTAGTTGGGTGATCAGCCACAGCCCTGCCAGGATCAGCGCCGCGTCGCCGCGTGCGCCGCTGACGAACCAGCGGTTACGCAGTCGTGCGGCCGTCCGACCCGCGCGCTGGTCCGGAGAAAACAACGTTGCGATCAGCGCGCCGACCGCGCCACCGCAGCTATTGACGAGCAGATCCACATTGGAGGCGATGCGCATCGGGAGGTATTGCTGAATGGCCTCGAGGATGAAGCTCAATATCACACAGGCGACAGTGGCCAGTGCCACCGCGGCCTGCGTGCTACAGCGTGCGCGCAGTGCCAGCGCAAGCAGGAATCCCAGCGGCAGATAAGCCACAAAATTGAACAGCACATCATCGACGGTGATCCAGCGCGGCCATGGTTCAAACAGAAAATTGCCGAAATCGCCAGGCAATGCGCGCCAGCCAACAAAGGGTTGCAGGCTGGCATAGATGATCACCAGAATGTAAGCTAGCGCCGTCATTCCCGCCAGCTGCAGACTGCGTGGCGTGGCTGATGATTGGGAAACTGATGGGTAATCCGGCAACATCCATGAAATTTTACGACATCTTCAATGGCGACGCGGACGGTATCTGCGCGCTGCATCAATTACGACTCGAAGAACCGCGCGCAGCAGAACTGGTGACTGGCGCCAAACGTGATATCGCACTGGTCGAACGGGTGGCGGCTCAGGCGGGTGACCAGCTGACGGTGCTTGATATTTCATTGCGCAGCAATGCCGCTGCGGTGCTGCGTGCGCTGAAAAGCGGTGCGCAGGTGCAGTATTTCGACCACCACGCCGCTGGTGATATTCCGCAGCATCCGCGCTTTGAGGCGCATATCGATACCGCGCCCGATGTCTGCACCAGCCTGCTGGTTGATCAACACCTGGGGGGCAAACAACGGCTGTGGGCGGTGGTTGCCGCCTTTGGCGACAACCTGGTGGAATCCGCGGTGCGCGCTGCGCAACCGCTGCAGCTTGATCACACCGAACTTGCGCGCCTGCACGAACTGGGTGAAGCCATCAATTACAACGCCTACGGTGAGACCATCGAGGACCTGCACTACCATCCGGCGGATCTTTATCAGGCCATCGCGCCCTACAAGGACCCGCGGCATTTCATTTTTGATGAGCCTGTGTTCGAAGTCTTGAAACAGGCGGGTGCCGAGGATCTCGCCTGCGCCGAAGCCGTCTCAGCGGAATTTGCGACCGATGTTGCCGCACTCTATATCCTGCCCGACAAGGCATGGAGCCGGCGCGTCAACGGCGTGTTCGGCAACCGTCTGGCGCAGGCCGCGCCCCAGCGTGCGCATGCCGTGCTGGTGACAAAAAGCGACGGCTCATATGCCGTCAGCGTGCGGGCTCCGCGCAACAAACCACTGGGTGCGGATGTGTTGTGCCTGGCTTTCGCCACCGGCGGCGGGCGCAAGGCCGCTGCGGGGATCAACCAGCTGCCGGCGCAGGACTTGCCGCAGTTTATCGCCGCGTTCCGCAGCGCTTATAAATAACTTAATAAAAACAAACACTTACGTATTTTCTTCGGGGGTGGTATCGATCCGGAGCAGATCCATTTCAATCAGCGCAAAAGCGGCGATCCACAACAAGGCATCGTAGCCGTCCAGCCATTCGCCGCGTAGAAGCCAGATCAGCGCCACCGCGGCCAGTGCGCCATACAAAGTCAGTGATGCGCTGTTGAAGGCATTGCGGTGGCGGGCCACAAACAAAGGCGCGCGCACCTGCAGTTCCAGTACGGCAACGACCCCGATCCACAACCAGGCGTTGGCCGCGTCCAGCCACTCGTTTTCGCGGATGAAACTGAATGCCGCAACGGCGACACCGGTCGCGGCCAGCAATCGCAGCAGGTCGAGCGCGACGGCATTGCGGGGAATATGCGTCCAGCGCGGACTGCGGGTTTCGATTTCGAACAGCGCCAGCAGCGCGAACCAGGCGAAGGCATCCAGTCCTTCGGAAAAACGACCGGTGCTGGCGTAGATGCCGGCATTAATCGCGAGCAGCGCAAAAATCGCCGGTTTGATGGCGGCTTGAGTCACCGGCAATGCCGGGATTGTGGCCTTTTCACAGTCATTTCAACGCATCTCACGAAATGATTGATAACAGGCCCTAGGCGGCCTTGGCGTGGTGCTGCGGCGAGAGGCCATAACGCTGCGGCAGCAATGAGCCGGCGATCATCCCTGCGACACTCAGCAGAAAACCGATGAACTGCGGCGGCCACAGGCCGTCGATCGCTGCGAACTCAAGCGCAATCCAGCTCGCCAGCCCGCCGATGATGGCGCATGCTGCACCCTGAGTGGTGGCGCGTTTCCAATACAGGCCCGCGACGAGAGGCACAAACGCGGCGACCAGAGTCACTTTGTATGCGTTTTCAACCATGCCGTGGATGGATTCAGTGGTGACTATCGCGTACAGGGTTACCAGCACCGTAAAACACACCACAACGATGCGGTTGAGCCACAGGAACTGGTGGTCGTTGATGCGTTTGAACAGGCCTTTCAGCACGTTCTCTGAAATCATCACCGAGGGTGCGAGCAGGGTGCCGCTGGCAGTGCTCATGATCACAGACAGCAGGGAGCCGAAAAAAATGACCTGGGCGAGCAGAGGCATGTGGTTGAATATCAGCGATGGCAGGATGCGCTGCGGATCGTTTTCGATCAGGCTGCCGGCCATCTTCGGGTCGATCAGCGTCGCGGCGTAAACCAGGAACAGCGGCACAAATGCGAACAGAAAATAAGCCGAACCGCCGAGCACCGAGCCCCAGACAGCGGTGTTCTCGTTTTTCGAGGCGTTCATGCGCTGAAAAACGTCCTGCTGCGGAATCGAACCAAACCCCATGGTGATCAACGCCGCGGTAAAGGCGACCATGTCGGCCACGGAGAGTTTGGGCAGGAACTCAAACTTGTTGTTGGCGGCAGCGTGGCTGATGACCGTTGTGGCGCCGCCTGCCATATCAGCCACCAGCCAGGCAATGTAGAGCAGACCCAGCACGATCACAATCATCTGCACGAAGGTGGTGACGGCCACCGACCACATGCCGCCGAACAGGGTGTAAACCAGCACCACGCTGGCGCCGATGATCATGCCCCAGGCCGGCGATATGGCGTCTTGGGACAACACGTTGAATACCAGGCCGAGGGCGGTGATCTGCGCGGATACCCAGCCCAGGTAGGACAGCGCGATGCAGAGGCTGGTGGCAAGTTCCACCGGGCGGTTGTAACGCTGGTGGTAAAAATCGCCGATCGTCAGCAGGTTCATCCGGTATAGCGGGCGCGCAAAAAACAGGCCGAACAGGATCAGGCACAGCGATGCGCCGAAAGGGTCGGACACCAGTCCGCTCATGCCTTCCTGGACGAAGGTTGCCGAGATGCCAAGCACCGTTTCGGCGCCAAACCAGGTCGCAAACACTGTGGCGAAAACCACGTAGATGGGCAGATGCCGGCCTGCGGTGATGTAGTCACGGGCGCTATGCACTCGAGTCGCCGCGATCAGGCCGATTGCAATCGACACCGCAAGATAGGCAATGACAAACCACATCAGCATGGCAGCGCTCCCTTTTGGTAGCGAATTATAGCTGCGGCTTAGGGCCTGTTAACAGGCCCTGGTGGTTCAAGGCAATAGTTGCAGCATGATCAACGCGCCCAGCAGTACGGTAACAAGTACCAGCAGCCAGCTGTTGCGCCGGTGCGCACGCAGCAGTGCAGCCGCTTGCTCGCGTATTACCGCGTCGCGGTCGTGCGCCAGGTACTGCTGCACCAACCGCGGCAGTTGCGGCAGCAATTCACTCCAGAACGGCAGCTCGTCAGTGATACGGCGAACGAGGCCGCGCCAGCCGACCTGTTCCGACATCCAGCGTTCGAGGTAGGGCTTGGCGGTGCTCCACAAGTCGAGGTCGGGGTCGAGGTCGCGGCCCAGGCCTTCGATATTGAGCAGTGTTTTCTGCAGCAGCACCAGCTGCGGCTGGATTTCGATGTTGAAGCGTCGCGAGGTCTGGAACAGCCGCAGCAGCACTTTGCCGAAGGAAATTTCCTTCAAAGGCTTGTCGAAAATCGGTTCGCAGACCGCGCGGATCGCGGTCTCAAACTCCTCGACGCGAGTGCCCGGCGGGGCCCAGCCCGACTCGACATGCACTTCGGCGACACGGCGGTAGTCGCGGCGGAAAAAAGCGATGAAATTGCGCGCCAGGTAGTGTTTGTCGACGTCGGTCAGCGTACCCATGATGCCGAAATCGAGTGCGATGTACTTGCCGGCGGGGGTCACCAGGATATTGCCGGGGTGCATGTCGGCATGGAAAAAACCGTCGCGGAACACCTGGGTAAAAAAAATCTCCACGCCGGAGCGGGCGATGCGCGGGATGTCGACCCCCTGCGCGCGCAGCGTGTCCAATGCGGATACCGGCGTGCCGTGCATGCGCTCCATGACCATGACCCGGGTCGAGCAGTAATCCCAGTGTATTTCGGGCACTGCTAGCAGCTGAGAATTGTGGAAATTGCGCCGCAGCTGGCTGGCGTTGGCCGCTTCGCGCATCAGATCGAGTTCGTCTTCGAGGTGGCGCGCAAATTCGGCGACCACTTCGCGCGGCTTCAGCCGTTTGCCGTCGGACCACAGCAGTTCGAGCAGTGCCGCGCCTGCATCGAGCAGGGCGACGTCCTTGGCGATGACCGTGGCGATGCCGGGGCGCAGCACCTTGATCGCGACTTCACGGCCGTCGGGCAGGATGGCGAAATGCACCTGGGCTACGGATGCGCTGGCGACCGGCTCTATGTCGAAACCGGTGAATACTTCCGCCACCGGTTTGCCATAGGCCTCGTGCAGGATGCGCAGCACATCGGCGCCGGGAAACGGCGGCACATGGTCCTGCAGTTTGGCAAGTTCTTCGGCGATGTCCGGCGGAATCAGGTCGCGGCGTGTCGACAGTACCTGGCCGAACTTGACGAAAATGGGTCCCAGTGTTTCCAGTGCGCGGCGCAGGCGCACGGCGCGTGGTTCCGACAGGTCGCGCCAGAACAGCATTGTGGTCAGGGCGACGCGCAGGGTGCGTACGCGTTCGTGCCCGAGCAGAAACTCGTCGAGTCCGAAACGCAGGGCGACGCGGAGGATTCTCAGCAGGCGGAAGATACGCACCCGCACATTCTAACCGGCCGTGATGGCGGGGACGAAATGCGAGGGAGGAAATGCGGGGCAGGGAATGTGGCTGGTAAAACAGGCGACCGGTAAAACAGCACCCAGTCAGCGGCTGCGCAACAGTTCGATGCGCTTTTCGAGGCGGGCCGCGTCGTCTCGCAACTGATCGACGTCAGCGTTAAATCGCATGAGGTCATTTTTTGTGGCGATCAGCGGCTGTTCCTCGGTCCAGTATTCGGCGAAGGAATGAGCCAGGTTGTTGCCGCTGGCCTGGGCCCAGCGCTGCAGCGTACGGCCGGATTCAGCGATGCGGTGCGCTGCAGTGTCTCCGACCACTTTTGACAGATCTTCCTCGGCGTCCCAGCGCAGGTGCTGCCACAGATGGTGGATCGCGCCGGCAAAAGCGGTATCCCCATCAATGACCACATCACGCCATACGCCTGTATCCTGCGCCGCGACGCGCAACATCAGCCCCGGGGTCAGTGTCAGCGTGACTGCAGGTTCGGCATCCGCAGCGGCGGGCGCCACTTCGCCGCTGTCGAGCACGGTGAGGCGGGTGACGAAAGGTAAACAACGAAATGACGCAGTTTTGCCGGCGTGGGGTTTCAGTGCATCGCGTGCCCAGGTGTTGGCACGCAGCAGGTGGTTGAGTGGTGCGCCGGCAAAGGCGTCAAACATGAGCGTCAACCATGGACGTTGATTCAAGCAACAAAAAAGCAGGGCGGCGTCACGCCGCCCTGCTTGATCATTATGCTTGTTGGATGCCGGATACCAGCCAGCCCGTTGAGCCGCGCAGCGGTTTTTCGAGATGCCAGATCTCGGTAAACGGTTGCGGTTCAGCGTGTCCGTCTTCGCGAATCAGGCCAGAGAAACTTACGCTGACGACGTAGAGCAGGCCTTCGGTGGTGACATCAAGCACTTCGGATTCCAGCGTCACCACTTCGGTTTTGCCTTGCGGCGCACCTTCGGCTTGCCACTGTTCCTCTACTGCGGCCAGCACGTCGGGGGTCACAAAGTCGGCCAGTGCCTTGCTGTCGCGGGCGTCGTTGGCTTCCTGCAGTCGGACAAAGTTCAGGCGGGCATGGCGCAGGAATTCGGAGGCGTTGAAGTCCGCAGGCCAGCGGCCGGGGGTTGCCGTGGTGGCGGCCAGTGAATGCGCAGCCGCACCGCTGCCCGGCATGGCCGACATCGGTTGTTGTCCATTACCTTCTACGCCGCCGGCGTACTGCAGAGGAGCGTTGGCAGTGCGCCCGCGTAGCGCGCGGAATGCCATCAGCGCAAGGCCTGCAATCGCTGCGAGCAGCAGTATGCCCATCAGCGCTCCGGCGATACCGTTGTTCATGAACAGCGCCATCAACCCGGCGCCGAGTGCGAGGCCGGCCAGCGGGCCCATCCATTTGTTGCCGGTAGCGGCTGCCGCCGGTTGTTGTGCGGGTGTCCCGGCAGCTTGTTGCTGCTGTTGTTGCGCCGGGGTTTTGGGGGCGGCCTGCTGCTGCGTGTTGCGTTGCATGCCGAAATTCTTGCCGCCGCCGAGGCGTTTGGCCTCGACATCCACAACAACCAGACCCAGACCGCCAGCCGCAATCAACGCCATCAGAAATTGTTTCATGGTGTCCTCTGTTTCAAATCAAGAAATCATTATAGCGAGGTGCAGCCGCAGTCAGCATTAAGAAGAATAATAAATAAAATCAATAAGTTGAGGGCTGCTTGCGACAGGAAAAACCCTTGTGGATCAAGTGCTTGGCAGGTAGGGCCTGTTAACCATCATTGCGTGAAATGCGTTGAGGCCAAAATCGCCGCCGTCGCACTCATGAAATGATGGTTAACAGGCCCTAGTAACGAATGCCGCGATGCAGGGCGACCACGCCTGCGGCGAGATTGAAATATTCCACGCGCTCCAGTCCCACGTCCTGCATCATTTTTTTCAGGGTTTCCTGGTCGGGGTGCATACGAATGGATTCCGCCAGATAACGGTAACTGTCGGCATCATTGGTCACCCATTTGCCCAGTCGCGGCAACACCTTGAACGAGTATGCGTCATACAGCGGCCCCAAGGCTCGCCACACCCGCGAAAATTCGAGCACCAGCAGGCGCCCGCCCGGGCGCAGCACGCGATGCATTTCGGTGATCGCGATGTCCTTGTGTGTCATGTTGCGCAGGCCGAAGGCGACGCAGACGCAGTCGAAATATTCGTCCGGGAACGGCAGTTTTTCAGCATCGCACTGAACGGTCGGCAGGATCAGGCCATCATCAAGCAGTCGGTCGCGGCCATGCCGCAGCATCGGGCCGTTGATGTCGGTGATAACGACGGATCCGCGCGGGCCAACGCGTTGTGTGAACAGCTGTGACAGATCACCGGTGCCGCCGGCAACATCGAGTACACGTTCGCCCGGGCGGGTCATGCTTTGTTCGACGGCGAAACGTTTCCACAGCCGGTGCAGGCCAGCCGACATCAGGTCGTTCATCAGGTCGTAGCGTGAAGCGACCGAATCAAACACTTCGGCGACCTTGTGCGCCTTTTCGTCCTCGGTGACTTTCTCGAATCCGAAATCGGTGGTTTTGCTCACGTAGGCACCCGGCGCTTGTTCAGGCTTCACGACTGGCGCCGGCTTCCTGCAGACGGGCGAGGTATTGCTGCCACATCGTTTCCTGCTGCATGCCGTAATTGTGCAGCAGATCCCAGGAATAGATTCCGGTGTCGTGACCGTCGGAAAAACGCAGCTGGACCGCGTACTGGCCCACCGGTTCGACGGCGGTGATGGTGACGTCCTTCTTGCCGGTTTGCAGCACTTCCTGTCCCGGGCCGTGGCCACGCACCTCGGCGGAGGGCGAATAAACGCGCAGAAATTCGCAGGGCAGGCGGAAGGTTTTGCCGTCGGCAAAGCCAATTTCCAGCACACGCGAGGCCTGATGCAAGGTGATTTCGGTGGGTTGCGGCACGATTTTGCTGAGTCCAGCCATGTCGGATTGTTCCGGGAACGAGTGTGCGACATCATAACCGAGTGCGGTGAGTGGGCGAAAACTACTGTAAATGCAGCAGCTTGGACATGTGCTTTGCCGCGCTGTCACATGACGGTAACAACAAGGTCATAATATCGGGAGAATGAAAACCCGCATGGAGTGCCTGTGGCCGCAACGATACTGGTAGTCGAGGACGAGCCGGCGATACAGGAGTTGGTGGCCTGCAACCTGGAGCTGGCCGGACACCGCACATTGCGTGCCGAATCCGCCGAACAGGCGATGCGCATGGTGCGCGAAGAATTGCCGGATCTGATCGTACTCGACTGGATGCTGCCCGGCATCACCGGTGTCGAGTTCGCGCGCCGCCTGCGCAGCGACAAACGCACCCAGACCGTGCCGCTGATCATGCTGACGGCGCGGGCGGAAGAACAGGACAAACTGGCGGGGCTCGAAACCGGCGCAGATGATTACATCACCAAGCCGTTTTCTCCGCGGGAACTCAATGCGCGCGTCAAGGCGGTGTTGCGGCGGCGTTCGCCGCAGGCGACCGATGACGCCATTGAGGCGGGTGGATTGCTGCTCGATCCTGCAAGCCATCGCGTGACTGGTAACGGCACGCCACTGCTGCTGGGCCCCACGGAATTCCGCCTGCTGCATTTTTTCATGACCCACGCCGAACGTGTCTACACCCGGGTGCAGTTGCTGGATCAGGTATGGGGTGATCACGTATTCGTCGAGGAACGCACGGTGGATGTGCATATCCGGCGCCTGCGCAAGGCGCTGGAACCAACCAGCCACGACGCGCTGATCCAGACCGTACGCAGCTCGGGATACCGCTTCTCAGTACATTAAACGTGAGTTGAACGTGATGCGCTGAGTTTGAAACGTTGCACGTCAAGCTTTAAATGTGAAGCGTTGAGCAGGCGAACCCGGCGCGATATCGTCGTGCGATAATCGGCGTTCAAGAGGGTGCACGGTTGAATACTATCTGGCTACAGGCAGCAGGGCGCCTTGCGGCGGCGGCAGGTTTGAGCCTGCTGGTCTGGCTGATTTCCGGCGACACTGCGGCTCTTTCTTTGTTTGCCGCGTTGCTGCTGATCATGCTGCTGCACCACCTGCGACATTTGGAGCGGTTGTCACGGTGGTTGGCTGATCCGCGGCCCGAAGCTCTGCCCGACAGTTCCGGTCTGTGGGAAGATGTATTTGCCGCGTTTTATCACCTGTTGCGCCGCCAGCGGCGCAGCGAATCCAGGCTCACCGCAACATTGCAGGATTTCCGTCAGGCCGGCATGGCGATGCCAGACGGCCTGGTCATTGTAGATGGCGGCAACCACGTCGAATGGTGCAATCCCAAGGCCGAGCTGCATTTCGGACTGGATGCGGCACGCGATGTCGGACAACTGGTCACCCATCTGGTGCGGCAACCGCAGTTTGCAGAAGTGCTGGCTGCCGAAGGTTACTGCGAACCGCTGACCTTGCGCAGCGCGCGCGAAGGAGACCTGATCCTTTCTGTGCTGATCGTGCCCTACGAAGCCAACCGCAAACTGATCATAAGCCGCGACGTCACCGACCGTGAACGCGTCGAAACCATGCGTCGTGATTTTGTCGCCAACGTGTCGCATGAACTGCGCACGCCGCTGACCGTGATCGGAGGTTTCCTCGAAACCATCGAAGACATGGAAACGTTGAATCCCGAACTGATCCGGCGGTCAGTGCCAATGATGAGCGAGCAGGCGAAACGCATGCAAAGCCTGGTCGAGGATCTGCTGACACTGTCACGGCTCGAGTCCGCCGGCCATCCGGCGCGCCAGGAGCCGGTCAATGTGCCGGACATTGCGCGCGGTTTGTATCACGACGCACTGGCGCTCTCGGCCGGACGCCACAAGGTGACGCTGCTTCTGGAGAGTGCGGCCTGGGTCAGCGGCGCCGAAGATGAATTGCGCAGCGCCTTCGGCAACCTGGTCAGCAATGCAATCCGTTATACCCCGGATGGCGGCGAAGTCCGCTTGTTATGGAAGGCAGACACAGAAGGTGGCGCGGTGTTTGCAGTGCGCGACACCGGCATTGGTATTGAGCCGCAGCACCTGCCGCGACTTACCGAACGTTTTTACCGGGTGGACCGCGGTCGTTCACGGGAAACCGGCGGTACCGGCCTGGGCCTGGCGATCGTCAAACATGTGGTCAGCCGCCACGCGGCAAAACTCGAAGTGACCAGCGAGCCCGGGCGCGGCAGCTGCTTCAGCGTGGTGTTTCCCGGAGCCCGCTTGATTGTCCGTAGCCCGGTTGATGTGCCGGCCGTAGTGCGCACGGCCTGATCGGTTACGACGGAATCATTCCGTCATTTTTAATTCTGCGGCAAGCGCCATCGCAAGCTCCGCCGGTTCCGCGCCGTGTCGCGCTGAAACCCCTGGTCGCTGGCGCATACCCCAGACCGGTTGCGGAAAGTGGGGATCATCGGCAAAACGCGGAATCACGTGCCAGTGCAGGTGCGCGACCATGTTGCCAAGACTGGCAAGGTTGATCTTGGCGGGCGCCAGGGTTTTCCGCAGTGCGCGCTCCACTGCAAAAACCACGTTCATGCAATGTTCCCGATCTGCAACGTCAAGGTCGCTCATTTCACGGACATGGGTATTCCAGATCACGCGGCAGAATCCCGGATATCCCGGTTCTTCGACCTGTACGATGCGGCAACGCGAGTCCCGCCATATCACGGTGCCGCCCGGGGTCGCGCACAATTCGCAATTCATGCAGTGTTTCCCTTGAACAACCAGTCAGCTGCACGATAAACCAGATCGCAACCCTGCGCGACGGCAGCTTCGCGCCATGCGGAAGATGCCGGGCACAAGGCCTCGCGCAAGCGTTGTTTTGCGGGGTGGTCGGTGTCGCCGTTGCCGTGGAAATGCCAGCGGTTCTCCTCGCGTAAGGCGTGAAGTACGCGCATTGTCGACCAGGTACCGATTTCCTGCAGCACAAATTCGACACGGACATAGGGCAGCAGTCGCGGCAGCGCCGCGCCCAGGCTGCCGCGCACTGTGTAGGCAGAAGGTGCCGTGACGCCACCGGCGAGAGGACGTTGCAGCGCGCGGCTCAGCACCGGCAGTGGTGCCGTGCCGACACCGGGCTCGACCATCAGCGTGTCTGCGGCGTGCGGGCCTAGCCCCGTATGCAGGTCGATGGCGAAAACCGCTTCGGTGGGCCCCAGCTGCGCCTGCAGCCAGTCGATGAACAGCTGTGGTCCGGGTTGCAACTCCGCGCCGCCGTAAAAAAGTCCGCGCGGATAACGGTGCTGGCCGTGGGCTATCGCCTGACGCACTGCGCGCACTCCATGTCGCAGTCCGGCCGCAGCCAGGCGCAATGAAAAAGCATCGCGTGCGGGCGGCGATGCGGGGTTGAGCAGGGCATCGAGACGTTTATAGAGTGGCGGCGCCCCGGTCCAGATGCCGTTGTCGAAGTGAAAATTGCGGTTGAGGTCGACGTTATGTTCGTTTGCGCGACGCAGCCACGCCATGCCGTACGGATTTAGCACATGAACAAGGATCAGCGCGCCGTCAGCCGGCAGCGGCGGCGGTGCGGCAAGCAAAGCCAGTTGTACCGCCGATCCGGCAAAGGCCTCTGTTCCATGCACGCCGCTGATATGCAGCATCACTCGCCGCGGCCGGCGGGCGCCCAGCCATGCAAAATCGATGGTCAGTGATTCGTCATGAGGGCCCCGCGCGGCCAGCGGCAGCGCGTCGAGGGCTGCACCGGCACGCTGCGCCGCTGAACGGAAACGGGCGCGAGCACTGGCGTAGTCCGGCGAGAAAAATTCGGTGCCGGTGGCGCTTGTGCGAGTCGTGGCCCGCTCAAGCGGCAGTGAAGGTTGCGCGCTCGAAATTGGAGCCCCTGTCGAGCAGGGCGGTGAGACGGATCGGGCGCGGCCTGCCGTCTTCGAACAAGTCGAGTATGCGGCTGGGTGCGTAGGTGCCAGGACTGACCACGATGGTTGCCGGCTCATTGACCGGGCCCCCGTCGAGCAGCAGCGCGCGGTCATAGGGATTGTCAATGTTGGATATCCGTGCAGCGACCGCCTGGACCTTGGTGCGCAGCAACTGGAATCCGAGCAGGGTCGAGCCGTCGGTTTCGATTAACAGGCGTTGTGCGGTACCGAGGAAAGTTTTTCCGTTGGGGGCAACCAGACCCAGCAGCTGATTGTGCGTAAGTCGCGTCGCATTGGACGGATTGTTGCATTTGCTGAAGATGCCGGTGGTGCTTTGGTTGAGGACAGTCCATGTTTCCAGAGTGCGGCTGCGCACGGAGGCCTCACCCACCGCGGGGCCGTCAACCCGCTCGAAGCCCGCCATGTCGAACCGCGCCCTTGATGACAGGCCGGCGTCCGGCGGTGCGAACGGTTTGCCGCTGATATTGAAATGCATGGCCGCGATGCTGCCCGACATCAGCACGTTGAACCCGGCGGGTCTGCGTTCATCGCCCCGACCGGTGCCGGGCGCCAGCCAGTCATTATGCAGACTGAGAATCAGCCTTTCGCAAATTTCCCGCGGCACCATGCCGAGTCCGAGCTTGTCCGGGCTTTGCGTCTTGAGTGCGATCGCGGTTTGCCGCAATTGGGTGCCGATTTTTTCGATGTTGAGATATCTCAGGTTGTCACCGGAAAGATTTTTCAGGCGTCGCGCGCCCTGTGCCGAGCCGAGATCCACGGCCAGCGCCATTTCCTGATTGGTGGCCACGGGGGCTTTTGACAGACTGCCCAGCGCAACCCATTGCGCCAGTGCCCGGTCCACAGTGCCCATCTGCAACAGCGACAGGGAATCCGGGTTGGCACGCTGGGCTAGCACGATTTGCAGATAGGCCAGGTTGACCGTGCTCTGGCCTTCGCCTTCGCTGACCGGCGTGTCAGTGACCTCTGCGCTTTCTGCAAAGGCATAAAGCCGATGCAGTTGTTCCCACAGTGCGCCGGGCACTGCATGATAGGCGCGATTGTGCGCGTTCATCGCAAACCCCGTGCAGCGCAGCGCACGATAACAGACCAGGTCTGCGTGTTCAGCCAGTTCCGGGGCCGAACCGGCCATATCGGCAATCAGTGATTCGTAACCATCAGCCAGCGCCCGCCACAGCGCGACACTGCGCTCGAAAATTTCCCTGGTGTCCGGATCGAAGGGTACCGGCTGGCCCCAGTATTCACGGCTGCGCGTGTGCTGGGTTTCCAGTGTGGTGCCGCGCAGTGTTTCAAGGATCATCAACCGCTCGCCACCGGGAACCTGGGCATCGACCAGAAGTTTCAACTGGGTCAGCAGCTGTGCCTGGCGCTGTGCGGGCAACGCGGCGGCAATCTGCGCGAGAAACGTTTCCGTTCCCGGGAGATTGGCTATTTTGAGGAGTCCTGGAGTGGCGCTCAAGACGGTGGCCATGGCGTATCCCGTTCTGATTGGGTACGCATTATTCCGAGTGAAAGAAAAAGGTCGCAAGTGAATATGTCACATGTCGCCAATTCACGACAGCATGCGCGTTTTATCGCTTGTATCGTGTGCCAAACCACACGCATCACAGCAGCACCCGTTCAATGCCGCCGTTGTTTGCCTTGTTCACGTAGTCCTCCATCCAGCTTGCGCCGAGCAGGTGGCGCGCCATTTCGACAACGATGTAATCCGCTTCAATGTCCGCGTCCTGATTGTAGCGCGCCAGGCCCTGCAGGCACGAAGGGCAGGATGTCAGTATTTTCACGCGTGTTTCTGCGTCTCCGGCGCGCAGCTGTGCCGCGCCGCGGCGCAGTTCTTCTTCCTTGCGAAAACGCACCTGCGTCGAGATGTCGGGCCGGGTAACGGCCAACGTTCCTGCTTCGCCGCAGCAGCGCTCGCTGAGCGCCACCGGTGCGGCCATCAGTGCGTTGACCACTTTCAGCGGGGCGTGGGTTTTCATCGGCGTGTGGCAGGGGTCGTGATACATGTAGCGCGTGCCAGTGATGCCTTCAAGCTTGACTCCGCGCTCGAGCAGGTATTCGTGAATGTCGAGCAGCCTGCAGCCGGGAAAGATTTTTTCGAATTCATATTTCTGCAACTGGTCCATGCAGGTACCGCAGGACACGATCACGGTTTTGATGTCGAGGTAATTCAGCGTGTGCGCAACACGGTGGAACAACACGCGATTGGCGGTGGTGATCGCCTGGCCTTTGGCCTCTTCGCCGGCTGCCGTCTGCGGGTAGCCGCAACACAGATAACCCGGCGGCAGTACCGTTTGAACGCCAAGATCGAACAGCATCGCCTGCGTGGCGAGTCCGACCTGACTGAACAGCCGTTCAGAGCCGCAGCCGGGGAAATAGAACACCGCATCGGAATCTTCAGTGACCTTCGCGGCATCGCGGATCACCGGCACCATGCGTGCGTCTTCGATGTCGAGCAACGCGCGCGACGCTTTTTTCGGCAGTTTGCCGGGCATCGGTTTGTTGATGAAGTGGATGACTTGTGTGCGTATCTGCGGTTTGCCCGTGGTTGCCGGTGGATGACGCGTTTGCTGGCCGGCGAGGCCCAGTGCCTTGGCAGCACCGTAGGCGATGCGCTGTATTTTGAATCCCCAGTCGATCATCAGCTTGCGTGTGATGTTGATGGTGCGCGGATCGGTGGCATTGAGAAAAAACATCGAAGCCTTCGCGCCGGCATTGAAGCGCTTTTTGCCGCGCTGACGCAGGAAATTGCGCATGACAACCGACACGTCGCCAAAATCAATGTCTACCGGACAGGGGTTCAGACATTTGTGGCACACCGTGCAATGGTCGGCGACATCGCTGAATTCGTCAAAATGCTCCAGTGAAATGCCGCGCCGCGTCTGTTCTTCGTAAAGAAAGGCCTCGATCAGCAGGCTGGTGGCAAGGATCTTGTTGCGCGGGCTGTAGAGCAGATTGGCGCGCGGCACATGAGTCGCGCAGACCGGTTTGCATTTGCCGCAGCGCAGGCAATCCTTGATTGAATCGGCGATGGCGCCGACGTCGGAGTGTTCGAGGATCAGGCTTTCCGCGCCGAGCAGTGAAAAACTCGGCGTGTAGGCATTGCGCAGATCGGCGCCGGGCAGCAGCTTGCCTTTGTTGAAGCGGCCTTGCGGGTCGACCTTGTCCTTGTAACCCTGGAATGCCGCGACCCGTTCCGCTGGCAGGAATTCAAGTTTGGTGATGCCGATGCCGTGTTCGCCGGAAATCACACCGTCCAGCGACTCGGCCAGCTGCATGATGCGGGCCACGGCATCCGCGGCCTCCTGCAGCATTGTGTAATTGTCGGAGTTGACGGGGATGTTGGTATGTACGTTGCCGTCGCCGGCGTGCATGTGCAGTGCGACAAAAACGCGTCCGCGCAGGGCCTGGCGGTGTGCGGCGTCAATGGCTTCCATGACTTTCGTAAATGGCCGGCCGCTGTAGATGTCCGCCAGATGCGCACGCACCTCGTCCTTCCATGACACGCGCACCGTGCGATCCTGCATTACCTGGAACAGCGTGGAAGAAAATGAGGAGTGGGAAGTGATGAGCGATGAGTAGAAACCCCAGGAGTCACCACCACTTTCCTGCAACTTCGATAGTGGGGTGTCGATGTTTTCGAGAAGCCACTGCCACCGATTGCGCGCATCGGCTATCAGTGTCTGGGCGCGTTCGGTGCGGTCACCGATCACCTCGGCAGCGGATACCGGCAGATCCTGCGGCATCACCGGAAGTTCGCCGGCCAGCAAGGTCGCTACTGCATCGAGGATGCGCAGCTTGTTGCGGATCGACAATTCGATATTGATGCGCTCGATGCCGTCGGAATAATCACCGAGCCGCTCCAGCGGGATCACTACGTCTTCGTTGATCTTGAAGGCATTGGTGTGGCGGGCAATCGCCGCGGTGCGTGCCCTGTCCAGCCAGAAGGTTTTGCGTGCTTCGGCCGAGGCGGCGATGAAACCCTCGGCGCCGCGCGCATTGGCCAGCCGCACCACCTGTGACGCAGCAGCTGCCACCGCATCCTCGTTTTCACCGACGATGTCGCCGACCAGCACCATTTTCGGGCGGCCGGCGCGGCGTGACTTGGTGGCATAACCCACCGCTTTCACATAGCGCTCGTCGAGGTGTTCCAGGCCGGCGAGGATGGCGTCGGGATTGCCGTCGAGGTAACGCTTGATTTCGACGATGGACGGAACGGCTTCGCGCACCGCGCTGAAAAATTCCAGGCATACCGTGCGGATCGCCGGCGGCATGCGGTGCAGCACGAAAGTGGCTTCGGTGATGATGCCGTCGCAGCCCTCTTTCTGGATGCCGGGCAGTCCGCCCAGCACCTTGTCGGTGACGTCCTTGCCGAGCCCGTGCTTGCGGAACGTCGAGCCGGGAATTTCGAGAATTTCCGGCGCACCGTCCGCGGTTTTTCCGTCACGGGCAAAACGCGTGATACGGAAACGGGCGGTGGCGATGTCATGAATCTTGCCGAGATTGTGGTCGAGGCGCTCGACCAGCATCCATTGCGCGTCCGGCGTCACCATTTTCCACGACGCCAGGTTGTCAAGCGCAGTGCCCCACAGCACGGCTTTTTTGCCACCGGCATTCATTGCCACGTTGCCGCCGATGCAGGAAGCATCGGCTGAAGTCGGATCGCAGGCGAACACCAGTCCAGCCTTTTCCGCGGCCTCCATTGCGCGTCGTGTGACCACACCGGCGCCGCAGCGCACGACAGACACCGGTTTTTCGACGCCGGGCAGGGCGACCTGTGTAATGGCGGCCAGCGTGTCGAGTTTTTCGGTGTTGATCACCGCCGAAAGACGGGTCAGCGGAATGGCGCCACCGGTGTAGCCGGTGCCGCCGCCGCGCGGAATGATGGTCAGGCCGAGTTCGATGCAGGCGGCGACAATAGCTGCAATCTCGTCCCCGTTATCCGGGTTGATGACGACAAAGGGGTATTCAATGCGCCAGTCGGTGGCGTCGGTGACGTGGGATACCCGCGCGAGGCCGTCAAACTGCACGTTGTCGCGGTGTGTTGCGCGCGTCAGGTGTGCCAGCGTGCGCCGGCGCAGCAAGAGTGTTTCTTCGAACTCTGCTTCGAAATCATCAACGGCTGTCTGTGCCCCCGCCAGCAGTTCGGCAACGCGTTGATCCGGGTTTTCACGCCGGGCCTCGATCCCGGCGAGGCGACTACGCATGCCCGCGATCAGTGCGGCGCGGCGTTTGCGGTTGCCGAGCAGGTCGTCCTCGATGTACGGATTGCGCTTGACCACCCACATATCGCCGAGCACTTCGTAGAGCATTTTTGCCGAGCGCCCGGTGCGGCGTTGCGCGCGCAGTTCGTTGAGCAGGTCCCAGCGTTCGATGCCAAGCAGCCGGATCACGATCTCGCGGTCGGAGAACGAGGTGTAGTTATAGGGTATTTCCCTGAGGCGGGCGGTCATGGGAGCAGTGCGGAATGCGGAGTGATGAGCGAAAAAACCGGTGGTATGCGCGGCGCGCGGCGACCGGAGCCGGCGCGAGAACAGGATATTAGCGCAATGCAGCAATGCCGGCATTAGTGCTGTCAACAACGCATCTTGCGAAATGGGTGTTTACAGACCCTAGACCGTCAGCGTGGCAATCACCCAATAGCGGGCAAATTTGCCCACGGCGATGAACAGTGCACACCACCAGGCATTGAGCCGCAGCCAGCCTGCGGCCACACACAACGGATCGCCAAGTAATGGTACCCATGACAGCAGCAGGGCCGGGCTGCCCCAGCGCTGTACGGTGGCCAGGCCTTTGAGCGGTTTGCCGGGGGGTATCAGGCGGCCGATCAGGTAAGAAGACAGGCCGCCCAGCGTATTGCCCAAGGTGGCGACAGCCAGTGCGGCCCAGAACTGGCCGGGATGCAGTTTCAGCACGCCGAAGAGCACGGCTTCCGATCCCCCGGGGAGCAAGGTGGCTGCGAGAAAGCTGCTGACAAACAGCGCGCCTAATGTGACTGATGCGTCCACCGGAGGAATGGGTCTTGAAATCCTGATTTGAACAAGGGCGCCGGGTTCTTTAAACTCCCGTGTCCCCCGCCCGGGTCAGTTGAACGGGTATGAGTTGACTGAAATGAGTTGACCGAGATTCATTGAACGAGATGCGGGGCCAAAGGCCAGCGACATGAGCGAATTGATCTCCGAAGAATACCGCAGGATGCAGGAAGAACTGCACCGGAACCCCAATTACGGCGTGGCCTCGGTGCAGTATGCCCCGGTCGTGGCCGAGTTTCTCAAACAGATCGGCTCCCCGGAGCTGCTGGATTACGGCGCCGGCAAGGGGCGGCTCGGTGAAACCCTGAAGACCTTGATGCCGAACCCGCCCAAGCTACGGCACTACGACCCGGCACGTCCGGAGTGGGCGGCGACGCCACAGCCCGCGCCCTTTGTCACCTGCATCGATGTATTGGAGCATATCGAGCCGGAGCTGCTCGACAACGTGCTGGATGACCTGCGGCGCGTCACTTCCAGCGCGGGTTTTTTTACCGTGCATACCGGGCCGGCCGTCAAGGTGCTGGCCGACGGGCGCAACGCGCATCTGATCCAGCAGCCGCCGGCATGGTGGCTGCCGAAGTTTCTCAGCCGTTTTGATCTGGTCGTGTTCCAGCGCATGCCTCAGGGCTTCTGGGTCGCGGTCGAAGCCAAGCGCCAGTAAGTTCTATCCGATCACCGTTTCCCCGGGGGTGCTCGCGCTGTCCGTTCCGTATCCGTTTTTAACCGCTGATCGCAAACAAAGGAAAGCAAGATGAGTTACGCAATTGATTTTCCCGGCGTCATCACACTGCCGGTCGTCGAGAGCAACAAGGCGTTTCCGGTCGGGCGCATTTACTGCGTCGGCCGCAACTATGCCGAACACGCGCGCGAAATGGGTCATGACCCGGATCGCGAACCGCCGTTTTTTTTCATGAAGCCGGCTGACGCGATCGTGCCCAATGGCGCGACCATTCCCTACCCGCAGGCGACCAAGGATCTGCATCACGAGATCGAGATGATTGTCGCCATCGGCAAGGGCGGTTCGAACATCCCGGTGGAAAAAGCGCTTGATCACGTGTTCGGCTACGGTGTCGGTCTCGACATGACCCGCCGCGATCTGCAGGGTGAAGCCAAAAAAATGGGCCGTCCCTGGGAAATGGGCAAAGCCTTCGATGACTCGGCACCGTGCACTGCGCTGAAACCAGTGGCGATGGTCGGCCATCCGGGCAAGGGCGCGATCTGGCTCAAGGTCAATGGCGAGGTCAAACAGAAGGGCGACCTGTCGGAACTGATCTGGAATATTCCGGAAACAATTTCGTACCTGTCGAAATTGATCACGCTGCGTCCCGGCGACATCATCATGTCGGGCACCCCGGCCGGCGTGGGGCCGGTCAAGGCGGGCGACAAGCTGGAAGGCCATGTCGAAGGCGTCGGTGAGTTGACTGTGACCTACGCGAAGTAATTCCGAAGGAATACAGGCTGAAGTAATGCACTTCCTGGCCGGTACGGAGTGATGTTGATCTTGCACTCCATGCGAAAAAAGTGAACGCGCGCACCCGCATACAGCGGGCGCGCGCGTTCACAACTATTTAAATCCGTCTGATGTCCTGGCTGGAGATGTCAGTGGCTTCATTAATTCGGGGTTGAGGCCGGAAGTTTCGGCCAGACGGCAATCTCTATTTTTTACCTTGCTGTATGCCGCTTTCGGACGAAGAACTGGGAAATGTCGAAGCTGACATTTTTCTGTCCATGAACTGCGTCCTGTTCAGCATGCCTTTTTTCTGGCCATCCATCCGGTCGTACTGGCTGCCCGTGTAATCCATGTATTCCTGGCGGCTGACCATGCCGTCCTTGTTCGTATCCATCATTTTCATTCTGGGTTCGGTCCAGAACATTTCGCCCATATTACCGCTACGCATGCTGGAGCTTTCAGGTGAAGCACTGGGGGTCTTGACTGAATGGCCGGACTGGTTGGACTGTGAAGATGCGGGTGCCGCAGCCAGCAAGGCCAGAGTCATGATACTGATGGTAGTTACGGCTTTAAATTGATTGAACATGATGGTTTTCCTCTTGTAGTGGTTGAATAATGACCGGGATGAATCTGGTGATTTGATTGCGCAAAGTATTGCCAGCACCATGCGCTTGCCGGAAGCACCGATTTACTGACAGCGTTGAGTGACCGCAACCGTGTATTGATCTGCGAACCATGCAAACACTGTTGCGATT
>Ga0105090_10000358_pt1 | contig 21840 bp, 20 predicted proteins | sample PPLLak3March2015_FD_79110 | JGI IMG/M metagenome (GOLD analysis project Ga0105090, IMG submission 79110) | Freshwater sediment microbial communities from Prairie Pothole Lake near Jamestown, North Dakota, USA - PPLs Lake P7 Core (1) Depth... | ecosystem: Environmental > Aquatic > Freshwater >... | reverse complement strand
GAATGGCCTGGCAATTTATTTACGATATCGTATGCGTAAAAATATTAAGTGGTAAAAGAATCATGCAAAATGACTCCGAAAAAATAAAAGAACCAAGACAGTTAAAGTCTGAAGTTAAGAATCTCAGCTTCTATTATGGTGAGTTTAATGCATTAAAAAATATTGATATGGTGCTGCATGAAAAAAAAATTACAGCATTAATAGGACCATCTGGATGCGGTAAATCCACATTCTTACGTTGTTTTAATCGAATGCATGATCTGTATCCGGGTAATCGCTATGACGGTGAAATAATACTTCACCCTGATGATGTGAATATTTTGGCGTCTAATGTTGATCCGATTGAAGTGCGGATGAGAATAAGTATGGTATTTCAGAAGCCAAATCCCTTTCCTAAATCAATCTATGAGAATGTTGCTTATGGATTACGTGTCAGAGGAGTTAAACAGCGCGCTATTTTGGATGAGAAGGTTGAAGTGGCTTTGCGCAACTCAGCTTTATGGGATGAAGTAAAAGATCGCTTACATCATTTGGCATTTAATCTGTCTGGTGGGCAACAACAAAGACTCTGTATCGCACGTGCGCTGGCAACCGATCCTGAAATATTGCTATTTGATGAGCCAACTTCCGCGCTCGATCCAATTGCAACTGCTAGTATTGAAGAATTAATAACTGATTTAAAGAGTAAAGTCACTATTTTAATAGTCACTCATAATATGCAACAGGCTGCAAGAGTTTCTGATTATACAGCTTACATGTACTTAGGTGAATTAATAGAATTTAATGTCACAGACACAATATTCATTAAACCAAAGAATAAGCAGACAGAAGATTATATTACAGGGCGGTTTGGTTAACGGCCATGTAAGATTCAGAAGATGGTTATTGTTATTCGGTATATGAGTGATGCTTGTTAAGTCAATATTTGTATCTAAAGTAACAAGTATTAAACGATAAAAGAAATTTAAGAATCTGTATAGATTAAGAATATGTGAAATATTTAATTTTCAGCTGGAAATTAGATCATTTAACCGGAGAGAAGTATAAAGATATAGAATTGACTTGATGAAGAATCAAGGGTAGCATCGCCCATTTTAGTAATTTGAGGCTAAAGGTAAAATGCGCAGAAAGATGGTAGCGGGTAACTGGAAGATGCACGGTAATTTGGTAGAAAATACACAGTTACTCAATGCAGTTGTTACAGGCCTTAATGGATTAGAAGACGAGGTTCTTTTTTTAGTTTGTGTGCCCTACCCTTATCTACCGTCGGTACAAAACGCATTGCAGAATACGAATATAGCTTGGGGTGCACAAAATGTGAGTCAATATGAGAAGGGCGCATATACAGGAGAGATATCGACTTCCATGTTAAATGACTTTAAGTGTCGTTATGTAATTGTAGGACACTCGGAAAGAAGGACATTATTTGGTGAAGATAGTCATAGCGTTGCTGAAAAATATCAAGCGGCTCAACGGGCTGGTATTACCCCCATATTATGTGTGGGGGAAACACTCGAGCAGCGTGAGGCTGGTACAACAGAGCAAGTTATTGAAGAGCAGTTAGCAGTGGTTACCAAATTGGCAGGGGTCGAATCGCTAGTTAAAGCGATTATTGCTTATGAACCAGTGTGGGCTATTGGTACTGGTAGAACAGCATCACCTGAGCAAGCTCAAGATGTACATTCTTTTATAAGACAAGGTATAGCTAAGCAAAATGCAAATGTAGCCAAAGGCTTAACTATTCTTTATGGCGGGAGTGTAAAGGCAAGTAATGCATCTGAGCTATTTGATATGTCTGATATTGATGGTGGATTGATAGGCGGCGCATCACTGGTTGCAAATGATTTTATTGCGATTTGTCGCGCTTTACATCAATAAATTTTTTGGAGTAACACGTTGGAAATTTTGGTCTGGGCGGCGCATGTTTTGTTAGCGATTGTACTAATAGTTTTGGTATTATTGCAGCATGGAAAAGGTGCGGATATGGGAGCTGCGTTTGGTAGTGGCTCAGCGGGCAGTTTATTTGGAGCAAGTGGTTCAGCGACATTTCTGAGTCGTGCGACAAGTTTTGTCGCAGCATTTTTTTTTGCTACAAGTATGAGTTTAACTTATCTCTCGGTGAACCAAACTGGAAGTACAAAAGTCATGAGCATTATGGATCAGATCGAAGAGTCTGGAAGTGGATCTGAAACAGAACTAGAAACAATTCCCTCTTCTGAGCGAGTTGGTGATGTACCTGAAATTGAGGATGGATCAAAAGTTAATCAGATACCTGAGTAGCTTTCTTTGATAGAAATAATGTGGCAGCTTTTTGATCAAAAAGTGCATAGTTTTGCCGCCGACGTGGTGGAATTGGTAGACACGCCGTCTTGAGGGGGCGGTGGCGAAAGCTGTGCGAGTTCGAGTCTCGCCGTCGGCACCACGCAAAGATTGCTTCATTCTTATAATTCGTAACTAAAGATTACAGTTTCAGTAAATCTGGCACGTGTAAATAAAATATAAAAATATGCTTGAAAACTATTTTCCAATTTTACTTTTTCTTATGGTTGGATTCTTTGTTGGTGTCGTGCCTATGGTATGTGGTTGGCTACTTGCACCAAATCGTCCAGATAGTGAGAAGCTATCGCCATACGAATGCGGCTTTGAGGCTTTTGAAGATGCACGAATGAAGTTTGATGTGCGTTATTATCTGGTCGCAATTTTGTTTATCTTATTTGATCTGGAAATTGCTTTCCTATTCCCATGGGCAATCGTGCTGGATGAAATTGGAATGTTTGGATTTATTGCTATGATGATATTCCTGAGTATCCTGGTGGTAGGTTTTATCTACGAATGGATGAAAGGGGCATTAGAATGGGATTAATGTTATGAGTATAGAAGGAACCCTTGAAAAGGGTTTTGTTACTACTAGTTTAGACTCAATTATTAACTGGGGGCGTACTGGCTCCTTGTGGCCGATGACTTTTGGTCTTGCTTGCTGTGCTGTTGAGATGATGGAGACAGGAGCATCACGTTATGATCTTGACCGATTTGGCATAGTGTTTCGACCAAGCCCGCGTCAATCAGATGTTATGATTGTGGCGGGTACTTTATGTAACAAAATGGCACCAGCTTTACGTAAGGTTTATGATCAAATGGCTGAACCTCGTTGGGTAATATCAATGGGATCGTGTGCGAATGGCGGAGGGTATTACCATTACTCATATTCTGTAGTGCGTGGCTGTGATCGTATTGTGCCCGTTGATATTTATGTACCAGGCTGTCCTCCCACAGCAGAAGCTTTGTTGTATGGCATTATTCAGTTGCAAAATAAAATAACTCGTACCAACACTATTGCAAGATAATTCCTATGCTTACTACTCATTTGGAGGATCTCGCCGAGTCTTTGCAGGGCACGCTAGGGGATAAACTGTTTAGTATCCAAGCTCGGTATGGAGAATTAACTATCAATGTGCGTGCAGAAGATATATTTTCTGTGAGTGAAATGTTGCGTGACAGCACTACTCTCACTTTTGATACATTGATTGATTTGTGTGGGATTGACTATTCGGCGTATGGCGACGATTTATCTGAAAAAAATAACCTTAAGAATAGACGTTTTGCGGTGATTTATCATTTACTTTCAGTTGATCGGAATCATAGATTACGCATTCGGGTTTTAGCTGAAAATAATGATTTTCCGGTAGTGGATTCAGTCACCGATATATGGCCTGTCGCTAACTGGTTTGAACGTGAAGCATTTGATCTTTATGGTATTGTTTTTACTGGCCATCCGGATTTACGCAGAATATTGACAGACTATGGTTTTATAGGGAATCCGTTCCGTAAGGATTTTCCTATAACAGGCCATGTTGAAATGCGCTATGATGCAGAGCAAAAACGCGTTATTTATCAGCCTGTCACTATTGAACCAAGAGAAATAACACCCCTTGTGATACGCGAGGAGAATTACGGGAACTGTGAATCCTGATGCTCGCATTCTTTCGCTGCATGGATTGTGTTCTTAGATAAGAGTCTTGTGAAATAACTTATGGCTGAAATACGTAATTACACCATGAATTTTGGACCCCAACACCCGGCAGCTCACGGAGTGTTGAGATTGGTTCTGGAATTAGATGGGGAAGTTGTGCTGCGTGCGGATCCCCATATTGGATTGTTGCATCGCGCAACCGAAAAATTAGCAGAAAATAAAACTTTTATTCAATCGGTTCCATATATGGATCGATTGGATTATGTCTCGATGATGGTTAACGAGCATGCTTACGTGATGGCTATCGAAAAGCTGCTGCAAGTAGAAGTGCCGATAAGAGCGCAGTACATACGTGTAATGTTTGATGAAATTACTCGTATACTTAATCACTTGTTGTGGATTGGTGCGCATGCGCTGGATGTCGGCGCCATGACAATGTTTCTGTATGCTTTTCGTGAAAGAGAAGATCTGATGGATTGTTATGAAGCGGTATCAGGGGCCCGGTTGCACGCTGCCTATTACAGGCCTGGTGGTGTATACCGTGATTTACCCGATACTATGCCTCAGTATCAACCATCGAAAATTCATAATCAAAAGCAGACTCTTGTACGGAACGCTAATCGAGAAGGTTCCTTGTTGGATTTTATTGATGATTTTACGAATCGTTTTCCAAAGTATGTTGACGAATATGAAACATTGTTAACTGACAATAGAATTTGGAAGCAGCGTTTGGTAGATATTGGTATCGTTTCACCTGAACGTGCTAAAGCATTAGGTTTTACCGGACCAATGTTACGTGGTTCCGGTGTGGAATGGGATTTAAGAAGAAAACAACCCTATGAGGTTTACGACCGTATTGATTTTGATGTACCCGTAGGCGTTAATGGCGATTGTTATGATCGATATTTGGTGCGCATGGAGGAATTTCGACAATCAAATCGCATTATTAAGCAATGTGTTGATTGGTTACGTAAAAATCCGGGTCCGGTGATTACTGATAATCATAAAATTGCGCCACCTTCACGTGTTGATATGAAACAAAATATGGAAGAAATGATTCATCATTTCAAATTATTTACTGAGGGTTTTCATGTGCCTCCGGGTGAAACTTACGCAGCAGTTGAACATCCGAAAGGTGAATTTGGTATTTATCTGGTTTCCAATGGCGCTAATAAGCCATATCGACTGAAGATACGCGCACCTGGGTTTGCGCATTTGGCAGCTTTGGATGAAATGTCGAGAGGGCACATGATCTCAGATGTGGTAGCAATTATTGGTACACAAGATATAGTATTTGGTGAGATAGATAGATAAACGATGTTAAGCACTGAATCCCTTAAAAAAATAGATCGAGAGATCGCAAAATATCCGGCTGAACAGAAACAATCCGCGGTTATGTCAGCGCTTGCAATTGCACAAGATGAAAAGGGCTGGCTGGCCAATGAGACATTGAATTTTGTTGCTGAATATTTAGGGATGCCTCCGATTGCAGTCTATGAAGTCGCCACTTTTTATAATATGTATAACCTGGAGCCGGCGGGTAAATACAAGATCACAATATGCACCAACTTGCCTTGTGCATTATCGGGTAGTAATGACAGCGCAGCCTATTTAAAAAAGAAATTAGGAATTGAATTTAATCAGACAACCCCTGATGGTAAATTTACGCTAAAGGAAGGCGAATGCTTTGGGGCTTGTGGTGATGCGCCGGTATTATTAGTTAATAACAAGCGCATGTGTAGTTTCATGTCCAATGAAATGATTGATAAATTGCTGGAGGAACTGAGCGAATGAATCAGTATCCGCAAACATTAATGAATGGAATTGATCCATCCGATCCGGAAAATTGGCGGCTAATGGATTATGAGAAACGTGAAGGCTATGCAGCACTTAGAAAAATACTGGTTAAAAAAATTACTCCTGAAGAAGTTATTGAAGAAATCAAGAAATCTGCACTTCGTGGTCGTGGAGGGGCTGGCTTTCCCACTGGATTGAAGTGGAGCTTCATGCCTAAAGGATATGAAGGAAACAAATATATTGTTTGCAATTCAGATGAAGGGGAGCCGGGTACGTTTAAAGATCGCGATATTATGCGATTTAACCCACATTTGTTGATCGAAGGCATGATAATAGCCGCATACGCAATGGGCGTTAAAGCGGGCTATAACTATATTCATGGAGAGATATGGGAAACCTACGAGCGCATGGAAGAAGCTGTTGAAGAAGCGCGAGCAGCCGGTTACCTAGGAAATAATATTCTTGGATCATCATTTAGTTTTCAACTATACAATCATCATGGATATGGCGCTTATATCTGTGGTGAAGAAACAGCATTACTGGAATCCATAGAAGGCAAGAAAGGACAACCACGCTTTAAACCTCCTTTTCCAGCAAATTATGGCCTTTATGGCAAGCCGACCACTATTAATAATACCGAAACATTTTCTTCGGTACCATGGATAATCCGCAATGGCGGAGAGAAATATCTGCAACTTGGAAAGCCTAATAACGGTGGTACAAAGCTATTTTCAGTTTCAGGGCATGTTAATAAGCCAGGAAATTATGAAATACCACTAGGAACACCTTTTGCAGAGTTATTAGAATTGGCAGGAGGAATGCGCGGAGGTAGAAAATTAAAAGGATGCATTCCGGGTGGATCGTCAATGCCAGTGTTACCTGGCGATATTATGATGCAAACGGATATGGATTATGACTCCATTGCCAAAGCCGGATCTATGCTTGGATCGGGTGCTGTCATCATCATGGATGAGACAACCTGTATGGTAAAAGCGCTGGAACGATTGTCATATTTTTATTACGAAGAGTCCTGCGGTCAATGTACGCCATGTCGTGAAGGTACAGGATGGCTTTATCGTATTGTTAATCGCATTGAACATGGCAAAGGTCGACTTGAAGACCTTGATTTGCTTGATAATATCGCTGATAACATACAGGGAAGAACAATTTGCGCTCTGGGAGATGCTGCGGCAATGCCGGTGCGCGCTATGATTCAACATTTTCGAAACGAGTTTATTTACCATATAGAACACAAGAAATGTATGGTCTAATTGTTCTACTGCCAAACTACCAGTACGTATCATTTATTAATTAGTGATTAACCCAAGAATTTTAGCCGATGGTCAATATAGAAATAGACGGTAAGCAAGTATCTGTTCCTAAAGGAAGTACCATCTTGGAGGGAGCAAAACAGATTGGTGTGTATATTCCTCATTTTTGCTATCACAAGAAATTATCCATTGCCGCCAATTGCCGCATGTGTCTAGTACAGGTCGAGAAGGCACCTAAACCATTACCCGCGTGTGCAACGCCAGTGATGGATGGAATGAAAGTATATACGCATTCACAGCAAGCAGTGACAGCACAAAAAGGTGTCATGGAGTTTCTGCTGATCAATCATCCGTTAGATTGCCCCATTTGTGATCAAGGTGGTGAGTGTCAACTGCAAGATCTCGCTGTTGGGTATGGTGCGAGTGGATCACGCTATACCGAAGCAAAACGAGTCGTTGTTAACAAAAACTTGGGGCCACTTATATCAACGGATATGACGCGGTGTATCCACTGTACACGCTGCGTTCGCTTTGGTCAGGAAATTGCTGGGATTATGGAACTTGGAATGGTTGGACGTGGTGAACATTCTGAAATACTTTCATTCGTCGGTAAGACCGTGGATTCTGAGTTGTCTGGCAATGTCATTGATTTGTGCCCTGTTGGTGCGCTGGTTAGTAAGCCATTTCGGTATTCAGCGCGAACCTGGGAGTTATCGCGCAGAAAATCAATAAGCCCGCACTGTGGTTTGGGTTCAAATCTGATTGTACAAGTCAAACAGAATCGTGTAATGCGCGTTCTTCCACGGGACAATGAAGCGATCAATGAATGTTGGTTGTCTGATAAAGATCGTTTTTCCTATGAAGGATTAAATTCAGAGGATAGATTGACGCGTCCCATGATCAAACGCGATGGCCAATGGTTTGAGTGTGACTGGCAAGATGCGTTGGAATTTACCGCTAATGCCCTACAGTCAATCAAACAAAAGTATGGCGCGCAAAGCATAGCTGCATTAGGGTCTGCGCATAGCACATCAGAAGAATTGTTTTTATTGCAGAAATTATTACGTGCGATGGGCAGCGGCAACATTGATCATCGTCTGCGCCAATCTGACTTTAATGCAGATAAAAAAATGCAGGGTGTGCCGTGGTTGGGTACTAGTATTGCAGACATATCACAATTAAAGTCGACGCTTCTTATAGGCAGTACGTTACGTAAAGATCACCCGCTTATTGCACAGCGTTTGCGTCAAGCTGTTAAAAATGGGATGAAGTTGAATATTGTAAATCCAATAGATGATGATTTATTAGTTAATGTTGCGAATAAGGCCATAGTTGCACCTGGTGCAATGATTAAAAAATTGGCGGAAATCTTAAAAGCAGCAGCTGAGATTAAAGGAACAGAACAAACGCGCGAGTTACAACAACTCATTAACTCAATAGATATTTCAAGTGCTGCTAACGCATTTGCTATTGCTTCGAGTCTAATTGAAAATGCACCAGCAGCAATTTACTTGGGTAATTTATCTCAACACCATCCGGATTATTCAAGGATTAATTTGCTTGCGGGTTTGATTGCACAAATTACAGGAGCGAGCTTTGGTATATTGGGCGAAGCTGCAAATAGCGTAGGTGCGTATTTGGTAGGTGCAATACCGGAAATCAAGACATTGTCTGTTGCAACAAAATTTGATCAGGTGGAATCCAGATTAAATGCAGCACAAATGCTAGGCTATAGCAATTACTTGAGCGATGAAAAGTGTCAGGCATTTATATTGATGAATGTGGAGCCAGAATTTGATACCTACAATTCCCAGAAAGCGCTAAAAACAATCAAGTCGAGTGAATTTGTGGTATCACTGAGTGCTTATAAAGGAAATGCAGCGGATTATGCTGATATTTTATTGCCGATTGCGCCATTTACTGAAACATCAGGAACTTATGTCAATACTGAAGGTAGAATACAAAGTTTCAATGGTGTTGTTTCTCCATTAGGAGAAGCTCGCCCTGCTTGGAAGGTACTTCGTGTACTGGCGAATTTGCTGGCGCTAGAAAAATTTGATTATGAGACACCAGAACAAATTCGTGCAGAAATATTTCCTGATGGATTAGAAATTAATCAATACCTAAATAATGCTTTAAGAAATTTAGATACCGAGATTCAAGTGACTGAAGGACAAGGGATACAACGTATTGGAGAAGTTCCTATTTATCAGACGGATCCAATTGTTCGTCGCGCTGAATCCTTACAGGCTACTCATGATGCTGCACTGCCAAAAGCCTGGATGGCAACTTCAATGCTGGAGAATCTGGGGGTTATCGCAGGTGATCAGGTGAAAGTCACGCAGGGAGACGAATTCATTCGGCTTGAGGTCGCTCATGATGAAAAATTACCTGATAATTGTGTGCGTATTGCAGGTGCGCATCCCAAGACAGTAGCACTCGGTGCTTTGTTCGGGGAAATTCTTGTGGAAAAACTGTGATGGCAAAAGTTGGAGTCTACTAATGGAGAATATTCAACAACAGTTTGTGGAAATATTTGGAACAGAATGGGGGTTCATGCTGTTTTCATTAGCTTCAAACATGATATTTATTTTTGCCATTGTCATCCCATTATTATTAGGCGTTGCTTACCTAACCTTTGCGGAACGGAAAATAATTGCGTATATGCAAATTCGTGTAGGACCTAACAGAGTAACGTTTTTTGGGATACCGTGGTTACGCGGGTGGGGACAACCGATTGCTGATGCGGTTAAGGCAATGATGAAAGAAATCATCATTCCGACGGGAGCAAACAAGTTCTTATTTATTCTTGCACCGGTACTAACAATCATGCCAGCTCTTGCGGCGTGGGCAGTAATCCCTTTTTCTCCTGAACTTGTTCTTGCTGATATCAACGCAGGATTGCTATATATTTTAGCAATGACATCAATGGGCATCTACGGCATTATTATCGCTGGATGGGCATCGAACTCGAAATATGCTTTCCTGGGCGCCATGCGCTCTGCTGCTCAGGTAGTTTCTTACGAATTGGCAATGGGTTTTGCTTTGGTATGTGTTTTAATGATGTCGAAAAGTTTGAATTTGGGTGATATTGTTAACGGCCAACAAGGTAACAGTTTGTTAAACTGGTATTTGATTCCGCTATTTCCAATGTTTCTGGTTTATCTAATTTCAGGCGTAGCTGAAACGAATCGTGCGCCGTTTGATGTAGCAGAAGGCGAATCAGAAATTGTTGCAGGTTTTCATGTTGATTACTCGGGTATGGCCTTTACCGTATTTTTCCTGGCCGAATATTCCAACATGATATTAGTTGCTACTCTGACATCGATCATGTTCCTGGGTGGATGGTTACCGCCGGTTGATATAGAACCATTTACATGGATTCCCGGTTTTATTTGGCTGCTATTGAAGATTGCATTTATCCTATTTTTTTTCCTTTGGTTTCGTGCAACATTCCCGCGCTATCGCTATGATCAAATTATGAGATTAGGATGGAAGATATTTATTCCAATTACACTCGTATGGATCGTTCTAATCGGCTTGATAATGCAACTACCAGAATCGATAAGGAATTCATTTCCTTTAAATATCTGGTTTTAAAATAGAGAAAACACAATGGATCGTATCAAAAAGTTTTTCAGTACCTTTTTATTATTTGAATTATTAAAAGGTATGGCAGTTACTGGACGGTATCTATTCAAACCAAAGATTACTGTACACTTTCCAGAAGAAAAAACTCCTCAATCGCCACGATTCCGTGGCTTGCATGCATTACGCCGTTATCCGAACGGTGAAGAGCGTTGCATTGCTTGCAAATTATGCGAAGCTGTTTGTCCTGCTATGGCAATTACCATCGATTCAGAACAGCGTGCGGATGGCACACGACGGACTACACGTTATGATATTGACTTGAGTAAATGTATCTTCTGTGGCTTTTGTGAAGAATCCTGTCCGGTTGATTCAATTGTAGAAACTCGAGTTTTAGAATATCACGGCGAGAAAAGAGGTGATTTGATCTATACCAAAGAAATGTTATTGGCTATTGGAGATCGTTATGAAGAACAGATTGCCAAGGATCGAGAAGCCGATGCTCGTTATCGTTGAATCTCGCTGGTAAATGCAAATGAACTTTCAAGACATTTTATTTTATATTTTTGCAGCTATCTTGGTTGCATCTGCACTCGGAGTGATTACAGTTCGTAATCCAGTCTATTCAGCATTATTGCTGGTGCTGTCTTTTTTTACCTGTGCGGGCTTGTGGTTACTGCTGGAAGCGGAATTCCTTGCAATTACATTAGTGTTGGTGTATGTCGGTGCTGTAATGGTATTGTTTTTATTTGTAGTAATGATGCTGGATATCAATCTGGATCAATTGCGGGAAGGATTCTGGAAGTGGTTCCCCTTCGGCGCAGTCATCGCTCTGATTATGGTTGCTGAAATGTCAATGGTTCTAATGGGTAAATATTTTGGACTCGAAGAAATGCCGACACCCAGTCCACAAGATGCTGATTACAGCAATACCAGAGAGCTGGGCCGCTTAATTTATACCGAATATGTGTATGCCTTTGAGTTGGCTGCAGTGCTTTTGCTGGTTGCAATGGTAACGGCAATTGCATTAACTTTGCGACATCGTGAAGATAAAAAATCACCGAATCCATCCAAACAAGTCAAAGTGAGAAAAGAAGATCGGATACGTGTGGTGGCCATGCCATCAGAAAAGAAAGAATGAGAAATCCATTGGATGGATTTTTGGAGATTTTAAAATATAAGAAGAGGTAGTTAGCTTGGTATCGTTATCTCATTACTTAGTACTTGGCGCGATTTTGTTTGCTATCGGTTTAGTTGGTATTTTTCTCAACAGAAAAAACGTCATTATTTTACTGATGTCAATTGAACTAATGCTGTTAGCTGTGAATATTAATTTTGTGGCGTTCTCGCACTATTTGCAGGATATATCCGGACAAATTTTTGTGTTTTTTATTCTGACAGTCGCAGCAGCGGAATCAGCTATTGGTTTAGCTATACTCGTTGTTCTGTTTCGCAATATGCGTACGATTAATGTTGATGACCTGAATAAACTCAAAGGCTAGTAAAAAAGACACAGAGAAGTTTACGTACTTATAACTGACATAAGATAATTGACCGAGATGCAAAATCTATATTTACTAGTGCCACTGGCTCCGCTAATAGGAGCACTTATAGCTGGATTGTTTGGGCGCTTTATTGGCCCCGTGTGGAGTCATCGCACGACGATCATACTTGTTTTTGTTTCCTTGTTAGCATCTATAGTTATTTTACTAGATGTACTGGAAGGTAATAGTTATAACGGTAGTGTCTATACGTGGCTTGTGACAGGTGATACTCGATTCGAGATTGGGTTTCTGATCGATCAATTGTCAGCAACTATGATGGTTGTTGTTAGTTTGGTTTCATTGATGGTGCATATTTATACCATTGGCTATATGCATGACGATCCAGGCTATCAACGCTTCTTTAGTTATATCTCGTTATTCACCTTCTCAATGATGATGTTGGTGATGTCGAATAATTTTTTGCAGTTATTTTTTGGCTGGGAAGCAGTTGGACTTGTATCTTACTTATTAATTGGTTTCTGGTATACCCGCCCAACTGCTATTTACGCCAATATGAAGGCATTCTTAGTTAACCGTGTCGGCGATTTTGGTTTTCTCCTCGGTATTGCTCTGGTGTTAATGTATTTCGGCACGCTGGATTATGCAGCTGTTTTCGCCCAAGCACCAGGGATAGTCGATGAGAAGATTGAATTAATACCTGAGATTCCTTGGCTGGTAATTACACTTATCTGTATTTTGTTGTTTATTGGCGCGATGGGTAAATCAGCACAGTTTCCATTACATGTGTGGTTGCCTGATTCGATGGAAGGACCTACACCAATTTCAGCATTGATTCATGCAGCTACCATGGTGACGGCAGGGATTTTCATGGTGGCACGAATGTCGCCGCTATTTGAATTATCGGATACGGCATTATCGGTCATATTAATAATTGGTGGAATTACGACATTATTTATGGCACTTGTTGCAGTAGTACAAAATGACATTAAGCGAGTAGTTGCCTATTCCACCTTATCGCAATTAGGGTACATGACTGTCGCATTAGGTGCATCCGCCTATTCTGCTGCAATTTTCCATTTGATGACCCATGCTTTCTTTAAAGCTGTATTATTTTTAGGTGCGGGTTCTGTCATTATTGCCATGCACCATGAACAAAATATGCAGAAAATGGGCGGTCTTAAAAGTTATATGCCCATTACCTATTGGACGATGTTTATCGCTGCACTAGCCAGCGCTGGTGTACCTGGTTTCTCCGGTTTCTTTTCTAAAGATGCGATCATTGAAGCTGTTCACTTTGCCAATATTCCTGGAGTTGGTTTTGCTTATTTCTGTGTGTTGGTAACGGTTTTTATTACTGCCCTATATACATTTCGGCTTATATTTATGACTTTTCATGGACCAGCACGAATGGATGCACATACCAAAGAACATTTGCATGAATCACCTTGGGTAGTGACTTTACCGTTAGTGATTCTGGCTGTGCCAACGATTGCTGCGGGATGGTTTATCGGTCCAATTGTTTTTGGTGATTATTTTAATAATGTAATTTATGTATTGCCGCAGCATGATGCCATCGATAAATTGGGGGCAGAATTTACGGGTATCGGAGGAATGATGATGCATGCGTTGTCGACAGCACCATTCTGGTTATCTGTGGCTGGTATTTTTACCGCTTGGTATTTATATAGTGCAAGAACGGATATCCCAGGAAAAATAAAAGCTCGTTGTGGTCCTTTGTATAACTTGCTGGAACACAAATATTATATCGATGAATTTTATTCATGGTTATTTGCCGGCGGGACGCGTTCTTTAGGCACCATGTTGTGGAAGTATGGTGATATAAAAGTGATTGATGGATTCTTTGTTAATGGTGCTGCTCGTGTTGTAGCTTTGACGTCTACAATAGTACGACGGTATCAAACAGGTTATATTTATCATTATGCCTTTGCTATGATTGTTGGCGTATTTGTTATCCTGACGTTATGGCTTTACTAGATTTCATTACGAAACTGTAAACATAATGTTGGACATATACTAATGAATAAAATACTTAAAGATAATAAGTACTAACAAATAAAACGGAATAAGCATGTCGTTTGATTTCCCACTATTGAGTTTGATTATTTGGCTGCCAATTGTGTTTGGTATTGCCGTATTTGCAACCGGAAATGATCGCAATGCACAGCTAGCCCGCTGGATTTCACTTGTGGGATCAATCTTGGGATTGTTGGTAGCGATTCCTCTTTATACCAACTTTGATTCTGCAACTGGTGCAATGCAGTTTATTGAGAATCATGTCTGGTTTGAGCGTTTTAATGTTAATTATCATCTGGGTGTAGATGGCATATCGATGCCGCTTATTTTGTTAAATTGCTTTATTACACCATTAGTTATTGTGGCAGGGTGGGAAGTGATTAAAGAACGTGTCTCACAATACATGGGCGCATTTTTAATCATGTCTGGCATTGTTAATGGTGTTTTTGCTTCATTGGACGCAATTCTTTTTTATGTGTTCTGGGAAGCATCATTGATACCAATGTTCCTGATTATTGGAATATGGGGCGGTCCAAATCGTGTTTATGCTGCCATCAAGTTTTTTCTTTACACGCTACTTGGTTCCTTACTGATGTTGATAGCATTTATTTATCTGTATCAGGCTTCTGGAGGAAGCTTCTCGATAGAGGATTATCATAAACTGTCAATTCCATTGACTCCTCAGATTTTAATATTCGTTGCATTCCTGCTTGCATTTGCGGTCAAGGTGCCGATGTGGCCAGTGCATACTTGGTTGCCTGATGCGCATGTAGAAGCACCAACGGGGGGATCGGTTGTTCTAGCGGCGATCCTGCTTAAACTAGGAGGTTATGGATTTTTGCGTTTCTCCTTGCCAATTGTGCCTGATGCCAGCCACTATCTTGCTACTATGATGATAGTGTTGTCGTTGATAGCAGTGGTCTATATTGGGCTGATTGCACTCATGCAGGTTGATATGAAAAAGCTGATTGCTTATTCGTCGGTCGCGCATATGGGATTTGTGACATTAGGTTTTTTCTTGCTAAATGCCTATGGAATTGAAGGGGCGATGGTGCAGATGATTTCGCACGGATTTATTTCCGGTGCCATGTTCCTGTGTGTAGGTGTGCTATATGATCGATTGCATTCTCGTCAGATAGCTGATTATGGCGGAGTTGTGAATAAAATGCCTATATTTGCAGCTTTCTTTATGTTATTTGCAATGGCAAATGCTGGGCTGCCAGGAACAAGCGGCTTCGTAGGTGAATTCATGGTCATCATGAGCGCCATGAAAGTTAATTTTTGGTATGCATTTTTGGCTGCTACTACACTAATTTTTGGTGCAGCTTATACCTTATGGATGTATAAAAGGGTTATATTTGGCGCTGTGGCAAGTCCTGCAGTTGAAGGATTGAAAGACATTTCAAGACGCGAGTTTGTATTATTGGCAATTTTGGCAATTTCAGTTTTATGGATTGGTGTTTATCCTTACCCATTAACTGAGGTTATGCATACAACAGTTGATCAACTGCTGACACATGTCAGTAACAGCAAGTTGTAAAAATAGTGATTCTGGAATAGTCACAGTTCCTGATAAAAGGATTAAGAATTAATGAATTTTATACCACCTGATTTTACGCCAGCCTCTTCTGAGATATTTATGCTCATCATGGTGTGCGTGGTAATGTTGGCAGACCTCACAGCAGGCGACAATAGACGCCATGTTGCATATCTGCTGACACAGATTACGTTATTAGGTTGCGCTTTGCTTACATATATATCATTCTCTACAGAAATCACACATACGTTTAACGGTATGTATGTTGATGATGCGATGGCGGATATACTGAAATTGATGGTGTATGGCACTGTATCAGCAGTTCTTGTATATTCTCATACGTATATCAGTGACCGCGGCATGCTGAAAGGGGAATTTTTTAGCTTAATACTTTTTGCAACAATGGGAATGATGGTAATGATTTCTGCTAGTCATTTTCTGACGCTTTATATTGGTCTGGAACTGCTCTCACTGTCTCTTTACGCATTGGTAGCATTACGGCGTGATTCATTGATAGCAACTGAAGCAGCCATGAAATTCTTTGTATTGGGTGCCTTGGCATCTGGTTTTTTGCTTTATGGTATGTCTATGGTTTACGGAGCGACCGGGACATTACATGTTTCTCAGCTTGCTCAGATCATACAAAGTGAAGCAAGCAGTAAAGAAGTTTTAGTTGTAGGCCTTGTATTTATTGTGGCTGGAATCAGCTTTAAGCTAAGTGCGGCACCCTTTCACATGTGGGCCCCCGATGTTTATCAAGGTGCACCGACTGCGGTTACATTGTTTATTGGCTCTGCGCCAAAATTGGCAGCTTTTGGTTTTGTAATGCGCTTATTGGTTGAAGGAATGGGTGAAATGGCTGCTGATTGGCAAGGTATGCTAGTGATCCTTGCTGTTATGTCGATGGCGGTAGGTAATATTGCCGCCATAGCACAAACAAATATCAAGCGCATGTTAGCCTACTCAACCATTTCGCATATGGGATTTCTGTTGCTTGGTTTCATAAGTGCGGATTCGAACGGTTATAGTTCTGCTTTATTTTATGTCATTGCTTATGTTCTGATGACATTAGGTACTTTCGCGATGGTTATGCTGCTATGCCGTAGTGGTTTTGAAGCTGAAAACATCAATGACTTTAAAGGACTCAGCAAAAGAAATTCTTGGTATGCATTCATTGCTTTATTGTTGATGCTATCACTCGCAGGTATTCCACCGATGGTTGGATTTTATGCAAAGTTTTCTGTATTACAGGCGGTTGTCAATGCTGGATATGTTTGGCTAGCGGTTGTGGCTGTATTGTTCTCGTTAATTGGTGCTTTCTATTATCTGCGTATTATCAAGTTGATGTACTTTGATGAACCAGAAACTAATGAACCCATTATACCCAATAGTGATGTAAAGATTCTTCTCAGTGCAAACGGTTTTGCAGTATTGGCATTCGGTATATTTCCTCAGGCACTGATGGGACTGAGTCTCTATGCCATCCAAAATTCAATGTAGTTAATGGGCACTGGCAAGGTTATTCGTTCAAGAGTTACCCTTGTGATTCAATTCACAAAAGCTCTTGAAGAAAAAGTTATTGCCAAGTAGAACAGCCCACTCCTTTTTTGAATAATATCTGTGACCCATCGTATTAATTTCTTTCCTGAAGCACTGTTTTTTGGGAATAAATAATTCGCATATAAATCAACTTGAATTTTCCAGTGTGCCCCCCATTTAAAAAGCAAAATAGTTAAGGAGGAAAACGTGCAAGCTGAAACAACCAAAGAACAATTAAATTTCCAAGCGGAAGCTAAGCAGCTGTTAAAGCTGATGATTCATTCCTTATATAGCAATAAGGAAATATTTTTGCGTGAGCTGATCTCAAATGCTTCTGATGCCGCCGATAAATTGCGTTTTGAAGCCCTTACAGATGCGGCGCTATATGAATCGGATTCAGATCTCAACATTCGTGTGAGTTACGATGTCGATGAACAAACTATCACCATTTCTGATAATGGTATCGGTATGTCGCGGCAAGAAGTAATCGACCATATTGGAACCATTGCCAAATCTGGTACGCGAGAGTTCTTTAATTCGTTGACCGGCGATCAGGTTAAAGATGCGCATTTAATCGGTCAATTCGGTGTAGGTTTTTACTCAGCATTTATTATTGCAGACAAAGTAACCTTGATTACTCGACGTGCTGGGTTAACCGCTGAGCATGGAATCCGATGGGAATCTAGTGGTGAAGGTGATTACACGCTGGAAACTGTAGCGAAATCTACACGCGGTACTGAAATAATTTTGCACTTGCGTAAAGAAGAAGATGAGTTTCTCAATGGAACGCGGATTCGTACTATTATTCGGAAATATTCCGACCACATTACTTTGCCCATCTTGATGAAGAAGGAAGAATGGTCTCAGGAAGAGAAGAAAAACAAGATCACTGATGAAGATGAAACAATTAATCAGGCAAATGCATTATGGGCGCGTCCAAGAAATGAAATAACTGCTGAACAATACAATGAATTTTATAAACATGTGGCGCATGATTTTGAGCCACCACTTGCCTATTTGCATGCGCGTGTAGAAGGTAAACAGGAATACACGCAGTTACTCTATATCCCTGCGCGCGCACCTTTTGACTTGTTTGAACGTGAGCATCGCCATGGCATTAAGTTATATGTGCAGCGTGTATTTATCATGGATGATGCTGAGAAACTGTTACCTAATTACCTGCGCTTCGTGCGTGGCGTGGTTGATTCGAATAACTTGCCTCTGAATGTGTCACGCGAAATATTGCAAGAATCCAAAGATATCGAATCGATCAGAGCAGGTATAGTCAAGAAAGTTCTTGGATTGATAGAAGAATTATCCAAGAATGAAGATGATGAAGGGAAAGAAAAGTTTAGAACTTTTTATCGGGAATTTGGGCAAGTTCTGAAAGAAGGTGTGGGTGAAGATTATGCTAATCGTGAACGAATTGCCAGACTGTTGCTTTTTGTTACGACCCAAAGCGATACCGAGGAACCTGCAGTTTCTCTAGAGACCTATTTGCATCGCATGAAAGAGGGGCAGGAAAAGATTTATTATGTCACGGCTGACAATCTCAAAGCGGCAAAAAATAGCCCTCACCTAGAAGTTTTCCGTAAGAAAGGCATCGAAGTACTACTGTTATCAGATCGTGTTGATGAATGGCTGGTAACCAATTTAACCGAGTTTGAAGGAAAGCCGCTTCAGTCCGTCGCTAAAGGTGGTTTAGATTTGGGAAGTTTGGAAGACGAAACTGAAAAAGAAGAACGTGAGAAAGAAAGCAGCACCTATCAAGAATTAATAGAAAAAATGAAAGAATCTCTCAGTGAACAGGTAAAAGATGTGCGTGTTACTTTTCGCTTGACTGAATCTCCAGCCTGTCTTGTCGCGGATACTTATGACATGGGAGGTAATTTGGAAAGGTTGCTGAAATCTGCAGGGCAAAAGGTACAGCATGCTAAGCCAATCCTTGAAATTAACCCACATCATCCAATGGTACAAAGGTTAAAAACAGAGAAGGATAATTTTGAGGACTGGAGTCACATTTTGTTTGATCAAGCTTTACTGGCTGAAGGCGGACAGCTTGAGGATCCAGCAGCATTTGTAAAAAGACTCAATGAATTGTTATTGCTGAAATCCTGAGCCAGAAATCGCTTTTTTGGTTTACGCAATCTTCCGGTAGATAATTTTCTGAAGCCGGAAGATTGATCTTGTAGTTTGAAACTTCTACTCATTTCTAATGTCTATTTTTAGATATAGCGTGAAACGCTAAATCATTTTTTCAAAAAATATTCAAGCAGACAGTGGGCAAATCAACGAGTAATCAGGTTGTTGATTCAATCAAAATATATCAGGCGAAACTGGTTACGCCATTCTCTGTTTTAGGCATTAGAACAGAAGAGGATTGGCTTACTGATATTGAGTACTTGTCGATTGGTACAAAACCTTTAGCACCAAAAACTTTACTGGCTAAAGAAGTGTGTAAGCAATTACAGGCATACTTGAGTGAACCAAGTTTTATGTTTGATTTGTGTTTGCATATCAATGGCACGACGTACCAGCAGCGTGTTTGGCAAACCATCCAGGCTATCCCGAGCGGTGAAACGAGCAGTTATGCAGAAATAGCAGTGCAACTGCACTCTGCGCCTAGAGCAGTGGGCCGGGCATGTGGTGCCAATAGAATTCCGATCGTAATACCATGCCATCGAGTTATTTCCAAGAATGGTGGATTAGGAGGTTTTATGAATGCAAGTGATGGAAATCCTTTAGAGATCAAGCGTTGGTTGTTGCGCCATGAGAGCACCTGAACTAAATGCTGATTTGCTGGATGAGTTTTCCGATGCATTATGGCTGGAGGATGGCTTATCGCGTAATACACTAGATAGTTATCGTAACGATCTACAGATTTTCAGTGAATGGCTAAGAAAACGGAATCAAGATAATAGTGTATTAACTGATGCAACGCATTCTGACTTGCTCGATTTTTTGGCGTCCAGAGTTTCCGTTAAGATTAAGGCCAGTACAACAAGCCGTGAATTATCGAGTTTAAAGCGTTTTTACCGCTTTTTATTGCGCCAAGGAAAAATTACGATAGATCCGAGTCTTAACATTGAAACACCCAAATTGCAGCGCAGCCTGCCACATAGCCTTACTGAGATGGAGGTCGAGCTGCTGCTAAGCGCACCTGATCTTAAACGTCCGCTCGGTTTGCGTGATCGGGCAATGCTGGAAGTTTTGTATGCCAGTGGATTGCGGGTATCGGAACTGATCAACCTAAGATATTCCCAAGTCAGCATGGATATGGGGGTGTTACGCGTCATGGGTAAGGGTAGAAAGGAACGCCTCGCACCACTCGGAGAAGAATCTCTTGATTGGTTGAGCCGTTATACCAAAGAAGCCAGACCTTGTCTTCTGAATGGTATTGTCACCGATACCATATTTGTGACAACACGCGGAGCAGCTATGACACGTCAGGCTTTCTGGTATCTCATCAAACGTTATGCGCAATTAGTGGGTATTGATAAACTGCTATCCCCGCATACCCTGCGCCATGCATTTGCCACTCATCTGCTGAATCACGGTGCTGATTTACGAGTGGTACAGTTGCTGTTGGGTCATGCGGACATCTCTACCACGCAGATTTACACACATATTGCACGTGAACGTCTGAAACAGTTGCATACCAAGCACCATCCGCGCGGATAATGTGGCACAATCTCAGGCTATTTTCTGGCCAATAGCATATAAAGCGCCAAGCTTCCAAGGCCGACAAAAGCAATCAATGACCAATCCGGTATAGTCAGCGATAAAAATTTCCAATCGACGTCAGCACAATCTCCATTCGCCTCGAACATCCCTGGCCACCACTCGGCAAGTGGTAACGAATTTAGAAAAGCTTCCTCAGGACTAATACCACATTCAAATGATTCCGGGTAACGTATCAACCAGGCATGCCTCGCAGCGATAACTGCGCCTATGAGTGCAGAAATGCTCATCAAAAAACCATAAAAGTGACGTCCGATGGCTTTAGGATTGTGTAGAAATGCCAACAGTGCAATTAATCCCAGCAACCAGTAGCCAAGGCGTTGTGCTACACACAGTGGACAGGGTAGTAATCCTACCAGGTGTTGCAGATATTGCGCATAGCCTAGAAGACTAATGCAGCTGAGCAGGATAAATAAAAATAATAATCTCATTGGGCAATTTTCAATTTTACGAGCTCGGATTTTAAGATTTCTTGGATTTAGTAGGGGTATGGTCTGACTGAAATGAAAGCACGGTCGTATTTACAATTCTATGATTACCCGACCGCAAGACCAATATTTCCCGATGAGATTGCTAGGCGATTGTCCCAGCGATCATATGTGGTCATAATTAGAATATTATCATGATGGGATTGGATACTAGTGCAGTTTCTATTACAAATTAGAATTAAATATTGACAGGGGCCCTGTACTGGAGATTCTCTGAAAATTCCTGATATGTTCCAAGTATGGTGCGGATTCTTTGAAATTCGTTGCGGATAGTGGCGGGTGATCGTTTTAAGTAGACAGCAAGAATTTTAGAATTTGTTGTTTCCAGAACCAGACTGGCTTCCAATAGTCGGTGCAGGGACGGAGGTAG
>Ga0105090_10000357_pt1 | contig 21871 bp, 19 predicted proteins | sample PPLLak3March2015_FD_79110 | JGI IMG/M metagenome (GOLD analysis project Ga0105090, IMG submission 79110) | Freshwater sediment microbial communities from Prairie Pothole Lake near Jamestown, North Dakota, USA - PPLs Lake P7 Core (1) Depth... | ecosystem: Environmental > Aquatic > Freshwater >... | reverse complement strand
GTGCGCGCGGGCAGCGGCGGGCGCAGCTTTGCGCCGCACGTCGAGGCGCTGGTCGACGCCGGCGACGGCACGCGCTGGGGCGTCGTCGATTGCCTGGTGGTCGAGCAGGGGCCGAACTACGCCATCGCCAAGCGGCTGCAGCAGTGGCGTGCGATCGTCGCGCGCGCCGAGGGGCAGGCCGCGTCGATCCACGTCGCACCGTCGACGACCACCGCCTCGGTGCTCAGCAATCCGGCGCTGGCGGCGGGTTTCCGGGGCGCGAAGGCCTTCGACATCGAGGTCTTCGAGCCCGCGACCACCAACGCGCTGATGGCCGCGATGTGGGTGCACGATCTGCGCAATCCGCGGGCTGCGGCCAACCCGCGCGTTCCGCTGGCACACCCGCTGCAGCTCCTGCCCGAAGGCGCGATCCACGGCGGGCTGTGGCGCGTGCCTTACCTGCCGCGCTCGGTGCTGCCCTTTGCGGCGTTGCTGGGACTGATGAAGCGGCGCTGAGCCGCCGGCGCTCAGCGGCCGGTGAAGCGCGGTGCGCGGCGCGCGGCGAAGGCGGCGCGCCCCTCGGCGAAGTCGCTGCTGGCCTGCGTCAGCCGCTCGCGCTCGCGCAGCGCCGGCTCGTCGTACCTGCCGGCGGCGATCTCGTTCAACGAGCGCTTCGTGGCCTGGGCCGCCAGCGGCGCCAGCGCTGCTGCCTGCGCGACGACGGCCTGCACCTCGGCATCGAAGGCGTCGCGCGTCGCCAGCTGCACGAACAGGCCTGCGACGTGCAGCTGTTCCACCGGCAGCGGCTGCGCGCAGAGGAAGGCACGCTTGGCGAGGTCGACGCCGAAGCGCGCGACGTAGCGGCGCAAGCCGCTCGGGTAGTAGTGCAGCCCGAGCGCGGCGGCGGGCATGCGCCATTCGCTGCCGGCCAGCGCCACGCGCAGGTCGCAGGCCAGCACCAGGTCCGTCGCACCGCCGTAGACGCTGCCGCCCAGCGCGCACACCGTGATCGGCCGCAGGCGTTCCAGCGCATCCGGCACGCGCTCGAAGCGCTGCGGCCCGCTGCCCGGCCGGTCGAGCCCGCCGACGTGATAGCCGGCGCTGAACACCGGGCGCGGCTGGCCCTGCGTGGCCGCAGCCAGCAGCAGCACCCGCACATCGGGGTCGGCATCGACGGCCGCGAAGTGCTCGAGGAGCACCTGCAGGTCGTCGTCGTTCAGGCTGTTGCGCAGCGACGGCCGCCGCAGGCGGATCGTCGCCACGGCGCCGTCCACCTGCAGCGACGGCGTCCCTTCGTCCAGCAGCGCGGCGGGCATCGGCCGTTCAGCCGGCCGGGGTGGCCGCGGCCGCACTCGCCACGGTCCAGGCCGCCAACTCGCCGAGCGCGGCGCCCAGGGCCGCGCTGGCGGCCTCGGCCAGCCCGTCGGCGCTGTCGCGGCTGGCGGCTGCCGCGGCCTGGAAACTGCGGCGCGCCAGCAGCTTGCGCTGCCGCCAGTCGATGAGTTCGGCGCTGAAGATCAGCAGCACCTGGCCGGGGGCCTGGGTGGCGTCGAGATACAGCTCGTCCAGGCGCAGCGACAGCAGCAGATCGCCGCGCACGCCCGAGGTGCTGGAGACGACTTCGCGGAACCGGCCGGTGCGGTCCAGCCGCGTCTCGGCAAGCGCCTGCAGCGACTGCGCCGGGCGCTCGCTCCAGAAGCCGAACTGGAAGTACGAACGCCCGCGTCCGTCGGTGCTGAACACCATGCGGTCGCTGTCGTACAGGCCCGGCGGCGCCACGGCGGACACCAGCAGCACCTGGTCGATGCGCGCGCCGGGCAGTGGTGCGCCGGGCGCAGCCGCGTCGCGCAGCAGGTGGAAATCGCGGCGCGCTGCACCGCCGACGCTGCAGGCGCCCAGCAGCGCGGCAGTGCCCAGTGCGGGCAGGCAACGCAGCGCGCGCCGCCGGGCCGGGTCGGGCAGCGTGGGGGCCATCAGCGCGACTCCCCGGGGCCGAGCTGCTGCGTGCCCGGGCCGAGCAGCGCGGCGCGCGGGTCCTGCAGCCGGTCGACGGCGCGCGCGATGCGCTCGGCGCTGCTGCGCAGTTCATGCGCGGTGGCGCGCAGCTCCAGCGTGCCGATGTCCACGGCCGCATCGCTGCGGCGCAGCATCGCGCCGCCGTCGCGCTCGAGCGTCTGCAGGCTGCGCGAGGCCTCGCGCTCCAGCGAGGCGGTGGCCCGCGACAGGTCGCGCAGCGCGGCCTGCGCCTCGCGCAGCGTGGCGCCGGCTTCCTGCGACAGCGGCTCGGCGCTGTCGGCCAGCCGCTGTGCCGACGCGGAAATGCGTTCGGCCGACGCGCGGAAGGTGGCCATGCTGCGGTCCAGGCCGCTGGCGGTGCGGTCCAGCGTGCTCATGCGCGCATTCAGCGCATGCGCGAGGTCGCGCAGGTTGACCAGCAGCTCGGCGAAGACGCGCTGGTTGTCCGGGCCGGCCAGCTCGTTCAGCTTGAGCAGCGCGCCTTCGGCCGAACCGGCCAGCCGCGTGGCCGAGTCGGTGAACTGGTCGATGCCCGACTGGCCTTCCGGGATAACCGGGAAGCGCTGGCCTGGGGCCACCTTCACCAGCTCCGGGCCCGGTGGGTTGCCGGTGACCAGCCGCACGCGGGCGATGCCGGTGACGACGTTGCGGCTGATCGACGCCTTGGTGTTCTCGCTCACCGGCGTCTCGCGCGCCACGCGCAGCACCACGTGCACGCGGTTGATGTTGTCGTGCTGGATCGAGTAGCTCTCCACGCGGCCGACCGGGATGCCGCGCATGTTCACCGGCGCGCCAACCTGCAGCCCCTCGAGCGACTGCTGCTCGAAGTAGACGGCGTAGAAGCGGAAGTCCGAGTCGCGCCCGCTGCTGCCCAGCCAGAGGAAGCCGAACACGGCGGCGGCCGCCAGCGCCAGCACGACGGCGCCGATGACGGTGTAGCGGGTGTCAGGTTCCATCGGGGGAAGCCTGGCCGCCGGGGGCAGGGGCGGGATGCACGGTATGGCGCGACGAGAAGTACGATTTTATCCAGGGCTCGTCCACGGCCATCACCTCTTCGGCGCTACCGTCGGCGAGCACGCGCCCGCGGCCGAGCACGACGATGCGCCTGGCGATGGACAGCAGCGTGTCCAGGTCGTGCGTGACGATCAGCACCGTCAGGCCCAGGTCGCGGTTGAGGAAATCGATCAGCGCGTCGAAGGCGCGCGCGGTGATCGGGTCCAGGCCGGAGGTCGGCTCGTCGAGGAACAGCACTTCCGGCTCGAGCGCCAGCGCACGCGCCAGCGCCGCGCGCTTCTTCATGCCGCCGGACAGCTGCGCCGGCATCTTCGCGCCGACGTCGGCGCTCAGACCGGCCAGCGCCAGGCGCAGGTTCACCAGCCGCGGCAGCAGCGCCGGCGGCGTGTCGGTGTGCTCCAGCAGCGGCGTGGCCACGTTGCCGGCCACGTCCAGCGAGGAAAACAGCGCGCCCTCCTGGAACATCATGCCGAAGCGGCGGCGCACGGCCACGCGCTCGGCCTCGGGGGCCTGCCACATGTCGGTGCCGAGCACGCGCAGCGTGCCCGCCGTGGGCCGCTGCAGGCCGAGGATCTCGCGCAGCAGCACCGACTTGCCGCTGCCGCTGCCGCCGATCAGCGCCACCAGCTCGCCGCGCCGCACCTGCAGGCTCAGGTCTTCGTGCACGGTCTGCTTGCCGAAGCGGGTGTGCACGTTCTGCACGTCCACCACCACCTCGGCGGCCTGGGCGGCGGCGCGGGCGGGCGCGTTCACAGGTCCAGCTCCTGGAAGAAGACCGCGAACATCGCGTCGAGCAGGATCACCGCCACGATGCCCTGCACCACGGTGGAGGTGGTGTTGATGCCGATCGAGCGCGTGTCGCGGCTCACCGACATGCCCATGCGGCAGCCGATGACGGCGATGAACAGCGCGAACACCGGCGCCTTGCTCAGGCCGATGACGTAGTGGCGCGGCGCCAGCGCCAGGTGCAGCCGGTTGACGAAGACCTGCGGCGTGATGTCGAGCGTGGCGTTGGCCATCATCGCCGCGCCGGCCAGGCCGGCGACGTTGCCCACGAACACCAGCAGCGGCAGCGTCAGCACCAGCGCCAGCACCCGCGGCACCACCAGCACCTGCGCCGGCTCCAGGCCGAGCGTGCGGATGGCGTCGATCTCCTCGGTGAGCTTCATCGTGCCCAGCTGCGCGGTGAAGGCCGCGCCCGAGCGGCCGGCCATGATGGTGGCCACGATGAGCGGCGAGAACTCGCGCGTCATGCCCAGCGCCACGCCGTCGACGACGAAGATGTTGGCGCCGAAGCGCTCGGCCTGCAGACCGAGCATGTAGGCCATGACCACGCCGATCAGGAAGGTCACCAGCACCACCACCGGAATGGCGTTCACGCCCACCTGGCCGAGCTGGGCAAAGAGCTCGTGCACGCGCAGCAGGCGCGGGTTCGCGAGCACGCGGCCGATCTCGGCGAGCGTGCGGCCGAAGAACTCCACATGCCCGAGCAGCAGCTGCCCCATGTCGGCCGTGGCCTTGCCGCAGCGGCCCAGCACGTCCAGCGGCCGGTGTGGCGGCGCGGTGGTGGTTTCGGCGTAGCGCTTGCGCACCACCTCGAGCACGCGGCCGTGGCGCGCGTCGAAGTGCTGCAGCTCGAGCTGCGCCAGGTCGGTGCCGGCATCGGCCAGCGCACCCAGCAGCAGCAGCGCGGCCGCCGTGTCGATGTGCTGCAGCGCACGGCCGTCCAGCCGCTGCGGCGGGCGCGGGCGGCTGCCGCCCAGCGGCCCTTCGGGCCCGCTGAGCTGCGCGGACAACTCGCGCAGGCCGGCCAGGGCCCAGGCGCCGCCCAGGTGCAGCACCACCCGACCGTCCTGCTCGTCCACCCAGCACTGCCGTTGTGCCTCGCCCATCGGGAAAGGCTAACACGCGCACTCCGCGCGCCGGCGCCTGGACGCGACGCTTCGATGCAGGACAATGAACCTGCAACCCGTGCGAAGGAGGCCGCGGTGATCGACAGCGAGCAGCGCCTGCGTGCACTGTACCCGGCGCCGGGCGACCGCGCGCTGCGCAAGCAGATGACGCGGCTGGACCGGCACGCGCTGCGCTTCCTCGCGCTGTCGCCGTTCGTGGTGCTGGCCACGGCCGACGCGCAGGGCCGGCAGGACGCCTCGCCGCGCGGCGGCGCGCCGGGTTTCGTGCGCGCCGAGGCGCAGCGTCTGTGGATCCCCGACGCGCCGGGCAACCACCGGCTGGATTCGCTGGGCAACATCGTTGCCAACGGCCGCGTCGGCCTGCTGTTCCTGCTGCCGGGCGTGGACGAGACGCTGCGCGTCAACGGCCGTGCGCGGCTGCGCGACGACCCTCAGGTGCTGCAGCCGTTTGCCGCCGACCCGCGCGTGCGTCTGGTGGTCGAGGTCGATGTCGAAGAGGCCTACCTGCACTGTGCCAAGGCGCTGATGCGCGCGAAGCTCTGGTCCGACGCGGCGCGGGTCGAGCGCGCCGTGCTGCCGAGCATGGGCCAGATGATCAACGAGCAGATCGGCAGCGACGCGCCTGCCGAGAGCCAGGCGCAGATGCTGGCGCGCTACGCCAAGGACCTCTAGGCGATGAACGACCGCTACCGGCCCGAGTCGTCCTACGCCTGGTGGCGGCTGATGGCCTCGCTGGCGCTGATGACCATCGGCGGCTCCGGCATGTATGCGGTGACCGTGGTGCTGCCGGCGGTACAGGCCGATTTCGCCGTCGATCGCGCCGACGCCTCGCTGCCCTACACGCTGACGATGATCGGCTTCGGCGTCGGCGGCATCCTGATGGGCCGGCTCGCCGACCGCTTCGGCGTGATGGTGCCGCTGATGGTTGGCGCGTTCGGGCTGGGACTGGGCTTCATCGCAGCCGGCAGCGCCGGCAGCCTCTGGGCCTTCTGCCTGGCACAGGGGCTGCTGCTCGGTCTGCTCGGCACGTCGGCCACCTTCGCGCCCCTGGTGGCCGACACGTCGCTGTGGTTCGATCGGCGCCGCGGCATCGCGCTGGCCATCTGCATGAGCGGCAACTACGTCGCCGGCACCCTGTGGCCGCCGGTGGTGCAGCACTTCGCGCAAAGCGCCGGCTGGCGGCCGACTTACATCGGCATCGGCGTGTTCTGTCTGCTGACGATGCTGCCGCTGGCCTGGGTCTACCGCCGTCGCCCGCCGTTGCCCGCCGCGACGCCCGTTCAGCCCGACGCGGCGGCCGCCCCGGTGGCCCTGGCGGCCGATCGCCCGCTGGGCATGAGCCCGGCGGCGCTGCAGGCGCTGCTGGTTGTGGCCGGCGTGGCCTGCTGCGTGGCCATGGCCATGCCGCAGGTGCACATCGTCGCCTACTGCAGCGACCTCGGGATCGGCCCGGCGCGCGGCGCGCAGATGCTGTCGCTGATGCTCGGGCTGGGCATCGTCAGCCGGCTGGCCTCGGGCTGGATCGCCGACCGCATCGGCGGGCTGCGCACCTTGCTGCTGGGTTCGCTGCTGCAGGGGGTGGCGCTGGTGGGCTTCCTGTTCGCCGACGGCGTGGTGTCGCTGTACCTGGTGTCGGCGATGTTCGGCCTGTTCCAGGGCGGCATCGTGCCCAGCTATCCGCTGGTGGTGCGGGAGTACTTCACGCCCACCGAAGCCGGCGCGCGTGTCGGCACGGTGCTCATGGCCACGCTGCTCGGCATGGCGCTGGGCGGCTGGATGTCCGGCGCCCTGTTCGACTGGACCGGCTCGTACCGGGCGGCCTTCATCAACGGCATTGCCTGGAACGCGCTGAACCTGGGCATCTGCCTGTACCTGCTGCTGCGAGTGCGCCGCCTGGGCCTGCAGTTCCGACCCCTGCGCACGGCCTGAGGGCGCTTGGTGCGCTAACCGACTTTCGCCAGCAGGGCCCGGGGGTGACGGCTGCGCATAGCGGCCTTTGGATGGACTCGCTGTTCGCGTTGCGCTTGGGCGCCACCGAGGCAAAGCCGACGAGGGGGTAGCCGGCTACGTTCAGCCAATTCCTATTCACTCCGCCGGCCACCCCCTCGCCGGCTTTGCCGGTACCCGCGACGCGCTTCGGAGTCAGGAATGCGGCGCTTCGTGCGCCGACGCGCCCAGCAGCGTTGGTGCACCACCGGCCCTGGCCGACAGCGGGGTGGCCAACGGAGTGAATAGGAATTGGCTGAACGGAGTTGGCCACCCCGCTGGCGGACAGCGTGCGCCTGAATGCCTGTCGATGAAGGACCGCAACGCGCCGCGACCCGAGGCTGAAACGCGCGCTTCCCGGCCCGTGACGGGATCAGGCGAAGAGGTGCAGCGCAGCCCACTGCAGCAGCATGATCGTCTTCGCATCCAGGATCTCGCCGCGGGCGACCATCGCCATGGCATCGTCGAAGCCGATTTCGAAGACCTCGATGTCTTCCCCCTCCTCCAGCACACCGCCGCCGTGGCCGATGCGGTCCCCGGCAACCACCTCGGCGACGAAGAAGTGCAGGCGCTCGGTCACCGCACCGGGGCTCATGAAGGCCTCGAAGACCTTGCGCGTCTCGCGCACCCGGTAGCCGGCCTCCTGCTCGGCCTCGGCGCGCACGCAGTCCCCGGGGTCGGCAGCATCGAGTGCCCCGGCCGGCACCTCGATCATCAACTCGCCGTGGCCGTTGACGAAGCAGGGATAGCGGAACTGCCGCGTCAGCACGACGGTTCTGCGATCCTGGTCGTACAGCAGGATCGCCGCCCCGTCGCCGCGGTCGTAGGTCTCGCGCTGCTGGCTCTGCCAGCGGCCGTCGCGCCGCAGGTAGTCGAAGCGGGTGGTCTTCAGCACCGACCATTGGTCGGACAGCAGTCTTTCCTCTTGCACGCGCACGCGCTCGGCCAGGCTCATCGTTGCGTCCCCGTCGCAGTTCAGGCGCGCAGCATAGGGATTCTTGGCGCAGATCAAGCGTTGTGCGCCGGCGATTGCCGGGGCCTTCGGCTGGCTGTATAAACCCACAGCTTCCAACCAGCCCGCGCCCCGGCCTCGTAACGTTCTGCCCCGCCCGGGCGCACACCCAGGATCACCGACGATGAGTTCCCCCCGTTCCCAGGGCGACCTGGCCACCGCCGCGCGCGCCGCGTTGCCCGCCCAACCCATCAGCCAGGAAGTGCTGCTCGAGAAGTACGCCAAGGGCGACGAGCGCAGCGTCGACGCGGTGCGGCTGCGCGTCGCGCAGGCGCTGGCCGCGGTGGAGCCGCCGGCGCACCGGGCGCATTGGGAGGCGCGCTTCCTCCAGGCGCAGGCGCGCGGCTTCGTGCCGGCCGGGCGTATCGCCTCGGCCGCCGGCACCGACCTCAGCGCCACGTTGATCAACTGCTTCGTGCAGCCGGTGGGCGATTCCATCGCCCAGGTCGAGGACGGCCATCCGGGCATCTACACCGCGCTCACCGAGGCCGCCGAGACCATGCGCCGCGGCGGCGGTGTCGGCTACGACTTCTCGCGCATCCGCCCCAAGGGCGCCTGGGTCGGCAGCACGCGCTCCAGCGCGTCGGGCCCGATCAGCTACATGCGCGTGTTCGACCGCAGCTGCGAGACGGTGGAATCCGCCGGCAGCCGGCGCGGCGCGCAGATGGGCGTGCTGCGCTGCGACCATCCGGACATCGAGCTCTTCATCCATGCCAAGGACGAAGGCGACCTGAAGAACTTCAACGTCTCGGTGGGCGTGACCGACGTCTTCATGCGCGCGGTGCAGGACGACGGCGAGGTCGAGCTGGTGCACCGCGCCGAGCCCGGCCCGGCGCAGAAGGCGCAGGGCGCCTTCCAGCGCAGCGACGGGATGTGGGTCTACCGCCGCCAGCGCGCACGCGAGCTGTGGGACCAGATCATGCGCAGCACCTACGACCATGCCGAGCCGGGCGTGCTGTTCCTGGACCGCATCAACCAGGACAACAACCTCGGCTACTGCGAGAGCATCAGTGCCACGAACCCGTGCGGCGAGCAGCCCCTTCCGAGCTACGGCTGCTGCTGCCTGGGCAGCATCGACCTGACGCACTTCGTGACGCGGCCCTTCGAGGCCGACGCCGGCTTCGACGAGGCCGGCCTGGTGGACGTGGTGCAGGTGGCGGTGCGCATGCTCGACAACGTGCTCGACGCCACCGTCTGGCCGCTGCCGCAGCAGGCCGAGGAGGCGCGCCACAAGCGCCGCATCGGGCTGGGCTTCACCGGCCTGGGCGACGCGCTGGTGATGCTCAACCTGCACTACGACAGCGACGCCGCGCGCGAGCGTGCCCGCCGCATTGCCGAGGCGATGCGCGACGCCGCCTACGACGCGTCGGTGGAGCTGGCGCGCGAGCGCGGCGCGTTCCCGCTGTTCAATGCCGACCTGTACCTGAGCGCCGGCAACTTCGCCTCGCGACTGCCGCAGCCGCTGAAGGAGCGCATCCGCCAGCACGGGCTGCGCAACTCGCACCTGCTGTCGATCGCGCCCACCGGCACCATCAGCCTGGCCTTCGCCGACAACGCCAGCAACGGCATCGAGCCGGCCTTCAGCTGGACCTACACGCGCAAGAAGCGCGAAAGCGACGGCAGCTTCAAGGAGTACGCGGTCGAAGACCACGCCTGGCGGCTGCACCGGCACCTGAAGGGCGCCGACGCCAGGCTGCCGCCGGCCTTCGTCAGCGCGCTGGAGCTGTCGGCCACCGCGCACGCGGCGATGGTGGCGGCGGTGGCGCCCTATGTGGACACCGCCATCAGCAAGACGGTGAACGTGCCCGAGGACTATCCCTACGCCGACTTCCAGGACCTGTACCTGACCGCCTGGCGCGCGGGGCTGAAGGGCCTGGCCACCTACCGGCCGAACAAGGTGCTGGGTTCGGTGCTCAGCGTCGAACCCCCGACCACCGCCCAGCCGGCGCCGCTGCGCGCCGCCGACGACGGCGCCAACCAGAGGCTGAAGCTGGAGCGGCTGCCGGCCCCGGTGCTCACCTCGCTGCGCTGGCCCGGCCGGCCCGACCTGGCGTCCGGCAACCCGGCCTGGAGCTTCATGATCCAGCACCCGCACGGCGAGTTCGCGCTCTTCGTCGGCGAGCTGCCGGCACAGGCCGGGCCCGACCTTGGCCTGTTCGGCAAGACGCTGCCCTTCGAGGTGTGGGTCAACGGCGCCGAGCAGCCGCGCGGACTGGCGGCGCTGGCCAAGACGCTGTCGATGGACATGCGCGCCAACGATCCGCAGTGGCTCAAGCTCAAGCTCGACGCGCTGGCCACTGTGGCCGAGGAGCGCGCCTTCGAGATGCCCTTCCCGCCGCACGGCGAGCGGAGGCTGTTCCCCGGCGTGGTCGCGGCCACCGCGGCCGTCATCCGCTGGCGCTGCGAGCAGCTCGGCGCACTCGACGGTGCGGGCTCCACGCCGGTGATCGACGCCATGTTCAGCCGCGACGAGCCGCGCACCGGCACTTCCGGCACGCTCGCCTGGGCGGTGGACGTGAACAACCCGGCCACCGGCGAGGCCTTCACCGTCACGCTGAAGGAGGTGCAGCTGCCCTCGGGCGAGGGCGGGCTGATCACGCGCCCCTGCGCGCTCGGCTTCTCCGGCAACTACCCGCGTGCGCTCGACGGGCTGGCGCGGCTGCTGTCACTGGACATGCGCGTCATCGACCCGGCGTGGATCGGCATGAAGCTGCGCAAGCTGCTCAACGTCGGCGAGCCGCTCGGCCATTTCATGGCGCCGGTGCCGGGCGAACGCCGGCAGCAGGTATGGCCGTCGACGGTGGCCTACGTGGCGCGGCTGGTGATCCACCGCTACGCCATGCTCGGCGTGCTCGACGAGCAGGGCTTCCCGCTGCGCGAGATGGGCATCCTGCAGCCGCCGCAGGGCCGCAAGGCCGTGGCCGGCGAAGCGATCGCGCCGATGGCCGGCGCGCCCTGTCCCGAATGCGGCAACGCCACGCTGATCCACAAGGACGGCTGCGACTTCTGCACCGCCTGCGGCTACGTCGGCGTCTGCGGCTGAAAGGCCTGCAATCGCGCAAGGTGCCCAGCCCGCGACCGGGATAGAGTCGCCTTCTGCGGGCGCCTTGGCGCCTGCGGGAAGCGACCGCAGTGACACAGACCGACCGCCTGTACAAGATCCAGCGCTGGCTGGACAGCGCGGGCTGCGTCCCGCGCGAGCTGATGCTGCGCGAGCTGGAGGTCTCGGCCTCCACGCTGAAGCGCGACATCGCCAAGCTGCGCGACCAGTACAACGCCCCGGTCGAATGGGACGCCGAGCGCGGCGGCTGGACCCTGGACCGCAGCCGGCCCAGCGTGGGCGCGCAGTACGAACTGCCGGGCCTGTGGTTCAGCGCCGAGGAGATCCACGCGCTGCTGACGATGCAGCACCTGCTGGCGCACCTGGACGCCGGCGGACTGCTCGGCCCGCACATCGAGCCGCTGATGAAGCGGCTGCACCAGCTGCTGGGCAGCGGCGCGCCGCCCAAGGCCTACGTGGCCAGGCGCATCCGCGTGCAGACCGTGGGCGCGCGGCGCGTGCACTTGCCGCACTTCCAGGCCATCGGCAGCGCGCTGCTGCGGCGCCAGCGGCTGGTGATCCGCTACCGCGGGCGCAGCCGCGCCGACAGCACCGACCGCGAAGTCTCACCGCAGCGGCTGGTGCACTACCGCGACAACTGGTATCTCGACGCCTGGTGCCACTGGCGGCAGGCGCTGCGCAGCTTCAGCGTCGATGCGATCGAGCAGGTGCGCGTGTTCGACCGCGCGTGCATCGACATCGATGACGGCGAACTGGACGAAGTGCTGGGCGCCGGTTACGGCATCTTTGCCGGGCGCGAAGTGCAGTGGGCCGGGCTGCGCTTCACGGCCGCACGCTCACGCTGGGTGGCGGCCGAGACCTGGCACCCGAAGCAGCGCGGGCGCTTCGATGCCGAGGGGCGGTGGATTCTGGAACTGCCGTATGCCGACCCGCGCGAGCTGGTGATGGACATCCTGCGGCATGTGCCGGAGGTGGAGGTGCTGTGGCCGGAGGAGTTGGCGGAGGAGGTGCGGGGCAAGCTTGTTGCGGGGATTGGGGGACTGGATGAATGAACAGGCTGCGACGAGGATTTAGGGTCACGGCTTGAACCGGCGCACGAGCAAGATGCCGAACGCTTCATCGAGGAAGTTTGCTGATGACCTTTGACGAGGACTTCAACCTGATAACAGGCCACCCGCCGTTTCCGTGGCAGCGCGAGATGCACGCACGGTTCGTTGCCGGCGAGTTCCCGGATTCGTGCGACTTGCCGACCGGACTTGGCAAGACAAGCGTCATTGCCCTGTGGCTGCTCGCGCTCGCCAAGAACCCGAAGCTGCCGCGGCGGCTGGTGTACGTCGTCAACCGGCGCACGGTTGTCGACCAGTCCACTGCCGAGGCCGAGCGGTTGCGTACCCGGCTGCTCGCGCCCGAAGCGCGCCATCTCCGCAATGCCCTAGACGAGTTGTCGGCAGTGACTGGCGAGCACCCGCTGTCGATCAGCACGCTGCGCGGCGAGTTCGCCGACAACGCGGCGTGGCGGCGCGATCCGTCGCGGCCGGCCATCATCGTCGGCACCGTTGACATGGTTGGCAGCCGATTGCTTTTCAGCGGATACGGCTGTGGTTTCCGCAGCAGGCCGCTGCACGCCGGCTTCCTTGGGCAGGACGCGCTCGTGGTCCATGACGAGGCACACCTCGAGCCCGCGTTCCAGGCTCTCCTCGGCGCTATCGCCGACGAGCAGCGCCGAGGCACCGATCCGCGCCCGTTGAAAGTGCTGGCACTGTCCGCCACGGGCCGCGCGGAACCTGACTTCACGCTCGGTGACGAGGACTTCCTCAATGCTGTGGTGACGCAGCGCCTCCTCGCGAAGAAGGGTCTGCAACTCCACCACGTGGACGATCGAAAGGATCTGCCCGATCGCATCGCCGCCAAGGCCGGCGAACTCGGCGGGAAGGTCATCGTCTTCCTCTCGTCCGTTGACCACGCCGAGAAGTGCGCGCAAGTGCTGCGCAAGGTAACGAACAACAGCGTGGCCACGCTGACCGGCACCATGCGCGGCTCGGAGCGGGACGAACTGGTGAACGACCCCGTGTTCGCCCGCTTTCTTCCCGAGCCTGGCAACGGTGTAAAGCTGCAAGAGGGCACAGTGTTCCTCGTCGCTACCTCAGCCGGTGAAGTGGGCATCGACCTCTCGGCCGATCATCTCGTCACCGACCTCCCACCCTTCGACGCACTTGCGCAGCGGCTGGGTCGTGTCAACCGCTACGGTGAAGGCGACGCCGAGATTCACGTCTATTGCGAACCCTTGAAAGCGCCACCAGGGGTGCGGACCGACGGCGAGGACGGGGACGAGGAAGACGTCAAACCCGGCAAGCGCAAGGATGAGTACGACCACGCGCGCTTCTTCACGCAGGCACTGCTGAGCGATCTGCCGGTGCGTGGCGACGGCCGCCGTGACGCGTCTCCGTCGGCACTGCGCGCTTTGCCGCGCGCCGCGCGCGTCGTGGCCTCGACACCCCTGCCCGACATCCACTACGTCGACGCGCTGCTGTTCGATCGCTGGTCCTGCACCACCATCACCGGGGCGATGCCCGGACGGCTGCCGGTTGCCGAGTGGCTGCATGGCAAGGCCGAGTGGGAACCGCCTCGCACGACCGTCGCCTGGCGCCGCGAGGTGGCCTGGCTCACGAAGGAACACCTCGGCCAGGACACGCTCGATGACCTTCTCGCCGATTACCCCTTGCGCAGCCGCGAAACCCTGAGCGACGTGACCGGCCGCGTACTGAAGCACCTCGAGAAGCTGGCCGCGCGTGATGGCAATGGCGCGCAGCTCGCCTGGCTGGTCCGCCGTGACCAGCCTGCCGATATCCTGATGCTTCGCGAGTTGGTCGATGACTACGACCCGAAGAAGAACCCGAAGCTCGATGACGCCACGGTCGTTCTGGCCCCCGAGGTCGGGGGCCTCAGTGGCGGGCTCCTCGATGGCGCGGCCAGGTTCGATCCGGAAGTCAGATACGACCTGGGGCCCAAGGAGGGCGAACGGCTCGTGCGTGAATCCGAAGAGGAGCCCGACGCGCCGGCCGGCATGCGATTGGTCCGATCCGTGATGCGCAAGGCCGAACAGGACGATGTGCTGCTGTGGTGGCACCTGTACGCGAGGTCCCTGCGTGCGGACGACGATGGCTCGCGCAACAGCCGCAAGGAGCTTCTGCTCGACGTCCATCTCCAGCGCACCGAGGTCTGGGCGGCCCGCATCACCCGCTGCCTGGCCCTGCCCGAGGACGAGCAGCGGGCGCTGGCCAGCGCCGGGCGCGCGCACGATCTGGGGAAGCGGCGGCGCGTGTGGCAGCGCTCGATCAAGCGATTCAAGGAACCGCCGCTCGCCAAGGGGCCGATGCAGCCCTCGGACCTGGGCCACTACCGTCATGAGCTGGGCTCGCTGCACGACGCCGACTTCCGCACCTTGAGCGAAGACGCGAAGGATCTTGCGCTGCATGCCATCGCCGCGCATCACGGACGCGCCCGCCCGCACTTTCCACGTGTCGAGTGCTACGACCCAGAGCTGCGGGACGACGTCGTGGCCGCGCTGGTGCGCGAGGTGCCGTTGCGCTTTGACCGCCTGCAACGCCGCTACGGCCGCTGGGGCCTGGCGTGGCTCGAGTCGATTCTCCGCGCCGCCGACGTGCTCGGCTCCGAAGAGGACGAGGTGGCTGAATGATCCGCCTCGACGTCGACCTCACCAACCCCGGCCAGTTCTTCGGCTGCTGCGGCGTCTTCGAGTTGGCGCAGCGCATCTGGCCACGCGTGACGGCGCGCTTCGAGACAGCGCAGTTCCTGATCTCCGAAGGGGACTTGAGCGAGCTGGTCACCATGACCGCGCAGGCACCGATCGAGGTGCTGGAGCCCGCCAACCAGACTTCGTCGGCGCTGCGCTTGGCCGAACCCTTCGACATGCGACTGAACTGGTGGAAGTTCGAGCGCGGCCTGAAGACCTGGGCGGGTCGCATGTCGGTCGACCGCATCGCGACAAGCCTGCAGCGCGACTTGCCAAACACCTCGAGCAGCGGCTTCTTCGACGACGGCCATGTCGTCGTCGGTGCCGACGGCAAGAAGGTTGAGCCGTACTACTTCGACGGGCGGCGGGGCGCTGCTGCGTTGCCGTTGGACGTGGGTTTCTCTTCCGACGCGCTGTCGCTTGAAACCGTGGCGTACAGCGCCACGGAGTTCTTCACGCTGGTGGGGCTCCAGCGCTTCCGCCCTTGGGAGCAAAGGCTGCGCGTGTACCGCTACAGAGCATGGCGTGCACCGCTTCCGGTGACGCTTGCCGCCCTGGCGGCCGGGAACACGATGCCCGACCACGGGCCTTTGTTCCAGTTCGAGAGCGCATTCCGCACCGACCAGCGCAAGCACAAGGCCTTCTCACCCGCAGTTCCCATCCATGGAGAGACCAATGACTGACGTGACCATCGAGGCTTGCCTCGAAGACTCTGCCGACGCCCCTGCCGCCATCGTGCTGCGCGAGTACCTGACGCCCGTGGAAGGCAAGGACGGCGTCTTCTTCCCTCCGACGTTCGCGGCAGCCGAGAACTCGAAGGAGTTTCCCGGTGGCTACAACATCAACGACCTGGGCAACGGCGAGAACGTCTGTCTCGTCGACTCCGTCGGCTCACAAGCCAACCGCATCGAACCGATGTTCGCTGCCGGCATATACGCAGCCCTCGTGCCGCAGCTTGTCGTCGAAGCGGGTCAGAAGCAGGTCAGCATTCTCGAAGCAGGGCATCGCGCCGGTGATGCCATCGTGCGCTGCACCGAACTGAAAGGTGCGCTGCAGCAGGCCTTCCAGTCGCTGAAGAAGGGCGACGCCGTGCCGCTGGCCAAGCTCGCGCCAACGTCGCTGGTCTTCGGTGTATGGGACTCACGCGACACGCAGGCAAAGGCGCCCCGGCTGCTGGCGGCCAGCATTCGCGCGTTCAACGTCTCGAAGCTCACGCGCTCGGCTCAGTACAACCCGGCGGTCGAGTACGTCGAGGAAGGGCTGCTTGAAGACACCGAAGACAAGGACGCGCTCAAGGCCTACTCCGAGCGTGGCTTCCGCCACGTTCCCGCCTCGGCGACGCACGGCGGCGTCTTGGCAAAGGGCGACATCCGCCGCGAAGTGACGCTGCAGCTGGCGGCGCTGAGGCTGCTGCGCGGCACGACCGAAGACGAGACGAAGAAGCTGCGCGCCTACCTTCTGGGGCTGGCGCTCGTCGCCTTCACGAAGCCGGCGGTGGGCTTCCTGCGCCAGGGTTGCAACCTCGTGCTGGATGGCGACAGGGCGCCCAAGTCGCAGCTGGTCTTCCCTGCCGGTCAGCGCAAGGACTTCGCGCTCTCGCACGATGCCGCGCTGGATTTCGCGCAGAAGGCGGCCGAGGCTTTTGGCGTCGGCGAGAGCAAGACGGTGAAGTTCGACACCAGGCTCGCGAAGGAAGAGACGACCGGGGAGGGCAAGAAGAGGGCGCCGAGGAAGGCGAAGGCCGGATGAATCGCCACTTGGTGTTGTCGTTCCGCTTTCTCTCGCCGTGGTTCCATGGGCGGGGAGACGAGGGCGCGCCGGAGTGGCCGCCGTCTCCGCTGCGGGCGTTTCAGGCTGTCGTCGCCGCGGCGGCGCGCGCCGGCACGTTGGAGGCGACGCGCAGCGCGCTGAACTGGCTGGAGCAACTCGCGGCGCCGCTCATCCTTGCCCCGGAAGCGGTTGCCAGCGCCACGGGCTACCGGCTCTCGGTGCCGCACAACGCGATGGACCTGGTGGCGAAGCAGTGGGTCCGGGGCGACGAAGGCAGCGCGGCCGAGCACCGCACGATGAAAAACCTGCGGCCTCATCGCCTCCCGGAAGACACCGTGGTGCACTACGCGTGGCCGCTCGACAGCGATTCGTCAGCCGCGCCTGCCCTCATCGCCGCAACGCGTGGAGTAGTGGCGCTGGGCTGGGGCATCGATCTCGTCGTCGGTCATGGCGCAGTTGTCGACGATGCGCGTCTCGCCGAACTTGCGGCGCAACAGAAATTTTGGCAGCCGCGGACCGACGGGCGGTGCGAGTTGCGTGCGCCAGCAAGGGGGACACTGGCCGATCTCGAACGGCGGCATGCCGCGTTTCTTTCCCGCACCAGCATCGACGACCCGACGCTGCGCCCGCCGCCGGCGCTGTCCGTCTTCGCCATCACCCGCTATGCACGTACCGATCAGCCGCGAACCACCGAGATTGCTGGCTTCACGCTGATGCGGGTCGAGTCGGACAGCTTCCGCGCCTTCGACGCGGCTCGTCGCGGCATGGCCGTCGCCGGGATGTTGAGGCACGCCGCGCGCACCGCTGCCGAGCGCGCGGGATGGGACGAAGTTCGCGTGCACTCGTCGGTGCTGGGGCATGGCAAGGGCGACGAGGCGCGCCTGTTGCTGGTGCCGGTGCCCAGCATCGAGCCGCGCGGCAGCGGTGGAGAGACAGCGGGCGCGGTGCGGCGGGTGATGGTGTTCTCCACCGACGAGCGAAGTCACGATGCCGCCTGGGCCGCGCGTGTGCTGGGAGGCATGGACCTCATCGACGAGGAGACCGGCGAAGTGCAGGCCGTGCTTGCCGCGACGTCGCACGACGACCGCGTGCTCAGGCGCTACGTGTCGGAGTTCTCCACCTGGGTCACCGTGACGCCCATGCTGCTGCCCGGCCACGACGATCGCGACGGCCTTCGCGAGAAGCTTCGCAGGGCAAGGGGCAGCGATGAGCAGAAGTCGCTCATCGAGCGCCTGGCGAAGCGACGCGAGGCACTTGTGCGAAAGGCGTTGCGGCAGGCAGGCGTCGGGCACGAGTTGGCGTTATCTGCCGAGATCGAGATGCGCGAGACCGGTTTCATCGCTGGCGTCGACAAGGCCTGGCGGTTTGCTGTGCCCAGCCACCTCGCCAAGTCGCCACGGTTTCACGTCAAGCTGGCTTGGCCCATGCCGGTAGCCGGGCCGCTATGCATCGGGCGTGGCCGCTTCTCCGGATTGGGGCTATTCGTGGGACTGCCCCAGTAGCTCCCTCGCCGTCATGACCCGCACCCCCACCCCCGCGGGAAAGTCCCGTGCGTTGCCGGTGATCACCGGGCAGCCCGCCGCCAGCGCGCAGGCGATGAACGGCCAGTCGGTCGGGTCGGGCAGCGCGGGCTGGCCGTCGTACGGCGGGATCTCCACCCATCGAGCCTGCGCATCGATCAGCGCCATCAGCTCTTCGATGTCCGCCGCCCGCAGCCGCAGCCGCCGGCGCGGCAGCACCGCGCGGTACTCGGCCACGATCGCCTCACAAACCACGGGCTCGATCGCCTGCGCAACGATCTGGCGCAACACGGCTCCGGGCGGCCCGTCCGGCCGCAGCAGGCCGGAGACGAGGATGTTGGTGTCGACAACCGCGCGCATCGGCCGACGCTTAACGCGCAGGGGCTGCGGCGCGGCGCCGGCGTTGCTTGCGCACGGCGTCGATCTCGGCCTGGATGTCTTCGTCGGTCAGTTGATCGGCGCCGGTCTCGCGTGCGTGCGCCTGGATGCGCGCCACCACCGCGCCCAGGCGCGCAGCGCGGTGCGCCCGAAGCGCCGCCTCGACCTCGCTGGGCTCGGTGTGCATCAGCAGCGCAAAAGGTTTGCCGTTGCGCGTGATGACGAACTCCTCGCCCGCCTCCACGCGCTGCCAGATCTCGCCGGACTTCTCGCGCAACTCGCGCACCGTCACGTAGTCCATTGCCGCTCCAAGGGTACTCAATTGAGTACGCAATTGTAGCCATCATGGACCTCGACGACCCGGCGGGCGCACCCGCCCAGCCCCCACTGCCGCTGGACGCGCCCCCGCTGCCGCCCGGCACCCCGCTGCTGCCGGCGCGCATGGTCAACGAGTACGTCTACTGCCCGCGCCTGGCCTACCTGGAATGGGTGCAGGGCGAGTGGGCCGATTCGGCCGACACGGTGGAAGGCCGCCACGTGCACCGCCGCGTCGACAAGCGCCGCGGCAACCCGCCCGACGCCGCGGCCACCGCTGCGGCGGACGACGCCGACGAGCCCGCCGAGAAGCTCAGCGTGCACTCGCTCGAACTCGCCTCTGAATCCCTCGGCATCGTCGCCAGGCTCGACCTGGCCGAGTTCGAAGGCCGGCGCGCGGTGCCGGTGGACACCAAGCGCGGCAAGCGCCCGCACGTGGCGCGCGGCGCCTACGAGCCCGAGCGCGTGCAACTGTGCGCGCAGGCGCTGCTGCTCGAAGAGCATGGCTACCACGCGCCCGAAGGCGTGCTGTACTTCGCCGCCTCGCGCGAGCGGATCAAGGTGGTCTTCGACGACGAACTGCGCGCCGCCACGCGCCAGGCCGCGGCCGGGCTGCGGCTGGTGGCCAGCGGCGGGCAGATCCCGCCGCCGCTGGAAAACAGCCCCAAGTGCCCGCGCTGCTCGCTGGCCGCCATCTGCCTGCCCGACGAGGTGCATTACCTGCGCCACGCCGCCACGCCGCCGCGCCCGCTGGCCGTGGGCCAGGCGCCGGCGCTGCCGCTGTACGTGCAGGCGCGCGGCGCCAAGGTGGCCAAGAGCGGCGAGGTGCTCGAAGTCTCTGTCGACTACGAGAAGGTGGCCAGCGCGCGGCTGATCGACGTGTCGCAAGTGGTGCTGCAGGGCGGCGTGTACCTCACCGGCCCGGCGCTGCACGAGCTGATGGCGCGCCAGGTGCCGGTGACCTGGCTGTCGCACGGCGGCTGGTTCCTGGGCCATACGGTCGGCCTGGGCCACAAGAACGTGGAGCTGCGCACGGCGCAGTTCCGCGCCAGCTTCGACGAGCGCCATTGCCTGCAGCTGGCACGCGACATCGTCGCCGCCAAGATCCGCAACCAGCGCACGCTGCTGCGCCGCAACTGGAAGCGCGGCGACCTGCCCGAGGCGCTGCTGGGCGAGTTCCGCCACGACATCGACGCCGCCGAGCGCGCGCACGACCTTCCGCAGCTGCTGGGCGCCGAGGGCAACGCCGCGGCGCGCTACTTCCGCCACTTCGGCCAGATGCTGTCGCCGCCGGCAGACGGCGATGCAGCCGCTGCCGGTGAATGGGCCTTCGACTTCGAGCGCCGCACGCGCCGGCCGCCCACCGACGCGGTGAACGCGCTGCTGTCGTACGCCTATTCGCTGCTCACGCGCAGCGTGGCGGTGACGCTCACCGCGGTGGGCTTCGACGCGTACCGCGGCTTCTATCACCAAAGCCGCTACGGCCGGCCGGCGCTTGCGCTGGACGTGATGGAGCCCTTCCGCCCGCTGCTGGCCGATTCGGCCGTGCTGATGGCCATCAACAACGGCGAGGTCGGCGTTGGCGACTTCGTGCGTGCCGGTGGCGCGGTGAACCTGAACGAGAAGGGCCGCCGCGCCTTCATCGCCGGCTTCGAGCGGCGTTTGAGCCAGGAGATCACGCACCCCATCTTCGGCTACGCGGCGCAGTACCGGCAGATCGTGGAGATCCAGTGCCGGCTGCTCGGCCGCCACCTGCTGGGCGAGATCGACCGCTACCCCAACTTCACCACGCGCTGAAGGCCGCGCGAGCGATGGCCGACGAACATCTGTACATCGTCACCTACGACATCGCTGACGACCGGCGCTGGCGCCGCGTCTTCAAGCTGATGCACGGCTATGGCGAGTGGTTGCAGCTGTCGGTGTTCCAGTGCCGGCTGACGCGCGCGCGCCATGCAGAGCTGACGAGCCGGCTGGGCAGTACCATCGCCCACGCCGAGGACCACGTGCTGATCGTCGACCTGGGCGCCGCCGAGCAGGTGGATCCGCGCATCAGCAGCTTGGGCAAGCGGCCGTTCGCGGCGGTGGAGCGCGCGCCGGTGATCGTCTGAGGCGATGCGGCGGGATGCGGTGGAGCGGCTGCCGGCGCGGCACGGCGAGCGCTGTCGTGCGCGATGCCCGCCCGCGTAGCGCTCGCGCCGTGCAGCTCTTTGAAAACCAAGCACTTTCTCGCCGGCGACGAGCGATGGCCGGACGCGGGCGAGGGCGGTTGCGCAGAAGCCCTGGTAGTGCTCGCAACGCTGCCTTACGATCCGCGTGGCTCCTTCGATTGCGAGGGGGCCGTTTTCCGAGGCCTCGTGCCTCGGCCTCATTGAAGCTGCGTTGCGGGCCACGGGCTTGCCGCATTGCTTGCATGTTTTCCGAGGCCTCGTGCCTCGGCCTCATTGAAGCGTGATCTTGCCGAACACGCCGCCCAGCGTGGCTAGCTCGGTTTTCCGAGGCCTCGTGCCTCGGCCTCATTGAAGCGTGGTGTCCTTGCGCGGGTCGTACAGCTTGCGCCCCGTTTTCCGAGGCCTCGTGCCTCGGCCTCATTGAAGCGTCATGAGCGGGCCAGGCGTCACGGTGGAATCCGGGTTTTCCGAGGCCTCGTGCCTCGGCCTCATTGAAGCTCGCTCCATGCCGTGGTAGATGTCCTGGTGTCGAATACCGTTTTCCGAGGCCTCGTGCCTCGGCCTCATTGAAGCATGGCGAGATAGCGCGTCCAGCTATCCGCATCGGTCGGGTTTTCCGAGGCCTCGTGCCTCGGCCTCATTGAAGCGGCCTTAACCGTGTTTCGCGGATCGGAAATGATCCGCGTTTTCCGAGGCCTCGTGCCTCGGCCTCATTGAAGCTATTCCGAGCGCTGCCGAGCCGCCTCCCTTCGCGCCTGTTTTCCGAGGCCTCGTGCCTCGGCCTCATTGAAGCAGCACCACTTCGCTTGCTTACCGTGCTGCCGGAGATGTTTTCCGAGGCCTCGTGCCTCGGCCTCATTGAAGCCCAAGAATGCCGAGCGCTACATGCTCGAGGAAGGCGTGGTTTTCCGAGGCCTCGTGCCTCGGCCTCATTGAAGCCTGCTTGGCTGGCTCAATCGCGTACTCAAGGAGTCGCCGTTTTCCG
>Ga0105090_10000355_pt1 | contig 21910 bp, 12 predicted proteins | sample PPLLak3March2015_FD_79110 | JGI IMG/M metagenome (GOLD analysis project Ga0105090, IMG submission 79110) | Freshwater sediment microbial communities from Prairie Pothole Lake near Jamestown, North Dakota, USA - PPLs Lake P7 Core (1) Depth... | ecosystem: Environmental > Aquatic > Freshwater >... | reverse complement strand
CGGCGCAATCCGTCGAGCAGCAGGATCAACGAGGCAGCGGAGCGGCGCGCCATGCGGTGGAAGAACCTCCGGATCCTGCCGGCATCATCGGTCGGTTGGCCGAAAAGATCAATCCGCGGGTCGCGGCCAGCATGGCAACGCGGATCACGCGTCCCGCACACTTCCTCCCGTCATCGACAATGAACACACGCAGGGGAAGTAAATGAAACGCGACTACGACGTCGTCATCGTCGGCGCCGGGTTCGGCGGGCTGTGCATGGCGATCAAGCTCATCGAGGAGGGGTGCACGGACTTCGTGATCCTCGAGAAGGGCACGGACGTCGGCGGCACCTGGCGCGACAACAGCTACCCGGGCGCCGCGTGCGACGTGCAGTCGCACCTGTACTCGTACTCCTTCGACCCGAAGCCCGACTGGACCGAGCGCTACGCGGGCTGGCAGGAGATCCAGCGCTACATACTCGACGTGACCGAGCGCCACGGACTGCGCCGGTACGTCCGGTTCGGACAGGAAGTGGCGTCGGCGCGCTTCGACGCGGCGCGTGCCCGCTGGACGGTCGGCACCCGCGCCGGCGACACGTATGACGCGCGCCACGTGGTGCTGGCCTCCGGACCGCTGCACGTGCCGCAGGTCCCTCGCATCCCGGGGCTCGAGCGGTACACGGGCAAGGTCTTCCACTCCGCGCAATGGGATCATTCGTACGAGTTGAAGGGCAAGCGCGTGGCCTCGATCGGCACCGGCGGCAGCGCGATCCAGTACGCGCCCCGCATCGCACCGGAAGTCGACCGGCTGCACGTGTTCCAGCGCAGCCCGGCCTGGGTGGTTCCGCGCGATACGCGCAAGTACTCCGAGGGCGCCCGGCGCCGCTACGCGCGCCACCCGTGGTTGCGCCGGCTGCACCGAGCGTGGCTCTATTGGGCGAACGAATCGCGCGTCATCGGCCTGGTGCATCCGGCACTGGGGCGCCTCATGGAACTGCGAGCACGGCGACACATGCGCCGGCAGCTCGAGGACCCGGCGCTCGTCGCGGCGCTGACGCCCGACTACACGTTCGGCTGCAAGCGCGTGCTGATCTCGAACGAGTGGTTCCCCATGTTCAACCGGCCGAACGTCGAGCTCGTCACCGCCGGCATCCGCGAGGTGACGGAGACCGGCGTGGTGACCGACGACGGCGTCGAGCGGCCCGTGGACTGCATCGTCCTCGGCACCGGCTTCATCGTCGACCCGCGCATCTACATGAAGGATTTCCCGGTCACGGGGCTGCCGGGGCACACGCTCGCGCAGGACTGGAAGGACGGCGCGGAGGCCTACCTCGGCGTGCACGTCCCGGGCTATCCGAACCTGCACCAGCTCGTGGGCCCGAACACCGCGCTCGGTCACAACTCGATCATCTTCATGATCGAGGCCCAGGTGCGCTACGTGCTCGACGGCATGCGCGAGCTCCGGCGGCGCGGCGCGGACTACCTCGACGCGAAGCCGGAGGCGCAGCGCCGCTTCAACGAGCGCGTGCAGGGCGCGCTCGGCGGAACGGCCTGGAGCACCGGCTGCGCGAGCTGGTACAAGCAGGCGGACGGCCGCAACTTCACGATCTGGCCGTGGTCGACGCCGCGCTACTGGCTCGCGACGCGGCGCGTGCCGGCGAGCGACTACGAGTTCGTGCGAGTCACCGAACCTGCGGCGGCCACGGTTGCCCCGTCAGCTGCCATCCGATCAGCGTAATCGGGATGAGGCCGGCGGCGTTCACCTCGTCGAAGAAGCGGCGCAGCGTGAACGCCTCGCCGAGCTGGTGCGAGCGGTCCTTGATCAGCTCGTCGACGAAGTACTTGCCCGTGACGTAGCTCGTGCCGTAGCCGGGCTGGCGCAGGTAGAGCTGCTGCTCGAAGCCGAGCAGGTCGAGGTCGGGCCGCATCCAGCCGCGCGGCGTCCACTCGACCTGGAAGGCCTTGGCCTGCTGCAGGTCGAAGAGGTTCGCGTGCGCGTACAGGGAGGCGATCCCGCGCGCCGCGCGCTGCGCGAGCATGATCCACACGATCTCGCGGGCACGCGGGTTGTCGTCGTAGTACCCGGCGTGGAGGATGATCTCCTCCATCGCGGTCGCCATGCCTTCGGCGCGGCTGTCCCAGACGTTCGAGAGCAGCGCGTTGCGGCGGATCGCGCTCGGGTTCGGCGCGTGCTTCATCCACTCGTGGTCGAACCAGTGCTGGAAGTGTGCGAACAGCGTGATCGGCTCGTAGTGCGTCGCGATCCAGAAGAAGTTGCGCTCCTCGAGCGGCACGAACTGCCCGGCGTGCCTGCGCAGCGCGGGCTCGAGGTAGGGCTCGACGGTGAGGATCTGCTCGTCCGCGAGCCACTTCATGTACTTCGTGATCGCGTCGCTCGTGAGCTTGTCGTACTGGGCCGGACTCGCGGCCGCCTCGAGCTGCGGCAGTTTCCGGTTGCGGTGCTCCTCGAGCCTGAGCGCCGCGTGCGCGCGCGCGAGCTCGCGCTTGAGCAGCATCACCTCGTCGTCCCAGGTGAGCGGCACGAGGTGCACGTTGCGCAGGCTCCACTCGTAGGCTTCCTTGCCGATCCCCGAGGGGCCGGTCTTCCGGGGCGCCTGCTCGTCCAGCCACGCGACGAACACGTCGGTGGCGCGGGCGGCCTCCTCGATGGCCCGCGCGAGGTCGCGGCTGCCGCCTTTCGTCCGTCCGGCCAGCGCGTCGAGGTCGCGGCGCTGCTGGCGCATCGTGCCTGCGCCCGTGATCCAGAGGTCGCGCGCGTTGCCGGTCAGGTTGCCGCGTGCCTGCTCGAGCAGCGGCGGGATGGTGCGCAGTCCGGCCGCGAGCTTCCGCTGGTCGGCGTCGGACAGCGGAAAGGCGTAGGTCCAGACTTCCACGAGCGCGTGGTGGAAAGGGCCCTCGTGCGCCGGCGTATCGCTCTGTTCGGTCCACACCGACTGGTAGAAGGCCGGGTCGCGCGCCCACGGCTGCAGCCAGCGCAGGTCGAACTCGAGGCCGTTCATCTGGGCGCGGACGAGTTCGTGATCGATGCGCTGCTCGACGGGCCAGCCGCCCGGGTCGATCGCCGCGAGCCTCGCCTGCCAGCCCGCGAGTGCGGCCTGCTTGCGGGCGAGCGTCGGCGCGGTGTAGTCCGGGGTGCCGTCGACGAGCGGCGGCCGTTCGAAAGCGCGCCACTCGTCGAACAACCGGACCAGGTCGTCGTAGGAGGTACTGGCAGCGTGCGTCATGGGTGCCCCGAGCATGAGGATCGCGGAGGCCAGCAGGCCGAGACATCCGGGCAGGCGTGGTCCGGTGCGCATCGATTCCCGTCCTGGTTCGTGTCGTCGTCGAGCGGACCGCGATCGTTGCGCCGTTCGGCTCCGAGTGCAAGGGCGACGAGGCGCGCGCCTGCCCTACAATGATCCCGCGGCCCGACCCCGTGCCCGGGTCGCACCCGGGATCGGAGGCGCGGGTAGCGGAGATCCAAGTGCGCAACCGATCGAGTCTCTGCGCCTACGCCTGCGGCATTGCAGCCCTGCTCACGGGAGGACCCGCGATGACGGCCGACCCGGCTCCCGATCCGCTCGACGACACCGCGTGGGTCCTCGAGTCGATGCCGGGACGGACGCTGCTCGCCGGCGTCCCGGTCACGCTCCGTTTCGAGGAAGGTCGCGTGAGCGGCAGCGACGGCTGCAATCGCTACGGAGCTCCCTACCGCACGGACGGCGGTTTCCGCCTCGCGGGTTCGATGGTCACGACGCAAATGGCTTGTTCCGCCGAGGCGATGGCGCAGGCAGCCGCGTACGCGGATGCGCTGCGGCGGGCTCGTGCGGCGCGCATCGACGGAGAGCGCCTGGTGCTCGCCGACGAGCGCGCGGCGACGCTCGCGACGTTCGCGGCGCAGCCCGAACTACTCGCCGGCACGTCGTGGCGGGTGACCGGGTACAACAACGGCAGGCAGGCGGTCGTGAGCCCGCTTTCGGAGACGGAGCTCACGATCGTCTTCGGCGCCGACGGTCGAGTGAACGGCTCATCGGGCTGCAACCGCTATACAGGGACCTACGACACACAGCGTCGCGGCGTACAGTTCGGGCCGCTGGCCTCGACGAAGAAGGCGTGCGTCGATCCGAAGGGCGTGATGGAGCAGGAGTCTGCATTCCTCGCGACACTGCGTACCGCGGCGCGCGTCCGCGTCGAGGGGGATCGCCTGGAACTGCGTCGCGCCGACCGGGCGATCGCCGTCGTCGCGAGCGCGGCCTCCGAGGAACGAGCGGCCCGTGCGCACGTCCCCGGGCCGGGCACCGTCGCGGTCCCCGCCGCGGGCGGTGCCGCAGTGGCCGTGGGGACCCACGGCCTGCGCCTGCCCGCGACGTTTCGTGGCGATCTGCCGTGCGTCGACTGCGAGGCCGTCCGCCACCACCTCGATCTCTGGCCGGACCAGGTTTTTCACCTGCGGCGCACCTGGATCGGTCTCGACAGGACGTTCGACGACGTCGGCCAGTGGCGGCTCGATCCGGCGCGTCACGTGCTCGTGCTGCAGGGCGGCACCGAGATGCCGCTGCAGTTCGAGATCCTTGGGCCCGACCGGCTGCGCTTGATCGACACCATCGGACACGCCCGCGCCTCGCCCGGCGGCAACGAGCTCGCGAGCGTGGGCAAGCTCACGCCCACCGACCTCACGCTGAACCTGGGCGGCGAGCTCACGTATTTCGCGGACGCGGCGCGCTTCACGGAGTGCCTCACGGGCCGCAGCTATCCGGTCGCACTGGAAGGCGATTTCGCCGCGCTGGAGCGTGCATATCTTGCAGCCATCAAGGAGCCCGGCGCCCCGCTGTACGTGACCTTCGAGGGTTCGATCGTCGACCGGCCCCGGATGGAGGGAGGGGGTACCGAGCGCACGGTAGTCGTGAACCGGTACATCAACGTCTGGCCGGAGGAGCGATGCGAGCGCGCGCGCGCCGATGCCTCGCTGTCGAATACCTACTGGCGCATCGTCCGCCTCGGCGCCGACCCGGTGAGCGCGCTGCATGGCCGGCGCGAGCCGCACGTGATCCTCCGGCTGATGGACGGCACGGCTTCGTACTCGGCGACGGTGGGCTGCAACTCGCTGGCCGGCGGCTACGCCGTCGACGGGCCGGTCATCCGGTTTTCGCCGGCGGCCACGACGCGGATGGCCTGCCCCGCGCCGCTCGACGACTGGGAGAGGCGCCTCGGCGAGGTGCTGCAGTCCGCGAGCCGCTGGAAGATCACGGCGAACACGCTCGAGCTCGCGGACGCGCAGGGACGGCCGCTCGCGCTGCTCGTCGCCGTCTACCTGTAGTCCTGGCGTCACCGCGGCAACTGCAGCAAACCGAAAACGGCGACGGCTCCGGTTGCGACATCTCCGTGTCCGAGCGCGGCTTTCGCGCGCCTACACTGCGACCGGCAGCGCTGCCGCAGCGCAAGGCGCCACCGGGGGGGCCATGAACGACACGCGTACGCTCGCCGAAAGCGGAAGGTTCCGGATGACGGGCTTCGCGGCCGGCCATCACCGCCGGCCGTCGATCGCGCCGCTCGTGCGCGACACCTACGCGCTCGTGCTCGCCGGCGGCCGGGGCACCCGGCTCGCGCAGCTCACGAACTGGCGCGCGAAGCCCGCCGTGCCCTTCGGCGGCAAGCACCGGATCATCGATTTCGCGCTCAGCAACTGCATCAACTCGGGCATCCGCCGCATCGGCGTCGCGACCCAGTACAAGGCGCACAGCCTCATCCAGCACCTTCAGCGCGGCTGGAACTTCCTCGATGCCCACCTGCAGGAGTTCCTCGACGTGTTGCCGGCCCAGCAGCGCGTCAAGGAAGGCTGGTACGACGGCACGGCCGACGCGCTGTACCAGAACCTGGACATCCTGCGGATGCAGTCGCCGCGCTACGTGCTCGTGCTCGCCGGGGATCACGTCTACAAGATGGACTACGGACTGATGCTCGCGGAGCACGTCGAACGCGGCGCGGAGGTGACGATCGCCTGCACCGACGTGCCGCGCGAGGAGGCGCGGTCCTTCGGGGTGATGCAGGTGGACGCGGCCGGGCGCGTCGTCGGTTTCGAGGAAAAGCCCGCGGACCCGGCGCCGCTGCCGGGCGACCCCACGCGCTCGCTCGTGAGCATGGGGATCTACGCGTTCGACGCGCAGGGACTCTATGCGCGGCTGCGCGCCGATGCGCGCACGGCCGGCTCGACGCACGATTTCGGCCGCGACGTGCTGCCCCGCGCGATCGCGGAGGGCGCCCGCGTCTACGCTCACCGCTATGCCGACAGTTGCGTCAACATGGTCGACGGCCACCCGTACTGGCGCGACGTCGGCACCGTGGACGCCTACTGGGAGGCGAACATGGACCTGACCCGGGTCGAGCCGGAGCTCAACATGTACGACCCGGACTGGCCGATCCGCACGCTCGAGGAGCACCTGCCGCCCGCGAAGTTCGTGTTCGACAGCCCGGACGGCCGCGGCCAGGCCTACGAGGCCCTCGTGTCGAGCGGGTGCATCGTGAGCGGCGCGTCGGCGATCCGCTCGCTGCTGTTCACGGACGTGGTCGTCGAGCGCGGCACCGTCATCGAGGACTCGATCGTGCTGCCCGAGGTGCGCATCGGCCGCAACGTGAGGCTGCGGCGCGCGATCGTCGACAAGTTCTGCGTGCTGCCGGACGGCTTCGAGGCCGGCCACGATCTCGCGGCCGACGCGCTTCGTTTTCACGTCACCGCGGGCGGCGCCGTGCTGATCACTCCGGAGATGCTCGGCCAGCCGGTGCACGACGACTGCTGACCCGGCGCAGCGCCCGGCCCGTCACGAATCTCTTTCAGCGGGCTGCGTCACCCGACCTCGGCCCGGCAACGGCTGCCGGACGGATTCGCCGCGCCTCGCCTCGGCCGCGCGGGTCCGAGGCGGCGTCCCACTGGTCTCCCCGGCGCACGATCAGCTGCACGTCTCCCATCTCCCAGTCGTGAGGACGGGGATCGTAGCCCCGAGCCCGCAGCTCGGCGACGATGCCGGCGGGCAGGGGACGGCCCGGGCTGTAGGTCACCCGATCGGGCGGCAGGAGCTGGTGGTGCACGCGCGTCGCCACCACCGCATCCGCGGCGCTCATGCCGAAGTGCTTCACGTTCATCAGCGTCTGGTACACGCCGGTGATGATCGTCGAGCCCCCGGGCGTACCGACGACGACCGAGACCCGGCCGCCCTCGAGCAGCAGCGTCGGCGACATCGACGACAGCATCCGCTTGCCGGGCTGGATCTCGTTGGCGGTCGAGCCCACGACGCCGTAGTAGTTGGGCACGCCGGGCTTCAGACTGAAGTCGTCCATCTCGTTGTTGAGCAGGAAGCCCCCGCCTTCGACGACGACGCCGCTGCCGAAGCTGGTGTTCAGGGTGTAGGTGTTCGCGACAGCGTTGCCCTCGGCATCGACGATCGAGAAGTGCGTCGTGTGCCTCGGCTCGAGCCCGGGCCGCACCCGCCCGACGGGCGAGATCGCGACCCGGTCGACTTCGGCGGCACGGACGGCGACATACGCCGGGTCGAGGAGCGCGGCGAGCGGCACCTCCGAGTAGGCCGGATCGCCGAGGTACTCCGCGCGGTCCGCGAACACGCGCTTCAGCATCTCGGCGAGCAGGTGCACGTACTGCGCCGAGTTGTGGGTGACGCCCTCGAACGCGCCGGCCAGCGCCTCGGTCATACCGAGGAGCTGCACGATCGCGAACCCGCCCGAGCTCGGCGGAGGCGCCGACAGCACCTCGAAGCCCCGCCAGTCGGAGCGGACCGGCTCGCGCCAGACCGGGGCGTAGGCCTGGAGGTCTTCCGCAGTCACGAGTCCGCCGCCGCGGCGCATCTCCTCGACGATCAACCGCGCCGTCGTGCCACGGTAGAAGGCCTCCGGACCCTGCGCCGCGATCCGCTCGAGGACGACCGCGAGTTCCGGCTGCCGGAACACCTGGCCCGCCTCGATGCCGCCGAAGCGCCGCATGAAGTCCTCGCGCTCCGCGAGCCGGGACCGCTCCTCGGCGACGATGCCGACGAGATGCTCGTGCCCAACGAATCCCTCGCGCGCGAGCCGGACCGACGGCGCGACCACGCGCTCCCACGGTAGCCGGCCGTAGCGCTCGTGGGCCGCCCAGAGGCCGGCGACAGTCCCCGGCACGCCGACTGCAAGATGGCCGGTCAGGCTCGCATCCGCGCGGACCTCCCCTCGGTCGTCGAGGTACATGTCCCGGGTCGCCGAGGCCGGCGCGACCTCGCGGTAATCGAGGAACACGGCGTCCCCGCCGACGTAGGCGAGCATGAATCCGCCGCCGCCAAGATTGCCGGCCTCCGGGTAAGTCACGGCAAGCGCAAAGGCCGCGGCCACGGCGGCGTCGACCGCGTTCCCGCCGGCGCGCAGGATGTCCTCGGCGACCTGCGCGCCGTAGGCGTCTGGCATCGCCACCGCCGCCTCCGCCGTGAGTGCGGGCGGCGGCGAGGCTACGCGCGTCGGGGCCGTCGACGCGCAGCCGACGACCACCGTCGCGACGATGGCCAGGAGCCAGCCGCGGCGGGCGAGGCGCGTCATCGGGACGGCGGCGGTGAGCCGAGCAACCGCCATACCCCGCGCAGGATCGCCGCCGATTCACGGCACGCCGCGAGCGCTTCCTCGAGCGCCTCGCGCGTCGCGGCGTCCAGCGTCTCGCTCTCGAGCAGCGTCGCGATCTGGAGGACGGCGATGGACAGTTCGCTGTTCGCGTCGTGCATGCGACGGCCGACGGTCGGGTCGGGCGCGCTCGTCACTCCGGGCTCCTGCTTCGTCACCTCAGTGGCCTCACTGGGGACCCGGCACCAGGCGCCCGAACCCCTCGAGGAACAGTTGCATGCGCGCGAGTCCCTCGGGCGTGAGCTCGACGTAGGTACGGCGGCGGTCGTCGGGGTCCGGCACGCGGGCGACGAGGCCGCAGGCGAGGAGGTCCTCGATGCGACGCAGCGCCGTCGTCGTCGGGCTCTTCGAGGCCATCGCGAGACTCGTGACGGACACCTGCTGCCCGGCGAGCCGCGCCCGCATCAGCTCGGCGAGCATCTCCCAGGCGGGCTCCGGCATCACCGCGTCGCGGAAGATGCTCTCGCGGGCATCCTGCAGTCTCTGCAGCAGATGCAGCGTGCGCAGGTCGCCCCGGTCGGCTGTCGTGGCCGAGTCGGCCTGGCGCAGCTCCTGCGCGAGGTCGCGGACCGCAGCGGCGACGCGCTGCAGCTCGGCCGCCTGCGGCGTGTCGAGGGCGGTGTGCCGCACGCGCCGGATGCTCTCGGCGCGGGCCAGCGCGTGGCCCACGGCCTCGCGCAACGGCGTCGGCTCGACGGGCTTGATGAGGTAATCGCTCGCATCGAGCCGCATCGCGGCCACCGCGGTCGTGACCGAAGCCTGGCCGGTCACGAGCAGCAGCTGCAGCCACGGCCGGTCGGCGAACTCGCGACGCACGGCGCCGAGGAACTCGATCCCGTCCATGCTCGGCATGTAGATGTCGCTCAGCACGACGTCGATCCTTGCGCGGGAGCGCAGCAGGGCGAGCGCGTCGCCGGCGGAGCCCGCCGTCACGCACGCGATGCCGCCGCCGGCCAGCGCGCGGGACATCGCCTTGAGCGCGCGCGGATCGTCGTCGACCAGCAGCACCCTCTCGTGGGCTTGGATATCCATCGGGGCAACCTAATCCGTCTGCGGAGGGCGAATCAAGCGGCCCAGCCGCTGCTTGAGCTCGCCGATGTCGAACGGCTTGGTCATCACGTCGTCGATGCCTGCCGCCGCGGCGGACCGGCGCGTCTCGGCCGTGTCCATCGCGGTGAGCAGCATCATGGCCGGTGCACGCTCGCCGAGCTGTCCGCGGATCCACAGGCAGAGATCGATGCCGCTCATCCCGGGCAGGTAGAGGTCCGTCGCGACGACGTCCGGCACCTCGTCCTCGAGCATCGCCCGCGCCACCGCCGGGGTTCCCGCCGCCTGCACGCGATAACCCGCGTGGCCGAGCACCACGGTCATGAGCCGCAGCGCGCGAGGATCGTCCTCGACGACGAGCACCAGCGGCGCAACAGGATCAGCCGGCAAGCCGGGTCCCGTCCTGCACGGACTGCGTTGCCCCCAGGGGCAGGTGCAGCGTGAACCGGCTGCCGCGGCCCGGTTCGCTCACGACCTCGATGCGGCCGCCCATCGCGCCGGCGAGACCGCGCGCGATGGCGAGCCCGAGCCCGGTGCCCTCGGCGAGTCGACCCGCTTCCGGGTCGAGCTGCGTGAACCGCGCGAAGATGCGCTGCTGTTCCGCCGCGGGGATGCCGCGGCCCGTGTCCTCGACGTCGATCACGAGGCGGTCGCCGACGACGCGCGAGCGCACCAGGACGCCGCCCGCCGCCGTGTACTTGATTGCGTTCGAGACGAGGTTGGTGACCACCTGCTCGACGCGCCGCTCGTCGCCGGTGGCCCCGGCCCGGGTGCCGTCGGTCTCGAGGCGGAACTCGAGCCCCTTCGTCTCGGCCTCGATGCGGAAACGCTGCACGACGCGGCGCAGTACTTCGTCCGGCCGGTAGGGCGCCTGCACGATCGCCATCGCGCCCGCCTCGATACGCGAGATGTCGAGCAGGTCGCTGATGATGCTGAGCAGGTGCTGCGCCGAGTCGCGCACGACGTCCAGGTGCTCCCGCTGGGATTCATTCAGCGGGCCGCCGATGCCCTCCAGCAGCACCGCCGTGAACCCGATGATCGAGTGCAGCGGGGAGCGCAGCTCGTGCGACACGCTGCTCAGGAACGTGGACTTCGCGCGGTCCGCCGCCTCGGCGCGGTCCTTGGCCTCGGCGAGGTCCCGCGTGCGCTCCTCCACCTTGATCTCGAGGTCGGCATAGGCCGCTGCGAGGTCGCGGCGCGTCGCGAGCGCGTCGAGGCCGAAGGACACCTCGGCGGCCACCTGCTCGAGCGTCTTCATGATCTCGACGTCGAAGACGTCGGTCTCGTTCGAGCAGAACAGCAGCGCGTGTGTCGCCTCGCCGCGCGTGAAGACGGGCAGGACCGCCGCTGAACCGATCGCGCCGGTCGACGGCTCCGCGCCCGGCATCGCGGCCAAAGCACCGGACCGGCCGTCGTTGCAGACGACGGTGCGACCTTCGCGCAGCGCGGCGACCACTCCGTCGTCCCGGAAGACTTGCCCCGCATTGTCGATCCGGGAGACGGTCACGATCCGGAACGGGCCGTGACGGACCGCGAGCGTGGCCACCTCGGCGAGCAGCGACTCGCGCGATTCTCCATGCGTGACCGCGTGCGAGCAGTGCGAGAGCAGGTTGTACAGGTCGCGCTGGCGTTCCAGGCGCCGCTGGACCGTCAGGTACTCCGTCAGGTCGTGCACCACGACGATGACCGTCCCGTTCTCGAGCACGCGGGCGCGGACCTTGGCGATGAACGAGTCGCCGTCGCGGCGGACGAGATTCCAGCGGCCGTCGTAGGGCACCCGCAGCGTGGACGTGGCGAGGGTGGCGGCCAGCAGGTGCTCGAGCCTCGGTTGTTCGGACTCCGGTACCACGTCGCGCAGGTTGCCGCCGACCAGCTCGTCGCGCGAGTACCCGAAGATGCGCGCCGCCTCGTCGTTCACCGCGTGGATGCGGCCGGTCAGGTCGAGCTCGACGATGGCGTCGTTCGCCTGTTCGAAGAGCTTGCGATACCGCTCCTCGCTCGCCTGCACCGCGCGCTCGGCGGCCAGCCGACGGGTCACGTCGTGCGCGAGCACGATCCGCGCCGGCCGCCCGGAGAGCGTAATCGCGTGCGAGACGATCTCGACGTCGATCAGGCGGCCGTCCCGGGTGCGGTGAGTCCAGATGCCCGAGTCCGAGAGCACCTCGTCCGAGTACCGCCTCACGTGCTCCTTGAGTCGGTCGACGTCCTCCGGCGGGCGGATGTCCGCGATCGTCATCGACAGGAACTCGGACTCGCTGTAGCCGTACTGCGACGTTGCCGCGTCGTTCACCGCGAGGAACGCGAGGGTCTCGAGATCGTACGCCCACATCGGGTGCGGGTTGCTGCGGAACAGCGCGCGGTAGCGCGCCTCGCTCGCGTGCAGCGCATTCTCGACCCGCAGTCGCTGCGTGACGTCCGTGGCGACCACGACACGCGCCGGACGCCCGTCGATGCTCACCGAATGCGACACGACTTCCGTGACGAAGGTGCCACCGCCCTTGCGGCGGCTCTCCCAAAGCCCCGACAGCAGCAGCGGGGCCGTGCTGTTGCGCGCGACGTGCTGTTTCAGTCGCTCCTCCTCGCGCGGCGCGAGGAGTTCGACGACCGTCATCCTGGACATTTCTTCGCGCGAGTAACCGAACTGGGCGACGCCGGCGTCGTTGGCTCCGAGGATGCGCAGCGTCTCGAGGTCGTAGACACACATCGGCTGCGGAACGGCGTCGAACAGGGCCCGATACGCCGCCTCGCTGCGGCGCAGGAGCGCTTCCTGCTGCTTGCGTTCCGTGATGTCGCGGACCGAGCCGATCAGGAACGTACAGCCATCGAGATCGAGGCGCCGTGCGTTCACTTCGACCGGAACCTCGGAACCGTCCTTGCGGACGTGTACAGATTCGAAGATCACGGAACCGTCGCGGATGATGTCGCCGAGCAGCTCCCGGGAACGTGATCGCCCTCCCGTCGAGAGCGAGCGAAACTCGCCGATGTGCCGCCCGAGCACCTCGTTCCGGGCATAGCCGTAGGCTTCCGTGAGCCGCTCGTTCGCGTCGACGATCCATCCGTCCGCGTCGAGAAGCAGTATCACGTCGTTGGAATGGCGGCTGATCCAGTCGAGGCGCGCCTGGATCTCCTCGGCGCGCCGCCTCGTCCGGTGCAGCTTGCCTTTCGTCTGCCGCAGTTCCGTCCGCCACCAGAACCCGGCGATCGACAGCGCGACGACGATGCCGAGCAGTGCGATGGCGATGCCGAGAATCGGGTTCAAGCGGCGTCCGTTGCGTGCAGTCGCGCTGGATACGCGTCGGCCGCGATCGGCGCAGCCGGTCGGAAACACGGTTTCATGCGCGGCATTGTAGTCCCCGGGGCGTCGGCCGCGAGCACCGGTGCCGCCGGCTGCCGCTTCAGTCGGCGAGATGCAGGTGGTAGAGCGCCTGGGAACCGCTGCGCTTGGCGAGCGGGATCGTGCCAACGTAGCGCATGGCGATGCCGCTCGCGCCCGCCGCTGCCGCCACCGCCGCGAACGCGCTGCTGGCATAGACCTGGCCGGGCGGCGTAATCGGCTCGATGCGGGCCGCGCGGCTCGTGTGCGGGCCCGTGTAGAGCGGCGATCCCGTCACGGGGTCGCGGCCGCAATACACCGGGCCACAGTGGAGGGCGATCCGCAGGTTGAAGCTCGCCGGCAATCCGTGCCTGGTCCAGTCGGTGCCGTTCGCGAGCGAGTTGAGCTCGAGCGCGTAGTGCGCCGCGGTGACCGCGTCGGAGAACACCATGTACAGGCCGTCGCCCGCGGTCTCGACGTGCTCGTGCCGATACGTGGTGCGCCGGTTGAGCGCGGCGACCTCCCCCAGGAACGACTCGACGTAGCGCGGGATCTGGTCCTCGGTGAGTTGGCTGTAGCCCACGGCATCGGCGAACAGCAGCGCCTTGAGTCGGTGGCTCGCGACACCCGGCACCGGTGCCGGCGGAGCGATAGCCGCCGCCGGCCCACCCGTTGGCGCCGGTGCCGTTTGCGGAGCGCGCAGGGCAGCCAGCAGCACTTCGTCCACGGCGTAGCCTCGGCGCCGCCACAGGTCCACGACGGAGGCGGTGCCGCCCGGCGCCCCGCCTCCCGACGGGTCCCAGATCGCGAGCCCGCGCAGCTCCGTCTCGAGGACCTGCGAGCGAAGTTGGGCGAGTCCGGTAATCAGCAGGTTCGCGTACTCGAACGGCGCGAGGCTGCCGCTTGCGCGATGGTCGCTCGCGATCGTCACGGTGTCGGCCGTCTCGAGCAGTCGGTCGTAGCGGGGCACCCAGTCCGGCCCGCCGATCTCGACGCTGCTGCGGCGAAACTCTGCAGCCGGGTAGGGAAGCACGACGTGGACCTCGCCACCCAGCGACTGCACGGCCTCGAGGCACAGCAGGTCCGCACCGCAGGCCGCCGAGCCGTAGGCCGCGAGCGGGGGGTGCGCCCGGAGCCGCGCGTCGATGGCCGCGCGGACGGACGGTTCGAGCGCGGCCGGGAACCGTGGCCGCTCGCGCCCTGCCGCATCGATCATGTGCCCCGTGAAGGCCAGCACCGGAGGGATGCGCAGCACGTCGTCGAGCCAGCGTCCGTCGAGCGGCAGTCGCTCGGCGAGCAGGCGCGCCTGGCGTCGCGTGGAGCTGAGATTGCCGTAGCGGCCGGCTCCGAGCGCCATCGCCGCCGCAAAGTGGCGGGCTGCCGCCGGGCCGTCGGCGAGTATCAGCGCCGCTTCGCCGAGCGTGGCCTGGCGCCAGTATTCCTCGTCGAGCGAACGGGGCTCGGCGTCGAGCGAATGGCACAGGCTACGCACCTCGGCGGCGAGCCAGCGCGCCTCGTCGAGTTCCCCGCGCAGCACGGCGACCGTGGCGGCGTTGATGCCCGTGTAGTAGGCCGAGTCGGCAGGCCCCTCGCGGCAGGCCTTTGCGTAAGCCTCCGAATACAGCTCGAACGCGGAGCCGAGGCGCGCATGGCGCACGCGCGAATCCCGGGCGCGGACGCCGAGGTCCTTGTGGATGCGGGCCAGGACGCCGATCGTCTCCGCGTCGTCGACCCCGGCATCCGCGAGTTCCGCGAGTACGCGATAAGCCCGCTCGAGGTCGCCGCTCCGCGTGAGCGCCAGCCCGAGCAGCTGCTTCAGTCGCAGGCTCCCGGGCCAGTGCCCGAGGCCCGTCTCGGCGACGTTGTACGCGAGCAGGGGTTCGCCCAGGCGCAGCAGGCGCTCGGCCTCGGCGACGTGTGCGGACTCGGTGTCGGGGAGCGGCGCCAGCGTAGGCATGTCGAAGTCGTCGGTTCGTATCCGGTGGATGACGGTCCGCGTGCTCGAGGCACTGCCGGCAACTGGCGCCGACTGAAGGATTGCCGCACTATCCGACGGACTCCAGCGGGCATCAAGAGCGCACCATGCCGGATCGCGAGTCCATCCCGGAAATCGACGCATATCGCACTCGCCACCCGGACACGCGGTTCGTGGACGCGCTGCTCTTCGACCTGGTCGGCACGCCGGTTGGAAAGCGCTATCCGTTCCGCGACCTGCCCAAGGCCTGGCGCTCGGGCGTCGCCTTCTGCGCAGGCATCACGACGCTCGACTCCCTCGGCACCTGCTGGGACGTGGACGGCATCGGCTTCTCGGACGGCGACCCGGACGCGCTGTCATACCCGGTGCCCGGGACGCTCGTGCCGGTGCCCTGGGCCGGGCTGCCGACCGCACAGGTGCTGCTGCAGCCGCGCCATCCCACGGATCCCGACGGGTGGTGGTTCGATCCGCGGGCGATCCTCGCCCGCGTTGTCCGCAGGTTCGAGCCCCTCGGGCTGCGGCCGGTCGTCGCGTGCGAGCTCGAGTTCTATTTCGTCGAGGCGCAGCGGGGCGACGATGGCTCGGTGCAGCCGGCGGCCTCTCGCGTCACCGGTCGGTCGAGCGACGCCCCGCGCGTGCTCGCGTTCGGCAAGCTCGACGAGCGGGCGTCGCTGCTCGCGGACATCGACGCTGCCTGCCTCGCGCAGGGGGTGCCGGCGGGCGCGGCGACCGCGGAGTACGGCGGGGCGCAGTTCGAAGTCAACCTGCAGCACACCGACGACCCGGTGCTCGCGGCGGACCACGCCCTGCTCCTGCGCCGCATCGTCAAGGGCGTGGCTGCACGTCACGGCCTCGACGCGACCTTCATGTCGAAGCCGTTCGACCGACAGTCGGGCAGCGGCCTGCACATCCACCTGAGCCTCGTCGACGTGGACGGCGCGAATGCCTTCGACGAGTGCCGTGCGGACGGCGACATGCTGCTTCGCCGCGCCGTCGCGGGCATGCAGGCCGCGGCGTGGGACTCGATGGCGATCTTCGCGCCGAACCTGAATGCGTACCGCCGCTTCGGGCCGAATCTCTTCGTGCCGGTCAACACGAGCTGGGGCTGGAACAACCGCTCGGTCGCGTTCCGCATCCCGGCCGGCAGCGGCGAGTCGCGCCGCATCGAGCACCGCATCGCGGGCGCGGAGGCGAATCCGTACCTCGTCCTGGCGGCGGTGCTGGCCGGCGTGCACCACGGGCTCGAGCGCGGGCTCGACCCGGGTCCGCCGTCCGAGGGCAATGCGGGCGAATCGGCCGACCCGGAGATGCCTGCGCGGCTGTGGACGGCGCTCGAGCGCATCGGGCGCTCGGCGTTGCTCGCGGACTATCTCGGCGAGCGCTATCCCCAGGCCTATGCCGACGTGAAGCGCGCCGAGTTCGACGCATTCATGGGCACGATCCTGCCGCGCGAGTACGACTGGTACCTGTGAACGGCCGGGACGCGCGCGTCACGGCGCCGGCTGCAGGTATCGGCCGTACCAGTCGAGGATCCGCTGCGCACGGTCCACCAGGTACGAAGGTACGTCGAGGCCGTGATGCTGGCCCGGGTAGATCACGAGCTGCGTGTCGACTCCGCGGCTGCGGAGCGCCTGGTACATCTGCTCGGAATTGAGCAGCGGCACGTTGAAGTCGAGCTCGCCGCACAGGAACAGCGTCGGCGTCGCGATGCGGCCCGCGTTCACGAACGGATGGGAGTTCCGCAGGTACGCGTCGAGGTTTTCCCACGGCGTGCCGAGCTCGGCCTCGTATTCGCGCACGTACATGTCGGTCCCGTAGCCGGCGAGCGCGTTGCCGAGGCCTGCGCCGCTGTACGCGGCCTTGAATCGCCCGTCGCGCGCGATGACCTGGTTCGTCAGGATACCGCCGTACGACCAGCCGCCGACCCCGAGCCGCGCCGGGTCCGCGTATCCGAGCGAGACCGCGTGGTCGACCGCCGCGAGCACGTCCTGGCCGTCGTTGTTGCCCCAGTCGGCCCAGATGCCGAGGGCGTACTCCTGCCCGCGGCCCGAGCTGCCGCGCGGGTTCGGCAGGATCACGACGTAGCCCGCGGAGGCGAGCACTTGCCAGTAGGTCCAGAAGCCGTTGCCGTGCTGCGCGACCGGGCCGCCGTGCAGGTCGAGGATTGCGGGGTAGCGCCGACCCTGCACGAATCCGGGAGGCTTCACGATGAGGCCGCGCACCTCGGTGCCGTCGCGGCTGCGAAAACTTGTCTCCTCGACGGCACCCGGCCGCTTGCCCGCAAGCCACGCGTCGTTCTGGCGTGACAGCGCGCGCGGCCGTCCACGGTGCAGTGCGTATACCTCGGGCGGCGCGTCGGGCGTGCTGTCGAGCACGGCGATGCGGCCGTCGGGCCCCACGTCGTAGTCCCACGCCTCGCGACGACCGTCGAGCACGCGCTCGAGCCGATCCTCGCCGAGCGAGATGCGGGCGACGTGCTGGTTGCGGTCGTCCTCGATCAGCACGTAGACGGATCGGCCGTCCGGTGCCCAGCGCGGCTCGAACATGCTGCGGTCGAGCGCCCGCGCGAGCGCTCGTGGCTCGCCGCCGGCCACGTCCACGACGTAGGGGCCGTACGTCGCGTAGTAGATGAGTTTCGGGTCGCCACCGCCCGTGTAGACGAGTCGCCGGCCGTCCGGACTCCACCGCGGTTCCGACATCCATGCGGAATCGCCGTTCTCGCCCTGGAACGTCGTGATGCGCCGGGGCGTCGAGCCGGCGCGCGGCTCGGCCACGTACAGCGTGAATTCGTTGTCGCGATCCGGGTCCGGGCCGTCCCGGCCGAGGAACGCGAGCAGGCGGCCGTCCGGCGACCACGACGGGCGCGACTCGCCGTGAGGGTCGTCGCGGAAGCGGGTCGCCTGCCCGGTCTCGACGTCGACGAGGTACAGCCGGCGTCGCTCGGGTCCGAGGTAGCCGTAGCCGTCGTCCTTGAAGAAGAAGCGATCGATCACGATCGGCGGGGGTGTCGCTCCCTTCGCGGCGCGGCGGTGGTCCTCGTCCCAGGCTACGACGGCGAGTCGTCGGCCGTCGGGTGCCCAGGCGAACTCGGTGACGTCACCCGCAAGCCGCGTGACCTGGCGGGGCGCACCGCCGGATCGATCGACGAGCCAGACCTGTTCCGTCGCATCCTCGTCGTCCGGGTCGTCGCTGGTCGAGGCGACGTACGCGAGCAGCCTGCCGTCGGGGCTCCATACCGGCTGCGACTCGCTCTTGCGCGTCCTCGTGAGCTGCCGGTTCTCCTTGCCGTCCCAGCTCGCGAGCCACACGTCGGCGTTCTGTTCGTCCTTCGCGAGGTCGTTCGTGGTCGTCACGTAGGCGACCCAGTGACCGTCCGGCGACAGCGCGGGGCTCGCCACGTCCTTGAGCAGGGCGACGTCCGGCGCGCCAAATGGTGTCCGCTCGACGGCCCATGACTCCGCAGTGCCTAGCGCGGAGAGCAGCACGAACGCGAAGCCGAAGCTCCAGCGCGGGCGGGAGTCAAACACTGGAGCTCGCTCGAATACCGTCATCGGTGATCCTCGATCGGACGCGTCGGCTGCCGATCGGGCGCCGGGCCTGCCCTTTGCAAGGGTGCGAGATTCTAAGCGTGCCGAGGCGCTCGTGGCGATTCGCCCGACATGCGAATGCGCCGCGCCCTCAGGCCACCGGCGCCCGCTCCTCGTCCGCCCGCAAGCCGAGATTGCCGTAGCGGTGGTAATCCGTGCTGATGCTCTGTTCGCGCAGGTACCACAGCAGCTCGAGCCGGCCCTCCGCCGAAACCGGCTTCGACACGATGCAGCCGTTTGCCTCGTTGCCGGCTTCGAGCACGTCGAGCGAGGCACGTTCCGGCGCGGCGTAGCGCACGCGGTCGACCTGTCCGTGGCGGATCGCGTTCGCGAGCTGCTCGTCGCTCTCCTCGACGAACTCGATCGCTGCGGCCCACGACTCGGTCAGGCGTTCGAGCCGTTCGACGGCGAGCGAGTGCAGGCCGGGCGGCGTGCTTACGACGACGCGGCAGCCGGCGACGTGCGCCGCGCACGCCCGGGCGAACACGTCGAACGTCGAGTCGTCCGCGTGCACGCGCACGCGCACGCCGCCGACGGGACGATACCGTCGCACGTTGTCCTGGCCGACCAGCCTGAAGTGGTCGTGCTCCCGCCCGAACTCCTCGAGCCGGCTGCGTTCGTAGCTCTGCGCGGCGGCGACGATCCCCGCGTCGCCGTCGTGGTGTTCCGCCCGCAGGCCGCGGCACAGCGAGGCGAGCGTCGGCGCACCGGGCAATCCGTCCGGTTCGTCGCCACCGGAGTCCGCGAAGTCCATGAACTGGGCGACGTAGTTCGGACCGCCCGCCTTCATGCCGGGGCCGAAGCCCGACTTGCCCATGCCCCCGAACGGCTGGCGCAGCACGATCGCGCCCGTGGTCACGCGGTTGACGTACAGGTTGCCGGCGCGCACGTGGTCCTTCCAGTACGCCACCTCGCGCTCGTCGAGGCTCTCGAGGCCGCTCGTGAGCCCGTAGCCCGTCTGGTTCACGAGCCGCACGGCCTCCGCCAGCGTCTCGAAGCGCATGACCGCGAGCACTGGGCCGAAGAACTCCGTGAGGTGCGTGTAGCTGCCGGGCCGCACGCCGTACTTGACGCCGGGCGTCCACAGGCACGGGTTTCCTTCGACGGGCTGCGGCATCACGGCCCATTCCTCCCCGGGCTCGAGCACCTTGAGCGCCGTCTCGAGGTCGCCCGACGGAGGGCGGATCAGGGGCCCGAGCTTCGTCTCGAGGTCCCACGCGGATCCGACCTCGAGGCTCTGCACGGCCTCGCAGAGCCCGCGGCGGAACGCGGGATCGTCGTAGACCTCGGCCTGCAGCAGCAGCAGCGAGGTTGCCGAGCACTTCTGGCCGGAGTGGCTGAAAGCCGAGTGCAGCACGTGCTTGATCGCGAGGTCGCGGTCCGACACGGCCGTGACGATCGTCGCGTCCTTGCCGCCGGTCTCGGCGTAGAGGTCGAGGCGCGGGTTGTCGCGGAGCATCGTGAGCGCGGTCTCGGTGCCTCCCGTCAGGATCACCGCGTCGACGTCGGCGTGGTTCACGAGCCGGCGGCCTTCGCGCGCGCCGGAGCAGGGCACGAACTGCAGGACCTTCGGCGAGACGCCGGCGCGCCAGAAGCACTGGCACAGTTCCCAGGCCACGAGCACCGTGTCGGAGGCGGGCTTCACGATCACCGTGTTGCCGGCGGCGAGCGCGGCCGCGATCCCTCCGCAGGGGATCGCCACGGGGAAATTCCACGGCGGCACGACCACGACGACGCCGACCGGGCGCGCCTCGAGCGTCGGCATGCGCTGCCACCAACGCGCGTTGTCGCGGTAGAACTCGACGAAGTCGATCGCCTCGGAGACCTCGGGATCGGACTCCATGAGCGTCTTGCCCCCGTCGGCGAGTGCCGCGCCCATCAGGTCTCCGCGCGCCCGCCGCAGCTCGTCGGCGACGCGCCCCAGGACCTCGTGACGTTCGTCCGGAGACATCGAGCGCCAGCCGTCCGGGTCGTCCGCCGCGCACTCGACCGCGCGGTCGACGTCGGCGTCGCTTGCCTGGCGGTAGTGGCCCACGGCGACCCCTGGTCGCGACGGGTCGAGGCATTCGCGCACGGTTCGGCCCGTCAGGATCGTCTCGCCTGCGACGATGAGGGGGATGTGCGGCGCATGGTCGCCCGTGCGGCCGCGCCACTTCGCGACGATCTTCTCGCCCCACGCGCCGTTCTGCGGCAGCGCGAAGTCCGTGTCGGGCTCGTTCATCAGCTGCTGCCAGCCGTGCGCGAGGGCGTCGACCGGCAGCGGCGAGTGATTGCGGTCCTGGTCGCGGCGCGGCGCGTCGCCCAGTCGTGGGATCGCATCGAACGAGGCCAGGAAGCCCCGCTCGAGCTCGCGCCAGTCCGGTCCGTCCACCTCGATCTTGAACGCGTGGCGCAGGAAATTCTCGGGACCCGTGTTCTCGTCGAGCCGGCGGATCAGGTAGCCGATCGCGTTGAGGAAATTTTCCTTGTGGCACGCGGGGGCGTAGAGGAGCAGGTTGCGCGTGAGCTCGAAGAGCGCGCGACGCTGCGCATTCGCCATGCCCTCGAGCATCTCGAACTGCACGCGGCCGAGGGCGCCGCGCTCGTGCGCGAGCACGAGCCCGTACGCGAGATCGAAGAGGTTGTGCGAGGCGATGCCGACGTCCATCGCGGCGAGGTTCCTCGGCTCCATGACCGCGTGGACCATGCGCTTGTAGTTGGCGTCGGTCTCGAGCTTCGTGCGGTACGGCGCCTGCGGCCAGCCGCGCGCCGAGGACTCCGCCCGCTCGCTCTCCATGTTCGCGCCCTTGACGAGCCGGATCGTGATCCGTCCGCCGCCGGCCGCGGCGCGACGCCGCGCCCAGTCCTGCAGCTCGAGCAGCGTGCGCCACGAGTCGGGAATGTAGCTCTGCAGCGCGATGCCGGCGGCGACGTGCCCGAGGCCCTCGCGGTCGAGCGTGCGCATGAAGGCGGCCGCCGTGAGCTCCTTGTCGCGATACTCCTCCATGTCGAGGTACACGAACTTGGGCGCCACGGTGCCGTCGGGCCTCGTGAAGCGCGAGCGGTCCGCCGTCCGGAACAGCCGCTCGAGCCGGTCGCAGAGGACCGCGACCGTGTGTTCCCGGGCAAGCGGGGAGATCTGCGAGTACACCGTCGAGATCTTGATCGAGACGACCTCGATCTCGGGCCACTGCAGCCCCTGGAGGTACTGCTGGAGGCGACGCTCGGCCTCCGGTTCGCTCAGGATCGCCTCGCCGAGGAAGTTGACGTTCATGCGCACGCCCTCGGTGCGCCGCTCGTCCAGGTGCCGCGTGAGCACCTCCTGCTCGCCCGGCAGGATGACGTTCGCGGTCTCCTTGTGCATGTGCTCCTTGACGAGCG
>Ga0105090_10000354_pt1 | contig 21914 bp, 14 predicted proteins | sample PPLLak3March2015_FD_79110 | JGI IMG/M metagenome (GOLD analysis project Ga0105090, IMG submission 79110) | Freshwater sediment microbial communities from Prairie Pothole Lake near Jamestown, North Dakota, USA - PPLs Lake P7 Core (1) Depth... | ecosystem: Environmental > Aquatic > Freshwater >... | reverse complement strand
GTCGGAGCGCCATGCTGGTCGGCGACGACGGTGAGCGAGTCTCGCTCGCGTGCGAGCCGCAGCATCGTGCGCAGGAAATTGTGGCCGCGCGCCGCGTAGACCCAGCTGGTGCGCAGGATCAGGTGCCGGCCGCCAGCGACGCGGACCTGCTCCTCGCCCTCGAACTTCGTCCGGCCGTAGACTCCCAGCGGCGCCGTCGGGCTCTGCTCGGTCCAGGGCGCGGTGCCGCTGCCGTCGAAGACATAGTCCGTGCTGTAGTGGACGAAAGCCGCACCCAATTCGGCCGCGGCCCGAGCCATGGCGCCCGGCGCCTCGGCGTTGACGCGGCGGGCGAGCTCGGGCTCGGACTCCGCGCGGTCGACGGCCGTGTAGGCAGCCGCGTTGACGACGACGTCCGGGGTGCATTCCCGGATCTTCGCAGTCACGGCGTCCGCACGGGCGAGATCGACGTCCCCGTCGGCGGCTCCACCGCGGCCCAGCGCGACGACCGTGCCGAGCGGGGCGAGCGCCCGCCGCAGCTCCCAGCCGACCTGACCGTCGCGCCCGAACAGCAGTATCTTCACGCGTGTTCCCGGTGCCCGTAGTTCTGGTCGAGCCAGGCGCGATAGCTGCCCGTCTGGACGTTGCGCACCCAGTCCGCGTTGTCGAGGTACCAGCGCACCGTCTTGCGGATGCCCGACTCGAACGTCTCGGCCGGACGCCAGCCGAGCTCGCGTTCGAGCTTGCGCGCGTCGATCGCGTAGCGCCGATCGTGGCCGGGCCGGTCCGCGACGTGCGTCACCAGGCGTGCGTGGCTGCCGGCCGGATCCGGCCGGAGTTCGTCGAGCAGCGAGCAGATCGTGTGCACGATCTCGATGTTCGGCTTCTCGTTCCAGCCGCCCACGTTGTAGGTCTCGCCGATGCGGCCTCGCTCGAGCACCTCGCGGATCGCGCTGCAGTGGTCGCGGACGTACAGCCAGTCGCGCACCTGCATGCCGTCGCCGTAGACGGGCAGGGGCTTGCCCGCGAGCCCGTTCACGATCATGAGCGGGATCAGCTTCTCGGGAAACTGGTAGGGCCCGTAGTTGTTGCTGCAGTTCGTCGTCACGACCGGCAGGCCGTACGTGTGGTGCCATGCGCGCACGAGGTGGTCGCTCGCGGCCTTGCTCGCGGCGTACGGGCTGTTCGGCAGGTGACGGTGCTCTTCAGTGAACGCGGGCTCGCCCGGGCGCAGGGTGCCGTAGACCTCGTCGGTGCTCACGTGCAGGAAACGGAAGCGCGCGCGGTCCGGCCCGGGCAGCGGGCTCCAGTAGCCGCGGGCGGCTTCGAGCAGTTCGAACGTGCCGTTCACGTTCGTCTGCACGAACGTCCCCGGGCCGTGGATGCTGCGGTCGACGTGGCTTTCGGCTGCGAAGTGCACGATCGCACGCGGACGGTGCTCGCCGAGCAGGCGCTCGACCAGGGCCCGGTCGCCGATGTCGCCGCGGACGAAGACGTGCCTCGGATCGCCGGCGAGCGCCTCGAGCGATTCCAGGTTGCCCGCGTAGGTGAGTGCGTCGAGGTTGACCGCGGTCTCGCCGGTGGCCGCGATCCAGTCGTGGATGAAGTTGGCGCCGATGAAGCCTGCGCCGCCCGTAACGAGGATGGTCACGTCGAGGTTCCTGCCGCCCGGTCCCGGGGCATATCCCGCCATGATACTGAAGATGCCCGGTCCCGGCCGCCGCCCGGAATACAATGACGGCATGGATCGAATCGTCGCGGTCACCGGGGCCAGTGGTTTCGTAGGCCGACACGCGTGTGCGGCGCTGGCCGATCGCGGATGGACGGTGCGTCGGGTCGTCCGGCCCGGGCGATCCACGGTTGCCGGCGACCTGCACGGCGACGCCGTCGAGATCCCATCGCTCGACGACGGACGCGCGCTCGAACGAGCGTTCGCCGGTACGCACGCGGTGCTGCACCTGGCCGGCCTGGCGCACGCGATTCCGGCACCCCCCGAGGCCCTCTATCGCGCCGTGAATGCGGCAGGCACCCGTCGGGCCGCCACCGCGGCTGCGGCCGTCGGCGTCCGCCGGTTCGTGCTGGTGAGCACGATCAAGGTCAACGGCGAGCGCACGGCGGGACGCCCGTTCGAGTCGAGCGACGCGCCGGCGCCCCAGGATGCGTACGCCCGGTCCAAGCTCGAGGCCGAATCGGCGCTCGAACAGGTGGCATCGTCCACCGGGATGGAGTGGGCCGTCGTGCGGCCGCCGCTCGTGTACGGGCCCGGCGTGCGCGCGAACTTCGAGCGGCTGGTGCGCGTCGTCCAGCACGGGTGGCCGCTGCCGCTCGCGTCGATCGAGAACCGACGCACGATGGTCGGCGTGTGGAACCTCGCGGACCTGCTCGGCCGCGTGCTGGAGCATCCCGGCGCTTCCGGGCGCGTGTTCCTCGCAGGCGACGATCGCCCGGTGAGCACGCCCGGGCTGATCCGGCTGATCGCCCGGGCGCTGGGCCGGCCGGCGCGACTGCTGCGGTGCCCCGTGCCCTGGCTCGAGGCTGCCGGACGCGCGGCAGGCCGCCGCGAACTCGTCGCGCGCCTCGTGGAATCGCTCGAGGTCAGCACGGCGGCCGCCGCGCACGAACTCGACTGGGGACCTCCCGTGCCCGTGGAGCAGGGTGTTGCACGCACCGTGCACTCGATGACAGCGGGGAACCCCGCATGAGCGCGGCCGGCCTCGCGCCGGCGGGGTTCTTCTTGGCAGGACTCCTGGTGGCGTGGGGCCTCACCTTCGTCGTGCGCCAGTACGCCCGACGCCGAGGGCTGCTGGACCGGCCGGGAGCGCGCAGTTCCCACGCCGTGCCGACGCCGCGTGGCGGCGGCCTCGCCATCGTGCTCACGGTGCTGGCCGGTGCGCTGGTCGCCATGTCGATCAACACGGCGGATGCGCATGCCGTCGCGGCCGTGGTGCTGCCCACGCTCCTGGTGGCCGGCGTCGGATTCGTCGACGATCACCAGGGGCTGTCCGCGCGGCTCAGGCTGCTCGTGCACTTCGTCTGTGCCGCCGCGTGCGTCCTCGCGCTCGCGCCGATGCTCGGTCCGCAACCCGGGCCCGCCTGGTGGCTGGGACTCGCGCTTTGCGTCCCGACCGTCGCCTGGTGCACGAACCTCTACAACTTCATGGACGGAATCGACGGCATCGCCGCGTCCGAGGGCCTGTTCGTCGGGCTCGCCGCAGCGTGGCTGCTGCACGGGCGCGGCATGGACGGCATCGCGTGGCTGCTCGCGGTCTGCGGTGGCGCCTGCGCCGGGTTCCTGGCGTGGAACTGGCGGCCGGCCTCGATCTTCATGGGTGACGTCGGCAGCGGTGCGCTCGGGTTCCTGTTCGCGGGGTCCGCCGTCGCGACGTGGATCGGCGGGGCACTCACGCCGTGGGTGTGGATCCTGCTGCTCGGGGTCTTCGCAGCGGACGCCACGACGACGCTGGTCGTGCGCTGGCGCCGGGGTGACCGGCTGACCCAGCCCCACCGCAGTCACGCCTACCAGCGGCTGGCGCGGCGCCTTGGAGACCACGGCCACGCGGTGCGATGGACCATCGCGATCAACGTGTTCTGGCTGCTGCCGCTGGCGCTGCTCGCAGCGGCGCGGCCCGGCCTCGGCCCCTGGCTGGCCGTGCCGGGCGTCGGCGTACTCGTGTGGGCGGCGCTCCGACTCGGTGCCGGCCGTCCGGACGAGGCAACGTAATCCGGCACGGGGGCGGGGCCGTCCTCGAGATCGAGAAGGCAGACCCGGTCTAATTCCCATCGAGCGACCGGTTCCAGCGAAGCGGACGGACCACGAAAGCTTCGCTGCATGGCACAATGGTTACAGGCGGCGCCACGGATCCGGCGCGGAAGGCCGCAGTCGTACTCATTCATGGACGTTGCACAATGAGATCGGACAAGGACTCGGGCCCCCTGGCGCTCCTGCTCGCCCGCATCGTGGCGCTGCCGCGTTACGTCAAACGCGCGGTGCTGCTCGCGGTCGACGCGACGATGATCCCGCTGGCGCTCTTCACGGCAGTCCTCCTCAAGGAGGGCAGCCTCGAGGCGGCGCGCGCCGTCGAGCCCTGGGTGTACCTCGCCATCACGGCAGTCAGCCTGCCGGTATTCGCGCGGATAGGGCTGTATCGGGCCGTGCTGCGATTCCTCGGCTCCCGGGCGGCCTATGCCGTGCTGACCGGGGTGAGCGCGTCCGTGCTCACGCTGCTGGTCATCGCGCTCACGGGCGTGAGCGACCACGTGTCGCTGCCGGTGACGGCGATCTTCATGGCCCTCGCGCTCGTGTACGTGGGCGGCACCCGCATGGTCGCGCGCGACGTGCTGACACAGCGCTTCCGCAGCGCCGAGCGCGTCGTGATCTACGGCGCCGGGAAGGCCGGCACGTCGCTGATCGCAAGCCTCAACGTCGGCCGCAACTTCGTGCCGGTCGGGTTCGTGGACGACAACCAGGCGATCGTCGGCAGTACGATCCGTGGAGTGCGCGTCTGGCCCGTCGGGCATCTACCGGAACTCGTGCGCGATTACGGGGTGACGCGAGTCCTGCTCGCGGTCCCGAGCGTGTCGCGCCGCCGCCGGCAGGAGATACTCGCGGCGCTCGAGCCGCTCGGCGTGTACGTGCAGTCGGTGCCGGACATCGCCGACGTCGTCGTCGGCAAGGCGCGGCTCGAGGACCTGCGCGACGTCGATTCGGCCGACCTGCTCGGCCGCGACGCGGTCGCCCCCGACGAACGCCTGTTCGACGCCTGCATCCGCGGCAAGGTCGTCATGGTGACCGGAGCGGGCGGCTCGATCGGCTCGGAGCTCTGCCGCCAGATCGCGGCGCTCGGGCCGCGGCGGCTGGTGCTGTTCGAGATGTCCGAGCTCGCGCTCTACCAGATCGAGCGCGAGCTGCGGTCGAGCATTTCCCGCGAACGCCTCGACTTCGAGCTCGTGAGCCTGCTCGGCAACGCGCACCACAAGTACCGCGTGCGCGAGGTGATCCAGGCCTTCGGCGTGCAGACGGTCTATCACGCCGCCGCCTACAAGCACGTGCCGATCGTCGAGCACAACGTCATCGAGGGCATCCACAACAACGTCATCGGCACCTGGTACACGGCCGAGGCCTCGCTCGAGTGCGGCGTCGAGACCTTCGTGCTGGTGTCGACGGACAAGGCGGTCAATCCTACGAACGTCATGGGGGCGACCAAGCGCCTCGCCGAGATCGTGCTGCAGGGCCTGCAGGAGCGCGGCAGCCGGACGCGGTTCTGCATGGTGCGCTTCGGGAACGTGCTCGAATCCTCCGGATCCGTGGTACCCGTCTTCCGCGAGCAGTTGCGCAACGGGGGGCCGATCACCGTCACGCATCCGGACGTGATCCGCTACTTCATGACGATCCCGGAGGCCTCGCAGCTCGTCCTGCAGGCGGGCGCCATGGCGCAAGGCGGAGACGTCTTCGTGCTCGACATGGGGAAGCCCATCCGGATCGCCGACCTCGCGCGCAGGATGATCAAGCTCGCGGGACTCACCGTGCGCGACGCCCAGAACCCGGACGGCGACGTCGAGATCGTCTACACGGGCCTGCGCCCGGCCGAGAAGCTCTACGAGGAGCTCCTGATCGGCAGCAATGTCTCGGGCACCGGGCACCCGATGATCATGCGGGCGCGGGAGCACTCGCTGCCCTGGGACGAGGTGCAGCAGCTGCTGCACGACCTCATCGTCGCGATGGGGCAGTTCGACGTGCAGACCGCGCGCGAACTGTTGAAGCGCGGCGTCAGCGAGTACCGGCCGAGCGGCGAGATCGTCGACCGGGTCTGGGCGCGCCGCGAGAGCGAGCGCCGCTCCAAGGGCAAGGTCACGAGCATCGAAACACGGCGTGCGGCGACCCGGCGCGAGGCCGGCAGCTCTTCCGATTGAGACTTGTCCCCGGACCGCGACCAGCGCGCGGCCTGGCTGTCGTCGCGCGAGGCCGCGACGGGCATCACGGTTCGCTGCCCGGCGAATCGGCACCCTCTGCTAGAATCCGCTTCGCGCCGGCCAGGGTCGGCTGGCTGTTAAGTTAAACAACTCAAAGGCTTGCGCGTGAAAGTTACGGTATTTGGTTCCGGCTACGTCGGGCTGGTCACGGGTGCGTGCTTTGCCGAGGCGGGCAATCACGTCGTATGCGTCGACATCGACGCCGGCAAGGTCGAACGGCTCCAGCAGGGCGAGATCCCCATCCACGAGCCGGGCCTCGACGAGATCGTGCGCCGCAACCACCATAAGGGCCGCCTCCGGTTCACGACCAGCGCCGAGGAGGGCATAGCGCACGGCCTGTTCCAGTTCATCGCCGTGGGCACGCCGCCCGGAGAGGACGGCTCCGCCGACCTGTCGCACGTGCTGGCCGTCGCCGAGACGATCGGGCGGCACATGGCCGACTACCGGATCGTGGTCGACAAGTCGACCGTTCCGGTCGGCACGGCCGACAAGGTGCGCGAGCGCATCGAGCACACGCTCGCGGAGCGCGCGGTGAAGGTCGAGTTCGACGTCGTCTCGAACCCGGAGTTCCTGAAAGAAGGCGCCGCGGTGGGCGATTTCATGAAGCCGGACCGCGTGATCGTGGGCACGGACAACCCGCGCACGGCCGAGCTGCTGAAGACGCTCTACGATCCGTTCACCCGCAACCACGAGCGCATGATCGTCATGGACGTGCGTTCGGCGGAGCTCACGAAGTACGCTGCGAACGCGATGCTCGCCACGAAGATCAGCTTCATGAACGAGGTCGCGAACCTCGCCGAGCGCATGGGCGCCGACATCGAGAAGGTGCGCGTCGGCATCGGCTCCGATCCTCGCATCGGCTACAGCTTCATCTATCCCGGCGCGGGCTACGGCGGGTCGTGCTTCCCGAAGGACGTCAAGGCTCTGGTCCACAGCGCCGGCGAGCTCGACTTCGACGCCGAGCTGCTCAAGGCCGTCGAGGCGGTCAACAAGCGCCAGAAGCAGCTGCTCTTCCGCAAGGTGAACGCCTATTTCGACGGCAGGCTGAAGGGACGCACGATCGCGGTCTGGGGCCTCGCGTTCAAGCCGAACACCGACGACATGCGAGAAGCTCCTGCGCGCGAGCTGATGGAGGCGCTGTGGGCCGCGGGTGCGAAGGTGCGCGCCTACGACCCCGTGGCGATGGGCGAGGCGCGGCGCATCTACGGCGACCGGCCCGATCTCGCCCTCGTCGCGAGCTCCGAGGCGGCGCTCGAAGGGGCCGACGCGCTCGTCGTCGTGACGGAATGGCAGGAGTTCCGCAGCCCGGACTTCGATCTCATCCGCGACAGCCTGAAGCATCCCGTGGTGTTCGATGGCCGCAACCTGTACGACCCGTCGCTGCTCCGGACCTTCGGGCTCGTGTACCACGCGATCGGCCGCGGCGAGCCGCTCGTGGCTTGACCCGCGCCTGAAATCCCCGACCGCCCCGTCCGAGTGGATGCATCGAAGCCATGACCGTTGACATCGGCCTGACCCTCGTGGTCGTCCTCGGCGTGCTGCTGCTCCTCGCGACGTCGCGGTTCGACACCGACGTCGTGCTGGTCGGCGCGATGATCACGCTCACGCTGCTGGGGATCCTGAAGCCCGACCAGGCGCTGCAGGGCTTCGCGAGCAACGGCGTCATGACGATCGCGGCGCTATACATCGTCGTGGCGGGCCTGCGCGAGACGGGTGCGATGGCCTGGATCTCGCGGTGGGTGCTCGGGCGGCCGCGCTCGCTGCCGGTCGCCCAGGGCAAGCTGATGTTCGTCACCGGCGCGCTCTCGACGGTGATCAACAACACGCCCGTGGTCGCGCTCTTCATCCCCGTGGCGCAGGAATGGTCGTCGCGCTTCGGGTACTCGATCTCGAAGCTGCTGATGCCGATGAATCACCTGGTGATCCTGGCGGGGATGTGCACGCTCATCGGCACCAGCACGAACCTCATCGTCAACAGCCTGCTCGTCAAGGCAGTGCCCGACTCGGGTCTCAGCCTCTTCAGCCTGGTCTGGATCGGCCTGCCGCTCACGATTATCGGGTTCGTCTACATGCTCGTCGCGAGCCCCTGGCTGCTGCCGGACCGGCAGGGGCCCGTCGAGCAACTCGAGAACGCGCGCGAGTACAGCGTCGAGGCGCGGGTCGCGCCGAACGGTCCGCTGGTCGGCCGGAGCATCGCGGAGGTCGGCCTGCGCAGCATGAAATATGCGTTCGTGCTCGAGATCGCCCGCGGCGAGCGGTTGCTGACCGCGGTCGGCCCGGACGAGGTGCTGCAGGCGAACGACCGCGTCACGTTCGTGGGCGTCGTGGACGCGGTGAACGAACTGCGGCGCATACCGGGCCTGCTCGTCGCCGAGGACCAGACGTTCCAGCTCAACCTGCGCCACGCACAGCGCGGCCTGGTCGAGATCGTCCTCGCGCCGTCCTCGCCGCTCGTCGGCCAGACCATCCGCGAGTCGAACTTCCGCAGCAATTACAATGCCGCCGTGATCTCGATCTCGCGCGAGGGTGCGCGGCTCGAGGGGAAGCTTGGCGACGTGCGCCTTCGCGCCGGCGACACGATGCTCGTCGAGACGGACCACGGCTTCGTCGAGCGCCACAAGTACAACCGCGAGTTCCTGCTCGTGAGCTCGCTGCAGGACTCCTCGCCGCTCGACTTCGCGCGCGCGCCGATCGCGTTCCTCATCCTGATCGGCATGCTGGTCGTCTCGGCGTTCGAGATCATTCCGCTGTTCCAGGCCTCGTTCATCGCGGCCGGCCTGATGGTAGCGACGGGGTGCGTCACGCTCGCGGTCGCGCGTCGCAGCATCGAGTATCCGGTGCTCGCAGGCATCGCCGCCTCCTTCGCGCTCGGCTTCGCGCTCGCCGAGTCCGGCGCCGCGAACCTGCTCGCCGGATGGATCGGCTCGATCGCGCGCGGCGACCCGTTCTGGGCGCTCGTCGTGCTGTACGTGGCGACCGTGGTGATCACCGAACTCATCACCAACAACGCCGCCGGCGTGCTGATGTTTCCCATCGCGATGGCGGTGGCGCAGGATGCGAGCGTGAGCTACCTTCCGTACGTCATCTGCATCATGGTCGGCGCCTCGGCGGGCTTTATCACGCCGATCGGCTACCAGACGAACCTGATGGTGTACGGCCCGGGCGGCTACCGGTGGATGGACTACATCCGCTTCGGCACGCCGCTTTCGATCATCACCGGCATCGCGACGGTCCTGATCGTGCCTCACGTCTGGCCTTTCTGAGAGCGTACGGAGCAGGGTCATGCTGGTGCCGGTCATACTCTCGGGCGGTTCGGGCACGCGGCTCTGGCCGCTCTCCCGCGAGCTCTTCCCGAAGCAGCTGCTGCCGCTCGTCGGCGAGCACACGATGCTGCAGCAGACGGTCGCCCGCGTCACGGGCGTCGCCGACCTCGGCCGGCCGATAGTCGTCTGCAACGAGAGCCACCGGTTCATGGTGGCCGAGCAGCTGCGCGCCGCGGGCACGCCGGCGCAGGCGATCGTGCTCGAGCCCGTGGGACGCAACACGGCCCCCGCAGTGGCCGTGGCAGCGCTGGTCGCTCTCGAGCGCGCGGGCGCAACCCACCCGGGCGCCGTCGTCCCGGCCGACGATCCCGTCCTGCTCGTGCTGCCCGCCGATCACGTCATACGCGACGTCGAGGCGTTCCGCGTTGCCGTCGCAGCCGGGCGCGGTGCGGCGGAGCAGGGCAAGCTCGTCACTTTCGGCGTGGTCCCCGACCGCCCCGAGACGGGGTACGGCTACATCCAGCGCGGCCAGGGCGGCGAGTCCGTGCACCCCGTCGACCGCTTCGTCGAGAAGCCGGACCTGTCGACGGCCGAGCGCTACGTGGCCAGCGGCGAGTACTACTGGAACAGCGGCATGTTCATGTTCCGCGCCCGGGCGTACCTCGGCGAACTCGGCAGGCACGCCCCGGAGATCCTCGCGGCCTGCGAGCGGGCGTTCGCCGGCGCCACGCGCGACCTCGATTTCACGCGCCTGCCCGCCGACGTCTTCGCTTCCTGCCCGAGCGACTCGATCGACTACGCGGTGATGGAGAAGACGGCCTCCGCGGTCGTCGTGCCGCTCGACGCGGGCTGGAGCGACGTGGGCTCCTGGTCGGCGCTGCAGGATGCGTTGCCGACCGACGCACGGGGCAACGTGTTTTCCGGCGACGTGATCACCGCCGACACCAGTGGCAGCTACCTGCACTCGACGCACCGGCTGATCGCCGCCGTCGGGCTACGCGATCACGTGGTCGTCGAGACCAAGGACGCCGTGCTGGTCGCGCCGCGCGACAAGGTCCAGGACGTCAAGGCCCTCGTATCCGAGCTCAAGGCGCAGGGCCGCTACGAGACGACGCTGCACCGCGAGGTGTTCAGGCCCTGGGGCAGCTACGACAGCATCGACCAGGGCGACCGCTTCCAGGTGAAGCGCCTCGTCGTGAAGCCGGGAGCGTCCATGTCGCTGCAGCTGCACCATCACCGCGCCGAGCACTGGATCGTCGTCTCGGGCACGGCGCGCATCACGCGCGGCGAGGAGACGTTCCTACTCGGGGAGAACGAGTCGACCTTCATCCCGATGGGCACCCGTCACCGCATCGAGAACCCCGGCAAGGTGACGCTGCACATCATCGAGGTGCAGTCGGGCAGTTACCTGGGCGAGGACGACATCGTGCGCTTCGAGGACGTCTACGGCCGCGACAGCGCGAGCAAGTAGCCCGCGCCCTCCCGAACCGCACCGGTCGCCACGCCCATGAGCAACGAAGGCGGCGCCCGTCCGCCGATCCGCGCGAACCGCGAGCTCGCCCGGGGCTCGGTGTGGATGGTTGCCATGCGCTGGGCGATCCGCGGCATCGGCCTCCTGAGCACCGTGATCCTCGCGCGGCTGCTGGCGCCCGACGACTTCGGCGTGCTCGCGATGGCGATGGTGTCGGTCGCGATCATCGAGGTGTTCTCGCAATCGGGCGTCGATCTCGCGCTGCTGCGCGCCCAGAGCCCCACGCGGGAACACTACGATGCGGCGTGGACGCTCGAGGTGATCCAGGGCGTCGTGCTCGCGGTCCTTCTCTTCCTCTCCGCGCCGATCGCGGCGGGGCACTTCGAGGACCCGCGCGTGACGCTGGTCGTGCAGGTCCTCTCGCTTTCCGCGCTGATCGGCGGCTTCCAGAACATCGGCGTCGTCGAGTTCCGGCGCCAGCTCGACTTCCGCAAGGAGTTCCGCTTCGGCGTCGTGCGGAAGTTCGCCTCGTTCGGCGTCACGATCATTGCGGCGGTCCTGATGCGCAGCTACTGGGCGCTCGTCGTCGGGCAGGTCTTCGGCCGCGTCGTGCAGGTGATGATCAGCTATCGCATGTCGGACTTCCGGCCGCGCCTGTCGGTCGCCCGCATCGGCGAGATCTGGGGATTCTCGCAGTGGCTCATCCTGTCCCGCTTCGCCCGGCTCGTGAACCGGCAGTTCGACCGCTGGCTCGTGGGCACGATCGGCGGCGCGCCTGCGATGGGCTATTACTGGGTCGCCCAGGACCTGGCGACCGCGCCGTCGGACGAGGTGATCGTGCCGATGTCGCGCGCCGCATTCCCGGTTTACAGCCGCCTGCAGGACCAGCCCGACGCGCTGGCGGATGCGTTCGGGCGGATGTTCGCGACCGTCTCGCTGCTGAGCTTCGCCATCGGCGTCGGGCTCGGCGCAGTCGCGGAGAACCTCGTGCTCGTGCTTCTCGGCGAGAAGTGGTCCCCGGCGATCCCGCTGATTCCGTGGCTCGGATGGTTCGGAGCACTGTACGCGCTCACGCACACCCTCGACATCTTCCTCGTTGCGACCGGAAGGCAGCGGATGTCGGCGCTGCTCACGCTCGGCTACGCAGTCGTCACGGTGCCGGTGCTGCTCGCGGTCGCCCAGCAGGGCGGCGTCGAGGGTATCGCGGCCGGCAAGGCCTTCACGGCCGTGGCAATGGTGACGCTGCTCGCGGCGCTCGGCGCCCGCAGGCCCCCGCTCTCGCTGGGCCTGCTGTGGCGCTGCGTCTGGCCCTCGCTCGTCGCCGCCGCCCTCATGCTGGCCGCGGTGAAGGGCCTGCAGCACTGGCTGCCGCTCGACGGCCGCGTTTTCGGCCTGCTGCGCGATTCGGCCGCAGGCGCATTCGTGTACGTGGCGGTCGTGCTGTCGATCTGGGCGATGCGCGGCCGGCCGGCGGGCATCGAGGCTGACGCGCTGACGGCGATCCGTCGTAAACTGGCGCGGCGCTGAAGCGCGAACCGCGCGGTGGGACCGCGCACGGGAGCTGCCGTGAAGGAAATCCGCATTTCGGGATTCAAGGCCTACGACCTGCGTGGGCGCATTCCCTCGGAACTCAACGAGGACGTGGCGTATCGCGTCGGACGCGCGTACGCGGAGTTCGTCAAGCCGCGCAAGGTGATCGTCGGGCGGGACATCCGCCTGTCGAGCGAGGAACTCTGCGCGGCGCTGACGCAGGGCCTGCTGGACTCGGGCGTCGACGTGTACGACGTCGGCCTCTGCGGCACCGAGGTCGTCTACTTCGCGACGTTCGCGCGCGAGATGGACGGTGGCATCATGGTGACGGCGAGCCACAATCCGCCGGACTACAACGGCATGAAGTTCGTTCGGGAGGGGTCGCGCCCGATCAGCGGCGACACCGGCCTGCAGGAGATCCGCGCGATCGCGGAGGCCGGCCGTTTCTCGCCCCCGGCGCGCGTTGGCGAGCGTTTTGCGGTCGACATCATGCCGGAGTACGTCGAGCACCTGCTCTCGTACGTCGACAGGGCGAAGTTGAAGCCGCTGCGCGTCGTCGTGCACGCGGGCAACGGCGGGGCAGGGCTGATCGTCGACAAGCTCGAGCCTTTCCTGCCGTTCGAGTTCGTGAAGGTCCACCATGAGGCCGACGGCTCGTTCCCGAACGGCGTGCCGAACCCGATGCTGGTCGAGAACCACCGCGCCCCGGTCGAGGCGCTGAAGCGTCGCGGCGCGGACTGCGCGATCTCCTGGGACGGCGACTACGACCGGTGCTTCCTGTTCGACGAGCACGGCGGCTTCATCGAGGGCTACTACATCGTGGGCCTGCTCGCCTCGGTGTTCCTGCAGCGCCATCCGGGCAGCCGCATCGTTCACGACCCGCGGCTCACCTGGAACACGCTCGACATCGTTGCCCAGGGCCGCGGCGAGGCGGTGCAGTCGAAGTCCGGCCACGCGTTCATCAAGGCAAAAATGCGCGAGGTGGACGGCATCTACGGCGGCGAGATGAGCGCGCACCACTATTTCCGCGACTTCGCCTACTGCGACAGCGGCATGATCCCGTGGCTGCTCGTCACGCAGATCATGAGCGACACGGGCAAGACGCTCTCGCAGCTCGTGGGCGAGCGCATCCGGCTGTTTCCGGCGAGCGGCGAGATCAACCGCCGCGTGCCGGACGCACCGGCGACGATCGCCGCGATCCTCGCGAAGTACGGGCCTGCGGCGCGGTCGGTGGACCACACGGACGGGGTCAGCATCGAGTTCGATCGCTGGCGGTTCAACCTGCGCTCGTCGAACACGGAGCCGCTGATCCGTCTCAACGTCGAGAGCCGCGGCGACGAGGCGCTGATGCGGGAGAGGACGTCGGAGCTGCTCGCCCTCATCGGCGGTGAACCGGGCTGAACGGGCACGCGCGACGCGGGTCCCGGGTCGGCTCGACCGTGATCTCGCGCGGCGGCGGAGCATGACGCTCCGCTACCTCCTCTGGACGCTCGCCGGCCCGTCGCAGCTCCTGCTGCTCGCGCTCGCGTCGGGTGCCATTTTCCTCTGGATCGGGTGGCGCCGGACCGGCAGATGGCTCGCCGGCCTGGGTCTGGCGGGACTCCTCGCCTTTGGCGTGCTGCCGGCCGCCGCCTACCTGGCCGCCCCGCTGGAGCGTCGTTTTCCCCAGCCGGACCTGCCCGCGCACGTCGACGGCATCGTGCTGCTCGCCGGAGCCGAGAGAACGGGCCTCTCGCAGTACTCCGGTACGCCACAGGTCGGACAGCACTCGCTCCGTTACTTCGCGGCGCTCGAGCTCGCGCGGCGCTACCCGGATGCGGCCGTCGTCTACTCCGGAGGCCCGTTCGTCGAGCCGGGCAAGGGTCCTCTCGAGACGCAGACGGCGATAGCGGCGGCGCTGCTGCCTCGCCTGGGCATCGATCCGGACCGCATCGTGTTCGAGGCCGGCTCCCGCGACACGTGCGACAACGCCGCCCGGACGCGCGCGCTGGTGCGACCGCGGCCCGGCCAGCACTGGGTCGTCGTGACGTCCGCAATGCACGTGCCGCGGGCCATGGCCTGCTTCCGGGCCGCCGGGTGGCCCGAGGTGATCGCGCAGCCGGCCGACTATCAGGCGATGCCGAGGTTCGCGGCCGCAGGGGCCTTCCGCATCGTCGCGAACCTCCAGCTCCTCGACCTCGCCACGCACGAGTGGCTCGGGCTCGCGTACTACCGTATCGCCGGCCGAACCCGGGAGCTCTTTCCCGGTCCCGGCAAACCGTGACGCGGCGCTCAACGTGCCCGGGCTCCGGGCTCTAGCATCTCCCGTACGCGCCAGGACCGGCGCGGGCCGCCTGAGTGGAGGGCGCGAGATGAGGTTGCCGAGGACGATGCGGACGCTGCTCCTTTCCGGGCTCGTGGGCCTAGCCGGGGTCCCGGCCGCGGGCGCCGCGCCGATCACGCTCGGGCTCGACGCCGGCGGCGAGTCGGTTCCGTACGAGGGCACGTCGACGCCCTGCATCATCTCGGGGACTCGCTGCGAGAACCCTGCCGGCTTCGGCTACCGGGACTACGTTCAGGGCGGCAACGTCGCGACGTATGCCGAGTCGAGCCCGGTGTACCTCGCGAGCTCGTTTCCGTTTCGGCACTTCGACGTCGGCATCGACGTGAACACTGCGCGGGGCGGCGAACTGCTCGACTACTTCCGCGTGCTCGTGGACCTCGACGGCGCAGGCGCCGGCTTCTTCACGCCGCTTTACGCCTACGAGGGCGACGGGGCGATCGGCCGGGATGCGCGCGGCCGTGGCTACGCGGACTGGTTGCTCGGCACCGTCGACCTGCGGGCGCTGCCGGGCAATGCCGAGGTGCGGTTCGACGCGCGCTGGACGGGCGCGAGCGGCGGCTCGGAGCGCTTCTTCCTGGTCGCGCGGGAGGCGCAGGCGCTCGTGGAGCCCGCCACGTTCTCGACGTTCCTGCTCGGCGCACTTGCCGCTGTCGGCCTTGCGCGCCGCGGCCGCCGCACGAATTGACCCTCGCGGCCCGGTTCCCTACACTACGCGGCCTTTCGGGCGGTTAGCTCAGCGGTAGAGCACTGCTTTCACACGGCAGGGGTCGATGGTTCGATCCCATCACCGCCCACCAACACCAGCGCCGGCCCACATGCATTTGTGGGGCCGGCGCTGCGTTTTCCGGGAGCCGTGAATGACCGTCCGCACCCGCTTCGCGCCGAGCCCGACCGGCATGCTGCACATCGGCGGCGTGCGCACGGCGCTCTTCTGCTGGCTGTACGCAAGGCGCCACGGCGGCACGTTCGTGCTGCGCATCGAGGACACCGACCGCGAGCGCTCGACGCCCGAGGCGCTGCACGCGATCCTCGAAGGCATGAAGTGGCTCGGGCTCGACCACGACGAGGGCCCGTACTACCAGACCGCGCGTATGGACCGGTACGCGGAGGTGATCCGCCAGTTCCTCGCCGAGGGCAAGGCCTACCACTGCTATTGCTCGAAGGAAGAGCTGGACGAGATGCGCGCCGCACAGATGGCGCGCAAGGAGAAGCCGCGCTACGACGGCCGCTGCCGCCATCGCACCGCACCGCTGCAGGGCGTGAATCCGGTCGTGCGCTTCCGCAACCCCGACGAGGGGCAGGTCGTCGTCGACGACGTGATCCACGGCCCGATCACCTTCGACAGCTCCGAGCTCGACGACCTCATCATCGCCCGCTCGGACGGCACGCCCACCTACAACTTCTGCGTCGTCGTCGACGACTACGACATGCGGATCACGCACGTCATCCGCGGCGACGACCACATCAACAACACGCCGCGCCAGATCCAGATGCTTCGGGCCCTGGGCGTCGAGCCGCCGGTCTACGCGCACGTCCCGATGATCCTCGGCCCCGACGGCGCGAAGCTCTCGAAGCGGCACGGGGCCGTGAGCGTGCTGCAGTACCGCGACGAGGGATTCCTGCCCGAGGGCCTGCTCAACTACCTCGGGCGGCTCGGCTGGTCGTACGGCGACCAGGAGCTCTTCTCGCTCGAGGAAATGACGCGTCTTTTCGACATCGGCGACGTGAACAAGTCGGCCTCGGCGCTCAACCCCGACAAGATGCTGTGGACGAACCAGCAGCACATCCTGCGTTCGACGCCGGACCGCCTCGCGGCCTACCTGCGGCCGCAGCTCGAGGCGCTCGGCCTCGATGCGACCGACGGCGCGAAGGTGGCGGCGGTCGCGAAGGCACAGCAGGAGCGGGCGCGGACCCTCAAGGAAATGGCTGCGAACAGCGTGTTCTTCTTCCGCGAGGTCGAGGACTACGAACCGAAGGCGGCCGCGAAGAACCTGAATGCCGAGACGGCGCCGGTCCTGGCGGCCGTGCGGGCGCGACTCGCCGCGCTCGACGCATGGCGGGCTCCCGCGCTCCACGAAGCCGTGATGGCGGTCGCGGCGGAGCAGGGGGTCGGGCTCGGCAAGGTGGCGCAGCCGATCCGCGTCGCGGTGTCGGGCGGCACGGTGTCGCCGCCCATCGACGTCACGCTCGAGATCCTCGGCCGCGAGACGACGCTGGCTCGGCTGGATCGTGCCGCCGCATTCGCTGCCGGCCCGGCGCGCTGACGACCCTTACTGGATCGTCTTGCTCGCGACGTTCGAGTAGCTGCTCTCGACGCCAGACGTGTTGTAGGCCTTGAGCGCGAAGTACCATGTCGCGGGCGCGAGGTCCTCGACGACCGCGGACCGGATGCCACCGTCCGGGATTTCCAGCACCTGGCTCAGGTTCGACGAGCTCGTGCCGTAGTAGATGCGGTAGCCACGCAGGTCGGTGAGCGGGCTGCCGTCCTCATTCAACGTCGGCGCGGTCCAGCTGAGCGTCGCCGAACCCGTCGTCGGCGGGGCGGCTACGGTGATCGTGAATGCCGGCAGCGACGCGCTCGCGGTGCCGTCGGTCACGGTGATCACGATCGATCCCGACGTTCCCACGTTCGTGCTGCCCGGCGTGCCTGACAGCCGTCCCGTCGTCGTGCTGAAGGTGGCCCACGCGGGCTTGCCCGAGATCGAGAACGTCAGCGTCTGGCCGGCGTCGGCGTCCGTCGCGGTCGGCGTGAACGAGTATGGCTGGTCGACCGTCGCAGTGGTCGGCGGCGTGCCGCTGATGCGCGGGGCGGCATTGGGCGGTGCGGCGACGGTGATCGCGAATGCCGGTAGCGAGTCCGAGTCCCGCCCGTCCGACACGCTGATCACGATACCGGTGTAGGTCCCCACGTCCGTGGAGGCGGGAGTGCCCGACAGCCGGCCGGTCGCCGTGCTGAAGGTGGCCCACGTGGGCTTGCCGGCGATCGAGAAAGTCAGCGTCTGGCTGGCATCGGGGTCGGTCGCTGTCGGCGTAAACGAATACGCCTGGCCCGCGGTCACGGACGTTGCAGGAGTACCCGCGATCTGCGGCGCCACGTTGGGCACCGAGAGCACCTCGATCGCGAACGCCGGCAGCACCGCGCTGTCGCGGCCGTCCGACACGCTGATCAGGATGCCCGAGTACGTGCCGACCTGTGCCGCGGAGGGCGTCCCGGTCAGCTGACCCGTCGTGGTGCTGAAGTTCGCCCACGCGGGCTTGCCGCTGATCGAATAGGTGAGCGTCTGCCCGCCGTCCGGATTGCCCGCGCTGGGCGCGAACGTATACGGCTGTCCGGCCGTCACAGTCGCGGGCGGCGAGCCGCCGATCGTCGGCGGCGCGTTCAGGACTTCGATCGCGAATGCAGGCAGCGACGCGGCAGCCGTGCCGTCGGATACGGAGATCGTGATTCCCGCGTGGCTGCCCACGCTGCCGCCGCCGGGCGTCCCGGAGAGCCGGCCGGTCGACGTGCTGAACGTCGCCCATGCCGGTTTGCCCGTGATCGAGTAAGTGAGCGTCTGGCCCGCGTCGGGATCGGTCGCGGCCGGCGTGAACGAGTAAGACTGCCCTGCGGTGACCGATGGGGCCGGCGTGCCGCCGATCGTCGGCTCGACGTTGGCCGCGACGACCTGGATGCTGAATGGCGCCAGCGTCGCCTGCGCGGCGCCGTCCGACACCGTGATCGAGACGTTGGAATACGTCTTCACGTCGGCGGCCGCGGGCGTGCCGGAAAGCCGGCCCGTGGTGGCATTGAACGAGGCCCAGGCGGGCTTGTTCACGATCGCGAAGCTCAGCGTGTTGCCGTCCGGATCCGACGCCGTCGGGCGGAAGTCGTAGGACTGGCCGGCCGTCACGCGCGTCGCCGGGGTGCCCGAGATCTGCGGCGGGTTGTTCGCTGCCAGCACCGTGATGCGGAACGCCGGCAGCGAGTCGTTCGCCGCGCCGTCGGTGACGCGAATGACGATGTCGCCCGTCTGGCCAACCGATGCGGCGCCCGGCGTGCCGCGCAGTTCCCCGGTCGCGACGTCGAACGCGGCCCACGACGGCTTGCCGCTGATCGAGAACGTCAATGCCTGGCCGTCGGGGTCGGAGGCGGTCGGGCGGAACAAGTACGACTGGCCGACCGTCACCGCGGCCGACGGCGTGCCCCCGATGGTCGGCGCGCGGTTCGTGGGTCCCGGCGTCGTGCCGCTCGTGACCTCGATGTCGAATGTCGCGAGCATCGTGTCTGCTTCGCCGTCCGATACGGAGATCGCGATGTCGGCGTATACGCCGACCTGTGCTGCGGACGGGGTACCGCTCAGCGTTCCCGTCACCGGGTCGAACTGCGCCCAGGCAGGCAGGTTCGTGACGCCGAAGACGAGGGGCTGCGCGTCGGGATCGCTCGCGACGGGCGTGAAGCTGTAGGTGTTGCCGGCGACCACGGACGCGGGCGGCGTGCCGCTGATGGAGGGCGGCGTGTTGGGCGGCGGCGGGATCTCGACGTCGAGCTTGAAGGCGGGCAGGGCGACGGTGTGCTGCCCGTCGGTGACGCTGATCTCGATGTCCGGATAGTTCGGCTGGACCTCCGGTCCCGGCGTGCCGCGCAGACGACCGGTCGTCGGGCTGAACGTCGCCCATGTGGGCCGGTTCTCGATGCGGAACGTGAGCACGTCGCCGTCCGGATCACTCGCCACGGGATCGAATGTGTACTGCTCGCCGACCTTGGCCTGGGTGAGCGGCGTACCGCTCAGAACGGGGGGCGAGTTGAACGCGGCCTTTGCTGCTCCTTCCTGTCCACCGCTGCTTCCACACGCGGCGAGCGCGCCGCATGCGCAGAGCGTCGCCAGGCTGCGCCATCCATGCATCGTCTTCGTCACCGAGATTGCCCTCCAGCAACCCCGGCACGCGTGCATCGAAAGGGACAGCGAGTTGCCTCAGGCCTGCGACGCGACGCGTCGATCACCTGGGTCCGGCAACCCCGCTATCCACGACCGCGCGCGGACCGGAGGCTTTGCGTCCCCGCCTTGCGGCAGGTTTGCCCTTGTCTGAAACCCGATGCGGCTGATTATGACCGTGGCTGAGTCGACCTCAAGAAAGCGGGGCCTTCGGCTGCGTGGACTGTGACGGACTCGACGCCGGGCCTCCGCGGCGTCACAGGATCGTCTTGCTGGCCTCGTTCGAGAGATCGCTCTCGACGCCGGTCCGCGTATACGCCTTTACGGCGAAGTACCACGTCGCCGGCACGAGGTTCTCGATCATGGCCGACGTCACGCTCGTCGCGGGGATGTCGAGCACGGCGCTGTACTGCCGCGATGTCTGCCCGTAGACGATGCGGTATCCCGCGAGGTCGACGAGCGGCGTGCCGTCGGAGTTGGTGGTCGGCGGCGTCCAGGAGAGCGTGACCGAGCCGTTCGTGGCCTGCAGAACCGCAACCGAAAAGGCCGGGAGGTTCGCACTCGCCTTGCCATCGCTGACGCTGATCACGACGTTCGACGTGGTGCCCACGTCCGTGGAGGACGGCGTCCCCGTGAGCTGTCCGTTCGTGGTGCTGAACGAGGCCCAGGCGGGCTTGTTCGCGATGGAGTACGTGAGCGGATCGCCGTCGGCGTCCGAAGCCGAGGGCCGGAAGCTGTAGGGCTGTCCGGTCGTCGCGGACGTGGGCGGGTTGCCCGTGATCGTCGGTGCGCGATTCGCACTTTGCACAGAGATCGTGAAGGCTGCGAGCGTGGAGCTGAGGCGTCCGTCCGAGACCGAGACGGTGATGCCGCCAAAGGTGCCGGCCGTCGACGGCGTGCCCGAGATGCGGCCGGTCGAACTCGAGAATTGTGCCCACGAAGGCAGGTTGGCGACCGACCAGGTGAGCGTGTCGCCGTCGGGATCGCTGCCCGTGGGTTGGAACGCATAGGCCTGGCCCGTGGATGCGGTCGTCGCCGGCGTGCCGCCGATGACCGGTGCTCGGTTGCCGGTCTGGACGGTGATCGAGAACGGTGCCAGCGACGTGGCCGCCTGGCCATCCGAGACCGACACGGTGATTCCGCCGAACGTGAGCCCCGCGTACGTTGCGTCGGGCGTGCCCGAAAGGCGGCCCGTTGCCGTGCTGAAGGTTGCCCATGCGGGCGCGTTGGCGACCGACCAGGTGAGCGTATCGCCGTCGGGATCGCTCGCAGCCGGCTGGAACGCGTACGACTGGCCGGCGATTACCGACGTGGCGGGCGTGCCCGTGACGAGGGGAGCGCGGTTGGCCGGTGCCTCGACGGCGATCGAGAAGGTCGGCAGCGCGGCGGTCGTGCTGCCGTCCGACGCCTCGATGACGATGCTGGAGTACACGCCCGCGTCGCCCGCGCCGGGCAGGCCGGACAATTCGCCGTTCGACGCGTTGAAATTCGCCCAAGCCGGCTTGTTCGAGATCCGGAACGACAGCGGATCGCCGTTCGGATCCGACGCCGAGGGCCGGAAATCATAGGGATTGCCAGCCGGCACCGAGGTCGGCGGCGTGCCGGTGATGCGTGGAGGCAGGTTCGCCGCGACCGGTGCGACGACCGAAATCGTGTAGGCCGGCAGCGATACCCAGTTGTTGCCCTTGCGCGAGTCCGTCACGGAGATCGTGACGCCCTGGTACGTGCCGAGGTCCGCCGAGCCCGGCCGTCCCGACAGCGTCCCGGTGACGGAATCGAACACGGCCCAGGCGGGCTTCGCGCCGACGCGGAACCTGAGCGTGTCGCCCTCGGCGTCGCTCGCGGACGGCCGGAAGGAATACGTGCCGCCGGCTTCGACGGTCGTGGCCGGCGTGCCCGAAATCTGCGGGAGCGTGTTGCCGCCGCCCTTGACGCGGCCCGCGTGGGCCGGCGCCATCGTCACGAGGAGCGGCACGACGGTCAGTGCGAAAGTGATCCTGACCGTGTGGTTGCGGAATCGACGGTGCGTCACGAGGCACTCTCCCGGTAACCCCGCTATCCGTGGGTGGCACGGACCGGAGGCTTTGCGTCCCCGCCTTGCGACGGGTTTGCCATTGAAGGTTGAAAACTTGGCCCGGGCAGTATCGACGCATGTCGCGAATCGGCAAGGCAGAGCGGCCTCGGGCAGGCCGTTTCTGGAGCCGCGTCACAAAGTCCGACGGAAGGACGAGCCTGACTTCGGGGCGAAGGGTGCCGACCCGCGCATGGCGACGGAGGGCGCGCGCGGTTAACTTAGCCGCGCGGGAATGGGCAGGCACGGGGCCGGGCCCACGAGGGGACGGATCGATGCGAGCCTGCCTGTATGGATGCCTGGCGCTCCTGTCTGCGGTCGCGAGCGCGGATGCCTCGGGCCCGTCGAACGCGGTCGATGCGGCGGCGCCGGCCTGGGTGATGGAGATCGCTCC
>Ga0105090_10000353_pt1 | contig 21922 bp, 18 predicted proteins | sample PPLLak3March2015_FD_79110 | JGI IMG/M metagenome (GOLD analysis project Ga0105090, IMG submission 79110) | Freshwater sediment microbial communities from Prairie Pothole Lake near Jamestown, North Dakota, USA - PPLs Lake P7 Core (1) Depth... | ecosystem: Environmental > Aquatic > Freshwater >... | reverse complement strand
GTCGGCTCGCCCTTGCGCTCGAGCAGCGCATTGGTCGCCACCGTCGTGCCCATCTTGACCGCGTCGATCGCCTCGACCGGCAGCGGCGTGCCAGGCGCGGCGCCGAGCAGCCGGCGGATGCCGGCGATGGCCGCATCCCCGTACTGCTCCGGGTGCTCCGACAGCAGCTTCAGCGTCGTCGTCGAGCCGTCGGGCCGGCGGGCGACGATGTCGGTGAAGGTGCCGCCGCGGTCGATCCAGAACTGCCACTTGGCGGAGGTCGAGGCGATCATGTTCATCGGCGGGTCGATTGGGGCGGCCGGCGCCAGTATGCCGTGGACTCTGAGATCGGTTCCAATGTCCGCCGAGACTCTGCGTCTCCACATCGGCAATGACGACCTCTTCGCGTCTCCGGCAGCGCCGCCTCGCCTGTGCCCTGGCCCTCGTCGTGCCGCTCGAGCTGCTCGCCGCCCGGCAGCGGCTGGCGGCCGCGGCGCCGCTGCTTCTGGTCAGCCGCGACGAAGCGCGCCGATATGCCGCACCCGCGGCCAGCCTCATCGAAAAGGCACTGCCGCGTACGCCGCTCGAGGCGCCGCCAGGCCCGCGTATCGACCTGCTGCGGCCGACGCCGGACGCGCAAGTGCGGCTGAAGTCGCCGTTTCCCATCGAGGTGCGCTTCATCGCTGTGCCCGATGCCGCCATCGATCCCTCGAGCTTCCGCGTGCTCTACGGCAACCTGCGGCTCGACGTCACCTCGCGCATCCTCGACCAAGTCCGGGTTGCAGCGACCGGCTTCAGCCTGGCCGAAGCGGCGATCCCGCCAGGCAGCCATAGGCTGCTGTTGCGGGTCGGCGACGCCCGGAGCCGCACCCGCGAGCCCGACTTGCGCTTCCAGGTCGACTAGCCGCGGCGGCGCCTCCGCCCGCCGTCGCCTCGCGGTACATTGCGCAGCTGTCTTTGGTCCTCGAACAAGGAGAAATTTCCATGAAGATCGTTCGCGCGCTCGCGGTTGCGCTGCTGGCAGGATTTGCGCTTGGTGCCTCGGCCCAGACCAAGTGGGACCTGCCGGCAGGCTATCCGGCCGGCAACCCGCACACGCAGAACCTCAATCAATTCGCGGCCGACGTCGCCAAGGCCAGCGGCGGCAAGCTCGCCATCACCGTGCATCCGGGCGGGGCGCTGTTCAAGGCCCCCGAGATCAAGCGCGCCGTGCAGACAGGCCAGGCGCAGATCGGCGAGGTGCTGATGAGCCTGCTCGACAACGAAAACCCGATCTTCGGCGTCGATTCGCTGCCCTTCGTGGCCACCGGCTTCGACGCCGCCTACAAGCTGTGGCAGGCGCAGCGGCCGGTGGTCGACAAGATTCTCGCCGCGCAGGGAATCAAGCTGCTCTATGCGGTGGCCTGGCCGCCGCAGGGCATCTATTCGAAGAAGCAACTGAACTCGACCGCCGACATGAAGGGGCTGAAGTGGCGCGCCTACAACCCGGCCACCACCCGGATCGCACAGGCGGTCGGCGCGCAGCCGCTCACCATCCAGGCGGCCGAACTGTCGCAGGCCCTGGCCACCGGCGTCGCCGACTCGTTCATGTCGTCCGGTGCCACCGGCGTGGACTCGAAGGTCTGGGAAAGCCTGAGCCACTTCGCCGCGGTCGACGCCTGGCTGCCGAAGAACATGGTGATGGTCAATCAGAAGGAGTTCGACAAGCTCGACAAGGCCACCCAGGATGCCGTGCTGGCAGCGGCCCGGGACGCCGAGGAGCGGGGCTGGAAGCGCATGCGCGACTACACGATCGAGTCGCTGAACACGCTGCGCGCCAACAAGATGACGGTCTACGAACCGAATCCCCAGTTCAAGGCCGAGCTGACCAAGATCGGCGAGCCGATGCTGGAGGACTGGCTGAAGAAGACCGGCGCCGACGGCCAGGCGATCATCAACAGCTACCGCAAGTAGCGCCTGCCGGCGCCCGCGCGGCAAGACGCGCGGGCGCCGTTGCCTCGCCACCCATCGACGTCACGGCCGCGTGCGCACCTGGCTCGATCCGCTCTACAAGGCGCTCGGGGTGCTCGGCGCCCTGTTCCTGCTGGCCACGCTGGTCATCGAAGTGGTCAACATCGCCGGGCGTCAGTTCGGTCTCTCGATGGCCGGCGTCGACGCCTACGCCGGCTACACGCTGGCCGCCGGCACCTTCCTGGCGCTGGCGGCCGCCCTGCGCCACGGCAGCCACATCCGCGTCACGCTGCTGATCCAGCGGCTGTCGGGGCGGCCCCGCTGGTGGGTCGAGGTCTTCTGCCTTTCGCTGGCGACCTTGCTGTCCGGCTACTTCGCCTGGTTCGCGGGCAAGCTGGTCTGGGGCTCATACATCTACAACGACGTGTCGCAGAACGTCGACGCGACGCCGCTGTGGATCCCGCAGCTGTCGATGGCGGTCGGCCTGGCGGCGCTCTTCCTCGCCTTCCTCGAGGAACTGATCCTGACGCTGCGCACGGGCCAGGTGGTCGGGCCGACGTCGTCGGGACAGATCGAGTAGGCCATGGATGCGCTGATTGCCCTCGTCCTGATCGTCGCGATGTTCGCGATCCTCGGCGCCGGCGTCTGGATCGGCATCGCGGTGCTCGGCGTTGCCTGGATCGGCATGGAACTGTTCACGACCCGCCCCGGCGGCGACGCGCTGGCGCTGACGGTCTGGGGTTCGCTGTCGAGCTGGACGCTGACGGCGCTGCCGCTGTTCATCTGGATGGGCGAAATCCTGCTGAAGACGCGGCTTTCCGAGGGACTGTTCCGCGGCCTGGCGCCCTGGCTGCAGCAAGTTCCGGGGCGGCTGCTGCACGTCAACATCGTCGGCTGCACGATCTTTGCCGCCGTGTCGGGTTCGTCGGCCGCCACCTGCGCCACCATCGGCAAGATGTCGCTGCCGGAGCTGAACCGCCGCGGCTACCCCGAGATCATGTCGGTGGGCACGCTGGCAGGCGCCGGCACGCTGGGCCTCTTGATCCCGCCGTCGATCATCATGATCGTCTACGGCGTCGCTGCCGACGTCTCGATCGGCAAGCTGTTCATCGCCGGGGTCATCCCGGGGCTGCTGCTCGCCGGCCTGTTCATGGGCTACACGGTGTTCTGGTCGCTGCGCAATGCGGCGGCGATCCCGCCGGCGGATGCGCCGCTGAGCCTGCGCGGCAAGCTCGCCGAATCGCGCCACCTGATCCCGGTGATGCTGCTGATCCTTGCCGTGCTCGGCTCGATCTATGCTGGGATCGCCACTGCCACCGAAGCCGCCGCGCTCGGCGTGCTCGGCGCTCTGCTGGTGGCGGCAGCGCAGCGCACACTGAGCTGGCAGGGCTTCTGGGATTCGCTGATGGGCGCGACGCGGCTGTACTGCATGATCGCGTTGATCCTGGCCGGCTCGTCCTTCCTGTCGCTGTCGATGGGATTCATCGGCCTGCCCCGCAACCTGGCCGAGTCCATCGGCGCGCTGCAGCTGTCGCCGTTCGCACTGATCCTGCTGCTGATGGTGTTCTTCATCGTGCTCGGCTGCTTTCTCGACGGCATCAGCATGGTCGTGCTGACGATGGCGGTGCTGCTGCCGACGCTGCAGACGGCCGGCATCGACCTGCTGTGGTTCGGCATCTATATCGTGATCGTGGTCGAGATGGCACAGGTGACGCCGCCGGTCGGCTTCAACCTTTTCGTGCTGCAGGGCATGACCGGGCACCAGATCAACTACATTGCCCGCGCCGCCTTTCCGTACTTCCTGATGATGGTCATCGCCGTGCTGCTGATCTGGTTCTTCCCGGCGCTGGTGACCTACCTGCCGGGCCAGATGAAGCTGTAGCGCCGGAGTCCGGAAGAGCCCCGAATGCACGTGCTTGTCATCGGCGCCGGCATCATCGGCGTCACCACCGCGTACGAGCTGCGGAGCCGCGGCTTCGACGTCACGGTGCTCGATCGGCGCCCAGGCGCCGCACAGGAAGCCAGTTATGCCAATGCCGGTGTGCTGTCGGTCGCCTATGCCGGTCCCTGGGCGCAGCCGGGCATGCCCGGCAAGGTTCTGCGCAGCCTGTGGCAGAGCACCTCGCCGGTGATCTTCCGGCCCAGCTTCGCTCCGGCGCAGTGGCGCTGGATCGTGCGCTGGCTTGGCGAATGCCGGCTGGCCCGCTACCAGGTCAACAAGCAGCGCATGCAGCGCCTGGCCGAGTACAGCCGCGGCGTGCTGCACGAGCTGCGCAATCGCCATGCGCTCGAGTTCGAGCAGTCCAAGGGCTGGCTGCAGCTGTTCCGCACCGAGGCTGACCGCGCGCGTGCGAAGCCGGCGATCGAACTGCTGGCGCAGGCTGGTACGGCGCATCGGTTGCTCGACGCCGCCGCCTGCCGCGCGGTGGAGCCGGCACTGATCGATGCCACGCCGCTGGCCGGCGGCCTGTTTCTGCCCGACGAGGAAACCGGCAACTGCGCCTACTTCGCGCGCCTGCTGCGTGATCTCACTGCTGCCGCCGGAGTCGACTTCCGCTTCGAGACACCGGTGAAGGCGCTGCGCTTCGAAGGTGGACGCTTCACCTCGGCGCAGACACCGACCGGCCCGGTCGCCGCCGACGCGGCGATCGTGGCCGCCGGTGCCGACAGCGCGCGGCTGTTGCGCGGCACCGGCCTGCGTTTGCCGTTGTACCCGGTCAAGGGCTACTCGCTGACCGCGCCCATCGCGCGCTTCGAGTTCGCGCCGATGGTTTCGGTGATGGACGAGGCCTTCAAGGTCGCCATCACGAGGATGGGCAACCGGCTGCGTATCGCCGGCACCGCCGAACTGGGCAATCGCAAGCTGCAGTTGCGCGACGCGGCGCTCGGCACGTTGCTGCGGGTCGCGCGCGACTGGTTTCCCGGCGCGGCCGCCTATTCGCAGTCGCGCGCCTGGGTCGGCGCCCGACCGATGCTGCCGGACGGGCCGCCGGTGCTGGGCGCCACGGGAGTGCCGAACCTCTATCTGAACCTGGGCCATGGCTCGACGGGCTGGTCTCTGGCCTGCGGCTCGGCTCGCGTCGTTGCCGACATCGTGGCCGGCGTGAAGCCGCAGATCGATCTCGACGGACTGACGATCGGTCGCTACGGTGCTGCGGCGTCGTAGCATCAACGGCAGGGGCATGACCAGCGAAGGGCGATGCGCGCTCAGCCCTTCCGAAGCGCGAAGCCTTCGAGCGCAGCGAGAAGAGAGCCCAATGAGCGAACCGCTGTACACCGTCGCCGAACTGCGTGCGATCGAGGCCGTGGCCAAGGCCGCGCTGCCCGCGGGTGAACTGATGCGGCGCGCCGGCGCCGCAGCGGCGGCAGAGATCGGGTCGGCGCTGCCGCAGCGCGCGCGCGTGCTCGTTGCCTGCGGCCCGGGCAACAACGGCGGCGACGGCTATGTCTGCGCTCTGGAGTTGGCCCGCCGAGGCGTCGAGGCGGTCTGTGTTGCGCTCGGCGAGCCTGCGGCGACCGATGCGATCGAGGCGCAGCGGCGCTGGCGCGACTCCAGCGGCGCGATTCTCGACGCCCTGCCGGAGCCTGCGGACTTCGACGCACTGGTCGACGCGATGTTCGGCATCGGCATGGCGCGACCGCTGACCGGCATTCATCTCGAGGCCGCGGCGCGCCTTAATCGCTCGCGTCGGCCGGTGTTTGCGATCGACGTGCCCAGTGGCCTCGACGCCGATCGCGGCGACTGGGTCGGCGGCGTCGCAGGTGTGCGCGCCGACACCACGATCAGCTTCTTCGGCGGCAAGCCGGGTTTGTATACCGGCAACGGCTGCGATGCTGCCGGCGAAGTGCGCATCTGCACGATCGGCGTTGCCCCGGGAAAGCATGCGGGTGCACTGCTCTCGCCCGAGGACTTCAGTGACTTGCTGCGGCCTCGCCGACACAACACCCATAAGGGCAGCTACGGCAGCGTCGCCATCGTCGGCGGCAACGTCGGCATGGTTGGCGCCCCGCTGCTTGCGGCACGCGCCGCGCTGCGCCTCGGCGCCGGCCGCGTCTACGTCGACTGCATCGGCGCACCCGAATTGCGCCTAGATCCCATCCAGCCGGAACTCATGTTTCAGCCGTTCGCCGCGGTGCCGAGCGTTTCGGCCTGTGTCGTCGGATGCGGCATGGGCGCCGACGGCAAGGCGCGGGCGGCGTTCGACGTTGCGCTCCAGGGCGACTGGCCGCTGGTGATCGATGCAGACGCGCTGAACCTGCTCGCCGGCGACACGGCGCTGGCGCAGGCCTGCCGTGCGCGAGGCGCGGCCACGGTGCTGACCCCGCACCCGCTCGAGGCGGCGCGGCTGCTGACGTGCGATGCCGACGCAGTGCAGCGGGATCGGACCGCCAGCGCCCTGGCGTTGTCTGCGAGGTTCAACGCCGCCGTGGTGCTCAAGGGCGCCGGCACCGTGATCGCCCAGGCCGATCGTTACGCGATCTCGCCTACAGGCGGCCCGGCACTGGCCACTGCCGGGACCGGTGACGTGCTGGCCGGCATGCTCGGCGCGCTGCTCGCCCAGGGTGTCGAACCGCGACAGGCGACCGCCGCCGCGGTCTGGCTGCATGGCGCCGCGGCCGACAGGTTCGGCGCCGACATCGGGCTGGTGGCAGGTGAAGTTGCCGCGCTGGCGGCGCAAGTCCTGGCGCGGCTGCGCGCGGGGCACTGAACGCTGATCAGCCGCCGACGATCCGCCCTGCCTGCAGTTCGATCCGGCGGCCGCACAGGGCCGCGATTTGCGGATCGTGTGTCACCAGCACCAGGGTTGACCCGCGTTCGCGATTCAGTTCGAACATCAGCTCGATCACGGCGCCGCCGGTGCGGGCGTCGAGGCTGCCCGTCGGTTCGTCGGCCAGCAGCAGAGGCGGCCGCAGCACGAAGGCACGCGCCAGCGCCACGCGCTGCTGCTCGCCGCCGGAAAGCGTCTTCGGATAATGCGACAGCCTTTCGGCGAGTCCGACCCGGGCCAGCATTTCCCGCGCCGCGCGGACCGCGTCGATGCCGTCGGGGGTGCGGCCGGAAAGCTCCATCGGCAACAGCACGTTCTCCAGCGCCGTCAGGTGCGGCAGGAGTTGAAACGACTGGAACACGAAGCCGATCGTCTGCGCCCGCAGCCGCGCGCGACCGTCTTCATCGTTGGCAAAGAGATCGGCGCCAAAGAGCTGCACCTCGCCGCGCGTCGGCACATCGAGTCCCGCCAGCAGGCCTAGCAGCGTCGACTTGCCGGAGCCCGAGGCGCCGATGATCGCCACCGTTTCGCCGCTGCCGATCTCGAGGTTGATGTCGTCGAGAATCGTCAGGCTGCCGGTGGCGTCCTGTACGATCTTCGTCAACCCGGTGGCCCGAAGTGCCATTGCCGGATCGTCGACGGCGCCCTGTCCTGAACTCATACGCTGTGTTGAAACCGATGGCTGCATGGCTGCGCGCCGCGCTGCTGTGCGCAGCGCTCCTGGCAACCGGCACGGCGGCCGCGAATCCGGCCGCTATCCTCATCCTCGGCGACAGCCTGTCCGCCGAGTACGGGCTTCCGCGCGATACCGGTTGGGTGCGGCTGCTCGCCGACCGGGTCGCCAGGGAGGCGGCGCAGTATAGCGTCGTCAATGCAAGCATCAGCGGCGAGACCACCAGCGGCGGCCGCACTCGCTTGCCGCAACTGCTGCTGCAGCATCGACCGGCGATCGTCGTGCTGCAGCTCGGCGCCAACGATGGACTGCGTGGCCTGCCGCTGCCGTCGATTCGCGAAAACCTCTCGGCGATGGTCGCCGCCAGCCGCAAGGCAGGTGCCCAGGTGCTGCTGGTCGGCATGAGGATCCCGCCAAACTATGGCCGCGACTACGCCGATCGTTTCGCCGCCTCGTTCGCGCAGATCGCCGCCGACCAGAAGGTGGCGCTGGTTCCCTTCCTGCTTGACGGTTTTGCCGAGGATCTCGGCTACTTCCAGGCCGACCGCATTCATCCGGCGCCTCGGGCGCAGCCGCTGATGCTCGACACGGTCTGGCCCCGGCTCGCACCGTTGCTGAGGACCCGAGCGGCGGCTCCGCGCGCGCAAGACCCGGCGCTGCCCAGCCGGGCTTCCGGCTGAATGCGCAGCACGACGATCAGCTGCGCCGATGCACTTGCGCAGCGGGACGCTTTCGATGCCGTCGTCGACGTGCGCAGTCCGGCGGAGTTCGCGGAGGATCGTCTGCCGGGCGCCATCAACTGCCCGGTGCTCGACGATGACGAGCGCCGGCTCGTCGGCACGCAGTACCGGCAGGAATCGGCCTTCGCCGCCAGGCGCTCCGGCGCCGCGCTAGTGGCGCGCAACATCGCCCGGCATTTGGAAACGAGCTTCGCCGATCGGCAGCCGCGCTGGCGACCGCTGGTCTACTGCTGGCGCGGCGGCCAGCGCAGCGCTGCGTTGGTCCACGTGCTGGCTGCCGTGGGCTGGCGCGCCTTCCAGCTCGACGGCGGCTATCGCGCCTTCCGGCGTCAGGTGGTCACGGACCTCGCGATCCTGCCGCAGCGAAACGACTTCGTTGTCGTCTGCGGCCCGACCGGAAGCGGCAAGAGCCGCTTGCTCAAGCACCTGGCGCAGCAAGGCGCTCAGGTGCTCGACCTCGAAGCGCTGGCGTGCCACCGCGGCTCGGTGCTAGGCGCGCTGCCGAACTCGCCACAGCCTTCGCAGAAGCACTTCGAGACCGAACTGTGGCAGGCGCTGCGGTCCCTCGACGCGCGACTGCCGGTGTTCGTCGAAGCTGAAAGCCGCAAGGTCGGTCAATTGCGCCTGCCCGACGCCCTTCTGGAGCGGATGCGCAACGCGCGCTGCATCGAGTTGCGACTGCCCGATTCCGCCCGGGTGCGCCTGTTGCGCGACGAATATGCGCACTACGAGGCCGAGATCGGCACCTTGCTGCAGCAGCTCGATTGCCTGACGCCGCTGCACGGGCGAGAGCGGGTGGCCGTATGGAAGCAACTGGCAGAGGCAGGCGCCTGGGACGAAATGGTCGCCCGGTTGCTCGGCGAACACTACGATCCGGCCTACCGCCGCTCGATCGATCGCAACTTTCTGCGTTCCGCAGACGCGAGGATCATCAGCATCGACAGTGTCAGCGGCGAAGACTTCGATCGCACCGCGGCGGAGCTGCGGGAGGGGTGAACGCGCCGTCCTGCGCTACTTCTTGCCGCCGACGTCGGCCGGAGCCTGCAGCAGCTCGGCCTTGTGCTTGCGCTTTAGCTCGGCGACATAGGTCAAATCGTCCGCCGCTGCCACCTGCTGTTCGATCCCGCGGCGCAGTTGCTGCCTGACCTGCGGGCTCGGATCGGACGAAACCTTGGAGTCGAGCACCCAGTAGACGGCCTGGGCGCCGCCGCCCGCGTCGGCGACGATGAAGGCGGGCAGTTTGTCTGCCGGCAGGCGCATGATCTGCTTCAGTGCGTCGACTGACAGTTCCTGCGCCTGCGTCCGCGACACGGTTCGCGGCGGCGAGAAGGCCTTGTCTGCCGGCGCCTTGCGCAGTATTTCGGCCGCGGCATTGGCGGCTTCGCGTGCCAGCACCGAGGCCTGCTCGCGCACAAACTGTTCGCGGATCTGCGGCGCGACCTCCTCTAGCGGCCGGCTGCGCGCCGGGCGATGTTCGACCACGCGTGCGGAGACCAATGATCCCTGGCCGACGTCGGTTGCAGCGATATTGCGTTTCTTGACCAGCGTGTCATCGGAGAACAGAGCCTGCACCACCGTCGGCGTCAGCAGCGCCGATCCCGGCGTGTCGCGCGGCAGCCCGCTGCGCGTCAGGTTCGTCACCGAAGTGATCTTCAGGCCGAGCTTGTCGGCGACCGGTTGCAGGCTGTCGGACTGCTCATAGACCATGTTGGTGAACTGCTCGGCCGCCTCGGCAAACTTGCGCTGTGCCTCGCGCTGCCGGTAGGCGGTCTCGATCTGATCCTTGACCTTGTCGAACGGCAGCACCGCGCCGCCTTTCGTTTCAGTGACGCGGATGATGTGGAAACCGAACTCGGTTTCGACGACGTCGCTGATCTCGCCACCTTTCAGCCTGAAGGCCGCGTCCTCAAAGGGCTTGACCATCATGTTGCGGCCGAACAGCCCGAGGTCGCCGCCGTTGGCCGCCGAGCCGGGATCCTTGGAGTACTCCTTGGCAAGGGCGGCGAACTCATCGGGCTTCGCGCGAACGCGGGCCAGCAGGTCCTGCGCCAGCTTACGAGCGCCGTCCTTGTCCTTCGCGGATCCCCCTTCGCCGACGGTCAGCAGGATGTGGCTGGCGCGCCGCTGTTCCGGCTCGGTGAAGCTCGCCTTGTTCTGCTCATAGTAGGTCCGCAGTGCTTCCGGCGGCACGCTGATCTGCTTGGCGATGTCTTCGAGCGTCAGCGCGACGACCTGGGCGTCCAGGCTCTCGACAGTCTGGAAGCGCCCCCGATTCGCCTCGTAGTAGGCCTTGACCTGATCGTCGCTCACCTTGACCTGGGAGATGAAATCTTCAGGAGCGAAACGCCGCTCGCGCACGGTCCGCGTGTCATTGACCAGTATCGATAGCCGGTCGGCGACCGTCACCGGCACCATAGCCGAGCGGGCCACGCCCTCGATCAGCACCTGCCGGGCCAGATCGTCGCGCACGCGCTGTTCGAAGGCGGCTTCGTTCAGCCCCTCCGCCGCCAGTAGCGTCCTGTAGCGCTCATAGGAGAAGCGTCCATCCTCCTGGAAGGCAGGAACGGCGCCGATCACCTGCCGAAGGCGGTTTTCGCTGACGAGCACGTTCTCGGCAACGGCTTCGCGGCGCAGCGATCGCTCACCGAGCAGCGCATTCAAGCTCGCCTCGCGCGCGGCCGGCGTGTCGAAGACGGCCGGATCGAAGCTCTCTCCCAGCGCCTGCCGGATCTGCTGCAACCGCTCTCGATGCGCGATCTCGAACTGTTGCGCCGTGATCGGCTCACCGGCGATCTTCGCCAGCGCCTGTTCGTCGGCCATGTAACGGTTGTAGCCGTAGATTCCGGTGGCGACAAATGACGGGAACACCAGCAGCGTCAGGAAGAACATCAACCAGCGGCGGTGCGATCGGATCGAGTCGAACATCGGTGGTTCCGTGGTCAGTTCGCGGTGCGAGTCGCGTTCGGAAAACAAAAAAGGCGAACTTTCGTTCGCCTTTGGAGATGCTGGCGGAGTGGACGGGACTCGAACCCGCGACCCCCGGCGTGACAGGCCGGTATTCTAACCGACTGAACTACCACTCCCCGCAGTCTTCCCGACGGCACACAGTTCAGAGGCATGCCGCCACGTCATCGCAGTCTGGTGGGTGCTGAGAGGCTCGAACTCCCGACCTACGCCTTGTAAGGGCGCCGCTCTACCAACTGAGCTAAGCACCCTTTGCGCGTCTAGGTGCCGCACACGCCAGCCATCGAAATCCTTGCTGGCCGAGCTGCAGAACGCGGATCAGTTTACCGCATCCTTCAGTGCCTTGCCGGGTCTGAACTTCGGCACCTTCGCCGCCTTGATCTTGATCGCGGCGCCTGTGCGCGGATTGCGCCCCGGGCGCGCGGCGCGCTTGCCGACGGTGAAGGTCCCGAAGCCCACCAGCGTGACCGAGATGCCTTTCTTCAACGACGTGCGGATGCCACCCACAACCGCCTCGATTGCCCTGCCTGCAGCCGCCTTCGAGATGTCCGCATGCTTGGCGACATGCTCGATCAGTTCGATCTTGTTCACCTAACCCCCCGCTTGTTCATCGACCTGTCCGCGACGCCAGCCACGCGCGGCATTCGCTTTCGTCGTCCCCAGCCCCGCAATGCTCCGTCATGACCCTCTGCAGCACGTCTGACGGATTTCAAGTATTGCACCGCGCGACTCCAGCAGTGTCAAGACAAGAGAAGCGACACGATGAACGAAAGTGCAACAGCGCGCGACGGCTGCCGCGCGCCGAACCTCAGTGCTTGACGATTTCCCCGCGTTCGACGGCAGGCGCAGCCGCAGCCGCCTCGCCGGCGGGGCGGTTCTCATCGTCGACGAGTGGCCGCGGCGGCTGCTGCAGCGCCACTTCCAGCACCTTGTCGATCCACTTGACCGGGATCAGCTCGAGCCGGTTCTTGACGTTCTCCGGGATCTCGGCGAGATCCTTGGCGTTCTCTTCCGGGATCAGCACGGTACGAATGCCGCCGCGCAGTGCCGCCAGCAGCTTCTCCTTCAGACCGCCAATCGCGAGCACGTCGCCGCGCAGAGTGATCTCTCCGGTCATCGCCACGTCCGGCCGCACGGCGATGCCGGTCAACGCCGATACCAGTGCCGTGGTGATGGCGATGCCTGCGCTCGGGCCGTCCTTGGGCGTCGCGCCCTCGGGCATGTGGACATGGATGTCGGTCTTGTCGAAGACATCGTCCTTGATGCCGAGTCGGCGTGCCCGGCTGCGAACCACCGAGCGGGCAGCCTCGACCGATTCCTTCATCACGTCGCCCAGCGAGCCGGTACGGATCGTGTTGCCCTTGCCCGGCATCACAGCGGCCTCGATTGTCAGCAGTTCACCGCCGACCTCGGTCCACGCGAGTCCGGTGACCTGGCCCACCTGCGGATCCTTCTCGGCCATGCCGAAGTTGTAGCGGCGCACGCCGAGGTACTTGTCGAGGTTGCGAGGCGTGACCTTCGACCGGCCTTCGCCCTTCTTCAGCAGCGCGCCCTTGACCACCTTGCGGCAGATCTTCGACAGCTCGCGCTCGAGCGCCCGCACACCGGCTTCGCGGGTGTAGTAGCGGATGATGTCGCGGACCGCAGTCTCGCTGACCTCGAGCTCGGTCTTCTTGACTCCGTTGTTGGTCATCTGCTTGGGCAGCAGATAGCGCACGGCGATGTTGACTTTCTCGTCCTCGGTGTAGCCGGACAGGCGGATCACCTCCATCCGGTCGAGCAGCGGCGGCGGGATGTTCATCGTGTTCGCCGTGGCGACGAACATTACGTCCGACAGGTCATAGTCGACCTCGACGTAGTGGTCGACGAAGGTGTGGTTCTGCTCCGGGTCGAGCACCTCCAGCAGTGCCGACGAGGGGTCCCCGCGGAAGTCCTGACCCATCTTGTCGACTTCGTCGAGCAGGTACAGGGGATTCCGCACGCCGACCTTGGCCAGGTTCTGCAGGATCTTGCCGGGCATCGAGCCGATGTAGGTGCGACGATGGCCGCGGATCTCGGCTTCGTCGCGCACGCCACCCAATGCCATGCGGACGAACTTGCGGTTGGTCGCGCGGGCGATCGACTGTCCGAGCGAGGTCTTGCCAACGCCGGGCGCACCGACCAGGCAAAGGATCGGCGCCTTCAGCCGATCGACGCGCTGCTGCACGGCTAGGTACTCGACGATTCGTTCCTTGACCTTGTCCAGGCCGTAGTGGTCCTCGTCGAGCACCTTCTGCGCGTTGGCCAGATCGTTGTTGATCTTGCTCTTCTTCTTCCACGGCAGGCCGACCAGCGTGTCGATGTAGTTGCGCACGACGGTCGCTTCGGCCGACATCGGCGACATCAACCGCAGCTTCTTCAGCTCGGCCTCGGCCTTCTGACGTGCCTGCTTCGGCATACGTGCCGCCTTGACCTTCTTGTCGAGCTCGTCGATGTCGGCGCCCTCCTCGCCTTCGCCGAGTTCCTTCTGGATCGCCTTGACCTGCTCGTTCAGGTAGTACTCGCGCTGGCTCTTCTCCATCTGCCGCTTGACGCGACCGCGGATGCGCTTCTCCACCTGCAGGATGTCGATCTCGGTTTCCAGCTGCGCAAGCAGGTGCTCGAGCCTTTCGGTCAGACCGAACATCTCCAGAACCTTCTGCTTCTGCTCGAGCTTCAGGGGAAGGTGGGCGGCGATGGTGTCGGCCAGCCGACCCGGATCGTCGATGCCGGCGATCGATGTCAAGATCTCGGCCGGAATCTTCTTGTTCAGCTTCACGTACTGGTCGAACTGGGCAACGATCGCCCGCCGCAGCGCCTCGAGCTCGGCGCTGGCCTGGGTCTCGGGCGCAATCGGCGTCAGTTCGCAGGTGAAGTGGGTCTGGAGGTCGGCGATCGAGTGGATATGCGCGCGCTGCGCGCCCTCGACCAGGACCTTCATCGTGCCGTCGGGCAGCTTAAGCATCTGCAGGATGTTGGCAACGCAGCCAATGGCGTAGATGTCCTCGGCGACAGGCTCGTCCTTGGCGGCGTTCTTCTGCGCCACCAGCATGATGCTCTTGCCGGATTCCATCGCCGTGTCGAGTGCCTTGATCGATTTCGGCCGCCCGACGAAAAGCGGAATGACCATATGCGGAAAGACGACGACGTCGCGCAGCGGCAGCAACGGCAACGCAATCTTTTCGGAAGGCAGGAGCGCGGTGGACATGAACGGTCCTTTTGGGGTTGCAGACCCGAAGATGCGGGCGCGGGCCTTCGCTTACAAGACCGCCGCCGCCCTCAGGAATAGCAGAGGAAATCTAGCACGGGGCAAGGGGCGCCCATGCCTGGCCGGATCAGCGGGGAGCCCCGGCGACCTTCGGCGAATCGGCGTAGATCAGGATCGGATGGCCCCCGGCCACCGAATTGTCGTCGAGCACGACCTTGACGACGTTCTTGAGACTCGGAAGGTCGTACATCACGTCGAGCAAGGCGCCCTCGACGATCGAGCGCAGGCCGCGGGCGCCGGTGCGCCGCTTGAGCGCCTTGCGGGCGATGGCCGCCAGCGCATCGGGCCGCACCTCGAGTTCCACGCCTTCCATTCGCAACAGCCGCTGGAACTGCTTGATCAACGCGTTCTTCGGCGCCACCAGGATCTCGACCAGGGCGCTTTCGGAAAGTTCGTCGAGCGTGGCCACCACCGGAAGGCGGCCGACCAGTTCCGGGATCAGACCAAACTTGATCAGATCCTCGGGTTCGACATCGCGCAGCAGTTCGCCGACCGAGCGATCGGACGGCGACACCACCTCGGCGCCGAAACCGATGCCGCTCTTGTCCGAACGGTTGCGGATCACCTTTTCCAGCCCGTCGAAGGCGCCGCCGCAGATGAACAGGATGTTCGTGGTGTCGATCTGCACGAAGTCCTGGTTCGGGTGCTTGCGGCCCCCCTGCGGCGGCACGCTGGCGATGGTGCCCTCGATCAGCTTCAGCAGCGCCTGCTGCACCCCCTCGCCCGACACGTCGCGGGTGATCGACGGGTTGTCGCTCTTGCGCGAGATCTTGTCGATCTCGTCGATATAGACGATGCCCTTCTGCGCCTTATCGATCTCGTAGTTGCAGTTCTGCAGCAGCTTCTGGATGATGTTCTCAACATCCTCGCCGACGTAGCCCGCTTCGGTCAGCGTGGTGGCGTCGGCCATCACGAACGGAACGTTCAGCAGCCGCGCCAGCGTCTGCGCCAGCAGCGTCTTGCCCGAGCCTGTGGGACCGATCAGCAGGATGTTGCTCTTGGAAAGTTCGACCTCGTCCTTGGCGGCGAGGTTCTTCAGCCGCTTGTAGTGGTTGTAGACGGCGACCGACAGGATGCGCTTGGCCTTGTCCTGGCCGATCACGTAGGAATCGAGGATGCTGCAGATCTCCTGCGGTGTCGGCAGGTCGGACTTTGCGACGGCCGTCGACGAATCAGTGGTGTTCTCGTCGCGGATGATGTCGTTGCAGAGGTCGATGCACTCGTCGCAGATGAACACCGACGGGCCGGCGATCAGCTTCTTGACCTCGTGCTGGCTCTTGCCGCAAAAGGAGCAGTACAAGAGCTTTTCGCCCGAACCCTTCTTGTCCGCCATGCGCCTGCTTCCCGCTCAGCCGCCGTCGCCGCGTTTGACGAAGATCCTGTCGATGATTCCGTAGCTTACTGCATCCTCTGCGGACATGAAGTTGTCGCGGTCGGTGTCGCGCTCGATGCGCTCGACCGGCTGTCCGGTGCGTTCAGCGAGGATGCGGTTCATCCGGCCGCGCAGGTCGAGGATCTCGCGCGCAGCGATCTCGATGTCGGCGGCCTGGCCCTGTGCGCCCGACGAGGGCTGGTGGATCATGATCCGCGAGTTGGGCAGCGCAAAGCGCTTGCCCTTGGCGCCTGCAGCGAGCAGGAACGCGCCCATGCTGGCGGCCATGCCGACGCAGATCGTCGACACGTCCGGCTTGATGAACTGCATGGTGTCGAAGATGGCCATGCCCGAATAGACCGAGCCGCCTGGCGAGTTGATGTACAGCGAGATGTCCTTGTCCGGGTTCTCGGATTCGAGGAACAGCAGCTGCGCCACCACCAGGTTGGCGGTCTGGTCGTTGACCGGACCGACCAGGAATACGACACGGTCGCGAAGCAGCCGCGAATAGATGTCGTAGGCGCGTTCGCCGCGGCCGCTCTGCTCGATGACCATCGGCACCATGCCGAGCGACTGCGGCTCCGCGGCGTTGGCGTGGATCTCGTTGCTCATCTGCATTCCTCAGGCGGCGCTGCCGCCCATCAGTTCGTCGAACGCCACCTGCCTCTCGGCCACCTGGGAGCGGGCCAGCACCCAGTTGACGACGTTGTCCTCCATCACCACCGTTTCGACCTCGGACAGCCGCTGCCGGTTGCCGAGGTACCACTGGATCACTTCCGACGGCTTCTCATAGCTCTGCGCCAGTTCCTCGAGGCGCTTGCGGATCTGGTCCTGTCGCGGCTGCAGGTTCTGCGTGCGCACGATCTCGCCGACCAGCAGCCCGAGACGGACCCTTCGCTGCGCCTGCGGCAGGAAGGTGTCGGCGGAAAGCTGCATCGTCGCCGGATCGACACCGCGGGCGGAGAGGTCCGACCGCGCCAGCTCAAGCAGGCGCTGGCTGTCGCCCTCGACGAGCGTCTGCGGCAGTTCAAAAGCCGCGACTCCGAGCAGCGCGCCCATGACGCTGTCCTTGGTGCGAGCTACGAGCCTGCTCGCCACCTCGCGCTGCAGATTTGCGCGCACTTCGTCCCGCATCTTGGACACGTCGCCGTCCCTGACGCCGAGCTGCCGCGCGAAATCCGCATCCACCGGCGGCAGGTTCACCTGCTCGACCTTCTTCACGGCGACCTCGAACGAGGCGGTCTTGCCGGCCAGCTCAGTGGCGCGATAGTCGGCCGGAAAGGTCAACGGGAAGGTCTTCGACTCGCCGCGCGCCATGCCAGCGACCGCGCCCTCGAACTCCGGCAGCATCTTTCCCTGGCCGACGATGAATTGAAAATCGGCAGCGCTGCCGCCTTCGAAAGGAACGCCGTCGACCGAGCCGCTGTAGTCGACCGTGATGCGGTCGCCTTCGGCCGCCGGCCGATCGACCTCCGCCATCGTCGCCCGCTGCCGTCGCATGATGTCGATCGTCTTGTCGACCTCGGGGTCGCCGACCGGGCAGACCGACTTCTCGACCGTAAAGCCGCCGAGATCGCCGACGCTGATCTCGGGGTAGACCTCGAAGGTGGCCGAAAAGGTGATCTGGGCGTCGTCGCCGCCGGACTTCGGCGCCACGGTCGGTGTCCCGGCAACACGAAGCTGCCTGGCGCTGACCGCCGCGTTGAAGGCCTCGCCAATCTTGTCGTTAAGCACCTCCGCCTGCACCTGGGCGCCATAGCTGGAGGCGATCATCTTCATCGGTACCTTGCCCGGGCGGAAGCCGGGCATGCGCACTGAGCGGGCCAGCTTGGCCAGCCGAGCCGCGACCTCCCTGCCGATGGCGTCCGAGGGCAACGACAGTTCCAGGCGGCGCTGCAGCGCGCCGAGGTTTTCCACGTCTTGCAGCATGTTCAGATTTTCTTGGAAAGCCGGTCGGGCGCCGGCTGGGTTGACGATCGAGCCTTTGGTGCGAAGGGGGGGACTCGAACCCCCACGCCGGTGAAGGCGTCAGGACCTAAACCTGGTGCGTCTACCAATTTCGCCACCTTCGCGACGCCGCTGGAACGCGACGACCAAGCGGGCGCGATTCTAATCGATGCGTTAGCGCCGGCCGCGGCCGCTGCGCCGTGGTAGCTTGGCCGCATGGCTGTCGGTCATTACGAGAACTTTCCGGTCGCATCCCTTCTGCTGCCGGCGCGCCTGCGGCCGGCAGTGCGAGCCATCTATCGCTACGCCCGCACCGCCGACGATGTCGCCGACGAAGGCGATGTCCTGCCCGCCGAACGACTGACGGGCCTGGCGAGCCTGAACGCCGTGCTGCAGTCGATCGGCCAGGGCGGCGACGGCGGCTGGCCGGATCTCGCGGCGGCCGTGCGCGAGCATGCCCTGCCGCTGTCGTTGCTTCGCGACCTGCTGTCGGCCTTTGCGCAGGATGTGGTCGTCAAGCGCTACGCCGGCTACGAGGGGCTCTTCGACTACTGTCGCCGCTCGGCCAATCCGATCGGCAGGCTGCTGCTAGCGCTCTATCGCATCGACGCGCCGGATGCACTTCGTTTGTCCGACAGCATCTGCACCGGGTTGCAGCTTGCCAACTTCTGGCAGGACGTCGCCATCGACTGGGACAAGGGCCGCGTATACATCCCGCAGAGCGAGCTTAGCGCCCATGACCTGACCGACAGCGCGATCGCCGACGGCGGCACCGATCGCCGCTGGCCGGCATTGATGCGGGCGCTGACCGGGCGCACGCGAACATTGCTCGTTGAGGGCACGCCGTTGGCGCGGCTGCTGCCGGGGCGGATCGGCTGGGAGCTGCGGCTGATGATCCAGGGCGGCCTGCGAGTGCTCGAGGCGATCGACGCCGCCGACGGCGACGTTTTCCGACGCCGCCCGCAACTGCGCAAGGCCGACTGGTTGACCTTGTCGGCGCGGGCGCTGGCGATGTGACTCTGCCGCGGCCGACGATGTCGCCCGACGAGTACTGCCAGCAGAAAGCCGCCGCAAGCGGTTCGAGCTTCTACTACAGCTTCCTGTTCCTGCCGCCGGAGCGGCGCCGCGCGATCACCGCGCTGTACGCCTACTGCCGCGAGGTCGACGACGTGGTCGACGAACTGCAGGACACCGGCGTCGCCCAGGCTAAGCTGGCGTGGTGGGCGCAGGAGGTCGACCGGCTCTATGCCGGCGACCCGCAGCATCCGGTGACGCGGGCGCTGGCGCCACATCTGCAGGCCTACGCCATCAGTCGCGACCGGTTGCTGCTGGTGCTTGAAGGCATGGCGATGGATCTGAGGCAGAACCGTTACCTCGACTTCGCCACGCTGGCGCGCTACTGCCACAACGTCGCCGGCGTCGTCGGCGAAATGGCGGCCGGCATTTTCGGCGTCAGCGACCAGCGCACCTATACCTATGCCCGCAACCTGGGGCTGGCGCTGCAACTGACCAATATCGTCCGCGACGTCGGCGAGGACGCGCGCCGCGGCCGCGTCTACCTGCCGCTGGAAGACCTGCAGCACCATGGCGTCAGGGCGGCGGACCTACTGGCCGGCACCTATGTCGATGGCTATCTGCCGCTTATGCGGCAACAGGCCGAACGGGCGCGGCGCGCCTACGCCAATGCCATCGACTCCCTGCCCGAGGTTGACCGCAAGGCGCAGCGGCCGGGGCTGATCATGGGCGCCATTTATGCCACGCTGCTCGACGAGATCGAACGCGAGGACTTCCGTGTGCTGCACCAGCGCATCGCACTGACACCACTGCGCAAGCTGTGGATCGCCTGGCGAACCTGGATGCTCGGGCCGCGTTTTGGCCGACCTGTGAAATGAGCGGCGCGTGACGCGCGTCGCCGTCGTCGGCGCCGGCTGGTCCGGGCTGGCCTGCGCTCTCGCCCTGTCCGCGCGTGGTTGCGCAGTCGAGCTCTTCGACGCGGCGCCGCAGGTCGGTGGTCGGGCACGCTCTGTGCGGGTGCCGCTGGGCGACCGCAGCTATCTGCTCGACAACGGCCAGCATCTGCTGATCGGCGGCTATCGCGACACGCTGCGCTTGATGCGCCAGGTCGGCGTCGATCTCGATGCGGCCCTGCTGCGGCTGCCGTTCGAGCTCCGTTATGCCGACGGCGTTCTGCTGCGGGCGCGGCCGCTGCCGGCGCCGCTCGATCTGGCGGCCGCGATCGCCACCGCCGACGGCCTCTCCTGGGCCGATCGCCTGCAGGCGATTTCCTTCGCCTGGCGCTGGCGGCGGCGAAGCTGGCGCGTCGCTACGGACCTGCCTGCCAGCGCTCTCTTCGCTGGCGCACCGCTGGCCATCGTGCGTCGGCTGTGGCGCCCGCTGTGCCTGGCAGCACTGAATGTCGAACTGCATGAAGCTTCGGCGCAGGTGCTGCTGGCGGTGCTGCGCGACTCCCTCGCCGGCGGCAGCGGCGCGGCCGACCTGCTGCTGCCGCGCGTCGATCTGAGCCGGGCCTTTGCCGAACCGGCGGCCGCGGCGCTTGCGGCCGGCGGTGCACGGTTGCATCTGCACGCTCCCGTGCAGCAACTGCGCCGGCTCGGGGCCGGGTGGCAACTCGACAGTCGCGGGCAGCTTCATGCCGCCGATGCGGTTGTCCTGGCCTTGCCACCGGCGCGCGCCATGCAACTGCTGGCGACGGTCGAGTCGCCTGCGCTGACGGCAGCGCTTGCGCAGTTGCGGGGGATCGCCATGGCGCCGATCGCCACCGTCTACCTGCGCTATCCGCCGGGCACGCGGCTCGAGCACGTGGCCTATGCCCTGCTGGACGATGCCGCAGCCGGGCGCCACGGGCAGTGGCTGTTCGATCGCGGTCGACTCGACGAGGCCAACGACGCCGTGATGAGCGTGGTGATCAGCGCCGCGGCAGCGGCGTCCGCTGCCGGCGCCGCGGCGCTCGCCGCTTCGGTGGCGGCGCAACTCAGCGGCGACCTCGGCCTGCCGGCGCCGCTGGCGAGCGCGGCGATCGTCGAGAAGCGCGCGACCCTCGTCCCCGCGCCCGGGCTGGCGCGACCGGCTGCCCGTCTGCCGCTGCCCGGCCTCTTCATCGCCGGCGACGCGGCGGCGAGCGAGTATCCATCGACACTGGAAGGTTCCGTACGCTCGGGACTTGCCGCCGCCGCCGCGGCCGGCTGATTCTGAATCAGCGCAGCCGCTCGATCGCCTGCGTCAGCCGGTCGACGGCGATCACGTTCAGCCCTTCGATCGGCTGCTTCGGCGCATTGGCCTTCGGGATCACCGCCAGGGAGAAGCCAAGCTTGGCCGCCTCGCGCAGCCGCTCCTGGCCGCGGGGTGCCGGCCGCACCTCGCCGGCGAGCCCCACCTCGCCAAAGGCCACCAGGCCCTTCGGCAGAGGCTGGTTGCGGATCGACGAAACGATTGCCGCCAGCACGGCGAGGTCGGCCGCCGGCTCGGCGATGCGCACGCCGCCGACGGCGTTGACGAATACATCCTGATCGAAGGTGGCAATGCCCGCATGCCGATGCAGAACCGCCAGCAGCAGCGCCAGCCGCTGCGGCTCCAGGCCGATGGCGAGGCGGCGCGGGTTCGGCACGTGGGCGGTATCGACCAGCGCCTGGATTTCGACCAGCAGCGGCCGCGTGCCTTCCTGGGTCACCAGCACGCAGGAACCGGGCACCGGAGACTCGTGCTGCGACAGGAACAGCGCCGAGGGATTGGCGACGCCGCGAAGGCCGCGATCGGTCATTGCGAACACGCCGAGCTCGTTGACAGCGCCGTAGCGGTTCTTCACGGCGCGCACCAGCCGGAACGACGAATGCGGGTCGCCCTCGAAGTACAGCACCGTGTCGACCATGTGTTCCAGCACGCGCGGGCCGGCGAGCGCACCTTCCTTGGTCACGTGGCCGACCAGCACCAGGCTGACGCCGGAACGCTTGGCGGCGCGGGTAAGCTGCGCCGCGCACTCACGCACCTGCGCCACAGAGCCCGGCGCCGACTGCAGTTCGGCCGAGTAAAGAGTCTGGATCGAATCGATCACCGCCACCTGCGGCTTCTCCGATTCGAGGGCAGCGAGGATCCGCTCGAGGGCGATCTCGGCCATCAGCCGCACCTGCCTGCCGTCGACGCCGAGCCGTCGCGAGCGCAAGGCCACCTGGGCGGCCGACTCTTCGCCGCTGACGTAAAGAACGGGCAGCCGCTGCGCCATGGCCG
>Ga0105090_10000351_pt1 | contig 21995 bp, 22 predicted proteins | sample PPLLak3March2015_FD_79110 | JGI IMG/M metagenome (GOLD analysis project Ga0105090, IMG submission 79110) | Freshwater sediment microbial communities from Prairie Pothole Lake near Jamestown, North Dakota, USA - PPLs Lake P7 Core (1) Depth... | ecosystem: Environmental > Aquatic > Freshwater >... | reverse complement strand
TGCTTGTCGCGCAGGCGAACGAAAGCAGCAACGTACAGGCAGGCGACCAGCGAGCCGGCGCACTGGATCGCATAGCCGAGCAGGCCCGGATCGCCGGGCGTATCGCGCATGGCGACGAAGTTCAGCCAGGCACCGGCCGCGGCGACCGGCAGCGCGGCGGCGCCGATCCAGGTCGCCCGTTGCCACAGGCGCGGGAAGCGCGATGGTCGCGCCAGCCAGCCGAGCCGCCCTGCTACGGCGCCGAGCAGGAACAGCGCCACGAGCTGCGGCAGCCCGAGCAGCAGGGTCGAGACGAGGACGTCCAGATAGTCGGCGAAGCGGACGCCGATCTGGGCCAAAAAGCCGCCGCGGGTGTAGGTGTCGAATTGCTCCAGCACCCAGCCCGGAAGCTCCGCCGCCTCGGTCTCGCTCGGAAACGCCCGCCGCATCCATTCGAAAAGCGCCGTGCTGGCGGTGATGACCAGCGCAAAGGCGATCCACCAGCGACGCGCGGCGCGCACCAGCGTCGCCGGCCGCGTCTGCGCGTACAGCAGCAGCACCATGCCGGCGACCGCGTAGGCAGCCAGGATGTCGCCGTAGTAAAGGAGCGTGCCGTGGGCGAGGCCGAGCGCCAGCAGGAAGCGCAGCCGCCGCCGGTAGACGCGGCCCGCTTCGGCCGGCGCGAGGCGCCGCCGCAGCGACCGCCATTGCAGCGCGAAACCGACGCCGAACAGGAAGGCGAAGATCGACAGAAACTTGAGCGAAACGAAGGTCCCGATCAGCAGGTAGACGATGGTGTCGGCAAAGGACGGCGGCGCCGCGAAGTAGCCCAGGGGCTCGCCGGCGCCCCAGGCAAAGGACTGGATGTTGACCTGCAGGATGCCGACGAGCGCAAAGGCGCGCAGCGCATCGACGAGATCGATCCGCGACGTGGCCAACGGACCGTCTTCCGAGGTCGCCCGGCTCAGTTCGGCTCGGTGCGGCCCATCTGCTCGAGCTTGGCCTTAAGCCAGCGCTCCACCGACGGGAACACGAACTTGCTGACGTCGCCGCCGAGCATTGCGATCTCGCGCACGATGCTGCCGGATATGAACTGGTACTGGTCCGAAGGCGTCAGGAACATCGTCTCGACGTCCGGCAGCAGGTAGCGGTTCATCCCCGCCAGCTGGAACTCGTACTCGAAGTCGCTGACGGCGCGCAGGCCGCGCACGATCACCCGCGCCTGATGCTCGCGGACGAAGTCCCGCAGCAGGCCGCGAAAGCCCGCGACTTCGACGTTCGGATAATGGCCGAGCACTTCCCGGGCGATGGTCAACCGCTCGTCGAAGGAGAAGAACGGGCCTTTGGTCCGGCTGTCGGCGACACCGACGACGAGCTTGGAAAACAGCCCCGCCGCGCGGCGCACCAGATCCTCGTGTCCGCGCGTCAGCGGGTCGAACGTGCCCGGATAAACCGCGACAACCATGGTCGTTCCCCTCTCCAGCGCCCCGGCGGCGGATTATTCAGCCATTACGCGGTTGCAGCAAATGAAAACAGACGCGACCCGCCCGCGCCGCCCGGGCCACCTCGAGGCCATGGGCGGCCGCATCGACGGCAGCGAGCAACGAATCGTGCTCGACGTAAAGCAGGCCGCCCGGTGCCAGCAGCGGCAGGGAGGCCTCGACCGCCGGCCATAACAGCCCGCTGTCGAACGGCGGGTCGAGAAAGACGAGGTCGAAGCTCGCGCGCGGCAGGCTTGCAGCCGCCGCCAGCGCCTCGCCGGCGACGATCTCGACCTGCGCGGCCGCGAGGCGCGACTTCAGCGCCTGCAGTCGCTGCAACTGAGCTTGCTGCTGCTCGACCAGGACCACGCGCGCGGCGCCACGCGAGGCAAGTTCGAAGCCGAGCGCGCCAGTCCCTGCGAATAGATCGAGGCCGCGCAGCGCCGCGGCATCGGGCCGCAGGTGCGACAACCAGTTGAACAGCGTCTCGCGGACCCGGTCGGGTGTCGGCCGCAGCCCGGGCGCCTCGGCGACCGGAATCGGCGTGCGGCGCCAGACGCCGCCGATGATCCGTATCTTCTGCGGCGCCTGCGGCGCAGCCGCCGCCGGGCGTGCCCGCGGCGGGCTGGATCGAAGGCTCACGGCTGGCGGCTCACTTAGACTGCGTCCCCTCGTTCGTTTCCCCGGGATTTTCGCAGAGCATGAGTGCCGAGAAGGGCGGCTGGCTGGCACGGCTCCGAAAGGGCCTGGAGAAGACGCGGGTCAACATCGTCGGCGTGTTCTCGGGCGGCGTGATCGACGACGCGCTGTTCGACGACCTCGAGGTGGCGCTGCTGGGCGCCGATTGCGGCACTGCGACCACCGCCGAACTGCTGGCGGCGCTGCGCGACCGGATCAAGCTGAAGGGCCTGAAGACGCCTGCCGAGGTGCGCGACGCCTTGCGCGACGAACTGGCGCGCTTGCTTGCGCCCTGCGAGGCGCAGATCGATCTGGCGCGGGGCAAGCCGCTGGTGATGATGGTCGCCGGCGTCAATGGCGCCGGCAAGACCACCTCGATCGGCAAGCTGGCGCACTGGCTCGCCGACCGGCACCAGTCCGTGCTGCTGGCGGCCGGCGACACCTTTCGCGCCGCGGCGCGCGAACAGCTCGCCATCTGGGGCCAGCGCAACGGCGTCGAGGTGATCGCGCAGAAAAGCGGCGATCCGGCGGCGGTCGTCTTCGATGCGGTGGCGGCGGCACGCGCGCGCGGCATCGACGTGCTGATCGCAGACACCGCCGGCCGGCTGCCGACCCAGATGCACCTGATGGACGAGCTGAAGCGCGTCAAGCGTTCGATCGGCAAGAGCCAGGACGGGGCGCCACAGGAAATCATCCTGGTGCTCGACGGCACCAACGGCCAGAACGCGCTGGCGCAGGTTCGCGCCTTCGACGAGGCCGTCGGGCTCACGGGGCTTGTGATCACGAAACTCGACGGCACGGCCAGAGGCGGCGTGCTCGCGGCGATCGCCCGCGAGCGGCGCGGCAGGCCGCTGCCAATCTACTTCATCGGCGTCGGCGAGAAGCTCGAGGACCTGCAGCCGTTCGTCGCCGAGCGCTTCGCCGCGGCGCTGGTCGGCGCCGACTGAGCCCGCCGGGCCGCCCCAAGGGCGAGTCCTTCGAGCCCAGCGAGAAGGCAGTCCGGTGAGGGGCTTCGTTCAGGCTTTCGGTTCGCCTGTCGCTGCCTGCGCTTCATTCGGTTTCGGCGGCGCCGGCCGGCGGCCGTCGACGATGTGCATCACCGCCAGGTAGGGGTGGCGCAGCAGCATGCGCGGACCGGCGTAACGCATCGTCGCGCGGACCTCATCGCGCTGCCTCTTGCCGTAGCAATGGATGCGGCAGTTGACGCAGGTGGGCTTGTCCTCGCCGTAGGGGCAATGCGCCAGTCGCCTGGCGGCGTAGTCGGCGAGCGCGGCGCATTCGGCGCACAGACCCGCTGTGGTGCCGTGCCGCTCGCGGCAGGCGATGCGCAGCATGGCGCGGATGGTCGCGAGCTCGCGCGCCAGCCTGGGCGCATCGAGTCGGACGGGTCGGCTCTGCGATTCCATGCCGCCGATGGTGCCGCAGCAAGGCCGTCGCGCGACCTGTGTCAGATCAAAGGACGCCGCGATCTACCTCGAAAGGCGCAGGTGCGAGCGCGCCGGCCCATAGAATCGCGGCCACGATGAGCACCCTGACGCGCGCACCGCATGCAGCTGGCCGCGGTTGATCTCGGCTCGAACAGCTTCCGGCTGCAGATGGGCCGGGCGAGCGGGCGGCACATCGAGCTGCAGGGGTACTTGAAGGAGACGGTCCGCCTGGCGGCCGGCATCGGCGCCGATCAGCGCATCTCGCGCCGCGCGATCGACACCGCCTGCGAATGCCTGGCGCGGATGAACGAACGGCTGCGCGGACTGGGGCAGGAGCAGGTCCGCGCCGTCGGCACCCAGACCCTGCGCGAGGCGCGCAACAGCGACGAGTTCCTGGCGGAGGCGCAGCACGCCCTCGGGCATCCGATCGACGTCATCTCGGGCCGCGAGGAAGCTCGGCTGACCTTCGAGGGCTGCATGCACGCAGTGCCGCCGTCGAAGGAGTCGCGGCTGGTGGTCGACATCGGCGGCGCCTCGACCGAGCTGATCGTAGGCACCGGCTTCGAAGCGGCGCAGGCCGAGTCGTTCAAGGTCGGCTGCGTCAACACGACGCTGCGCTTCTTCGGCAGCGGCGCACTCGACCGTGGCAGCTTCCGCCGCGCCCAGGTGGCGGCAGCGGCGGAAATCGAAGAGGCGGTCACGGTGTTCTCGCGCGCGGCCTGGAGCGAGGCTTTCGGCGTCAGCGGCACGGTCGGCGCTGTCGCCGAGCTGATCCGGCAGCTTGGCTGGGGCGACGGCAGCGTCTTCGGCGCGCCGTCGTTGCTGGCCCTGCGGCAGCGGTTGATCGAAGCCGGCGAAGTCCGGCGCCTGAAGCTTCCGGGGCTGAAGCTCGAGCGAGCGGAGGTGCTGGCGGGCGGCGTTGCGGTGCTCATCGCGGTGTTCGAAACGCTCGGCATCACCGAGATGATGCCGGCCCGCGGCGGCCTGCGCGTCGGCGTGCTCTACGACCTGCTTGGCCGGCGCGAACGCCGCGACCTGCGCGATGCCACGGTGGCGCGGCTGCAGAAGCGCTTCGAAGTCGATCGTGCCCAGGCGCAGCAGGTGGCAAGAATTGCCCGCGAGCTGCACGATGCGCTCGACCCGCAGGCCGGCGAGGAGGAAGTCAAGCGGCTCGGCTGGGCGGCGGCGTTGCACGAGGTCGGGTTCGCGATCTCGCACAGCGATCACCACAAGCACGGCGCCTATCTCGTCAGCCATGCCGACCTGGCCGGCTTTTCCACCACCGACCAGCAGCGCATCGCGACGCTGGTGCTGGCCCAGCGCGGCAACCTGAAGAAGGTGGCCGAGGCGCTTACCGATCCGGCGCGGGTAGCCAAGATCCTGGCACTGCGCCTGGCGGTGCTGTTCTGCCACGCGCGGCAGCCGATCCAGATGCCCAGGTGGGCGCTCGGGGGGCGCCGCGGCGCCTTTGATCTGAGACTCGATGGCGACTGGCTTTCGCGCCACCCGCTGACGCAGTTCCTGCTCGAGGAGGAGGCGGGGCAGTGGGAGAAGGTCGGCCTGAAGCTCGCGATCAGGCCGCTGTAGCGGCCAGGAGCGGCTGCTTCAGACCAGGTCGGCGGCGACGACGGCGCGCAAGACCACCTGCTCGATGCCGTCGCGCTGGCGCGAACTGAACCACCAGACCCCGCCCTTGCGGATCGGCCAGTCCGATTCGATGCCGGTCAGCAGCCGGCTTGCCACCCAGCCGAAAGTGGGCTGGTGGCCGACGACGACCACCACCGAGCGGGCATCGGGCCAGCGCACGGCGCCCAGCACGTCGTCGGCACTGGCTCCGGGCGCCAGCGCATCCAAGGTCTTGAACTTGCGCGGCGCGAGTTCGGCAAGCGCCGCCGCCGTCTGCTGCGCCCGGCGTGCGGGGCTCGCCAGGATGCGTGCCGAGTCGGGCAGTTGCGCGTGCAGCCAGGCGGCGACCCGCCGCGCCTGCTTCTCGCCCTTGCCAGTCAGCGCGCGGCCGAGGTCGGGCTCGCCGGGTTCCGCCTCGCAGTGGCGCCAGAGCAGCAGGTCCATGGCGGCTTAGGGACTTTCTTCTCGCTGCGCTCGAAAGCTTCGCGCTTCGGAACGGCCGTGCGCGCTCAGGCCGAATCGGCCAGCGACGCCAGCAGCGTGCGCTGCGCGCTGCGCGCCGCCGCACCGCCTTTCGGCGGCAGATAGACGCCGTCGGCGCCGAGCTGCCAGGCCTCGGCGGTGTCGTCCAGGTAGGACTTCAAGCCCTCGTTCAGCACACGCTGCTTCAGCGTCGCGTCGAGCACCGGCCAGGCCACCTCGATGCGGCGGAACAGGTTGCGGCCCATCCAGTCGGCGCTCGACAGGTAGACATCGTCGGCGCCGCCGTTGCGGAAGTAGTAGATGCGATGGTGCTCCAGCAGCCGGCCGACGATCGACCGCACGCTGATGTTTTCCGACAGCCCCTTGACGCCCGGCCGCAGCGCGCAGGCGCCGCGGATGACCAGGTCGATCCGTACGCCGGCCGACGAGGCCTCGTAGAGCGCATTGATCGTCGCCTCGTCGATCAGCGCATTCATCTTGGCGATGATCCGGCCCGGCTTGCCCTTCTTCGCCCAGGCGGCCTCGCGTGCGATCGCCGCCAGCACCTGCTTGTGCAGCGAAAACGGCGCCATCCACAGGTGGGTCAGTTTCTCCACCTTGGCCAGGCTGGTCAGGTGCATGAATACGCGGTCCACGTCGCGGCAGATTTCCGGCTGCGCGGTCAGCATGCCGAAGTCGGTATACAGCTTGGTCGTTGTCGGGTGGTAGTTGCCGGTGCCCAGGTGCGCGTACTGCACCAGCCGAGTACGCCTGCCTTCCTGCTCCCGCCTCAGCACCAGCAGCAGCTTGGCGTGCGTCTTCAGGCCGACGACGCCGTAGACGACCTGCGCCCCCTCTCGCTCCAGCCGCTCGGCCAGGCCGATGTTGGCCTCCTCGTCGAAGCGCGCCTTCAACTCGACGACGACGGTGATCTCCTTGCCTCGCCGCGCCGCCTCGATGAGCAGGTCGACAAGGATCGACGAGGCGCCGGTGCGATAGAGCGTCATCCTGAGCGCCAGAACACGCGGGTCGTAGGCCGCCTGGCGCAGGAACTCGATCACCGGCTCGAAGCTCTCGAACGGGTGGTGCAGCAGCAGGTCGCCGCCGCGCAGCCGCTCGAAGATGTCGACGCCAAGCTTCAGTTTCGCCGGCCAGGCAGGCACGAAAGGCGGCCAGCGCAGCGCCGGTTGCTTAAGGTGATCGACCAGTTCGTTAAGCCGTACCAGGTTGACCGGCCCGTCGGCGCGATAGACCGCTTCCGGCGGCAGTGCGAACTGTTCGCGCAGCAGCGCCACGAGGTTCGGCGGACAGGTCCGCAGCACCTCGAGCCGGACCGCGACGCCGAAGTGGCGTTGCGTCAGTTCCATCCGCAGCGCCTGGCGCAGATTGCTCACCTCGCGCTCGTCGACCCACAGGTCGGAATCGCGGGTGACGCGGAACTGCGAAAAGCCCGGCACCGAACGCCCCGGAAAGACATCAGCCAGATGGGCGCGGATCACCGAGGACAGCATCACGAAGGCCTGGGTGCCGGGCGCCAGCTTGGGCGGCAGAGGAATCACCCGCGGCAGCACGCGCGGCACCTTCAGCACCGCCGTCGAAGACGGCCGGCCGAAGGCATCCTTGCCCTCGATCTGCACGATGAAGTTCAGCGCCTTGTTCATCAGCAGCGGGAACGGATGCGACGGATCGAGGCCGATCGGCGACAGCAGCGGCCGGACTTCGCGCTCGAAGTACTCGCGCACCCACTTGCGCTGGGCGCTGTTGCGCTGCCCGTGGCTGAGGATGACGATGCGGCGCTTCTCCAGCGCCGGGCCGATGACCTGGTTGAAGATCTGGTACTGGCGCTCGACCAGCGAGTGGGCGCGCTCGGAAACACGGACGAAGCCTTCCCACTGCGGCGCGCTGGGTCCCCAGCCACCGGAGTCCAGCATTTCGTCGACGAGGTCGGCGATGCGCACCTCGAAGAACTCGTCGATGATCGACGAGACGATGCAGACATAGCGCAGCCGTTCGGCCAGCGGCACGTCCTCGCGTGCAGCCTGCGCCAGCACGCGTTCGGTAAAGGCGAGTTGCGACAGCTCGCGATTGAGGAAGCGCTCGGGCGACTCGGTGGCCGCCGCGCAGGCCCGGGCTGCGATCGGAAGTTCCTTGCTTTTGGCTTTGCGCTTGTTCTGACGCACCATAGGTCGCCTCGGTGACCGGCGGATGACAGGCGCCGGCCGGACCCCGCGGCGACTTTAACTCGCCGCTTTGGCGCGAACCTCTGAACACCGGCGTCAGGGCCGCCCCAGGGTGCCTGCGATCGACCTGGAGGAGATCCGCCGCGCTACCGGACCCGCCAGCTGAAGCCTCACTGACTCGAGTGCCGACGGTCGAGAGCGCTCGCTCACTTAAATTTTATGATTAAAAATCATGATTTTACAATCCATTCTTCCGATGTGAACCACCGGGCATCGTCGCGGTCTATGCATTGGCACTCAGGAGGCGAGAGTGCTAGCATGGCTACTCGAAGGAGATTGCTGCATGGCAAATCAAACCTCGCTGGTGCCCTTCAACGCCAGCGCGCTTGCGCTGCACCCGGGCAGCCTTGGCAACTTGGACGCGTACATCACCGCGGTCAACCAGGTGCCTCTGCTGACCGCTGACGAGGAGGTGGCGCTGGCCAGGGCGTTTCGCAATCAGGATGACCTGGATTCCGCCCGGCAGCTCGTGCTGTCGCACCTCCGGCTGGTGGTTTCGGTGGCCCGCAACTATCTGGGCTATGGCCTGCCGCATGCCGACCTGATCCAGGAAGGCAACATCGGCTTGATGAAGGCCGTGAAGCGCTTCGACCCGGAACGCGGCGTGCGCCTGGTCTCCTTCGCGCTGCACTGGATCAAGGCCGAGATCCACGAATACATCCTGCGCAACTGGCGGCTGGTGAAGCTGGCCACCACGAAGGCGCAGCGCAAGCTTTTCTTCAACCTGCGCAGCATGAAGCAGGGCTTGGGCACGATGTCGCAGGACGAGGTCGCGCACATCGCCCGCGAACTGAACGTCAAGCCGGAAGAAGTTTCCGAAATGGAAACGCGGATGACCGGCGCCGACCTTTCGCTCGAGGGCCGAAGCGAAGACGGCGAAGAAGACTTCGCGCCGATTGCCTATCTGGCCGATCCCAATGCGGAGCCGACGCAAGTGCTCGAGCGGCGGCAGTACGAGCATATGCAGACCGAAGGTGTGCGCAACGCGCTGGCGCAACTCGACGATCGGAGCCGCCGGATCGTCGAGGCGCGTTGGCTCGACGAGGATGCCGACGGCAATGTCGGCACGGCAACGCTGCACGACCTTGCCGGGGAGTTCGGCGTCTCGGCGGAACGAATTCGGCAGATCGAAGTCAAAGCCTTGCAGAAGCTGAGAACCGCGCTGCAAGTTTCCGTGTAAGCGCATCGAGGTTCGGCAGCTGACGTTGCAGTGTCCGCCTCTCCTCCTCCCCCCTCTCCTCCAAAGAGGCGGAATTCAGAGCCCCGCACCCCCCTGCGGGGTCTTTTTTTGTGCTTTCTGCAAGCAGCGGCTTTGTCGACCTCGCGATAGGCGCCGCCATCTGTCGATGTGACGGAGCCGTCGATCGGAGTACAGCCTCGCGCCTGCTGGTCGGTCGGCTCGCGCCGCCGGCTGTAGTCTGGCCCGATCTTGCTGCGGCGAACGAGCCGGGTCGCGTCCATGGCCTCGGCCGCTTCGAAGACAAAGCAGTCCAAGCGGAATTGTTGGCGGCCATGCCGGACGAACTGCGCGCTTCGCTGCGGCCGGGCTTCGAGTGGTATGCCTGCCGCGGCGCCTTCTTTCATAACGACGCGCACTACGCCGACGCGCTCTTCGGCGCCTGGTGCGCGGGCGGGCCGTCCCGTGAGCTGGTGTTCGCCCGACCGGGGATCCGCATTGCGGCAGCGCCGGGCGACTGGGCGATCTTCGACCCGTTCGAGCCGCATGCTCTGCTCGATGCCGGCGCCGCGCGCTATCGGCGCGAGGACTACCTCACCTCGGCAGCAAGCCTTTTCATCGGCTTCGAACTGCGCCTCGACGAAGTCACCCGGCGCGCCTTCGGCATCGGCCCGGCGCCTGAGCGTGGCGCCGTGCTGTCGAGCCAGAACGCGGTGAACGCCGAGACCGGGAAGTCCTGCTGAAGCCGCGTTACAGCAGTTGGCGCAGGTCCGTAACGATCGGCGCTGCGCCCTGGTTGTGCTTCAGGAACAGCCGCGGCTTGCCCGTCTTGTCGATGACATAGCTGCCGGCGGTGTGGTCCATCGTGTACGAGGTCTCGGTCGGTCCGGCGACCTTCTGATAGAAGATCTTGAACCGCTTCGCGGTCCGGGCGGTCTCTTCGGCTGTGCCGAAAAGACCGATGAAGCTCGGATCGAAGCCCGGCACATATTGCGCCAGCAGTTGCTGGGTATCACGCGCGGGATCGATGGTGACGAAGAGCACCTGCAACTGATCGGCGTCGCGTCCCAGCGCCTGCCTCACCTCGGCCATCTGCTGCAACGTGGTCGGGCAGACATCGGGGCACTGCGTGAAACCGAAGAACACGACGACCAGCTTGCCGCGAAAGTCTGCCAGCGTTCGTCTGGCGCCGGTATGGTCGGTCAGAGAGAACTCGTCGGCAAAACTGGCGCCGGTGATGTCGACGTTGTTGAAGCCCGGCTTCGAGCAGGCAAACAGGGCGAAAAGGGCCGCCAAGGCCAGCAGGTGTTTCATGGCGAGCGGACTGCTGCCGGCTTCGTGCCGGCGTCAGCCGACGTAGTGGTCGACCAGCAGCGCCGCGAACAGCGCCGCCAGATAGACGATCGAGTAGTTGAAGGTCGCGCGCGCGAGGCGATCGCTGTAGCGGCGATGGAGCCGCCACGCGTAGGCGAGAAAAGCGGCGCCAAGCGCCAGCGCGGCGGCGAGGTACAGCGCGCCCGCCATCTGGATGGCATAAGGCAGCATCGTCGTAGCCACCAGGATCACCGTGTAAAGGAGGATCTGCAGCCTCGTGAAGCGTTCGCCGTGCGTCACCGGCAGCATCGGCAGGCCCGACTTGCGATAGTCATCGATGCGGTAGAGGGCCAGCGACCAGAAGTGCGGCGGCGTCCAGACGAAAATGATCAGCGCCAGAAGCCAGGCCTGAGCCGGCGCATCACCGGTCATCGCCGCCCAGCCGAGCACCGGCGGCATGGCGCCGCTGATGCCGCCGATGACGATGTTCTGCGGCGTGTTCGGCTTCAGCAGCACGGTGTAGATCACTGCATAGCCGACGAAGGTGGCAAAGGTGAGCCACATCGTCAGCGCGTTGACCTGCGTGTACAACAGCCACATGCCGGCGCCGCCAATCGCGCCGGAAAAGACGATGGCCTGCAGCGGCGTGATCTCGCCGCGCGCTACCGGCCGCATGCGCGTGCGCGCCATCTTGGCGTCGATGGTCCGTTCGATGATCGAGTTCACCGCAAAGGCTGCGCCGGCCAGCAGCCAGATGCCGGCGGTTGCCAGCGCCACCGCGGCCAGGTTCGGCAGTTCGGGGCTCGCCAGGAACATGCCGATCACGGCGCAGAAGATCGCCAGTTGCGTCACGCGCGGCTTCGTCAACAACCAGTACTGGCGCGCTAGGTGCGGCCAGGTCGGGCGCGTGGCGCTGTCGGCGGGAACGTGCATCGCAAGCCGTGGACTCGGGCGACGGGAGCCGGCGCCGGTGGATGCGAATTCTAGCCGGGCTTCGCCGCCGAGGCGCGAAATCGGTGCTCTGCGCTCACCGCCGCGGAGGCCAGCGACAGGCGATGTCCGATCGCTACCAGCAGTGCCAGCAGGACCGCAGCGCCGCCGTTGTGCAATACGGCCGGCGGCAGCGGCCACTCGAGCAGGACGTTCGACAGGCCGGTCGCGAACTGCAGCGCCAGCACGGCAGCCAATCCACGTGCCAGGCGCGAGAAACCGGCGAACGGCCACAGCCTCCAGGCGAGCAGACCGAGCAGCACGAACACCGCGTAAGCGAAACTGCGATGCGTCCAGTGGATCGCCACCAGGGCCTGGAAAGGGATCGGCCTCCCGTCGGCGGACATGCCCAGATCGCGCCACAGTGTGAAGCCGGTGGCGAAGTCCATTCCCTCGGGAACAAGCCGTCCGTGGCACAGCGGGAAGTCCGGACAGGCGAGCACGGCATAGTTGGCGCTGACCCAGCCGCCCAGGCCGATCTGCGCGACCAGCGCGACTGCCGCGGCAGCAGCGAGCGGCCGGTAAGAGGCAGCCGCCGCATCGACCTTCGCAAGCGGCGCGTCGCGAGCCGCCAGCCAGACCAGCAGCGCCAGCAGGCCCATGCCGCCCAGCAGATGAGTGGTGACGATCGCCGGCTGCAGCTTCATCGTCACCGTCAGTGCGCCAAAGGCCCCCTGCAGACACACCGCGGCCAGCGTTGCAGTCGCCAGCCAAGGTGAACCCCGTCGCTCGCGATGCCAGCGTTGCCAGCCGAGCAGCGTCAGCACGATGATCAGGAATCCCACCGCCATCGCGAAGTAGCGATGCAGCATCTCGATCCAGGCCTTGGTCATCGTGACCGGACCCGAGGGCAGTGCCGTTTCCGCGGCCCGGATTTGTTCACCCGCCGAAAAGGGGTTCGAGTGACCGTAGCAGCCCGGCCAATCGGGACAGCCAAGCCCGGAATCGGTGAGCCGGGTAAAGGCCCCGAACATGATGAGGTCGAGCGTCAGGAAGGCCGTGACCCAGGCGAGCTTGCGATGCTTGTGCGGATCTCTCGACAGCAGCACGTAGGCGAGCGGCAGGGCGGCGATCGCCACCGCCTTGAACGCCAGCCAGAACAGCGCAGCGGGTTCCACGCGCCTACCCGATGCCGGAGGCCTTAAGCAGTTTGACGAGGTCCTTCTTCATCCTGTTGGGGTCGGCATCCTTCGGCCAGCGCAGCATCAGGTTGCCCAACGGATCGATCAGCCAGATATGGTCGGCCAGCCCGGAGTCCGAGTCCGCCACCGGAAGAAAGGCAGCGATCTCGTCGTGACTGGCGCGCAGAAACCGGGTGCCGTCGTACTCGCGCAGCAGCGTCGTCGCCAGCGGCGCCTCGTCGACGATCAGCCAGACGCGCTGCACGCGATCGGCGTCGCGGCCGGCCGTGAGCCGCACCTGCCGCATCTGCCAAAGCTTCTTCTCGCAGGCGGCATCGCAGTCGCCGCCGTCGACCTGCAGCATCGTCCACGAGCCGCGCAGGCTGCCTGCCGGCACCGCGGCGCCGTCGAGCCGGCGCAGGCCAAGCGCCGGCAAAGGCCTTTGCGGCTGGACCAGGGCGCCGTAGTTGGTGCGACCCGCGGGCGGCATCAGGTAGTAGGCGGTGTAGGAGGCGACCACCGGCGCGGCGCAGACCGCCAGCAGCAGGTACAGCGTCCGGTAGCGCCGCCAGTGGGTCGGAGGCGCGGCAGCAACGGCGGATTCAGTCATCGGAACGGAGCGGTCGGGCGCGACCACGCAGCGCGCGCACGCCGAAAATGAGGGTCAAGGCGACGATCAGCGCCGCCAGCGAGTACCACTGCAACGCATAGCCACGGTGCTTGTCCACGCCGGCGTCGTGCCGCGGCCACCTGCGCACCAGCCCGTCGGCATCATTTCCGGTCTGCTGCGCCACCCAGCGCGGAACGGCCAGGCCGCTGACGCGCTCGAATGCATCGAAGTCGAGATTCTGCCAAACAAGCGGCCGGACTGCGCCTGCCGGTGCGTTCTCGCCGAGCGCAAGCACGCGTGCCGCGTGTGCCACCGCGACCCCTTCGACCAAGACGTCGCCGACGGGCCGCACGACGTCGGGCAGGCGTCCACGGTCGCTCGAGACCCGCGCCGCGAAGCCGCGGTTGACCAGCACCGTGGTTCCGTCGCCGAGACGCAGCGGCACGATCAGCATCAGCCCGGCCCTGCCATCCATGAACCGATTGTCGAGCCAGACCTCGTGTTCCGGCAGGAAGCGCCCGCGCAGCGCGACCCGCAGAGGCAATCGTTGCGCGACATCGCCCACGTCGGTGCCGCCGACCGTGACCGGCGCCGCCCGCTCCGCGCCGTCCCATGTCGCCTGCAGGGCCAGCTTCTGCTCGGCGCGGCGCAACTGCCAGTTGCCGAGCGACACGGTGAGCGCGACTGCCGCAAACGCGGCGGCGAACGCGATCAGTTCCCGGGTCAGCATCGCCGGCGCGCCGCCACCGCGCTGCGATAATGAGGCTGTGATTCCGTGCCCACTGCGATGAAAGCAGTCATTGCCGTCGCCTTTGCCGGCATTCTCGTGGCTCTCGGCACCGCGCTGGTGTTCTTGTTGCGCGACCGCGGCGCCACCAACCGCACCGTCAACGCCCTGACCGTTCGGGTTGCGCTATCGGTGCTGCTGCTGCTGTTCATCTGGTTCAGTTACTGGATGGGCTGGATCGAACCTCGCCGTTACGGCTGATCGATCGTCGCCGCGTCGGTGCGCGGCCAAGGAACCGTCGCCCCTACGGACGGTCTAGGCAACATTCCCCGTACCAGCGTCGTCTGCGGCGCAGAATTGTCTTAGCGTAGCGGCATTGCAGTGAGGCGCCGTCATCCGCGGAACACGTTGATCCGTTTCCTGCGAAGATGGCGAGCAAGCGGTGACGACAGGAGGTTCAATGACTTCACCGACCGGTTTCTTCTCCGACTTCCGCGACAACTTCGTCCGTGCGCAGGACGAAGAGATGGGACTGGAGGCCTTTCTCGATTACTGCCGCACCGACCGAATGGCCTTTGCGTCGGCACACGAGTGCGTGCTGGAGGCGATCGGCAAGCCCAGGCTGAAGAACACCGCCGAGGACCCGCGGCTGTCGCGCATCTTCCAGAACCGCGTCATTCAGACTTGGGACACTTTCGCCGAGTTCCACGGCATGGAAGACACGCTGATGGCGCTGTATGCCTACTTCCTGCATGCGGCGCAGGGACTGGAAGAGCGCAAGCAGGTGCTGTATCTGCTCGGCCCGGTAGGCGGCGGTAAGTCGTCGCTCGCCGAGAAGATCAAGAAGCTGTGCGAACAGTTCCCGATCTACGCGCTCAGGGACAGCGACTCAGGCCGCATCTCGCCGCTGCTCGAAAGTCCGCTCTGCCTGTTCGACCCGGTCAAGCACGGCGCCCAACTCGAAGACCGCTACGGCATTCCGCGCCGCGCGCTGTCGGGAATCGCCAGCCCCTGGGCGCTGAAGCGGCTGCAGGAGTACCAGGGCGATCTCACAAGATTCCGCGTCGTGCGGGTGATGCCGTCCGTGCTCAATCAGATCGGCATCGTCAAGACCGAGCCCGGCGACGAGAACACGCAGGACATCTCCAGCCTGGTCGGCAAGATCGACCTGCGCATGCTCGAGCGCTATGCCCAGGACGATCCCGACGCCTACAGCTATTCCGGCGCGCTGTGTCTGGGCTCGGCGCGCTGCGTCGAATTCGTCGAGATGTTCAAGGCACCGTTGAAGGTCCTGAACCCGATCCTCACGGCGACCCAGGAGGGCAATTTCAAGGGCACCGAGGCGTTGCCGGCGCTGCCATTCGCCGGCTTCATCATGGCGCACAGCAACGAGGCCGAGTGGCTGAAGTTCCGCAACAACAAGGACAACGAGGCCTTTATCGACCGCGTCTACCTGATCAAGGTGCCGTACTGCCTGCGCGTCGACGAGGAGATCCGCATCTACGACAAGATGCTGAAGTCTTCGACGCTCGCCGAATCACCCTGCGCGCCGCAGACGCTGCGCACGCTGGCCGAGTTCAGCGTGCTGTCGCGCCTGGTGGTGCCGGAGAACTCGTCCGTCTACTCGAAGTTGCGCTCATATAACGGCGAGAACCTCAAGGACCTCGATCCGCGCGCCAAGAGCGTCAAGGAGTACCGCGACGACGCCGGACCCGGCGAGGGCTTCTCGGGGCTGTCGACACGCTGGGCGTTCAAGACGATCTCCGCCGCGTTCAACCGCGATCCGAGCGAGATCGCCGCCGACCCGGTCAACCTGCTGGTGGTGCTCGAGGAGCGGCTGGCCAAGGACGATCTGCCCGACGAGTACAAGCGCCGGCTGCGCGCGCACATCAAGGAATGGATCATCCCGCGCTTCGCGGAGTTCCTGGAAAAGGAACTGCAGATGAGCTACCTCGATGCCTATGGCGAGTACGGCCAGAACCTGTTTGACCGCTACGTCACCTACGCCGACAAGTGGCTGCTCGACGAGGACTGGCGCGATCCGGACACCGGCATGCAGTACTCGCGCGAGGCGCTGAACGCTGAGCTGGAGAAGATCGAGAAGCCGGCCGGCATCAGCAACCCGAAGGACTTCCGCAACGAGGTCGTGAACTTCGTGCTGCGCGCCAGGGCCCACGGCAAGAACCCGCACTGGACCAGCTACGAGAAGCTGCGTTCGGTGATCGAGAAGCGGATGTTCAGCAAGACCGAGGACATCCTGCCGGTGATCTCGTTCGAGGCCAAGGGATCGCAGGAACTCGACGAGCGGCACAAGTCCTTCGTCAACCGGATGGCGGGGCGCGGCTACACCGAGAAGCAGGTGCGGCGCCTGGTCGACTGGTACCTGCACTTCAAGAAGTCGTCGCAGTCGTGAGCGCGACCGGCCGTTCCGAAGCGCTCAGCCCTGGAGCGCAAGGCGCGGAAGGTTGTCCCGTGAGCGCGAGGAACCCGGCAGCCTGATGACCGGACCGCCCGCCATCGCCCGCACGATGCGGGTCGTCGACCGGCGCGGCGACCCGCAGGGCCGCGGCGCGGTCAACCGTGAGCGCTTCGTGCGCCGCTTCAAGGACGAGATCAAGCGTGCCGCCGACGAGGAGTTCTCGCGCCGCTCGATCACCGACGTCGGCCGCGGCGGCAAGATCACGATCCCGGGCCGCGGACTGCGCGAGCCTTTCCTGCACCATGACGACGGCACCGGCAGTCGCGACTTCGTGCTGCCCGGCAATCGCGAGTACCTGCCCGGCGACGAGATCGCCCGGCCGCCCGGCGGCAGCGGCCGCGGCGGCCCGGAGGGCGACGAGCCCGGCGAGGGCGAGGGCCGCGATTCCTTCGCCTTCGTGCTGTCGCGCGACGAGTTCCTGGCGCTGTTCTTCGACGATCTCGAGCTGCCGAACCTGGAGCGCACCCGGTTCGGCCAAGTGACGATGGAGCGCACTCGCCGCGCCGGCTACAGCCGCGACGGCGTTCCCGGCAACCTGTCGGCGCCGATGACGGTGCGGATGTCGATCGCCCGCCGGATCGCGCTGCGCGGCGGGCTGGCCGAGCAGATCGAGGAACTCGAACGCAAGCTCGACGCCGCCGACCCGCTGGCCCGCGCCGAGCTCGAACGCGAGATCGAGCGGCTGCGCAAGCGCCGTGCCGGGCTGCCGTTCATCGAGGATGTCGACCGCCGCTACCGCGCCCGCGCGCCGATGCCGTCGCCGGCCACGCGCGCGGTGATGCTGTGCCTGATGGATGTCTCCGGCAGCATGGACGAGCGCAAGAAGGATCTGGCCAAGCGCTTCTTCACGCTGCTGTACCTGTTCCTGGAGCGCAAGTACGGCACGGTCGACATCGTCTTCATCCGCCACACCGAAACCGCCGAGGAGGTCGACGAGGAGACCTTCTTCCACGACCGGCTCTCGGGCGGCACGCTGGTGCTGCCGGCGCTGGAACTGGCGCACAAGGTCATCGAGGCGCGTTACCTCGGCGCCGACTGGAACATCTACCTGGCGCAGGCCTCCGACGGCGACTGCGGTTCCGACGACGGCGTGCGCAGCGCCGCCTTCGCACACGACGTGCTGCTGCCGCTGGCGCGCTACTTCGCCTACGTCGACATCCCGAACGCGCACGGACTCTTTAACCGCCCGTCCGACCTCTGGCAGGCCTACGAATCGATCTCCGGACCAGCCTTCGCCCGCCGCCAGGTGCACGGCCGCGGCGACATCTGGCCAGTGTTCCGCGACCTGTTCGCCCGCCGCGAGGCCAGCGCATGACGCAGAAGCGATCCGGCGAAGAGGGCGGCCGCGAGCGGCCCTGGCCGAAGCTGCTGACGCGGCCGACGGTGCCGATGCCGCAGCGACAGCGGATCGCGGCGCCGATTGCCACCGGCTCCGAATGGACGTTGCCGATGCTCGAGCACTTCGACCGGGCGCTGGCGCGGCATGCGGAGCAGTTCCAGCTGCAGACCTATCCGATCCAGTACGAGCTGATCACTGCCGAGCAGATGATCGACCTGTGCTCCACCGTCGGCATGCCGGTGCACTACCCGCACTGGGGTTTCGGCAAGCAGCTGGTCGGCCAGGAGCGCGGCTACCGCAAGGGCCAGTCGGGACTGGCCTACGAGATCGTCATCAACACCGACCCGGCGCTGGTCTACCTGATGGAGACCAACTCGCTGGCGCTGCAGGTGCTGGTGATGGCGCACGCGGCCTACGGCCACAACGCCTTTTTCAAGAGCAATTACCTGTTCCAGCAGTTCACCCAGGCCGACTCGATCCTCGACTACCTGAAGTTCGCCCGCGACTTCGTCCTGCAGTGCGAGCAGCAGCACGGCTGGCGCCAGGTCGAGATGGTGCTCGACTGCTGCCACGCCATCGCGCCCTACGGCGTCGACCGCTACCGCAAGCCCGGGCGGCTGTCGGCCAAACGCGAACGTGAACGTCTGGCCGAGCGGCTGCGCTTCGCCGAGCGCCACTACAACGCCGACTACGCCTACCTGTACGACGGCGCCAAGGCGGCGCCGAACGGCAACGGCGCGTTCGAGCCGCAGGAGAACCTGCTGTACTTCATCGAGAAGCACGCGGCGAAGCTGGCGCCCTGGCAGCGCGAGCTGGTGCGCATCGTGCGCAAGGTGGCGCAGTACTTCTACCCGCAGCGGCTGACCAAGGTCGCCAACGAAGGCGCCGCGACCTTCTGGCACTACACGCTGCTGCACGAGCTGTACGACCACGGCGAGGTCGACGACGGCTTCACGCTCGAGTGGCTGGCCAACCACAGCGACGTCGTGGCGCAGCCGCCGTTCGACTCCAAGTACTACCGCGGCATCAATCCCTACGCGCTGGGCTTCGCCCTGTACCGCGACATCCGCCGCATCTGCGAGCAGCCGACCGACGAGGACCGCGAGTGGTTTCCGCAGCTGGCCGGCCAGCCCTGGGTCGAGGCTATCGGTTTCGCGATGGCGAACTTCAAGGACGAGAGCCTGATCGAGCAGTACCTGTCGCCGAAGCTGATGCGCGACCTGCGGCTGTTCTCGCTGCACGACAGCGCCGAGGACCGCAGCAAGTACGACGTCACTGCGATCCACAACGAGCACGGCTACCGCAGGCTGCGGCAGATGCTGGCGGCGCAGTACCGGCCCGAACTGCACACGCCGCAGATCGCGGTCGCGCGCGCCAACGACGACGCCGACCGGGCGCTGCTGCTGCACCACCGGGTCCTGAACGGCCGCCTGCTCGACACCGGCAGCGTCGGTTCGGTGCTGGCGCACGTCAAGGAGCTCTGGGGCTTCGACGTGGTGCTGGAAGAAGTCGACGACGGCGGCAAGCGGCTGAAGGTGCACCGGACCTGATCTGTGACCCGTGACCGGTGACCTGTGACCCGCAAACGACAACGGCGCCCTCGGGCGCCGTTGTTCTTGGCGTGCAGGCCGCTCTACAGCCAGTAGACGACGATGTACAGGCCGATCCAGACGACGTCGACGAAGTGCCAGTACCAGGCCGCCGCCTCGAAGGCGAAGTGGTGTTCCGGCTTGAAGTGGCCCTTCAGGATCCGCAGCAGCACTACGGTCAGCATGATCGCGCCCACCAGCACGTGGAAGCCGTGGAAGCCGGTCAGCATGAAGAAAGTCGAGCCGAAGATGCCGGAGTCGAGCCGCAGGTTCAGGTCCTTGTAGGCATGGATGTACTCGTACGCCTGGATGCCGACGAAGGTGAAGCCGAACAAAAGAGTCATGAAAAGCCAGAACGCCGCCTTGCCGCGGTGGTTGGCGAGCAGCGCGTGGTGCGAGATCGTCAGCCAGATGCCCGAGGTCACCAGCAGGATGGTGTTGATCGTCGGCAGCGGCCAGGCCGGGATCTTGGCGAACTCCTCGACGATGCCTCCGGGACCGGTGGTCGGCCAGGTGGCGGTGAAGTCCGGCCACAGCAACCGGTGATCGAAGTCGCCCAGCGTCGCCAGTGTGATGACCCGGGCGTAGAACAGCGCGCCGAAGAAAGAGGCGAAGAACATCACCTCGGAGAAGATGAACCAGCCCATGCCCCAGCGGAAGGACAGGTCCTCCTTGGTTCGGTAACGGCCGGCCTCCGACTCGGCGATGACCGCGCCGAACCAGCCGAACATCATGTAGATCAGCACGGCGAAACCGGCCAGGGCCACCCAGCCGCCTCCGGCGACGTGATTGACCAGCATCGCCGCGCCGAAGCCGGTCAGGATCATCGCGATCATGCCCACCATCGGCCAACTCGACGGCGCCGGAACGTAGTAGTCCGGCACGGTGCCGGTATGCGGATTCGCCATCCCCTTTTCCCCCTCTCCCCTTCCCAGCGCCGGCCGTCAGCCGACGACCCAGCGGACGACCAGGATCAGCACGGCGACAAATAGCGCCGCGCCGATCACCCCCATGATGATCACGTGCACCGGATTCAGCTGCACCGAATCGGACTCGTAGTCGGCCCGCTTGCGGACGCCGAAGAAAGACCAGGCGACCGCCCGCGCCGTCTGCGCGAACGAGGCCTTGCGGCGGTGCGCCGGCCCGTTCCCGCTCATTGCAGTTGTGCCCGGCCTTCCGAGGCCGTTTGGCGCCCCCGCGCGGGGCAGCGAGCGTGTGGGTTCCATTTCACCCGCCCGCATCGCCCTTCGCCCCGGTCGCCTGCGGTAGCGCTCCCGCAACCTCGAAGAAGGTGTACGACAGCGTGATCTGCGTCACGTCCTTCGGCAGATCGGGGTCGATGAAGAACACCACCGGAAAGCGGCGTGTCTCTCCGGCCGCCAGCACCTGCTGCTTGAAGCAGAAGCATTCGAGCTTCTGGAAGTAGCGCGCCGACTGCTGCGGCGCGTAGCTCGGGATCGCCTGCCCTGCCATCGGCCGCGCCTCGAGGTTCACCAGGTCGTACTCCACCTGCACCAGTTCGCCGGGGTGCACGGTCATGTGGTTCACCTGCGGCTTGAAGCGCCACGGCCCGTGCCGATTGGCATCGAACTCGACCACGATGCTGCGGCTCTTGTCTACCTGTGTGTTGCGCACCCGCGCCTCGACCGCCGGGTCGCGATTGGTGATCAGGTTGATGCCCGTGATCTCGCAGATCTTGCGGTAAATGGGGATCAGCGCCCAGCCGAAGCCGAACATCAGCACCGACACGACCAGCAGCTTGCGCAGGACGGCGCGGTTCTCGACCGCGGGACGCACCGGGCTCATCGTCGCCTTCTCTCAGCTGCCGTACAGCCAGCGGCGCAGGATCACGCCGGCGAAGAACACGGCGACCACCGACAGCAGGACCAGCGCGGTCCTGACGTTGCGGCGCCGGTCGTTGCCACTCACCATGATGGCTAGGCCCGGGTCACCGGCTGGAACTCGACCTTCGGCGGCGTCTCGAAGGTGTGAAACGGCGCCGGCGATGGAACGGTCCACTCCAGGCCGTAGTCCTCGGCATCGTAGTAGTTGGCCTTCGCCTTCTCTCCGCCTTTGATGCACTTGAGCACCGCCCACAGGAAGAAAAGCTGCGACAGGCCGAAGCCGAAGGCGCCGATCGTGGCCACCATGTTGAAGTCGGCAAACTGCATCGGGTAGTCGGCATACCGGCGCGGCATGCCGGCCAGGCCGAGGAAGTGCATCGGGAAGAAGGTGATGTTGAAGGTGACGAGCGAGGTCCAGAAATGAAGCTTGCCGAGCTTCTCGTCGACCATGTGCCCGGTCCACTTCGGCAGCCAGAAGTAGGCACCGGCGAAAAGCGCGAACAGGCTGCCTGCCACCAGCACGTAGTGGAAGTGGGCGACGACGTAGTAGGTGTCCTGCAACTGGATGTCGATCGGCGCCATCGCCAGGATCAGCCCGGTGAAGCCGCCCATCGTGAAGACGAAGATGAAGCCGATGGCGAACAGCATCGGCGTCTCGAAGGTCATGCTGCCCTTCCACATCGTCGCCAACCAGTTGAAGATCTTCACGCCGGTGGGCACCGCGATCAGCATGGTCGCGTACATGAAGAACAGCTGCCCCGTGACCGGCATGCCGGTGGTGAACATGTGGTGCGCCCAGACGATGAACGACAGGATCGCGATCGACGCTGTGGCGTAGACCATCGAGGCATACCCGAACAAAGGCTTCCTCGCGAACACCGGCACGATCTGGCTGACGATGCCGAACGCCGG
>Ga0105090_10000350_pt1 | contig 22034 bp, 23 predicted proteins | sample PPLLak3March2015_FD_79110 | JGI IMG/M metagenome (GOLD analysis project Ga0105090, IMG submission 79110) | Freshwater sediment microbial communities from Prairie Pothole Lake near Jamestown, North Dakota, USA - PPLs Lake P7 Core (1) Depth... | ecosystem: Environmental > Aquatic > Freshwater >... | reverse complement strand
TGGTCGGCGGCTGTGCCAGCCTGCCTGCCGGATACGAGCGCGCCGATTCTCACGCTTTGCAGGACACGGCATCGACCGTCTTGGGGCGGGCCGGCCGCGACATGATCCAGGCGCACGAAGGTCTGAGCGGATGCCGGCCGCTGCCGAACGGCGTCGACGCGCTGGTCGTGCGCATGCTGCTGGCCGAAGCGGCCGAGCGCTCGCTGGACGTGCAGTACTACATCTGGCACGACGACCTCACCGGGCGTCTGTTTGCCGACGCGCTGCTGCGCGCCGCCGACCGCGGCGTGCGCGTGCGCATCCTGGTCGACGATATCGGCACGAAGACCAACGACGACAACCTGCTGAGCCTCGATTCGCATCCGAGTATCGAGATCCGTCTCTTCAACCCGGTCGCCTCGCGCACCTTCCGCGGCCTGGGCATGCTGACCGACTTCACGCGCGTCAACCGGCGCATGCACAACAAGGCCTTCGTGGCCGACAACCAGCGCGCGGTGCTTGGCGGTCGCAATATCGGCGACGAATATTTCGAGGCGGCTGGCGACGTCGCTTTCCGCGACCTCGACGTGTTGCTGCTCGGCCCCGTCGTGCCCGAGGTGTCGAAGGCCTTCGACAGCTTCTGGAACGCCCCGATGTCGGTCCCCATCGCAGCGCTGACCGGGCGGCCGAGTTCAGCCGCGAGCCTGGACACATTGCGCACCGAGCTGGCCGCATTCGTCGCCGCGCAGCGTGACGGGCCCTACGTGACCCACGCGCGGTCGCAGGCGGCGCAGGCTCTGGCCGCGGGCGCCGAAGGCGTCTTCTGGGGCCGCACGCACCTGCTCGTCGACGACCCGGCCAAGGTCACCCGCCCACCCGAGGACCCCGAGGGCCACCTGCTGCCGCAACTTGCCCGCGTGGGCGTGCAGCTGCGCAGCGAACTGCTGATCGTCTCGCCCTACTTCGTGCCCGGCGATGCCGGCGTGGCCGCGCTGGGCGCGATGGTGCGCAAGGGGGTTCGGGTCACCGTACTGACCAATTCGCTGGCGGCGTCGGACGTCGGCGCAGTGCATGCCGGCTACAAGCGCTATCGGGAGTCCTTGCTCGAGGCCGGCGTGCGGATCTACGAACTGAAGCCCGATGCCATCGAATTCGGGCGCACCAAGGGCAAGAACAGGCCGATCAGCGGCTCCCGCGCCTCGCTGCACGCGAAGACCTTCATGCTCGACCGGCGCGCCGTCTTCATCGGGTCGCTCAACCTCGACCCGCGGTCGGTGCAGCTGAATACCGAGATCGGCGTCGTGTGCGAGAGCGAGCCGCTGGCCGGGCAGATGGCGAGCGGCATCGAAGGCAACCTGGGAAAGGTGGCCTGGCGCGTCGAACGGATCGTCGACGCCGGCGGCAAGGCGCGCCTGGTGTGGATCGAGTCCACGGCCAACGGGCCCGTGCAGCACGCCGAGGAGCCCGAGGTCAGCGTCTGGCGCCAGCTGGGTGTGTGGTTCCTGGGATTGCTGCCGATCGAGTCGCAGCTCTGACCTCGTGTGCTTGCAGGGTCGCGGGCTGGGTCCCGCCAGGCCCGCGCCTCTCCGGACGAGACGACGCTGGCGATTGCCCCGGCTTCGTGGCATTCTTCGGCCGCCCTTGCGATGGATCGCAACCGCCGCATCGTCCAGGGCACGAGGATCGACAGACGGCGCCGGCAGGAGGGCGGAGCCGGAGGCGAAGTCCTGAAGGAGCGAACAGATGAGCGAAGCCGCCGGCGGCATCGTGCGCGAACAAGGGGAGTCTGAGAGGCACCCCCGGGACCACGCACCGCCCGGACCGAGCCGCCGAATCTGGCTGCTGCGTGCGCTCGGCCTGGGCGCGGCCCTGCTGGTGTATGTGCTGCTGGGCAACTCGGCCTTGTCGGGCGACGCGCGCGTCGTCGCGGCGGTGGCCACGCTGATGGCGGTGTGGTGGATGACCGAGGCGATTCCCCTGTCGGTCACCTCGCTGCTGCCGATCATCCTGTTCCCGCTGCTGACGAACCGTTCGGTGGCGGAAAGCACGGCGCCGTACGCCAATCCGATCGTCTTCCTGTTCCTGGGCGGCTTCCTGCTCGCCATCGCCATGCAGAAGGTCAACCTGCATCGGCGCATCGCCCTGCTGACCTTGCATGCCGTCGGCACGCACCCGCGCCAGATCATCCTGGGCATGATGATCTCGACGGCGTTCCTGTCGATGTGGGTGTCGAATACCGCCACCACCCTGATGATGCTGCCGATCGCGCTGAGCGTGCTGACGCTCGTGGCCGAGAACAGCGACCGCGCCAAGGGCGCCGCCGTCGACGTGCGCGCCGGCCTGGCGGCGGGGCACAAGGTGAGCGACCTGATCCACGACAAGGACATCCGGATCTTCGGCGTCGGCCTGGTGCTGGCGATCGCCTGGTCGGCATCGATCGGCGGCCTCGGCACGCTGCTGGGCAGCCCGCCCAACGCCATCGTCGCCGGCTATATCAGCAAGGAGCTGGGCAAGCAGGTGGGCTTCGCGCAGTGGATGATGCTCGGTGTGCCGATCGTCGTGACCTTCATCGCGCTGGCCTGGCTGCTGATCACGCGTGTGCTGTTTCGCTTCAAGCTCGACGAGGTGCCGGGCGGCAAGCAGATGATCGAAGACGAGATCGCGGAACTGGGATCCATGAGCCGCGGCGAGAAGAGCGTGCGCCTGGTGTTCCTGCTCGCCGCTTTCTGCTGGATCGTGCCGAGCCTGCTGTCCACCGTCGGCGACCTGGGCAAGAGCCTGCCGTGGTTGCGCCTGTTCAACGATACGGTGGTGGCGCTGACCGCCGGCCTGCTGTTGTTCCTGCTGCCGGGGACGCAGCCAGGGCGCGCGGTGCTCGACTGGAAGGACGCCGAGGAGGGCCTGCCGTGGGGCGTGCTGCTGCTGTTCGGCGGCGGCCTGTCGCTGGCGGCGTCGGTGGCGGCCAGCGGCCTGGACAAGTGGTTCGGCCAGCAGGTCGTCGGCCTGGGCGTGTTGCCGATCGTGGCGCTGATCGCCAGCGTCACCCTGATCGTGCTGTTCCTGACCGAGATCACCAGCAATACGGCCACCGCCGCCACCTTCATTCCGATCCTGGGCGGCGTGGCAGTGGGCATCGGCATCGACCCGATGACGCTGCTGATCCCGGCAGCGCTGGCCGCGACCTGTGCCTTCATGCTGCCGGTGGGCACGCCGCCGAATGCGATCGTCTTCGGCACCGGCGCCGTCAGCATCGTCGAGATGGCGCGTGGCGGGCTGTTGCTCAACCTGGTGGGGGTCGTATTGATCACGATGTTCACCGTGCTGATCGGGCCCTGGGCGCTCGGGTTGATCATCCCTTGAGCGGCTGCCCACGGTCGAATCCCGACCCCTTCAAACCACCTCGGACATCATGAGCACGAGCTCCAGCTCCCGCGTCGCCGTCGTCACCGGCGGTGCCCGTGGCATCGGCCGCGCCATCGGCGAATGGTTCCTTCGCCACGACTGCAAGGTCGTCCTGCTGGACCGCGACAGCGCGACCCTCGACCGCACGATCGCCGAGATCGGTCGTCCCGACGAACTGCTGGGCCTCCACTGCGACGTGTCCGATCCGGCGCAGGTCGACCGCGCCGCGGCCGAAGTGATCGCCCGGTTCGGCCGCGTCGATGCGCTGGTGAACAATGCCGGCGTGGCGGTGTTCAAGCCGGTCCTGGAAACCTCGTTCGAGGATTGGCGCACGGTCATGGCGACGAATCTGGACGGCGCCTTCCTGTGCACCCAGGCCTTCGGTGCGCTGATGGCGAAGAACGGCGCCGGCGCGGTCGTCAATATCGCGTCGATCTCCGGGCTGCGGGCCAGCACGCTGCGCCTCGCCTACGGCACCAGCAAGGCGGCGCTGATCCACATGACGAAGCAGCACGCGGTCGAACTCGGCAATGTCGGCGTTCGCGTCAACGTCATCGCCCCGGGCCCGGTGGAGACCGAGATGGCCAAGCTGGTGCACAGCGTGGCGATCCGTTCCGACTACTACGACACGATTCCGCTGGGCCGCTACGGCACCACCGAGGAGATGGCCAACGTCGTCGGCTTCCTGTGCAGCGCGGAGTCCAGCTTCGTCAACGGCCAGGTCGTGGCGGTCGACGGTGGCTTCGACGCCGCCGGTGTCGGTCTGCCGACGCTGCGGCGGCGCATGGAAGAGGCCGGTCAGACGCAGGTCTGACGCTCACCTGAATGCCATGCCGAGAGTGCTGCATTCCGAACCCGCCCGGCACGCGCGCATGCTGGAGGTCCTGCACCGCACCGTCAGCACGGCCGGCGAGGTGAGCGGGGAGCGGGCGCAACGGCTGGCGCAGGTCCGAGGAGCTCTTCCGCGCCGGCCTGCCCGCCGCCGCGCCCCGAAAGGCCGTTTGCAGGGCCGTTTGAACAGGCGTCGTCGGTCGAGCTGAAGGTTCAGCGGCGCGCCGGCGCCGCGTACCACTGGTCCTGGGGCACGAGCTTGGGCTGCTCGGGGTCGCCTTCGTAGGCCGGCGTCATGATGGCGACGCCGTACTCGTTGAAGACGTCGAGGATGTGGCGGTGCAGTTCGCTGTAGATCGAGGGCATCTCGCCAGGCCGGTCGCAATAGGCATTCAGTTCGTAGGTGACGGCGAAGTCGCCCAGCGACTTCTGCAGGATGTACGGCGGCGGTTCCGTCAGCAGGCGCGACGTGCGCTCGGCCGCCATCAGCAGCATGGCCTCGACCTGCCGCCAGGGCGTCTCGTAGCCGATGCCGACCGTGGTGTGCAGGATCACGCCCCTGCTGGCGGCCAGCGTGCTGTAGTTGACGACGGCGCTGTTGAGGATGACCGAATTCGGGATCACGACATCCTCGTTCTTCAGCGAACGCACGTGGGTCACCTGCACCCGCACCTCGGTGACGTCGCCGACAATGTCGCCGACCTGGATGCGGTCGCCGACACGGAAGGCGCGCCGGTAGGTCATCGAATAGCCGGCGATGATATTGGCGATGATCGACGTCGAGCCGAGCGAGAAGACGATGCCCAGGAACAGCGAGACGCCCTTGAAGGCCTCCGAACTCGACCCCGGGATATACGGGAAGGCCACGACCACCGCAAAGGCGACGACCAACAGGCGCACGATGCGGTAGGTGGGCCAGGACCATTCGCGGTCGAAGCCCTTCACGGCCACCGAACCCTGCTCGATGGCGCCGAACACCATGCGCAGCGTCTGCAGGATGTAGCGCGTCACCAGCACGAGAATGGCCAGGAAGACCAGGCCCGGGATCGACGCGAGCAGACCCCGGCCCATCGTGGCCAGCGGGTCGAGCAGCAGGTCGAGCAGGCCGACCGCGAAGCCGCGGGTGCCGGGGAATTGCAGCAGCGCGAAGTCCAGTGCCAGGTAGATGCCGGTCAGCGCCAGCAGCCAGAAGACGGCGGCGACGAAGCTGCGCAGCCCGCCCCACAGGCGTTCGGCATGCAGCACCTTGACCCCGGCGATCCGCAGGTCGTTCAGGCGCGCGCGATAACGTCGCTCCAGCGTCGTGTCGACACGGCCCCGCAGCCGCAGCAGGCCGTAGAGGCCGATCGCCAGGGCCACGGCGACCGCGGCCGCGTAACCCGCGCTGCGAACCAGGACCTGCGTGTCGCGGTCGGCCCGGTAGCGCACGATGGCCTGCGTGATCTGCTGCAGATTGATCTGCGCGAGCACCGGCCGTTCGATGCCTTCCACCCGGGCATCGACCTCGAGCACCGACATCACGACCTGGCTCCCGGCCACGATCGTGCTGCCCAGGGGCCGTTCTTCCACCGTGAGGGTGCCCGTGGCGATGCGCGCGTCGCGCGCAATCGCGACGATCCGGTTGACGATGGCCTCGGCGCGCTCAGCAGCGGGAACGGCATCGGAGCCCCGCACCCTGAACAAGGTCTGGCCGTCGATGACGACCGGTGCCAGGGCCACCGCCTCGGGCACGTCTTCGCCGGAAGCCGCAGCCCACGCCGGGAAGATGGCGGCCGCAAACAGCACCAGCAGCACAAGTACAGCATCCCGCATGATCGCCTCGAATGGCCCGATGCCGGAACGCTATCACAGGGCATCACCGCGGGGCCTATTCGTAGCGACTCGATATCATCGTCACAGACCGCAAGCCGACCCCGGCACGGCACGGAGATCAAACCATGACCGATGAAGACACTGGCTACCGCGAGAAGCGCTGGACCGAGCACCTCGAGGAGATCGACCTCGAGATCGCCAAGCTCGCCATGCTGTGCAAGATTCCGCTGCTCGACCCCGGCGTCATCGAACGCGTGCTGAAGAAGGACACCCTCGTGTGCGGCACGCAGAATCCGCGCGCCTTCGACAAGCTGCGCTCGCTGCTGATGATGCATTATTCGGTGCGGGACAAGGCGGTGGTCGCGATGGGTGAGCAGGAAACGATGAAGGTGGTCAGCGAAATCGTGGCGCGCCTGCGCGCGCGCATCGGCGACAAGCTGGGTGGCCCGCCGGCCTGAGGCCTGTTGATCGAGTCGCCGGGCTGCTGACCCGTGCGTATCGCCACAGTTGCCGGCTTGTTGCTGCTCGGCCTGCTGATCGCCGGCGCTGGCGGATGGGGCGTGCTGGCCCTGGCCGTGTCGGGGCCGCCGGCCGACGCGCTCCGCCTGGGGCTGGCGACCGCCTTCGGCGCCGCGTCGCTGGCGGCACTCGTCGCGCTGGCCCTGCGCCGCTGGCGCTGGCGCGCCCTGGCGGCGTACCTTGGCCTGTTCGCCGTCATGCTGGTGTGGTTCTTCAGCATCGAGCCGTCGAACGAACGCGACTGGCTGACCGAGAACGCGGTGTTGCCGCATGCCACGATCGACGGCGACACCGTCACGGTGCACAACATCCGCAATTTCAGCTACCGCACCGAGACCGACTTCACACCCGCCTATTACGACAAGCGCTTCGACCTGAGCAAGTTCGAGGGCGTGGACCTGGTGGCCTCGTACTGGATGGGGCCGCACATCGCGCACATCTTCCTCAGCTTTGCCTTCGCCGGCGGCGACCACCTCGCCATCTCGATCGAGGCGCGCAAGGAGAAGGGCGAAGGTTATTCGACGGTCAACGGCTTCTTTCGCCAGTATGAGCTCTACTACGTGGTGGCCGACGAACGCGACGTCATCGGCCTGCGCACGAACCACCGCCAGGACCCGCCCGAGCAGGTCTACGTCTACCGCCTGCAGGGCAACGTCGACGCCGGCCGGCGGCTGTTCATGGCGTACATGGAGCAGATCAACGCGCTAGCGAAAAGGCCTGCCTTCTACAACAGCCTGACGACCAACTGCACCACCAACATCTGGCTGCACAGCCGCGTCAACCCCGAGCACGTGCCCTTGAGCTGGAAGATCCTCGCCAGCGGCCACGTGCCCGAATTCCTGTACGAGCAGGGGCGACTGGCCGGCGCCGAACTTGGCTTTGCAGAAGTGCAGAGGCGTGCGCTCGTCAATGCCCGCGCCCAGGCGGCCGGCGAAGCGGCCGATTTCTCGCGCCGCATCCGCGACGCCGGGCCTCGTGGGCCCTAGGAGACTTTCCGCATCGCTCGCCAGCGAGCCGGCAGTGTGCCGGACCAGCGCCGGCATGTACGCGCGAGGGCATTCGCAGGGGTGCAGGCAAGCATGCGGCGCTTTCGTATGGCGTGCGGATACGCACCTTCGCCCGCGCCTTGCGTTCCCTCAAAGCGTGCGGCGCCCGCCCTCCGACTCCAATACGCCGACCGTCACCTATGAGCCCTTGCTGGGCGACCGCTTCACGAAGTCCCTGCTGCAGCCGATTCCGCCGGTGGCCGTCTTCCAGTTGCTGCAGGGCGGCTGGCCCGCGGGCCTCGTCTTCCGGACCGTCGTCGGCGCGGTCAACGGGCTGCGAAACGCCTCGGCCGGCGTTGCATCGGATCCAGGTTTCGACGAGCTGAGCGAAGCCCTTTCGCGTGTTCAGCGGGTCGGCAATATCGGCATCAAGGTCGAGTCACGCAAGGACGGCGGGGGAGTCCTGGTCGTGATTCGGCACCCGCCGAGCACGCGGCGGGCGGGCGCGCGTTGCCTGGCCAGCGACAGGCCGGCGATGAACTGGCCCGGCCGCTCGTGCATATCCGGTCTGGCCCGGAAGAGCCGCCGGATGCCTATGCGGCGGTGCCTTGCAAGGGGCACTGGTACTGGATCGACGACAACGATGTCGCGAGCAAGCGCACCTTCACCTTCCTGATGATCCTGTTTTCTCTCGCCGAGACCGGTCAGAGTTCAGCCGCCCCCGTGGTGACGGCGCCCACGCGATAGTCCTTCCGTCCGCCTACCAACCCTCCCGGGCTTCCGGCAGGCATACCCCACGGTGGCTGCAGGGTGGCGGCGGTGCCTGCCGCCGCCGCCCTGCCGCAGCAAGAACCGCGGGTCAATCGGAGCCGATCGACGCCCGCACTGCTTACTTCTTGGCCGGTGCCGCCGCTTCGACCGAGAGCGCCACTGCTTCGGTATAGACAGCCTGGATCTGGTCACCGACCTTGACCATCTGGAACTGCTTGGGATCGGGCACCTTGAGTTCGACCGTCTGCTTCGGCCCCTTCAACGTCAACGTCTGCGTCTTGGCATCGACGGCGATCACGTCGGCGGTGACTTCGACCTGCCGGCCGACGATGGCCCCCGGCTTCTCACCCTGCTTGGACCGCGCGGCGTCCTCCACCTCGGACTTGGTACGCAGTTCCTTGCCGTCCTTCTTCAGCGTCAGCGTCAGCGACTCGAGATAACGCGCCACGACCATGTCGCCGACCTTGATCTGGTCGAAATTGCGCACATCTGGACCCGCCGTCACCGTTTGCACATTGCCCTTTGGTCCCTTCAGCGTCAGCTGGCGCTGCGCCTTGTCGATGGCCTCGACGCGGGCCGAGATCTTCACCGCGCTGGTGACGGTGCCCGTGCCGGGGGCCGAGGCCACCATGGCCGCGGCCTGGGCGTCGGGTTTCTGTTGGGCCGTTGCAGGCAGGCAGGCCGCGCCAATAAGCGCGGCGCCGACGATCACGATTGAATTCTTCATAGAGTCCTCAGTTGGAAAAGAAAGTGGCGCCGATTGCGGCGCCGCGTGGGGTCAGACTTCCGGCGGTCTCGAATCCTCCCTTCGTCCGACGTCCTATTGTCGCGTCACCGTCATGCAGGCGGCGGCTCGTCGTGCCTTCACCTGGCCGGGGTGGTGGCCGGCAGCGGAAATTTCGCGAAGGCCGCCGCGACGGCGGCATCGATGGCCGCCTGCACATTGTCGAGCATCTTCTGCGTCACGCTGTCGCTGACCACGCCCTCCCAGACGAGCTGCTTGCGGGCAGCGTCGACGACGTCGATATTGAGCGTGCCTTCCTTGTACTGCGTGACGACCGTCTGGTCGGCGTACATGGGCCAGGCCGAGTACATGCCGGCGCGGTAGCCGTAGTAACCACGGCCCATGCCGACGCCGGTGGCGATGGTCGGCGCCGTCGTGACGCGCAGCTTGTCGTCCAGGGTGGCGCTGAAATTGACCAGCAGCTCCGGCGCATTGGCGTCGAGCCGCATCCCGCGCGCCTCGAGTTCGCGTTGCGTGGCCGTCTTCAGGTGCTGCGACACGATGCTCTGGTAGCCGCCACGGTCGGTGCCGAGCGGGCTCGCGAAGCCGAAAGTCCTGTAGCGCGTGAAATCGGCGGTCCGGTCGTAGTCGACGCGCACATCGGGCGTCGAGGCACAACCGGCCAGTGCCAGCAGTGATGCCGCGGCGAGCGGCAGCAGGTGTGTGAGGCGTCGCTTGTCCATGGTTTGCATCTCTCCTGGCTGACTCCTTCTCAAGACCTGCGTGGCCGACACTCAGAGCGGCCGACCGAGGTAGAAGTAGAAGCTCTGCGTGCCGTCCGCCGCCCGGCCGTAGCCCAGGTAGGCCGGGCCGACCGGGCTGTCGGTGGCCACGAAACCGGCGATCGACTTCAGCACGCCGCTCGCATTGCCCGGCACCAGCGGGTTGCTGTAGTTCCCGACTTCCAGCGAAAGCCCGCCGTAGGCGCCGGCCAGGATCCCGCCGCGGACGATGCGGCGGTAGAACATCACCTGGCCGAACTGCAGCTCGGAGCCGACCAGTTGCCCGGTGGCGTAGCCGGACTGGCTCAGGAAGCCGCCCCAGGCCAACTGGTGATAGGTCGGCAACGGATTCGTGCCGATCTTCCCGCCGGCCCTGACCCTGAAACGCACGGAGTTTTCGCCGAAGGAATGGGTCAGGGAAGCGCCTGCATACCACCGCGTATAGGCGGCGTCCGCGCCGAGGTCGGTCATCGAGTCGTAAACCTCGGCCTGGGCGGCCCAGCCCTGGCGCGGGAAGTCCGCATTGTCGAGCTGGTCGAACAGCAGGCCCACCGTGACGGCGCCTCGCCTGTAGTTGACATCCGACGGGTTGATGAGGCTGGGACCGGTATCGAGCCGGGGCGTCAGGCGCCCGCCCTGGATGCCGAGCCGGAATTCGCCGTACTGGTTGAACTGGACGCCGAGGTCCACCGCGGCGGTGCGTGTGCCGACGTTGTAGACCGCGAGCCGATCCTCGCCGCGGTACAGGTTCACCCGCTCCTGCTCGACCTCCACCCGTGGCGCGATGAAATAGGTGCCCTTGACGTTGAGCGGCTGGTAGAACTCCACCCGCAGGGCGTTGTTGAATCCCAGCTGGACATCGGTGCGCAGTTCCGCGCCCAGCGAGTTCAGCCACGTCATGCGATGGCCGGCGATCAGGTTGAAATAGGTTTCGCCGCTGAAGTCGCTCGACAGGCCGAGGCCCAGGCGCAGGTAGTTCGGGCCCCAGGCCTTTTCCACGGCGTCGACGGCCAGCACCCGCTTGCCGGGCTCGTTGAGGATGCGGTAGTTGACATGCTCGAAGTCGCCGGTGCCGTACAGGCGCCGCATGTCGGCGTCGATCTGGCTCTGCACGATCGGCTGGCCCGTGGTCGTTGCCATGACCGCCTGCGCCGCCAGGGGGTTGACGCTGGCCAGGTTTTCGAAGCGGATCTCGTCGACCGGTGTCAAGTCCGGCGCCACCACGACCTGCTGGCGCTTGCGCAGCGCGGCGTACTCGGCCGCGGGGAGCGAAAGCTGCGCCAGCCGGTCCGCCACCTGGCGTGCCGCGGCCTCGCCGAGCGGCACGATGTCGGGCAGGTGGTTGAAGTCCCCGGTCGAAAAGTCCCCAAGCTCGGGCGAGATCAGGATGTCGGTCGGTTTCAGCGATGCCAGCGAGGCCTGCACATTCTGCTCGGTCAGGATGCTGAGCATCTGCCCGGCAACCCCCAGGATCGAACTCAGCTGCTCGCGCTTGAGCAGCGGCGTGCCGACGTTGACGGCGATCACGATGTCGGCGCCCATCGCACGCGCCGTGTCCACCGGCAGGTTGCTGGTGAGCATGCCGTCGACCAGCATCATGCCGCCAAATTCCGCCGGTGACACCGCGCCGGGCACCGACATGCTGGCGCGCATCACATTGGCCATCTCGCCCTCGCTGAAGATCACCGCCTTGCCGGTCACGAGGTCGGTCGCCACGGCGCGGAACGGGATCGGCAGCTCGTCGAAGCGGTGGAAGCCCTGCACCTTCGACAGTTCACGCAGCACGGTCTCGAGCTGCACGCCGGTGACCACGCCCTTGGTCAGGTTGGCCTTTTCTGCACTGGTGCCGATCTCCGGGCCGATGTAGTTGAGGAAGTCGTCGGCCTTGCGGCGCATCGCCAGTTCCTGGCGCGGCGGCTTTTCCTTGAACAGCTTCTCGACGCTCATGCCCGCGATGACCTGGTCCATCTCCGGGATGGCCATTCCCGTCGCAAAGGCGCCGCCGACCAGCGCGCCCATGCTGGTGCCGGCGATGCAGTCGATCGGCACCCGGTACTCCTCGAGGACCTTGAGGACGCCGACATGTGCGGCGCCGCGCGCGCCGCCGCCGGACAGAACAAGACAGATCTTCGGCCGCTGGGCACCGGCCGCGGCGCCGGGCGAGCTATCAGACGGGGCCGCCAGCGCTGCGAGCGGCAGCACCGTGGCAGCCGCGAGCGCTGCAACGACCCCGGACACCCGGTTCAGCGCCCGCATTCGCATCGTCTTTCCCACGAACGTTCAGGACAGCACGCTTGCAGTGCTCCCCGTTACGCTCCGCGCGGTCCGAAGCGCGTTCAGAACGTCCCCGTCAGGTAGGCCTGCAGGCCCGAGTAGCCGAGCTTCAGGCGGCCGTTGAAGTCGTTCTTCTCGACATCGAAGTTGGTGAAGAAGCGGTTGTAGCCGAGGCCGACACCAAAGTTGCGGTGGAACATCCATGTCGCACCCACCCGCAGGTCGGACCAGTAGCCGTCGTAGCCGTCGAAATTGGCCTTCAGCCACTGGCCCTGAGCGTCGAGATACCAGTTCGGCGCGACGACCCAGCCGGCGCGGATACCGATCACGGGCAGCGGGGCCGGCAGGTCGCTCTCCCGGCTTCTCGAGGCCGCCGTGGTCGTATTGCCGCTGCTGTCGGTGACGGTGGCATTGCCCGTGAGCCGCAGGTTGAGGTCGAAGTAGTGCACACCGAAGCTGGCCGCCACCTCGTAGGTCGGGCGGCGCATGAAGGCCCATTCGTAGACCAGCTGGTAGACCTTGAACTCCTGCTGGAACTCCACATTGCTGCCGGCCAGGAAGGTGTAGTCGCCCCAGGTGACATCTTCAGCAAGTGCCTTGGAGCGGCTGGTCGAATTGTCGAAATACATGAAGCGCAGCCGATGCTCCGGCGTGATGCGCCAGAGCAGGTCGGCGCGAACCCGGGTCGCGTCATCGGCCTTGCCGAAGGATTCGTCGAAATCGACCTCGGGGTTGTTGACCGACGACCCGTTCAGATTGGCCTCCGTCGAGGTCTGATGAACGAAGGCGCCGAGGTTGAAGACCCAGGTGTCGTTCAGCAATCCCTCCGCCCCAGAGGACGACTGGGCAAGGGCCGGCCCCGCCACGGTAGCCCCGAATACGCCGCACAGCAGCAGCGAAGCGAACCCGGTCACTGGCTTTGAATTCATGTCTTCACTCCAATTGGTCTTGCAGAACAGATCGTTGTTGTCGCCGCTGAGGAATCCTTTCCTGCAGGCGGGCAGCGGGGCACCTACCAGCGGAAGACGGCCGAGATCGACGGCCCGTTGAAGCTCAGATTCTCGATGCTCTTGCCGGACTTCATCTCGTAGTCGATGACGCGCCAGGCGGCGACGACGTCGCCCCAGCCGAAGGAATAGCCGACGCCACCCATGGCCTGCCAGGTCAGGTCCGAGTCGCCGGTGCCGACATCGAGATAATATGGAACGAACCACTGGCGGGCGGCGCCGAAGGCCATGCGCCCCTTGACGCCGACGATGGCGTCCCAGTTGGACAGTCCGACCTTGGAGTTGCCGGCGCGGCCCGGCACGGGGATCGTGCCGACATTGCCGGTGACGGTCCAGTCAAGCGTCTGCTCGATATCGAGCAGGCGGACGCCGGCGACGACGTCGAATGTCGACGCCGGGTCGGACGAGAGTTTCCAGACACCACCGAGCGTCCAGACCCAGCCCTTCAGGTCGTAGCTGGCACTGGCGGTCCGGCCCACGCCGCCGATCGTGATATCCGACCGCGTATTGCCGATATCCATATACAGGACATCGGTGAAGACGCCCCAGCCACCCCGCGAGGCCTCGAACGACCCCATGAAGGTCATCTTCAGGTTGTCGAGGATCGTACTGGCGTCGATCGTCGCATCGCTGCCCTGCCCGGTCTGCGGGAAGGTCGTGGTGCCGCCAATGTCGGGCAGATAGATGTTCAAGGCGGCCTGGAACCGCCAGGCATCCACCGCCTGTGCCCAGGCCGGAGGCGAGAGGACAAGCACAGGCCCCGCCAGGGCAGCGGCAAGCAGGGTCTTTCGGTTCATCGTTACGACTCCATTCGGTGGTGCAGGGCGATCGGTGGCCCGAAACAAGCCCGCCCTGTCTTTCCGACGCCCATGCACGACGCGCGGCGCGTCGACGCCGAAGCAAACACCCTACGATCCGGAATTATTCGCCTACCGCCCGAGCCACGCCAGACGGATCCAGACACCCTGTTGGCAAATTCGGACAACTCAATTGATCCCGAGCAAACACCATCGACAAACCGACCGCCGGCATGACGCCAGGACCGGAATCCGGCACGACCCGGCAGCCATCTGCCGACGCCGGCTCGAGGGCGGGCGCGTCCGCACGATGAACCCCGGACAGTGACATGCGAGACAAGCGGACGGTCTGGTTGCTGGACCTCGACGATACGCTGCACGATGCGTCCCGCGCCAGCATGCCCGGCATCCACGAGGCCATGGGCGCGTATATCCAGACCCACCTCGGCCTGACGCCGGAGCAGTCCAGTGCGCTGCGCCGCCGCTACTGGCTGCGCTACGGGGCCACGCTGCTGGGGTTGATCCGCCACCACGACGTCGATGCGGGGCACTTCCTGCACGAGACGCATCGCCTGCCGGGGCTCGAGGACCGCGTGCGCGGCCATCGCCACGACCTCGCCGCGCTGCAGCGGCTGCCGGGCCGCAAGGTGCTGCTGACGAATGCGCCGTCAGCCTATGCCGCGCGCGTGCTCGGCGTGCTCGGCATCGCGCGCTGCTTCGAACGCATCGTCACCATCGAGGACATGCACATGTTCGGCCACCTGCGGCCCAAGCCCGATACGCGCATGCTGCGCGCCGTCGCGACGCGGTTGCGTGTGCACCCGGCGCGCTGCGTGCTGGTGGAAGATACCTTGGGCCACCTGAAGGCGGCACGCCGCCTGGGCATGGGCACGGTCTGGATGCGCCGCTTCCGCCCCGGCCGCCGGGGTGCGGCCAGCGTCGATCGGCGCATCAGCACGCTGCGCCAATTGTTGCGCTGAATCACGTGCAAGTCAGTGTTTACCTGCACCGGGAGGGCCGCGGACCGTGTGCCAGAATGACCCTCAGCCCTCCGACCCCCGACGCCAGTGACTGCCAGCCCAGAAGCATCGAACCCGGTCGAAGGTGTGGACCCGGCCGCGGCCTTGGCCGATGCCGCACCGGCGGAAGCCGAAGTCGCCGCCGGCAGCGCCCCCGCCCGCAAGCGCCCGCGCCCGGGCGAAAGGCGGGTGCAGATCCTGCAGACGCTGGCGCGCATGCTCGAGCAGCCCGGCGCCGAACGCATCACGACGGCGGCGCTGGCGGCGCGGCTGGAGGTCAGCGAGGCTGCGCTGTACCGTCATTTCGCCAGCAAGGCGCAGATGTTCGAGGGCCTGATCGAATTTATCGAGACCAGCATCTTCACGCTCGTCAATCAGATCGTCGAGCGCGAGCCCTCGGGGGCGCTGCAGGCACAGAAGATCGCTGCCGTGCTGCTGCAGTTCGGCGAGAAGAACCCGGGGATGACACGCGTGATGGTGGGCGATGCGCTGGTCTTCGAGCACGAACGGCTGATTGCGCGCATGAGCCAGTTCTTCGACCGCGTCGAATCGCAACTGCGGCAGAGCCTGCGCCTGGCTGCCGAGGCGGCGGGTTCGCCGACGCCGACGGTCGACGCGCAGGCGCTGGCTTCGACGCTGACGGCGCTGCTCGTCGGTCGCCTGCAGCGATATGCACGCTCGGGTTTCAGGCGGCTGCCCACCGAACACCTCGAACCCGCGCTGCAGCGCCTCACCGGCTGACGGCCGCCAGCGCGGTGCCAGCCGGCCGCCGCCGGGCGCCTGCCCCGGGGTGACGGTCGACCCGCTGCGCGGTTGCCCGGCCTGCATACACTCGCCGCATGACGCTGCCTGCCACCGAAGCCCTGCTGCTGCGCGCCGAGTTGCTGCTCGCGCGGCTGGAGACCCTGCTGCCGCATGCCGCCACGGCGCCGGACTGGGATGCCTCGGTGGCCTTCCGCTACCGCCGCCGCGCCGGTCTGGGCTCTGCCGGCGTGCTGGAGCCGGTGCGGCACGTTGCCACCATCCGCCTGGCCGATCTCAAGGAGGTCGAGGCGCAGAAGGAACGGCTGGTGCGCAACACCGAGCAGTTCGTCGCTGGCCGCGGCGCCAACAACGTGCTGCTCACCGGCGCCCGCGGCACCGGCAAGAGTTCGCTCATCAAGGCCTGCCTGAACGAATATGCGGCGCGCGGCCTGCGCCTGATCGAGGTCGACAAGGCCGATCTCGTCGACCTGCCCGACCTCGTCGACCTGGTGGCCAGCCGGCACGAACGTTTCATCGTCTTCTGCGACGACCTCAGCTTCGACGAGGGCGAACCCGGCTACAAGGCGCTGAAGAGCGTGCTCGACGGGTCGGTGGCGCAGGCCAGCGACAACCTGCTGATCTACGCCACCAGCAACCGCCGCCACCTGCTGCCCGAGTACATGAAGGAGAACCTGAGCTACCAGCACACCGAGGACGGCGAGGTGCACCCGGGCGAGGTGGTGGAAGAGAAGATCTCGCTGTCGGAACGCTTCGGCCTGTGGATCAGCTTCTACCCGTTCACGCAGGCCGAGTACCTGGCCATCGTCGCGCAGTGGTTGCGCCACTTCGGCACCGGCGAGGCCGCCATCGCCGCGGCGCGCCAGGAGTCGCTGGTGTGGGCGCTGGAACGCGGTTCGCGTTCGGGCCGCGTGGCGCAGCAGTTTGCACGCGACTATGCGGGGCGGCATGCCGGGTGAGCGGCGGCCGGTGGACGTCGAGAACGCTGAAGCGCGCCGTCCGGTGGACGTCGCGGTGGGCGTGCTGATCGACGCCGACGGCTATTTCCTGCTGACTTCGCGCCCGCCGGGCAAGGTCTATGCCGGCTACTGGGAATTTCCCGGCGGCAAGGTCGAGCCCGGCGAGTCGATCGAGACGGCGCTGCGGCGTGAGCTGCATGAGGAACTGGGCATCACCATCGGCTCCGCCCGGCCCTGGCAGGTGGAACTGGTCGACTACCCGCACGCTCTCGTGCGCCTGCACTTCTGCAAGGTCCTGACCTGGCAGGGGGCATTCGAGATGCGCGAGGGCCAGGCCATGGCCTGGCAGACCCTGCCGGTGGCGGTGACCCCGGTGCTCCCGGGCACGCTGCCGGTGCTGCGCTGGTTTGCCGCCGAGCGCGGCCATGCCGGCCCGACCCACCTCCCCGCGACGGGGCCGGGTGCGAGCGCGGGGAAACCGGGCTCGGACTAGACTCCCGGCATGGACTGGCTCGACAGCGTCAAGTGGGACAACGATGGCCTCGTGCCCGCCATCGCGCAGGAGTTCGGCAGCGGCGATGTGCTGATGTTCGCCTGGATGAACCGCGAGGCGCTGGCGCAGACCGCGGCGAGTGGCCGCGCCGTCTACTGGAGCCGTTCGCGGCAGCAGCTGTGGCACAAGGGCGAGGAGTCGGGCCATGTGCAGCAGGTGCACGAAATGCGCCTGGACTGCGACAACGATGTCGTGTTGCTGAGGGTGACGCAGCTCGGCCATCAACCCGGCATCGCCTGCCACACCGGCCGCCACAGCTGCTTCTTCCAGCGGCTGGAGGGCGGCCAGTGGCGCAGCGTGGAGCCGGTGCTGAAGGACCCCGCGGCGATCTACCGATGAACGGCAACGACACCCTCGCCCGCCTGGCCGCGGTCATCGACGCGCGCCGCGGCGCCGACCCCGACAAGAGTTATGTCGCGCGCTTGTTTTCCAGGGGCACCGACGCCATCTTGAAAAAGGTCGGCGAGGAGGCCACCGAGGTCGTGATGGCCGCCAAGGACGGCGACCGCCAGCGCATCGTCGGCGAAACGGCGGATCTGTGGTTCCACACCATGGTGGCGTTGAGCCACTTCGGCCTCGGGCCGGCCGAGGTGCTGGCGGAGCTGGAGCGCCGCGAGGGCCTGTCGGGGCTGGAGGAATTTGCCCTGCGCCGTGCCCGGCAACGCGAAGGAGAAGGCACGTGAACCGACCGACATCTCTGCATCCAAGATGACTACCGATCCCGATTGCATCTTCTGCAAGATCGCCGCCGGCAGGATCCCGGCGAAGAAAGTCCACGAGGACGAGGAACTGCTCGTCTTCCACGATATCCATCCCTGGGCGCCGGTGCATGTGCTGGTGGTCCCGAAGGCCCACATCACCTCGCTGGCCGACGTCGGTGCCGAACACGAGGCCATGCTCGGGCGCCTGCTCGGTCTGGCACCGCGGCTGATGCGGCAGCTGGGCGTGGAGAATGGTTTTCGCACCGTCATCAACACCGGGCGCGACGGCGGACAGGAGGTCCAGCACCTGCACATGCACGTGCTGGGCGGGCCGCGCCCCTGGTTGCGGGGGTGACACGAGGGGGCGTCCCAGGCGCGCCGCACCCGTCACCTAGAATCAAACGCTAGCTTTCAGGAGAAAGATCATGGGTTCGTTCAGCATCTGGCATTGGCTGATCGTGTTGCTGGTCGTCGTGGTCATCTTCGGCACCAAGAAGTTGCGCAATATGGGCTCCGACCTCGGCGGCGCGGTCAGGGGTTTCAAGGAAGGCATGAAGGGCGCCGACGAGGTTGCCGCCGACGCTGCCAACAATGCGCCGCCGGCGCAAGTGACGACGGCCAAGCGCGCCGACAACAATACCGTCGACGTCGAAGCCAAATCGAAGAGCTGAAGTGGACCACCCCCGAAGCGCCTGCGGCGCTTCCCCCTCAAGGGGGCAACGCCGGTGGACCGGCCAAGCCGGATCCACGGCGTCTACTGGGCTGCACCGGTGCATGCGACGAGGCCGCCTCCGTCTGACACGATGATCGACTTCGGTTTCGACAAGATCGCCCTCATCGGCGCGGTGGCATTGATCGTCATCGGGCCCGAGAAGCTGCCCAAGGTGGCGCGCACCGTGGGGCACCTCTTCGGCAAGGCGCAGCGCTATGTGGCCGACGTGAAGGCCGAGGTCAACCGCTCGATCGAGCTCGACGAGCTCAAGAAGATGAAGTCGCAGTTCGAGGACGCCGCACGCGATGTCGAACAGACCGTGCGCAGCGAGGTCAACGAGGCCAAGTCGTCGTTCGAGACCGAGTGGAGCAGTGCCACCGCGGGTCTGACCGACAGTTCGACGCCAGCCACCGAGTCCTACCTGCCGCCGCCGCCCGACTACCGCCACCCGAAGAAGAACTGGCGGCTCAAGCGCGGCGCCACGCCGCAGTGGTACAAGCAGCGCCAGGGCATCCGCACCAAGGCGCTGTCGGGGGCGGCACGGGTGGCGCGTTTCCGGCCGCCGGGCGCCAAGGCCGGGCGATGAGCCAGGGCGGCCCCGACAACAAGCCGGACGAACTCGAAGGCACCGAGGCCCCCTTCGTTTCGCACCTGATCGAACTGCGCGACCGGCTGATCCGCGCCGTCATTGCGATCGCCATCGGCTTTGCCGCGCTGGCGCTGTGGCCGGGGCCGTCGGGCCTGTACGACCTGCTCGCCGCGCCGCTGGTCGCCCACCTGCCCAAGGGGGCGACGCTGATCGCCACCAACGTCATCAGCCCGATCCTGGTGCCGTTGAAGATCACGCTGATGGCGGCCTTCATGCTGGCGCTGCCGGTGGTGCTGTACCAGGTGTGGGCCTTCGTCGCGCCGGGGCTGTATTCGCACGAGAAGAAGATGGTGCTGCCGCTGGTGATCAGCAGCACGGTGCTGTTCATCGTCGGCGTCGCCTTCTGCTACTTCCTCGTCATCCCGGGCATGTCGAAGTTCATCCAGGCCTTCGCCCCGACCAGCATCACCGCGGCGCCTGACATCGAGCAGTATTTCGGCTTCGTGCTGACGCTGTTCCTCGTCTTCGGCATCGCCTTCGAGGTGCCGATCGCGGTCATCGTGCTGGTGCGCATCGGCGTCGTCACCATCGAGCAGCTGCAGAAGGCGCGCGGCTATTTCATCGTCGGCGCCTTCATCGTCGCCGCGGTCGTGACGCCGCCGGACGTGATCTCGCAGCTGGCGCTGGCGATCCCGATGTGCATCCTCTACGAGCTGGGCATCGTCGCGGCGCGCATCTTTGCCACGCAGCGACGCGAAGCCGACGCGAAGCCGCAGACGGAAGACAAGGCGTCAGGCTGAACGCCATGAACGTGGCGCTTTGCCCCGGCCGGCGCCGTGTTCATGAGGTCGACGGCACAGGTTCACGTGCTGGTGTACTGCACCGACGCCAGCGCGCCGGCCAAGCGCGAACGGGCCCGCACGCTGGTGTCCAGGCTGTCGTCAGCGGGTGAAGCGGGTCAGCACGCAGGTGCTGCTCGAACTGTTCCACACGCTCGCACGCAAGCAGTCGCTGCCGCCGGTCGCCGCGCAGGCACTGGTGCTGGCCTGCACCGCATGGCCGGTGATCGACAGCGACCAGGCGTTGGTCGGCGCGGCCATGGCAAGCTCGATCAGTCGGCAGCTGTCGATCTGGGACGCGATGGTGGTGGAGGCCGCTCTCAGAGCGCAGGCAGACACGCTGTACAGCGAAGACTTCAGTCCCGGCCAGCGCTTCGGCAAGCTGACGGTGGTCAACCCGTTCCTGGCCTGACACCGGTGCGCGGGCGAAGATGGTCGTGGCACTTCGATCCGCCGAGCCGGCGCGATGAACCGATTTGGGGCCGCGAACGCAGTGAGCTCAAGGGGCGCTATTTCACCCAAGTATTGAGCTGCATGATGGGCATCAGCACCGCCAGCATGATCAGCAGCACGACCACCGCCATGGCCACGATCAGCAGCGGCTCCAGCAGCGTCGCCATGGCGATGGCGCGGCGTTGCACCTCGGCCGACAGCTGCGCCGATGCGCGGCCCAGCATCAGCGGCAGCTGGCCGGTCTGCTCGCCCAGGCGCGCGAACATCGCCAGCAGCCCCGGGAAGCGTTTCTTGCCGGCCAGCGCGCTGGCCAGCGGCGCGCCTTCACGCACCTGCACCAGCGCATCCAGGGCGTCGCTGCGCATGGCGCGGTTGCCCAGGGTCTCGGCCGCCGCCTGCAGCGCGCGCAGGATGGGCACGCCGGCACCGGCCAGCATGGCCAGCGTGCCGCCGAAGCGCGCCGCGTTGTAGCCGCGGGCCAGCCGCCCGACCAGCGGCAGCCGCAGCAGCGCGGCGTCGCTGCGTTCGCGGAAGGCCTCGCCACGCCGCGCCAGCACGAAGGCCGTGACGCCGCCGACGGCCAGCAGCGCCACGGCCCAGCCCCACTGGCGCACGAAGCCGCTGATCGCCAGCATGGCCACGGTGAGCACCGGCAAGGCGCGCTTGGAGCTGGTGAAGACGCCGGCGATCTGCGGCACGACATAGGTCATGAGCACGATCACGATGACCAGCGCCACGGTCGAGACGATGGCCGGGTACAGCATCGCGCCCATCAGCCTGGCACGCAGCGCGTGCTGCGCTTCCAGGTCGTCGGCCAGGCGGTCGAGCACCGCACCCAGCGCGCCGCTCTGCTCGCCGGCCGCCACCACGGCGCGGTAGATGTCGTCGAATTCGCGCGGCGCCGTGGCCAGCGCGCGTGCGAAGGGGCTGCCGGCGTTGACCTCGCTCTTCAGGTGCGCCACCAGTTCGCGCTGGCGATCGCTCTCCGATTCGTCGGCCAGTGCGGTGAGCGCACGTTCCAGCGGCAGGCCCGAGCCGACCAGGCCGGCGAGCTGTCGCGTCCACACCGCCAGCCCGGTGGCATTGAAGACGCGGCGCGTGAAGCGCGGTCCGGTGCCTTCGCTGGCCGCCATGCTGACCGCCGTCACCTCCAGCGGCACCAGCTCGCGTGCGCGCAACTGCGCCCGCGCGGTGCGCGCGTTGTCGGCTTCGAGCAGACCGCTGAGCGACTTGCCGGCGGCGTCGAGGGCTTCGTAACGGTAGGCGGGCATCAGCGTCCCGGCCTGGCGCATCCGGCGTCTGCCGGCGAAGGTGCGAAGCGGCAAGCCTGGGGGCTCATGTCAGTTGCTCCACCGCGCTTCGCGCGACCCGCGCCGCATGAATCGTTCGCGCGGGCAGCGAGCCCGCTTGCGGCCCGTAGCTGTCGTTCGACTTTCGTTTTGCATTCGACTGTCCGCGCGGCAAAGGCGTGCCCGGGCACACCTTTGCGGATGCAGTGTGGGTTCTCGTGTCGAACACCAATACAGGTGCCTCGCGGCAGGCGGTGCCCGGTGGGGGCGATTT
>Ga0105090_10000349_pt1 | contig 22069 bp, 16 predicted proteins | sample PPLLak3March2015_FD_79110 | JGI IMG/M metagenome (GOLD analysis project Ga0105090, IMG submission 79110) | Freshwater sediment microbial communities from Prairie Pothole Lake near Jamestown, North Dakota, USA - PPLs Lake P7 Core (1) Depth... | ecosystem: Environmental > Aquatic > Freshwater >... | reverse complement strand
TGGCGCCAGACCACGATTGGTCTCGGCGTGACGATCAACGACCGGTTCTGATCCGGGCCGGCTTCGCAGCCGGCCCGGTATGCAGCGACGTCTAGTTGGCCTTTGCCCGGCCGTACATCTCGTCCAGGGCCTGGCGCAACGCCGTTGCCCAGATTCCCATCGCGCGCCGCGCGTCTGCGGTGTTCGTCACCCGGTTCGTGACTTGCCAGGTTCCGCTGGTGCGGGCACTCCGTGCATCGACGGCTCGCGCCAGGAGTTCACCCGTCATCGAATCGCGCAGTTCAGCGACCAGTGTCATGCGCCCTGCGTTGGCCGTGTACGTGCGCGAGCGGCCAGCCGACATCGTGTCCGGCGCGTTGATGTAAAGGTCCACGATCGCCGCCGAGACCCGCAACGTGTCCGGTCCCGCCGTATCGACGAGCTGATAACCGCCTCGTTCGAGTTCCGCTCGGAATGTCTCGCGGAACAGCTCCGCCACCCCGGCCTGGATCGCGGCCGTGTCGCCGGCGTCGAGCCGGCCGAGCTGGCTGCGGCCGCCGCGGTTCGGGTCCCAGTTCCTGGCGAAGCTGACCTCGACCGGGTCGATCATCACGCTCCTGTAGCCAACGATTTCCGCATCCGGCCGGACGAAGACGGCACCCAGACGCGTGCCCGATTGCCGGACCAGACCATCCCATTCCTCTTGCGGTGCGGGTCGAGTGCTGGCACATCCTGCAAGAGTGGTCGCAAGCAGCACGAGCAACATTGGCAACACTGAGTGAAGGCGAATCATTTTCACGCTCCAAGGTAAAAGTGGTGACTGGCGCACCGCGCGATTAAGGCGGCCCATGGGTATTCTGAGAGCAGTTCCCAGAAAGGCAACGGGGGAGGCTAACACGGCAAAGTTGTCGTAGAGTGGCCCGACAAGATCGAAAGTTTTCAGCCTTAACTCAACCGTCCGTGGAAGCGGGGTAGAACCCTCGCGCCCCCGTTTAAATGAAGAACAAGGTAGCTAAGTTTCTCTTGGGCGTGCCCAAGTCGCTTGCAGCCGCCGCCTGTGTCGTCACCGATGGCTCTGCAACCCTCATCGACGCTTGTCGTCGGTCTCCAGCCCTGTCCCTGTGTACCGCTGCACGCTGAGCGTCAGCAGCGCTAGCCATGCAACCAGGCAGGGCAAGTGCCGAGTAACTTGCGTCCGTCGTAGTTCACGCTCCGTCGTAGTTCACGCTCCGTCGAGCTCAATTGCGCTTTGCGACACCTTGAAGTTACGGACCAAGAAGGACGTCGCCTACTACCCGTTCGTGTAGTCACGGACTTGTGCAACCTGCCTGGCATCAGTGCAGCGGCAAGGTTCGTAGCGTTCACCTTCCGTTCCTGTGACGTTCGAAGTCACCGAACCGGTCGAGACTTCAGTTCGGAATGACTCCGAGAACGCACTGGGTTTCCTGCATGATCTGGCCTACGGCCTCGTGCACGTCATACCGTTCCTGGGCTCGGCCACGTGCTCGGTCCGGCTGGCGCTCTGAGCGCCTCGCGGGAAGTGATCGGGACTAACGGATGCGTACTTGCTTCAGGTCTCGCAGCTGTAGTCACACGGTCGTTCTCGGACTATTTTGCGACCGACGTTACTGACCGCTGCGTTGCGGGCACACATTGTGGCAGGCCTGCCGGCGATTCGTCGCGTTCTGGCATAAGACGCAACCATCACCTGGGGCTAAACCGCGGGCCGGACCCCTTTTCTTGAGATGATGACCTGCATGATTGACTTGTCCAGACTGAGTTCCGCAACCAGCTTCATCAGTCGGGTGTGCTCTTCCTGCAGCAGCTTCTACTCCCGCATATGGTCCGACTCCAGACTGCCATAGACTTTCTTCCATCGGTATATCGCCTGCTACGACACGCCCACCTACCGCTAGGCCATCGTTATCCCCAGCTCGAACTGTTTTAGGGTCGCCACGATCTGCTCGACGGAGAACCGCCTCTTCTTCACGGCACACTCCATGCCCGAAAATCCAACCTTCCGAATGGTCCGGTTCGGTCATAGCAGTTCAGCAGCTCAACTATGATTCCGTCTTGTAGGCAGGAATCTTGAGTTCCGACTTGTCGCAGCTGATGTCATGGGAACCAATGGCCACGTTCAGCACCGGACTTCTGGCATTGTTCATCGTCTGTCGGTCCATCGGCGTTGCCAAGACTGTCCCGGCCTCGAAGCTCGCGCAGACTCTGCACGAACAGGTCCGGCATGAGGTCGATATCAGCAACGCCGGGCGGCCCATACTGCTCGAGATCCGTCACGCCGTGCTCGGCGAGGACCTCGTCGTCGATCAGAAACCGACCGGTGTTGGTCGTGCTATCCGACGTGAGCACGAGGTATGCAGCGTCGGCCATAATTTCGGCACTGCGCAGCACGCCGACTGCCATATGACCTTCGAATTCGGCCATTGCAGCGGTGTCGATCGCGGTGCGTGGCCAGAGTGCGTTCACGCCGACTCGACCTCGGAATTCACCCGCAGTCCCGAGCACCACCATGCTCATGCCGAACTTGGCCATCGAGTATCCGACGTGAGGCGAAAGCCAACGCTCCTCTAGCAATAGTGGCGGGGAGATCGTAAGAACGTGTGGATTGGCGGACTGCAGCAAGTGCGGCAGTGCCTTCTGCGTGACCATGAAGGTAGCCCTGGCATTGACCTGATGCAGGAGGTCGAAACGCTTCATCGGTGTTTCGAGAATGGTCGTCAATCGGACTGCGCTGGCATTGTTGACGCAGACATCAAGACCCCCGAAACGCTTCACAGTGCGGGCGATGGCGGACTCCACGTCCGTCTCGTCACGCACGTCGCAGCATACGGCCAGCGCTTTGCCACCTGCAGCCTCAATTTGCTCAGCGGCCGTGTAGATTGTCCCTGGCAGCGTCGGATGTGCACTTGTCGTCTTCGCGGCAATGGTGATGTTGGCGCCATCACGCGCCGCACGCAACGCGATTGCCAGCCCGATACCGCGGGATCCGCCACTGATGAACACCGTCTTGCCGCGTAAAGTTCGTTCCATGTCCCACCCTCGTTTCTGGTCGACAGACTGTCGTCGCTCGCCCTGAGGCCGCCGTCTATGCGCTATCGGCGATCTTCACAATGCGAATCACGCATCGTTCGGTGCGGGCGCTGCGCGCCACTGATAATCCATGGAATTCTCTGCAAAACGCACGAACCAGTCGATCGCATCCGGGTTCAGCATCGCTTCGCGGCTCGCTGCCTTGTCCAAGGAGCAGCCCACGAGAATCCTGCGCACCGGGATTTCCATCTTTTTTCCAGTCAAGGTGTACGGAATCGCCTCCACTTCGTAGATCTTGTCGGGCACGTGGCGCGGACTGCAGTCCTCACGCAGTCGGCGCACGATACTCGCGCGGAGCGACTCGTCGAGCGTGGCACCGTGCTGCAACCTGACGAATAGCGGCATGAAGAAGCCGCCGCCCGGCAATTCGCAACAGACCACAAGACTGTCTGCAAGGCCGGGTACCTGCTCTACAACACGGTAGATTTCAGCCGAACCGATGCGCACGCCGTTGCGGTTGAGTGTTGAGTCGGAGCGGCCGTAGATATAGCACCCGCCCCGGCCGTTGAGCTTCATGAAATCGCCATGACGCCAGACACCGGGGTAATGGTTGAAGTATGACTCGCGGTAGCGCACGTCGCCCGGGTCGTTCCAGAACCGCGCGGGCATCGACGGGAAGGGACTCGTCACGACGAGCTCGCCGACCTCGTCAACCACATCCTTTCCCTCCGCATTCCAGACATGCACGTTCATGCCGAGCATTCGCGTTTGGATCTCGCCGGCATACACCGGAAGCGTTGGTGCCGCGCCCACGAATCCACTGCAGATCTCAGTCCCGCCGGACTGCGAGGTTACCCATAGATCGCGCTTTACGCAGCGGTAGAACCACTCGAAGGTCTCCGGGGTGCTCGGCGCACCGCTCACCACGACCGATTCCAGCTTCGACATGTCGTGCGTCTCGCCGGGCTTGAGCCCAGCCTTTTCCATCATCTGCACGAACGTCGGACTCGCGCCGAAACTGGTCGATCCCGTGTCGGCAGCGAGTTTCCACAGGAAATCCGCGCTCGGATACGCCGGATTGCCGTCGTACAGCACAATGGCAGAACCCGTCATCAACGCGGCGAGCAGCAGGTTCCACATCATCCAGCCGGTGGTGGTGTAGAAGAACATCACGGCACCGGGCCTCAAGTTGATGTGCAGGTGCATCAACTTCAGATGCTCGAGCAACACGCCTACGTGCGTATGCACGATCGGCTTCGGCAGACCTGTTGTACCTGATGAATACACAACCCACAGCGCGTGATCGTGCGCGACGCGTTCGAAAGCGAAGCCTGCTGCAGGCACGTTGGCACGGTCCATGAGCCGCATCCACGATATCGCGGAGGGCAGATCGGGCAACGGCGCATCGGGCCTCAGGTAACCCAGCCAGACTACTCGTTCGAGCGTCGGCAGTTCCGTGACGATCCGCCGCACATCGACTTCACGGTTGAAGTCCTTGCCTCCGAAGCGGTAGCCGTCGGCAGCGAACAGCACCTTGGGCGCAATCTGCGCGAAACGGTCGACCACGGTACGCGTGCCGAACTCGATCGCGGCCGACGACCATATCGCCCCGATCGCGGCGGTCGCCATCATGGCGACGGCCGTCTCCGGCAAGTTAGGCATGTACGACACGACGCGATCGCCGGGCACGACGCCCATGGCGCGCAGTTGAGTCGCGAGCACGCGGACCTGGCGGCCGAGTTCCTGCCAGCTCATCTGCGCGAGTGCACGGGTTTCCGACAGGTGGTGAAAGGCAGTCTCGTCCGGGAACGCATTGGCACAATGGCGCAGCATGTGCTCGACGTAGTTGACGCGCGCGCCCTCGAACCAGCGCACTCCTAGCATGTCGCTACGGTCGAGCGCATGCGTGAACGCGCCATCGTGATGTACGTCGTAGTGGTCCCAGATCGAACGCCAAAAAGCGTCGCTGTCAGTCACAGACCAGCGCCACAGCGCATCGTAGTCAGGCAAATCGATGCCGCGAGTTGCCTTCAGCCAGCGTTGGTAGCGGGCAAGGTTGGAGTCCTCGGCAAATTCCGGCCGGGGCGTCCACAGCAGTTGCCCTTCAGCTACCATACTTCTGTTCCTCCCGGACGGCATGCTACGTCCTCGGCTCGTCGGGTCACCTCAACGACGTGCGGCGTTCGAGTACGCGTTCCGGGTCGCAATGGACTGGTACTTTGAGAAATCGAAATGCGCCGGGGACTGGATTCGGCGGTGGCGCGCCGGACCAGAAGTCCTCGCCAAGAATGAGCCCGCACGCGCTCCCGGGTAGCGGCCGTGGGGCGATCACGAAATCGAATCCGGCCTCCCCGCCGGCATAGCGACCCGCGGGCGCCAGCAACCCGCAAGCCCAGCGATAATGGGCAGCAACGTTCAATACGGAGCGATAGCAAGCCAGATGGCTCGCCGATGTCGTCTCAGTCAATGAGGTTTCCACAAGCAGCAGGCCGTCGCCACCCGCATCGGCGAAGGCGCGCAGAAAGTCGGCCATGTAAAGCGCAGCTGAGTCCGCCTCGTCCTCACCGACCTCCACGTCTACGGCATGGGCATGCCTGTGCGCCTCGGCAACCCAGGCCCGTGGCGACGGACTGGCGAGAACTAACGCGGGTGCCGACAAGGTGCCCCGCAAGGCCCGGACAAGGTCGAGCAGGTGCGCCCGTAGCGCTTCGTCAGCAAGCAAGGTCTTGAGCGGAAAGACCGTGCGCGACTTCAATGCCATTGCCACACGTAACGTTGGGTGTGCGTCGAGCCAAGCGTTGCAGACCTGTGCCAAGGGCACGGCAATGACGTCGGAGTCAAGCAGGCTTTGGGCTTTGCGCATCCAGGCAGCGCACGCCGTCGTGTCGAGCCAAGGCGCCTCGCGCCCGGCAAGGAGTGCGGCCGCATAATCGAGGTAGTCCAGCCAGAGCATCTTCCCCTCGCCCGCACGCACCCGCTCTATCAACGTAGACACGCCGATCCTCCTCAGGTGGCCGAGAGGCTATCGTCGACATCGTCGCGCAGGAACGGCGCCGAGTAATCCGTCATGGACGTGCCTGCAGTGCGGCTACCTGAGCTTCCAGTTCGGCGATGCGCAGATCCTTGGGGTTGAGCATGAACACGCCCTGCAGCTTGCTGGAATCCATCTTGATTCTCTGGCCCGCGTTGGTGGCGTAGATTTCGCGATTGCTCTCCCAGCTACCGTAGTACGGCACGTTCGCGGGCGGCTCGGGTGTCACCCACTCTTGGCAGAACTGGCCAAATGGCTTGCCGCGCTGGATTCGCTCCCGGCGACAAGAGTCGCGCAGTTGCCGGGTCGACTCTTCGTCCACAACCAGCGTCCGCTCGTCGTAGACCACCTTGTAGATGTCACGCGCGTTCTCGTGCGACATCAGGTCTTCCGAAAGATCCTTCATGACCAGCGCGGGGTCGCGCTCGAGCACGTCGCCATAACCGCCACCCGAGCCCTGGCAGATCATGTAGATCTCGCCCTCGTTGCACAGCTCGAACGTCATGCCCATGTCGTTGCTGCTGTACTTGCCGCCCTTGATAGGCTGTTCGTTCATGAGCCGGACGATGTCGAATTCCTCGACCGTCTGCGGTTCCTTGTCCAGGATGTCGAAGATGTTGATGCCCTTGATCTTGAGAAGTTGGTACGAGGGGCACGAATAGCCAGCAAATAGGCCCTGCGCCGACGGAAATTTCGAGCCCTCGCAGCCTGTCATGAAGCCCCAAAGACCAGAGCCGCGCGCAGTCGCCACCTGCTCGTAACCCATGCCGGCGCGAAACTTACCCCAGCCGATACGGTCCTTTGCGAGCCGTTGTGCGCCGAGACGGATTATCGGGGTGTCTTCCTCATTGATTTCGTGTTCGCCGGTGTCGCACATAAAGCCGAACACCGGCGAGACCGAGTGCTCGCCGTCGGCGTTGCTGCGGGCGCCCTGGCCATTGCCGTTGATATCGCTGCAGAAGTTGCCGGTCACGTCGCCGTGCTGCGTCAGGCCGCCGTAGATCAGCGTGGCCGCCTGGTCGTACTGCGAGGCGATGATCGCGGAGTAGCGGTTCGGCAGGCTGTAGTTAAGCTTGGCCATCGGGATGGTCCAGCATACGCATGCTTTGAACAACGGCATCAGGCTCATCGCCTGCGGCATCTCGCCCTCGGCGTCGATGATCGAGTTGCGGTCGGTGACGACCTCGATTGGAGATAGCACGGCCATGGAATGCGGCAGGTCGGGCCAGACGTTCTGCAGCAGCCCCGTGCACAGCGCGGCCTTGAACGACGCAATGTTGGTGTTAACAGAGCGGTTCAGGAACTGCGGCGCCGTGCCGCGGAAGTCGAGGATCATGCGGTCGCCCTTGACTGTGATCGCAAGCGAGATCTTCTGCAGCGCGCTCTCGCGCAACGTCGAATCCATGAACTGCAGGACCCGCGTTGTACCGTCCGGCAGCTCGCGGATGCGTCGGCGCATTTCCAGTTCGACGTCCTCGAGGTGGTGGCGCAGCGTACCGATTAGCGCGTCGCGCCCAAACTGGTCAAGGATCGCGACAATGCGGTCGCGCAGGCGCATGACCGCGTGCAGCTTCACCTTCATGTCTTCGAGCTGCAACTTCGGGTCGCGTACTGAGTTCTGCAGGAACGTGAGCAGGTCGCGCTTGATCTGGAAGTTCTCGACGACCTTGAAGGGCGACATCTTCAGCCCTTCGTCGTACTTGCTTTCGGCCGCGGCGGGCATCCCGCCCGGTTCGCAGGCCCCGTTCTCACCTTCATGGATCGTGGACGACAGCCAGCAAACCAGTTCACCTTTGTAGAAGAGCGGCATCATCATCGACTGGTCGGTGTTGTGGATGCCGCCGTAGCGTGCGTCGTTGTGGATGAAGCCGTCACCGTCCCTCACGCCCACCGTGGGATCGCCGACCCAGTTCTTGACGATGAAGCGAATCGGATAGAAGCAGCAGGCGGCGAATGCGATGATGCCGTGCGGCGCGATCATTGCCAGGTCGCCCTGCGCGGTGTAGATACCGGTCACGAGGTCGCCCCACTTGGCGCCCGGCGCGGCACCCATCTGGTTGACCATCGTGAAGGCCTCGGACAGCGCCGCGTTTATCAGGCCGCGCACATGGTGCACCTGGTGCGGGTCGACGCCGTTGGCGAGCGCCGCCTCCTCGAGCGGCGATCGAGGAGTGATGCCGTGGTTTCGCATGATCTCGGGGTCCGGACCAAGAAAAAGCGTGTTGTCGGCGAGGAACTTGTCCCGCAGTGCCTGGTCTTCGGCGGAGGTTGATTCGTTCATGTCTGTTCCGTTGTCTTAGCTCTGCCCTTCAATTGCGGATGAACCACACTCCGCCTTGGGCCGCGGCGTGGTAAGTCCAGCCCGGCTCGACGAGATAGGTTGTGGCGCGCGTCGTCACGATGGCGGGCCCGCAAATCGCAGTGCCTTCTACGAGCGCGTCGTCGCCGTAGATCGCGGTGCTGACGGCCTGGTCGTGGCCAACGAAGTGGCACATGCGCTGGCCGATCGCCGCCGGTGGCGGAGCCGCAGTGTCCGTCACCTTCAGCCGCTCGAAGTGCACGGTCGGTTGCTCGACATACGAGCAGACCCGGATCGTATTGATGCGCACACCTGCCTCGGGCGACTGGCTGCCTTCGCCAAAGCGCTCGCCGTAACGTTGGTGGAATTGGTTGATCAGCGACAGCACGTCCTTCTGCCCGTCGAGCCTCGAGCGGTCGGCGACGACCGCCGTCTGCACTCGCTGGTTGCCGTAGCGCATGTCGAGTTCGAGCCGGTAGCGGATTGCATCTGGGTCCATGTCTTGCCGCATCAGGTCCTCGCGGCCGCGGCGTTCCAGTTCCTCGACGTTGCGGTTGAAGCTCGTGTAGTCGCCGAAGAACGATCTCGCGTTGGGGTCGAACAATACAGTCCACGTACTCATCTCGTGGATGTGCATCTGATTCACGTTGCCGGCACCACAGGCGGAAAACGTCGAGGAGAACGGCGGCGCCAGGATGCGGTTCACGCCGAGGGTGTTCGCGATCCCGCAGGCGTGCAGCGGGCCGTTGCCGCCGTATGCGAGGATCGTGAAATCCGTTGGCTCGTAGCCGCGCGTGCGCAGTTCGGTCGCGATGCCGTTCGCCATGTTTGCGTCGACCTGGCGCTTGATCAGGCGTGCCACCTGGATCACGTCCATGTCGAGGTCGTCGCAGAGTTGCTCCTCGACAGCCTGCCGCGCCCGCTTCGCATTGAGCGGGATTCGTCCATTCGCATAGTTCGTGGGGTCGAGGTACCCGAGCAGCAGGTCGGCATCAGTCACAGTCGGCATCATGCCGCCGCGATCGTAGCAAGCCGGACCCGGGTCGGAACCCGCGGATTTTGGACCGATCTCGACGGTCTTGTACATGCGTTCGTAGCGCGCAATCGAGCCGCCGCCGGCACCGAGGGTGACCAGGTGCACCATCGGTACGCTGACCAGCCATCGATCGATGACCGGGTTGAAGTCGTAGTACTTGACGCCACCCTGCACCACGATGCCGATGTCGAAGCTGGTGCCGCCCATGTCGGTCGCCACCACGTTGCCGAGTCCGGCCTGCAGCGCCAGGTGTTCGCTCGCGGCGATGCCAGAGACCGGGCCCGAGTGCACGGTTTGCAGCGCGTCGGTCGAATTGAGCTGTGCCATGCCGCCGGAGTTGTGGTTGACCAGCATCGGCTTGGCGTAGCCCTGAGCGCGCAGGTTGAGTTCGAGGGTACCGAGGCCGTAGTACATCGTCTGGTGCAGGAACGCGTCGATGATGGTCGACGTGCCGCGGGCGTACTCGCCCTTGCGCCCCGCGACCTGGTGGGACAGCAGCATCGGGATCGCGCCGAGAAAGTGCGCCGGGTACTCGTCAAGAAAGATCTCGCGCACACGCAGTTCGTGCGCCGGATTGACGACGCTGTTGGTGAACATCACGACGAGCGCTTCGGCCCCCTGGTCCACGAGTTCGCGGATGCGGTGGCGCACGTCGTCCTCGTCCAGGCGCCAAAAGACGTTGCCCAGGTAGTCGACGCGCTCACGCACCTCGCGGATCATCGGGATCGGCACGATCGCCGGTGGTCGCCGCGCGTTCGGGATGTCCATCTGCTCGATCTCGGGCAGGCCCTCGCCGTAGCCGCGGGCGCGGGACAGCGGAATCGTGTGTTTGAACCCAGCGGTGACCAGCAGGCCGATGCGCGGACCCTTGCGCTCGATCAGTGCGTTGGTGCCGAGCGTGGTCGCATAGCGCACCGAATCGACCTGCGACAACAGCGTCGAGGCGTCGACGCCTAGCTGGTTACAGGCGTCGGCGAGCGACTCGTTGAACCCGAGCGCGAGGTTGTGATGCGTGGTGAGCGCTTTGCCTTCGACGTACTGGCCGCTCCAGGCCACGAAGCAGTCGGTGAAGGTGCCGCCGATGTCGACTGAAACTCGCTTCATCGTGACGCCCTCAGGGCTTGCGACCATGGTGATGGTGGTCGGCGTGCAGCGCGCGCTGGTTGAGCGCCTTCTCGAGCGCGAGATCCGGTCCCACGGGCGCCTCCAGCACCTCTGGCCGGTCGGCCCACTGCGCCTTCAGTGCGTCGATATCGAGCTCGATGTCGTGCAGCGGCGGATGGCCGGGCGGCAAGTACTCGGTCTCCACCATCGTGCCGCACTGCGGGCAGTAGTACTCGAGGATTCGGCACCACGCCGGATCGGGCGAGTAGGTGCGGTCATACTTCGTCGTGTCGAGCAGCGGCTTGTGGATCTCGCGCGGATCGCGGTCGTACACCAGCAGGCCGCGTTTGTAGTTCTGTCGTGCATCGCCGAGCACCGTGCTGCAGCGACGGCACTCCCATTTCTCGCTCTCGAGATTGATGCGCAGATACTCCGTGATGAGCACCTTCATCGTGGACCCCCGGCGGTGCGCGCCAGCAGAATGTCGCCGGCATCGTTGATTTCGAATGTCCATCCGCTGTCGATGCGGCAAGTGAAGAACGCTTCTTCGAGCACCGCGGGTCCGGCGCCGGTCGCGCCGGTCGGCTGCTCCTCCACCCGATACAGTTGCAGGTCACGACGTTGTCCGCCGACCAGCACGTTACGTGTCCTCGAAGACACCGCCGGCCGCGCCACTTGTCCGAAGCGTCCGGAAATCACAGCGTGGGCGACCGGCTTGATCACGGTCATCGCGAGCGACAGTTGTGCATTCGGCGGCAGTCTTGCGGGCAAGCGGCCATCCACGAGCGTGAACGTCTGCTCACCCTCGTCACTGGCAACGTTCAGCGACTCCTCGATGCTACACTCGTGCAACTCCGCGCCTTCGGCGAACATGCCCCGCTTGGCCTGCTCGAGCAGCAATTCGCGACAAGCGGCCAGTCCCGCATCGTCGTTTGAGGGAAGCGCGGCTGCGAACTCGTGGCCGATGTCGGAAAAGCCGATGCCGTAAGCGGAAAACACTGCGGCGAGCCCGGGAATGACGATCGCGGAGATACCCGCGACTTCGGCCACCTTACACACAGCGAAGGGGCCGGCACCCCCGAAGGCGGCGAGCACCGTATCGGATGTGATCTCGGTGAAGTGCCGCAGGTTGTCGACGATCTTGCTGACCCAAGCCTGCTCCATGGCCTCCACGGCGAAGTCGAGCTCAAGCCCTAGTGGATTCGCGACATTATCCGAAATCGCGGAACGCGCGCGGTCGACATCAATCTTTAGCTCGCCGCCAAAATACGATGTGGGATCGAGCAGCCCGGCGAGCAGGAACGCGTCGGTCATGGTTGCCTCGCGGCCACCCAGCCCAAAGCACGCGGGACCCGGGGCGCTGCCGACACTTTCGGGGCCGACGCGAACCTTGCCATCGGCCACGCGGATGATGGAACTGCCGCCGACGCCAGCGCTCACCACGTCACATAGTGGCAGCGACGTCACTACGCCTTCGATGTGGCCGCGCGGCTTTGCGCGCACCGCTCCGTCGGCGATCAGGCCGATATCGGTCGTTGTGCCGCCGATGTCCATCGACAACACGCGCTTGAAGCCGTAGTGCGCCGCGAGCGCTCTTGAGCCTTCCATACCGCCCCGAGGGCCAGAGCTGTAAGTCTTGACGGCGACCGTCTTGGCGACACGGGCGGAGTGCCCGTCGTTCCGGAATATCAGCAGAGGGTTACGAGTGCGATAGTCGCGCAGCCTGTGTTCCGCGTTATAGAGGAAGCGCTCCATCGCGGGGTGAAGGAACGCATTGAAAATCGAGGTCCAGGTGCGTCGCGAGTCGTCAGAGTCGTCGACCAGTTCGTGCGAATAAAGGATCGGCAGCGCGCCGAGCAGGTGCGGTGGAAACGTCCGCAGCAGCTTGCGCTTGACTTGCGCTTCGGCCGTGTCGCGACCTGCCCCGCCGAATGCGACCACAACGCGGTTGGCCCCTTCCGAGGCGAGCGCATTAACGGCCTGCACCGCGGCGTTGTCCAGCGGAGTGCCGGCGAGCCCCGCGGCAAGCATGCGTACGCGACGGCCTATCAGTGCGCCGAACATTTCGCCCGCCTGGGGTTCCAGTTGCACGTCGGCCGCCTTGAGACCGCCGCCTAGGATCAAGCCGAGTCGCGGACCCTTGCGCTCGACGAGCGCGTTTGTGCCCTGCGTCGTTGAGTAGCGGATGTAACTCGTCGACAGCATCAGCGCGAGCAGATCCTCCTTGCCGTAGACCGCACGCGATGCCTTTTCCAGCCCCTCGAACAGGCATTGGGACAGGTCGTGCGGGGTGGTGATCGTCTTGGTTCGAAAGACACGGTCACCGTCGATCACGCAGATGTCAGTCAGCGTGCCGCCGTTGTCGATGTTGATCAACTTGCCATTGCCGGGCGACGAAGTGGTCACGTGCACTCCTATACCTTTAGTCGATTCAACGGGCGCCGAGGCGCATCAGGGCCGCGCTGGTCAGGTGCATGTCGTAAACGTTGGGGTCGTCGAGGCTGGTCGTGCGCCCGCCCTTGACGAAACATACTTGCTCGAGGCGAGTCATTCGGCTCACTGTGTGTCTTCCACGCGCACGTGGGTACATGACCACCTTGGACCTTCGGGCGGCGCAGGTGCCCGTGACGTAGAGGTTGCATGGAGGGGGGCCATGCACCGCGCCCGCCACGGGCACCTGGACCAACATCCTGATCCCATCAATCAGATGCACAACAAAGGAGCGATGTATGCCCATGAATGGCATCACTTTGGCAAATGGGGCAAAAAGAGTTTCCGCGCTCACGCGCTCATCGCATGGCCGCCGTCGACCGGGACGACCGCTCCGGTGAGGTATCGACCCGCTGCTGACGCAAGGAGCAACAGCGGACCGTCGAGATCCTCGAGATCGCCGAACCGACGCATCGGGACGCGTTGGAGAATAGCCTCGCCGTGGCGACCTTCGAGAAAGCCAGCGGTCAGTTCGGTCACAAAGTATCCCGGCGCTAGCGCGTTGACTCGGACGCCGTGTCGCGCCATGTCCACTGCCAAGGCCCGGGTGAGACCAATCAAGCCATGTTTCGAGGTGACGTACGGCGCAACACGGCCCGATCCCCGGACGCCGAGAACCGATGCGATATTGATGATCGAGCCCTGCTTCTGCTCGGCCATCGCGCGGGCCACCGCCTGGGCGACGAACCAAGCCCCATTGAGGTTGGTCTCGAGAACCTCGTCCCACTCCTCTTCCGTCAGATCCAGTGAGTCACGAGTCAGTGCGATCCCCGCGTTGTTGACTAGCACGTCGACGCGGCCGAGCGCGGCGAGCGCGGATTGCACTGCACCGCGGATTGACGGGCGGTCCCGGACATCCATCGGCAGCAGTATCGCGTCGCCGCCCGTCCCTGTGAATTCCGCAGCAATCGGCATGAGGCGATCGATGGAGCGCGCTGTCACCGCCAGTCGGGCACCGGCCCGTGCAAGGACGCTCGCGAAGTGACGACCGAAGCCGCTGGAAGCACCAGTGACGAGGGCTGTCTTGCCTTCGAGATTGAACAGACTGACGGTCACGGCGGCTGTCCCTCTGGAGTCGATCGCATGCAAACCCATCGCTCAACCCCACTGCTTAGGCCGAGTCACGACGCAAGTTGACGTCATACGGTGACTTGCTGATACCACACGAAAGGGTAGTTTTCGGGAACGCGCAGGTGGGGGACGCTGGTTGCCAATGATTCGCGACAAAGCCCAAACCCTACATGTCTACCGGGCGCTGAGTGGCAGCCGCACGGCAGAACAGGCCATCACCGATCTGGCGAAGACCGGTCCCCTTCGCGGCCACCATTCCGGCCTCGGTCACGAGACCATTGGGGTTGCTGTCGGTTGCGCGATGTCGCCCGAGGACTGCGCATCGCTGAGCCATCGCTCAGGAATGATGCTTGCGCACGCCCGAGGCGGCTATTCCTTGCGCGATGCGATCCTCGCGAAGTTCGGACGCGCACCGGGGTGCTACGGACCGACGCCGGGCCGACCACGAGCGCTGCCTGCCATCGGCCTGGTTGGTTCCGCCCTACCTATGGCCGTCGGTGTCGCAATGACCGATCGTCTCCGAAATCGGTCAGCGGTGACGGTCGCATTTTTCGGAGACGGTGCAGCAAACGAGGGCGCGGTCCATGAGGCTCTCAACCTCGCGGGTGCCCAGCGCGCACCGATCGTCTTCGTGCTCGAGAACAACGGTCTGGCGATCAGTACACCCGTTGGTTCAGTCACCGCAGCCGACGAACTGGTCTCGCGGGCCGCGGGTTACGGCATGCCTGGCGCTGTCGTGGATGGCCAGGACGCCGAGGCAATTCACGAGGCGACGGTAAAGGCGCTGCTTTTTGCGAGGGCCGGATCTGGCCCCACGTTAATTGAAGTGCGCCTGGAAAGATGGGAGCCCCATGCCCACGGGCTGCCGGACCTGAGATCGCCCAGGTTGATACATGAGGCGCGCGGCCATGACGGGGTTGCGTTGTTTCGAGCCAACGTACTTGCCCGTGGCACGGCAACTGCGGCGGAACTGGACACCATCGACCGACAATGTCGCGAGGAAGTGTCTACGGCGGTTGCCGAAGCACTTCGCCTCGGCATGGATAACGCGGAAGTTGCGCCTTACGACGAAGCAACTGCCCTCGAATTGGCTTACGCACCCTGATGCCTCAATCGTACCGACCAGTCTCAGAAGCGGCGGGTTCGCGACTCCCCGGCTCGTCCTACATCCGCGCGATTAACCGTGCCATGCGCGAGGAGATGGAGCGTGACGATTCCGTCGTTGTAATGGGACTTGACGTTGCCCGCCAAGGAGGCGTGTTCGGCGCGACCCGTGGGCTGTACGAGCGCTTCGGGCCGAGTCGCGTGCTCGACATGCCAATCTCCGAGGCGGGCTATACCGGCGCCGCCATAGGCATGGCGATGGAAGGTTTACGACCGGTCATCGAAATGCAGTTCTCCGACTTCGTGACGGTCGCGTTTGACCAGTTAGCGACGATCGCGGCGAAAATGTACTACCTGACCGCAGGTCGCGTCGCCGTTCCGCTGGTCGTGCGCATGCCGTTCGGCGCCAGCACTTCCGGTGACGGCTACATGACGGGGGCCGGCCCGCACCACTCCCAGAGTCTCGAGGCATGGTTTTGCCACCTGGCTGGAGTGAAAGTCGTCATGCCCGCAACACCCACAGATGCGCTGGGGCTTCTCAAGTCCGCGATCCGTGACGACAGTCCAGTGATGTTCTTCGAACACAAGGCGCTGTACTACTCGCTCCGGTCCGAACTAGACCCGCTGAACTCTGCGGTTGTGCCGATCGGCAAGGCACGCATTGCGCGGCCGGGTAGGCACGCCTCAGTCATCGCCACGGGGGCCATGGTGCACCAAGCGCTGGCCGTGGCCGAGAAGCTGGAGCGGGAAGCTATCGACGTCGAAGTCGTGGATTTACGAAGCCTGGTGCCGCTCGACTCGGAGACGCTGTTCGCAACCGTGCGCCGGACAGGGCGCGTTGTCGTCGTCCATGAGGCACCGTTGACGGGAGGCTTTGGCGGTGAGTTGGTCGCACTTATCGCGCAGCACGCCTTTGCGGACCTCAAGGCTGCTCCTGTGCGCGTCGCGGCGCGCGATATGCCTGTACCGGATGGACCGGCCGCTCGCGCCAGTTTGCCGAGCGTGGCCAGGATCGAAGCGGCGGTGCGCCAGGTCCTGCGAGACTGACGCAAGCCGTCGTTCCTAGATCTTTCTTTCCAGGCCAGACCAATACGGCTTGCGTAGTTCGCGCTTGAGGACCTTACCGGTAGCATTACGCGGCAACTCGTCGATGAAGTCGACCGACTTGGGCAGTTTGTAGCCAGCAATGAGTCGCCGCGCGAAATCGATGATGTCCTCTGCCGTCGCGCTCTGGCCGGGCTTCGTCACCACAATAGCCTTGACGGCCTGCCCCCATCGGTCGTCGGGTACCCCAATGACCGCTACATCCGCAACTGCAGGGTGGCCGCAGATTGCATTCTCTACCTCGGCAGGTGATATGTTCTCCCCACCCGAGAGGATGATGTCCCTGGCTCGGTCGAGCACATAGACGTAGCCGTCCTCGTCTAAATAGCCGGCATCGCCCGTGTGTACATAGCCGTTGACGAGCGTGCGGGCAGTCTCTTCGGGCATGTTCCAGTAACCCACCATGTTAGCGGGCGAACTGATGCAGATTTCGCCCATTAAATTCGAGGGTAACGACCTGCCGTCGACGTCGACGACCTTGAGTGACACACCGGGAAAGGGCTTTCCGGCCGAGCGCATGCGCTCGTTGCCCTCGACGTCGTGGTCTTGAGGAGGGAGGTACGTCGCGCCGCCGGTGGTCTCGGTCATACCGTAGAGCTGCACAAATCCGCACTGGAAGACCGAGAGTGCCTCGCGCAGCAGGTCGAGCGGGATCGGTGAGGCCCCGTACATGATGTAGCGCAGTGAGTCGTAGTTCGTCGACCTCGCCTTTGGCGACTGCAGCACCAGGCGCATCGCAGTCGGCACCAGGAAGAGCTTACTGATGCTGTGCCGCTGGATGGCGTCGAGTACCGCTTCGGGCGCGAATTCCTTCAATATAATGCTGCGTGCGCCTGCTCGCATGCCTGCGATGCCCCAGCCCACTCCTCCGATGTGATAGTTTGGCATCGCAACCAGGCTGACGTCCGAAGCGGTCCACCGCTCGAACTCCATGTCGTCGTTCGGCGACTGGCGAAGCATCGCGAAGAAGCTTCGGTGCGCGATGAGTACGCCCTTTGGATGTCCAGTCGTCCCACTCGTGTACATTTGTACCGCGACATCGTGGCTCGTGATCGACACATTTGGATCAACGTCGTGGTACTGGTCGCGCCATCGAGTCAGGCCGGGCCACTGGGGATGCCCTTCCTCCACTGCTACTAGCAAACGCAACGCAGGCACGTCGCGCCGCGCCTCTGCGGCCAGATTCCAGAATTCTTGCGCGACGAAGAGTACCTCGACGCAACTGTCGCAAAGGATGTACGCGACCTCGGGAAGCGTTAGCCTCCAGTTGATGCCGACGAGGACAGTGCCCGACTTGGCGCAGCCGAAGACGACCTGGAAAAATAGGTCCGAATTCTTGCCAAGGTATCCGACGCGTGCGCCCTTGCGGAGGCCTTCAGCCATGAGCCCGTTCGCAACTCGATTTGCGTAAGCATCGAAGCAGGCATAGGAGGTCGGGCGCTCCTCGAAGAGCAGCGCCTCCGCTTCAGGACGCACGGATGCATTGAACCGGGCGAGGTCGGACAGGGTCTCGACTTCTTCGAAGGAACTCGGAGTTCGGTCCGGCATCAGCACCACCCACGTCCTTAAGTTGCAGGGGCCAGCCGAAGCCCCCGCAACGTCAGGTCACCGCTCGATCAGAAGCCGTAACGCACGTCGAGACCGTACTCTCGCGGATTGCCTAGCAGGCCTTCCGTGAACAGCGGCGGCGCATCGAGCGCGAGGCTGGTGTACTTCTCGTTAAACAGGTTGCGAGCCCACGCGGCGATCGTCCACTTCCCGTCCGCCGGACTCCAATCAACGCTGGCGTTGACAAGCGTAACGTCATCCATCAGTTCGCTCGATGCCTGCGTAAAGTTGCCCCACCGTTCGCCGTTGTGGGTGACCTGCAATGTCAGGCGCGATTCGCCGGAGAAGACTGGGAACCTGTAGTCCGCCGTGATTGAGCCCATGAATTCCGGCGAGTACGGCAGGTCGCGCCCGTCGTAGTTGTTGCTGCACGGCACAGGCTGCGGTTGCGGCTGTGGCGGACAGGCAACCCCGCTGCCGATGCTGAAATTGTCGTAGGTCGCGTCAAGATATCCCACCGTCGCCGAAATGTTCAGGGCATCCGTGGGTGCGAATTGCGCCTCGACTTCAATGCCCTGGGTCGTGGCCTCGGCAGCATTTACGATCGCGGAGTGCGCAGTCGGAGGGTCACCGTCGAAGAACACCTCGTTGACCTGCATGTCGGTCCATTTGTTAAGAAACAACGCGAAGTTCAGACGCAGCCGGTCATCAAGCATCTGGTTCTTGAGGCCGACTTCGAAAGAGTCGACGTATTCCGAATCATACGGCCCAAGATCCTCAGCACGACTGATGCGGCCGTTGAAGCCACCCAACTTGAAGCCGCGCGTGTAGTGTCCGTATGCCATGACGGCGTCGGAGAACTTGTAGTCGAGACCGAGTTTCCCACCCCAGTTCGTCCAGTCATCGCTGCCGGAAACGGGTGGATTGGCCGGGTCCGTCGGTAACACGATGGCGCCGTTGAGATTCCCATAGCCGAGCTTCGGGTCGGTACCGTTTGGTTGAATGGAGAAATAGTCCGCACGAGACATTTCAACCTTATCGCGCGAGCCGCGGATACCCGCCTGCAGGCGAAGCTTGTCGGTAAGGTCCCAGTAGACCGCTCCGAACAGCGAGATGTTCTCGCTGTCCTGTTCTGCCAGCGTCTGGTTCTGAAGCGTCGGATCGACGAAAGCTAGCCAGCCAAGACCGTCTGAGTCGTAATGCCACTTCTGCAGGAATAGCCCGAGAAGCACCTCTGTGTTGTCGGTGGGCTTGAACACGTCGCGAATTTCCTGCGCACCCTGCCAACCTGTGGTGTTGCCGATCTGCGCGTAACCAAACAAATCGATGCCGTCGATGTCTTGGTAGCCGCGGGTCTTCCAGTCGTAATAACTGGTGATTGAGGTGATCTCGCCGATTGGAGAGTTCCATACCGCGGTCAGCGTGCCGCCGTACGAGTCGGAATTGTGTTGGTCCGGCACATCAGAGTACAGCTTGAAGTCGTAGGGCGTGTCCGACCGATAAAAGATCTGACCCGGGTAGGAGATGTTGAGCAGCACATCCGTGCCGTTGCGGATCTTCTGGCCCTCCAGTTTGAGTGTGACGTCGAGGTCGTCGTTCGGTGTCCAGCGGAGGTAGCCGCGCATGCCGGTGCTGTCAAGGTGACCAATATCCTCGCCATTGTAGAGATTGGTGTAGAACCCGTCGCGGCTGCGGGTCGCGCCAACCACCTTGCCCGATAGGGTATCGGTAATCGGGAAGTTTACTGCGAGCGACATGTTCTTCGAATTATAGTTGCCAAGGCCGAGCTGACCGTATGCCTCGAACTCACCGGTCGGCTGCCGTGTTACGATGTTGACGACGCCGCCCGTCGTGTTAGCCCCGAACAGTGTGCCCTGCGGGCCGCGCAGGATCTCGATCCGTTCGACGTCGAATCGATCTACGAGACCGAGCTCGTTGACAGTCTGGACGACTCCATCGACGACGGTACCGACTGCAGTCCCGACGTAGGGCGACGGGTTCGCCACGATGCCGATGCCACGGATTACATAGGAAATTGCGTTGGTCAAACCGGCGTTAACCTGAATCTGCACGTTCGGCATCGTTCCGGTGAGGTCGCTAAGGCTGTGCACGTGCAGAGTCTGGATCGACTCGCCGGTGACCACCGACACCGAGATCGGCACTTCCTGCAGGTTCTCCACGCGCTTCCGAGCGGTGACGATGATTTCCTCGAGGCCACCAGCCGATTGGGCCAGTGCCTGTGTCGTGAATATGGCGAGAGAACAAGCTACCCCCGTGGACGCCATGTGCAGCGTGGCAGCTTTCGTCCTTGTTCTTGAACTCATGGTTGGCGATTCCTGTGTGTGGTGATCGGTGTTTAATTAGCTGGTCATGCGTTGTAGTTGAGCTTCAGCCCTGGACGGGGCCAACGACACTTGTAGAGGGTTCCGGTGGACGAACCCGTGATCCACGCGTCGCGCATGTCGGGCCCGCCAAAGCAGATGTTCGTGACCATCGGATCGGGCATCGCGTAGTGCTCGATGCGGCCGTCCGTGCCGAAAACGGTGATTCCCCCGTTTATCAGTGTGCCCACGCAGACGTTGCCGTCGGCCTCGACGGCCAGGCTGTCGAGCATCTGGCGTCCGGGCAATGGACCGCGCACCCCGTCGTTCCATGCACCGCTCGGCTCGGCAACGCTGCCGGGTCCGGTGACTAGGAATCCGTAGAGGCGGCTCGTCAGCGTCTCCGCGACATACAGCGTCTTCTGGTCCGGTGAAAGCCCCACTCCGTTCGGAGTCACCATCGGATCCCTAACGCGCTTGATTGTCGAGCCGTCGGCTTGCGCGTAAAGCAGGTGCCCATGGTGAATCCACTCCTTGTCGACCTTGCCGGGGTCGCTGAACCACATGCCGCCGTCACGATCGAAGACGAGGTCGTTCGGGCCGCGTAACGGTCTCCCGTCGCACTCGACATATAGCGTCCGCACCGTGCCGGTCCTCAGGTCCACGCGCTGCACCGAGCCGCTCTCGTAACCGCGTGGCGCATGGCCATGCGTGGTAATCGAACCAGTCGGCGTCTGAACCCATTCAAATCCACCGTTGTTCACGACGTAGACCGCACCGTCGGGGCCGATTGCGGCGCCATTAGGGCCGCCTTCAAATTCGGCGACAATTTCCTGCTTGCCATCAGGGAACACGCGTGTCAGAGTCTTACGCCGAATCTCGACCAGCAGCACCGAGCCGTCCGCCATCGCGATAGGGCCTTCGGGAAACTGGAGCCCATCCGTAACGACTTCGAATTGCACGTCGCTCACCTCCGCGTTTATGGCTGCTGGGGCCGGCTCAGAATTCGCAATGCACCCGCGCTGCCGTGAAGCTCGATCTCGCTCCCATTGGGAATTCGCGTTGTCGCGCGTTCGACGGCCGTGACGCATGGAAGGCCATACTCGCGACACAGCGAGGTCCCGTGCGACAAGACGCCGCCGGTTTCGAGTACCAAGCCACCGATACGCCCGAACACCGCGGTCCACGATGGGTCGGTTTGACGCGTGACGAGGATTTCGCCGTCGCGGACGGCCGCGAGCCCGCTGACGTCGTATACCACGCGCGCCGTTCCGCGCGCCGACCCGGGACTCGCAGCGATGCCGGTGATCTCTGTTTCTGGCAGGCCGCTTTCGCCATAATTGCGCTGCGCGTACGGCGTCCATCCACGGAGGAACTTCGGTCCCTGCTCGCGAAGTGTGAAGTTCCAGACGGCCCGGCGCGTCCGGACACGTCTCGCCGCCTCGTCACGGTCGAGTTCGCCGCGTAGCCCTGTTTCGACCTCCGCCGTTCCGAGGAAGAAGACCTCGTCGCGATCACCGAGAACGCCTAGATCAACCAACCTGCGGCCATAGGAACGATAGATGCGCCGAACTTCGTACCAGTTACGGTCGACGTAGTATCGATGGTTGTCCCGGATCGCCATGTAGATGCCGTTGTATTTGAATAGCCAACGCAGGACTGCTCGCTTGAACGGGGCCATCGTCCCTCGCATGGCGTCCAGGACCTGCTGTTGTGCCGTGTGACGGCCAGCCGCACTGCGCGAATGGATCTCGGTCGGACGCTCGGCCCGGCTAAGCACATAGCCTTTCAGGACCGAGAAGCAAAGCTCGACGTCGTCGCCCCAGCGCGGCCACACGAGGTCCTTGTAGGACGAACCCAGGTGTCGATGACTACGCCAAAAAGCCTCGAAATCGTCGACAAGTTGTTGGTGGCCATCTTCTGCGAGTCGATCG
>Ga0105090_10000348_pt1 | contig 22105 bp, 18 predicted proteins | sample PPLLak3March2015_FD_79110 | JGI IMG/M metagenome (GOLD analysis project Ga0105090, IMG submission 79110) | Freshwater sediment microbial communities from Prairie Pothole Lake near Jamestown, North Dakota, USA - PPLs Lake P7 Core (1) Depth... | ecosystem: Environmental > Aquatic > Freshwater >... | reverse complement strand
TGGACGTCCTGCGGCGAGCGACGAAGAATGTCCTCGAAGACCTCATTGGCGCGCGCCCGCAGCCCGAACAGCAACAGGATCTTGGCTTTCCAGGCCAGCAGGAAACGCTCGAACCGCCCCAGCTTGGGCGCCCCTGTTGCATGACCCTGATCCGGGTTCACTGGCATGCGGCCGCTCCCATTTGCAGGCAAAGATCAATCTTCACTTTCACCACCAGCACCCAGGCAATCAGCAACCAGCTGGCAGCTGCCAGGGGAATGTGCCGGTCCAGAATCAGCTTCGGGCTGACCCGCCGGGTGATCCACAGGACCGGCTTGGCGGCAACGTCGAGCAGTTGCCAGAAAACGTTCGTGTCGCGCTTGGCGCCGGCCAGCAAACCCAGCAGGAAGCGGCCGATGATGAACATCAGCGACAACTCGATCAGGCTCTTCAAAATGACGACTAGCAACAACATCTGTTTGGATTCTTTTCAGCGCGAAACCCGCAGTGGCTGCAATGTCGCGACCTCATCTGACCGAATCCTGACTCCCGCCTGAACGAATTCTTACGAAACTCATACAAACCCTCAAACATAATTTCACATTATGGTATATCAGTTGCAGATGCCGCCCGCCTAGGGAAAGTCCTAGGTCGCCCTCTGCCCCAGGAAACGGCACCCCCTTGAGGCAGCTCAAGGTAACGGCACGGCCAAACGATAGACTGGCCCGATGCCTCAAAACGCGACCAGCAACCCACCACGCAAGCCTGATGCAACCCCTTCGGGTAGCCTGTTTGCCAACTTCCGGCAGGAACTCCTGCCGCACCCGCCCTTCGCCCAGATGGCACCGCAGGATGTGGACTTTTTCCTGTCCCATGCCCAGCAGTTCTACTTTGCGCCTGACGAAACGGTCCTCGAGCCCGCCTCCGGTGTGGTGTCGCAGCTTTTCTATATCCGCCAGGGCGCCGTCACCGGCACAAGGGGGCTGGCCGAGCAGATGGGGGGTGCGTTCGAATACGAAGCCGGTGATCTGTTTCCGGTCAGCGCGGCCCTGGCAGGGCGCGCCGTGACGGCGTCCTACCGCGCCAGTGGCGACACTTTCGTGCTGTCCCTGCCGGTCGCGCACATGCAGGCTCTGGCGCAACGCAGCCCGGCCTTTGCCGAGTTTCTCAACCTGCGGACCACCAAGTTTCTGGAACTCTCGCGCAAGGCCTTGCAGGCCGCCTATGCCTCGCATTCGATGACGGCGCAGTCGCTGGACAAGCCGCTTGGCGAACTGGTGGACAAGGCCCCCGTCACCTGCGCTCCCGACACCGCGCTGCGTGAGGCCTTGCAGGCCATGCACCACAAACGCATTGGTTCGATCCTGGTGACCGATCCGGCTGGGCATCCGATCGGCATCCTGACGCGTTACGACATCCTGGGCCGTATCACGCTGGCCCAGGTGCCACTGGATGCACCGATCTCCCAGGTCATGGTTCATCCCGTGCTGACGCTGACGGCGGACCATACAGCACAGGATGCGGCGCTGCTGATGTCCCAGCACGGCATGCGCCACGTGCCGGTCACGCGCAATGGCGTTGCGGTGGGCATGGTGTCGGAGCGCGACCTGTTTGCCATGCAAAAACAGAGCCTGAAGAACGTCAGCACGGCGATCCGTGCCGCGCCGGACATCGACGCCCTCAAGCGGGCCGCCCAGGACATTCGCCGACTGGCGCGCAGCCTGCTTGGCCAGGGCGTGCAGGCGCGTCAGCTCACCTCGCTGATCAGCCACCTGAACGACGTACTGACCGAGCGCCTGCTTCAGATCAAAGCCAGCGAACATGGTGTGGACCTCAACCGGCTGTGCTGGCTGTCACTGGGCTCGGAGGGCCGGGACGAGCAAACCATCGCCACCGACCAGGACAACGCCCTGATCCTGCCCGACGACACGCCTGCCGAATCGCGTGAATCGATCCGGGCTTTTGCCCGCGAGGTGAATCTGGCGCTGGATGCCTGCGGCTACCCGCTGTGCCACGGCGGCATCATGGCCGGTGAAGCCGCCTGCTGCCTGACCCTGGCGGAATGGCGTGAGCGCTTCCGGCAATGGATTGCACAGGGTTCCCCACAAGACCTGCTGAACGCCAGCATCTATTTTGATTTCCGCGCCCTGGCCGGCGACGCATCGCTGGCGCAGGCTTTGCGCCAGGAGGTCGTCCAGGCGGCCCGGCAAACCCCGCGCTTCCTCAAGCAGATGGCACTGAACGCACTCACCCGCAGCGTCCCACTGAACTGGCGGGGCGCCGTCGATACCGATGCCCAGGGCACCGTGGACCTGAAACTGCAAGGCACCGCAATTTTTGTGGATGCTGCGCGCATCTACAGCCTGGCGCATGGCATCGACCAGACCAATACCCGAATGCGGCTGGAGGCGATCGGGCCGCTGCTGAAACTCGCTGACACAGAATTTGGTGCTTGGGTGGGCGGCTTCGAGTTCTTGCAGATGCTGCGCCTGCGCATCCAGCTCGACGATGAAGCGCTCCCGGATGCGCCGAATCGTATCGTCGTGGCCACCCTCAACGACATCGACCGCCGCATCCTGCGTGAATCATTTCGCGTGGCGCGGCAGTTGCAGCAGCGCCTGCAGCTGGACTACCAGCGTTAGACCACCATGGGCTGGCTGAATCGTTTGCAGGGTCGGTTTGTTCGTGGCGCGCCGGTGGACGAAGCGCGCTGGGTAATGCTGGACGTGGAGACCAGCGGCCTCGATATCCGGCGCGACCGCCTGCTGGCGATTGCTGCCATTGCCCTGCGGGTGGATTGGTCCAACCGGACGCTCAGCGTGGATCTGGGTGACAGTTTCGAAGTGGTCGTGCGCCAGGACGAGACCTCCACCAAGGACAACATCCTCCTGCACGGCATCGGCGCGCAGAAGCAGCGAGATGGGCAGGATCCCGTCATCGCGCTGCGCGCCTTTGCTGACTATGCAGGCAACGCCCCCTTGCTGGCCTTTCATGCCGCCTTCGATCAGGCCATGATCGGCCGGTACGCACGCGAGCACCTGGGCGCGGATCTGCCCAACCCGTGGCTGGACATCGACCATCTGTGCGCGGTCACTTACGAAAAGGTGCGCGCCCGTGCGCTGGACGACTGGATGAGCCATTTCGGGATCACCTGCGCGGTGCGCCACCAGGCGGCCGCGGACACATTGGCTGAATGCGAACTCCTGCAGCGCATCTGGCCCAAAGTGGCCCCCCAATGCGCGAACTGGCGCGATGTGCAGCGCCTGGCCGCGCAACACCGCTGGCTCGCGCGGGCCGGCTGAACACAGCGCCTTAGCGCGGGGCTGTTCGGGCCACGCCCACGCCGATGCGGGACACCGAGTCCCAGCTGTCGCCCTGAAACCATGGATCACCCTGCAGGTACGCGCGCAGCATGGGCAGGGCATCGGAGCCCCAGAACACCTTGCCGTCCACCACGAACGAAGGCACACCGAACAGTCCCAAGGCCAGCGCCGCTGCGGTGTGTGCCTTCAGACCGTCTTTGACCGCCGGATCGTCAACCGGTCGCGCGGGAGCGAGCAGACCGGTCAGCGCTTGCAGGCGCGCCGGGTCCACGGCTTCCCCGCCACCCTTCCAGACATGGCGAAAGATGGTTTCACAGACGTAGCGATTCGGCTCATTGCGCGCGTCACAGGCCACAGCGAGTCGCAGCAAGGCCAAGGGGTTGAACGGGTGGCTGGCCGGCATCTGCAGCTCGATGCCCTGACTGTGGGCCAGCCAAAGGACCTGCCGGTAGGTCCAATCGCGTTTGGGCGCAATCTCGGCCGGTCCCAGTTGCCCATGGTGCCTGAGCAGACCGGCAAAAAGCACCGGTTTGTGCGTCACACGGTAGCTGATGCCCCTCAGGACTTCGGGCAACTTCTCGAAGGCCAGATAGGCATAGGGTGAAATGAAGTCCAGATAGAAATCAATGTGCTTCATGGCAGGGCCTCCTGGCGGGCCGCTGCTCGCTGGCCAATCAGCGTCCAGACGGTGCGCTTGCCCACTTCTGTCATCGTGCTCCAACGCGCCACTTCATCGAGCGTGCGCAAACAGCCTTCGCACAAACCACTCCCGGAATCCATGCGACAGACCGAAACACACGGCGAAGGCATATTATTGCCACTTCCCAGCGCCAAATCGACATTTCTTGCTATGGTATCCAAGGCATTCACGGTGTTGGCACCGGTTGGTCCACATCGGCGACGGGCGCGCCTGTCAGCGCGACGAGGTCCCCGGGCCGCAACCTGAACACACCGTGCGGATGACCGGCCGCGGCCCAGATTTCCTCAAACCGGAACAGTTCGCGGTCAATCAGTGTCACCGGCGGGGTGGCATGCCCAACTGGTGATACGCCGCCAATGGCAAACCCCGTCTTCGCACGGACAAACGCCGCATCGGCCCGGCCAAGCTTTCCAACCAGTGCCTCGAGCTTCTTCTCGTCCACGCGCAAGTCACCCGAAGTGATCACCAGCACGGCAGCATCGTCGGACTTGCGACGAAAGATGATGCTCTTGGCAATCTGCCCGACGCTGATGCCCAAGGCATCTGCCGCCTGCTGGGCCGTGCGTGCGGCGTCGTCGAGCATCACAGGCCCATGGGGGTGGCCTGCCGCCTGAAGGAAGGTCGCCACCCGTTGCACGCCCTCGGGCAGGGTCTTCAGTTCTGAACCACACATCACACAGCCCGCTTGTTCAGGATCGCCGTGGCGGCGCGCGAGTTTGGCTTGCGCTGCAGGAACTCGCTGATGAATGCCCCGGCATCCACCAGTTTGTCGAGGTCAATGCCGGTCTCAATGTCCATGCCTTGCAGCATGAACACGACGTCCTCGGAGGCTACGTTGCCGGTCGCGCCCTTGGCGTACGGACAGCCACCGAGCCCCGCCACCGAGGTGTCGAACTGCCAGACACCCATCTCAAGGCAGGCCAGTGTGTTGGCCAGTGCCTGGCCGTAAGTGTCGTGAAAATGGCCCGAGACATCATCGATCGCATAGTGTTTCAGCGTGGCCTCCATGGCGCGCTGCACCTTGCGCGGCGTGCCCACGCCGATGGTGTCGGCCACGCCTACATGCTGCACGCCGATGCCCTTCATGAGCCCGGCCAGATAGCCCACACGCGCGGGATCAATCTCCCCCTCGTAGGGGCAACCGACGGTGCACGACATCGCGCCGCGCACGTGAATGCCTGCCGCGCGCGCCGCTGCCACCACCGGCGCGAAGCGCTCGATGCTCTCGGCGATCGAGCAGTTGATGTTCTTCTGGCTGAACGCCTCGCTGGCCGCACCGAAGACCACGATCTCGTCGGGGTTCGACTTCAGGGCGGTCTCGAAGCCCATCATGTTCGGCGTCAGCACTGAATAACGCACCCCGGGCTGGCGCTGAATGCCGGCCATCACCGAGGCCGCATCGGCCATCTGCGGCACCCATTTCGGCGAGACGAAACTCGTGACCTCGATGTCCTTCAGGCCCGCAGCCTGAAGGCGATGCACGAGTTCAATCTTGACGCCTGCTGGCACGGGGGCTTTTTCATTCTGCAGACCATCGCGCGGCCCGACATCGACCAGCTTGACTCTGGAGGGGAGGTTCATGGCAATTTCCTTGTGTGCCCGAGTATCGCAAAAACAGGCTTGCTGGAAAGCGTCGGTGCGTCACGCACGCGCCCGCGTGGCGCGCTTCAGTTTCAGTACTTGATGCGGGCGAAATACGTCTTCTGTGCGGCGTCACGCGCCTGCCCCAGGGTGTGGATGCCCTTCTCGGCAAGAAGCGGAAGCAGCCGCAGGAAGACCTCGGCGGTCACCATGGCATCACCCATCGCCGTGTGGCGCCCCATGATCGTCACGTTGAAGCGCTCCGCGATCGCCTCCAGCCGATGCGACTCCTGACTCGGATGCACCAGCGCGGACAACAGCAAGGTATCGAGCACTGGCTGGTCGAAGCGCACCCCGGTCTGCTGTTCCTTCATCTGCAGGAAGCGCATGTCGAACGCGGCATTGTGGGCCACCAGAACCGTGTCTCCGGCGAAGGCATGAAACGCCGGCAGCACCTTGTCGATCATCGGCTGGCCCCGCACCATGTCCGGCTGGATCCCGTGAATCGGGATCGACAGGGCCGGGATGTCGCGCCCCGGATCGACCAACTGCTCGAAGCCCTCCTGCCGCAGCAGCTTGCCATTGACAATGCGCACCGCGCCGATCTGGATGATCTCGTCACCCTCCGAGGGATTCAGGCCCGTGGTCTCGGTGTCAAAGACGGTATAGGACAGATCGGCCAGGCGGCGATCCGCCAGTTCCCGCGCCTGCTCGCTGGTCTGGAACAAGTCAAAATCGTAGTACTCCGGGCGGCTGTCGCCGTGCATCAGGGTCGCGGCGTCCATCTGCTCCTGGGCGTTGGCCAGCGGCAGCAGGAAACGGAAGAGCGCCTGGTGACGCACGCGCTCGCGCTCAAACCAGAACGCGCCGCCATGGCGCTCCACCACGTCACGCACCGTCAAGGGCGTGGTTTCTTCCCCGACCCTCATCGGGTCCATCTCCCAGCTCATGACGGTTTCCGTGCTCATGACCTGCCCCGACCAGACCAGATCCAGATGGGCATGTTCGCCAGCGGCGACCAGACGAAGCTCGAAATGGCGAACATCAAACTCATCGACCAGACGGCCGGTCAGGTAGACCAGCACCTGCAGGAGTGAAAAACTGTCCACCCTGAGCCAGAGCGAAGGGTCCACTTCCGCGGCGCTTCCCGACAGCTGGTGCGCCTGCTCGATCCGTCGCAAGGCCGCGGCCACAAGGTCGGTGCCCAGCATGTCTTCCATGGGCCAGCGGGTCTTGAGCCCTTCGGTTGAACTCGCGGCCAGGTCCTGGATGCGACGGCTCATGGCGCCGGTCTCGTCCCTGATCACGCCGACAAAGCGGTCCCGCATCACCGCGTCCAGATCCGGGAACTCCAGCATGTCGAGCGCGGCCTGCATGTTGGCCAGCGATGATCGGCTGCGCTCGGTCAGTCCGTGAAGCAGGCGGTCGCGCGCGCTTTCGTCCTCGAGTTCGCGGGTGATGTTGTCGAGCATGAGCACGAAGCCGTTGAGTACCTGGGCAGACCCGTCGTCTGGTGCAGAGGACCGGACCGGCGCCATCTGGACCCGCAGCAGCTGCCCCGCACGGGTGGTCGTCACGAACTGCGCCGACGGGCTGGTGGCTCCGCGTTGCAGGCGCTGCTGCACGCTTTCCAGCGCGTGCGCAATGAGCTTGCGGTCAAACACCGGGTAAATCGAACGACCGAGCCCGATCAGTTCAGCCCCGCCGGTCACACCCGGCGCTTCGGACAGGGCGCGAAACTGCAGGCGAGCTCGATTGTTGTAAAGGATGACGCGGCCATCCAGCGCGCAGACCACCACACTCTGCGTCAACTCGGACATAAGCGCCGCGAGCCGGCTGCGCTCCTGCTCGATGCGCTGACTGGCCTCGCGCACGCGCGCCTCGACATCCTGCTGCAACTGGAGCCGCTGGCCAACGATGTCATTGACGGCCCGGGCGAGTCCCTGATTTTCCAAACTGCCATGCGCGCCGACTTCCCGCTGCACGCCACCGGACAGGACGATCCGGGTCTCTTCCAGCAAGCGCGCCGGCGCCTCCACACGGTCGCGGTAAAGGCGACTCGCGGCGTAGCCCAGCCCGCCCGCCAGCACGAGCCCCAGCATCAGCACCAGCGCCACGCGGGATTCCAGCAAGGCGACAAGACTCTCCCGCTCATTCGAATCGAGGGTGGCGCCGACCAGTAGCAACGCCGTCCCGGTCCAGACCAGCAAGACCAAGCCAGGCAGCAGCATGGCCAGTAGCAGCCGCCGGTCCAGCTTCATTGTGCAGGCTCCAGCATCCCGCGCACCCGGCTGACCAGCTCTTTGGTCGAAAACGGCTTGGTCATGTAGGCATTGGCCCCTAGTGCCAGGCCTTTGGCCAGATCGGTCTCCCGGCCCTTGGCAGTGAGCATGAGGATCAGGGTGTCCTTGACCAGTTCACTCGCGCGCACTTCCTGGCAGACCTCAAAGCCGGTCTTGACCGGCATCATCACGTCCAGAAGCACGAGGTCAGGTCGCTCGCGCAGGATCGCATCGATGGCTTCCTGGCCATCCCGCGCAACGCTCACCGCGTACCCCTCGCGCTTCATGAGGTACTCCAGTGAAATCAGGATGTTGGGCTCATCGTCAGCGATCAATACCTTGTGTGTCATGGTCTGTCTCCTTGGGGCTCAATGGACCCTCTTGATGTCAGGCGCCGCCCGCCCGCGGCAGATGGAAGGCAAAACGTGCACCCTGGCCCGGCACGGAATCGATCCACATCCGCCCCCCGAAGTGTTCCACGATTTGCCGGCTGATGGGCAAGCCCAGGCCGGTGCCCTGCGGTCGATGCGACTCGTCTCCACCCTGGCGGAATTTTTCAAAAATCAGGGCCTGTTGCTGCACAGGTACACCGGGCCCGTTGTCGCTGACCGCCACGGTCAACCCCTGCGCATCAGTGGTCAGGACCACCTCGACACGCCCGGCAACTGCCGGAACAAATTTTGCCGCATTCGACAACAGGTTGAGCATGACCTGCGTCAACCGGTCGGGGTCCGCCCGCAAAATCACCGGCCACTCGGGTACCCGGAGCTGGACGCTGGCGCCGCGTTCCCGGAACATCTCCGACGTGGTCTGGACCGACTGCGCCAGCAGCTGACCCATGTCGACGTCGGCGTTGCGCCACTCGGCATGCCCCGACTCGATCTTGGCCATGTCCAGTACCTGGTTCACCAGGCGACTGAGTCGTTCGGTTTCTGCCACGACGATGCCCAGGAACTGCTGGCGCTGCTCCGCCGGCATGTCCGGATCCTCGGCCATCATCTCGGACAGGGCGCGAATCGAGGTCAGCGGGGTGCGCAGTTCGTGGGTGACCGAGGACATGAAATCATCCTTGAGCCGGTCCAGGCTCTTGAGTTGCTCGTTGGCCGCACGCAACTCGCGCGTGGCATGCTCAAGGGACTTCGACTTCTCCTCCAGCTCGGCTGAGTGCGCGCGCAGTCGAGATGTCTCGTCGAGGATCTGCAAGACGTCGTCCAGCGCCAGCGCCTCCTCCTCGACCACCGAGGCCACCATCACCCGCGCCGAAGCAGTTCCAATGGCGCCAGTCAACTGGGTCTCGACAAACCGTACCAGCCTCGCGTCTGGCTCGATTCGAGTGGCGTCAGCCACGCCTGTCGCCTTCGCATAGTCATCGAACAGGCGATTCGCCTTCGATTCGCCGAGAAATCGCGCCGCCAGCAACTGGAGGTCCTGCACGCGCGCGCGACCGCGCCAAAACACCGGATCCGCCTGGCGGGTGTGCTCGAAAACATCCACGAAAAGCAGTGCCTGGCTTGTCTCCGCGGCAGAGGGCGTGCGCCACAAGGAGACCAGAACGTAGGCGCCCACATTCGCCAGAAGACTCCAGAAAAGGGAGTGCGTCAGATTGTCCAGCCCCGCGAGTCCCAACAGTTGTTCCGGCTTGAGCAGGGCAATGCCCCAGGGCCCCTCGGAGAGGAAGCCCGGAGACAGCCAGCCCGACTTGGCCAGTGATGGGAGCATGAGCGTGTAGACCCACAGGCCGAAACCCATTAGCAGCCCCGCCATCGCGCCCTGGCGTGTGGCCCCTTTCCAGTACATGCCCCCCAGCATGGCGGGCGCAAACTGGGCCACTGCAGCAAAGCTGATCAGGCCGATGCTGACCAGCGCATAGGCCTCGCCGGCAAGGTGGAAATAGGCGTAGCCCAACAGCAGGATCGCCACGATGGCGACCCGCCGGATGCCGAGAATCAGCTGCGTCAGGTCCCCCGCCGCACGATGGCCCACGCGCCGGGACCGCAACAACAAGGGCATGACCAAGTCATTGCAGACCATGCTGGCGACCGCAATCGTTTCGACGATCACCATGCCCGTGGCGGCCGACAAGCCGCCGATGAAAGCCAGCAGTGCCAGCAGCGGCTGGCCGTGGGCCAGCGGCAGGGACAACACAAAACCCTCGGGGTCCATCTGGCCTGCCCCGAAAATCAACAGACCGCCCAGTGCGATGGGAAGCACGAACAGATTGATCAGCCAGAGATACAGCGGAAACACCCAGGCCGCCCGGCGCAGGTGCTGTTCATCGACGTTCTCGACCACCATGACCTGGAACTGGCGCGGCAGGAAAATGACCGACAGCATGGACAGCAACAACAGCGCGAACCACTGGCCCCAGGCAAAGCCGCCGCTGGTGCCGGCGTGAACCAGCCCGGCCAGCGAAGGCACCGCCTGCGCTCGGGCGAAGATGTCCCCCACGCCATTGAACAGGCCATAGGTCACGAACAGGCCGACCGCCAGAAAAGCCACCAGCTTGACGATGGACTCGAATGCAATCGCCGCGACCATGCCCTCATGCCGCTCGGAGGCGTCCAGGTGCCGAGCGCCGAACACGATCGTGAAGCCGGCCAGTGCCAAGGCAAAGTAGAGCGTGCTGTCACCCCACCACGGACCGTGGCGCACCAACGACTCACCGAGCGGCGTGGTCAGCAGGGCGTAGCCTCCGGAAACGGCCTTGAGCTGCAGGGCGATATAGGGCACGATGCCGACGACAGTGATCAGCGTCACAAGGCCCGCCAGCATCGGGCTTTTTCCATAACGACTGCCGATGAAGTCGGCAATAGAGGTGATGCGGTTGTTGCGGGAGATCCGGATCATCTTGCGCAGCACCAGCCAGGCCAGGGCCATGGCCAGCGTCGGCCCCAGGTAGATCGGCAGGAACCAGACACCCGATGATGCGGCCCGCCCGACGCTGCCAAAATAGGTCCACGCCGTGCAGTACACCGCCATCGAAAGCGCATACACCCACGCGTTGCCAACGATGGAGCGTCCACGGGCCGCGCGCCAGTCGCCATAGCTGGCCACCGCGAAGAGCAGGGCCAGATAGGCGAATGAGATTCCTACGACCAGCTGCGGAGACACGCCTAGGGCTCCTTCCTGTCCGCCATCCAGCCCACCAGGCCGATCAGCAGGGCCCACAAGCCAAAGAGCGCAAGCGGAAAGACGGGAATGCCCATCACGGTGGCCTGAACATCCCACAGCGCCAGGAGTGGAAAGTTCAGCAGCAGCACGCCCAAGGCGAATACCGCCACCAGACGCTGCCCTTCAGGAATGCGCGGGGAAGCCGGTCGCCCCGCCGCAGATTCGTTGGGCGCTGCCGGCGCAGGGATGTCCTGGTTCTGCATGTTGCTTCAAAGCTCCAGCTTGAAGTGCAGGCCCAGATGCTGCCGGAAGCGCTTGATGATGGCCAGCGAGTCCTTCAGGCGGTCGCGATCGAGAGAGCCCAGGCTAGACAAGTCCACGAGGTTGTCGACCGGCTGCCCCAACTGCAGCTGCCGCAGGTTGTTGCGCAGCTTGAGCGTCATCAGGAAGTGAAGCGCCTCGATCAGGTCGCGCACCAGCTCCTGTGACACGGCCTGCCGCTCTGCCAGTTTCTGGAGGCGGTCAACGGTGCCCAACGCGTCCAGGCGATGCTCCAGCGCGAGCGCACGCACGCCGTGCACGATCGGGAAAGTGCCCAGCTTCTTGAGGTCGAACACCGGCTCGTCGCGGCCCCGCAGCGCTGTGAGGCGGCTCCACCATCCGCCAGACGTCGCGCTGAACTGGTCGACCGCGCTGGCAAAGCGCGAGAAGAATGCGTCACTCCCGGTGAGGATGCGTGCCGCGTAGTCTTTGGCCTCGCGCAATAGCGATGCATCGCCAGTCACCGCGCGGGCGTCCATGAAAATGGCGAAATTCATCGGGCCATCGACCCCCGGCCCGTACAACCACTCCCGGATGGCGTCCTTGAAAGAAGCCACAGACTGGCACCACAAGGGGTTGGTCACCATGATGTGCCCTGGACACACCGGATAGCCGAAGGACAGCAAAGCCTCGCTGAACCGCTGCGTCACGCCAGCCAGATCATCGTGCGCGTAGCCGTCGCGCAGCAACAGGGCATTGTCCTGGTCGGTCTTGAGAATCTGCTCGCCGCGGCCCTCGCTGCCCATCACGATCAGGCAGCTGTTGCGCACCAGGTCCTCGGGTGCGACAAACGCCCAAAGGCGCGCGAAAACCTGCGAGTTGAGCTCGCTGACCAGGCCGGCGATGATCTCGATACGCATGCCGCCCCGGTGCAAAACAGCCACCAGCCCCTCTTGCTGCGCCATGGCGGCCTTGAGCTCGTCGACGGTCGTCGCCTGCTGGACCTGCAGGGCGATCAGGTGCGACTGGTTGGAGACAAATCCCATCAGGTCCAGCTGACTCAGGATGCCCAGTATCTCGTCGCCGTCCTTCACCAGAACACGGTGGACGCGGTGATGGATCATGGCCAGCAGGGCATCGACCAGTTCAGCATCCGCCGCCAGCGCGATCAATTCGAACTTCGCCACTTCGCGCACCGCCAGCTTGTCGGGCGCCACGGGGCCGAGCAGCGCATCCCGCAGGTCGGTGGTGGTAAACATGCCGATCCGCTCCACGCCGCCTTGCACATCGCGCACCAGGGCGTTGGTCAGCCCCTGCGTGGCGAGCTGACGACACACCGTGACCAGATCCTGATGGCCGTCGACATAAAACGGCTTGCGCAGGTAGGCATCGCGCAGGCGCACCATCGTCAGGGACAAGAATTCGCGGCTGCGGCTGCCGTCCTCAGCCGCCGAGAGTCGCCGGGACAGCTCGGCGAAAACCATCGCGCTGAACCGGTTGTTGCCCGACAGAAGCGACTGAACCGTGTCTCGCGGGATGCGCCATGCGGCCACCGCGTCCAGCGCCATCACGCTGCCGCTGACTCGCTCTGTCAGGACCGAACGAAAACCGACATGATCGCCCGGACCAAAGACGACGACGTCGCCCGATTCTTCCTGCTCGACATGCCCTTGGAAAATCACGAAAACATACAGAGGTTCCACACCGGGCGAAAGCAGTGCCTCGCCTTTCTGAAAGGCTGTGCGGGTCGCAGTTTCTCGAACAAGCGCCTGTTCGACGGAACTCAGGCAATCAAAGGGTTGCGAATTGAAACAGAAGGGATCCGTCACAGCAGCGTCCAGCCAAAAAAGAAAGGGCTGCGGACGAATCGCCAGCAGCCCTTGAAGCTTATCGCACCGGCAACCCGAGGTTCACCAGTGCCGCCCGTCTATCAATGACCCGAGGCGCCCGCGGCACCAATGCCCGTTTCAGAACGAACTTGCTGCGCCAGGAAACCGGCACGGTCCAGCTTGGCCTGCTTGCTGTTGTCGAGAATCGAGAACAACCAGATGCCAACGAACGCAATCGTCATCGAGAACAGCGCGGGCGAGGTGTACGGGAACAGCGCCGAGCCCTTGGGGTTGCCCAACGTGGCTTCCCAGACCGACGGCGAGACCACCGTCAGGACCACCGAGGAGATCAGGCCCAGGAAGCCGCCGATCACAGCGCCCTTGGTGGTGCAGTCTTTCCACAGCACCGACATGAACAGCACCGGGAAATTGGCCGAGGCTGCAATCGCGAAGGCCAAAGACACCATGAACGCGATGTTCTGCTTCTCGAAGGCGATACCGAGCACCACCGCCAGCGCGCCGAGCGCCAGCGTGGTCATCTTCGAAACCTTCAGTTCGGAAGCGCTGTCAGCCTTGCCCTTCTTGATCACGGTGGCGTACAAGTCATGCGACACGGCGGAGGCGCCCGACAGCGTCAGGCCGGCCACCACTGCAAGAATGGTTGCAAAAGCCACCGCCGAGATAAAGCCGAGGAACACGTTGCCGCCGACCGCATTGGCCAGGTGAATGGCCGCCATGTTGCCGCCACCGATCAGGCCGCCCTTGGCGTCCAGGAATTGCGGGTTGGTGAGCACGAAGGTGATGGCGCCAAAGCCGATGATGAAGGTCAGCAGGTAGAAGTAGCCGATCCAGCCGGTGGCCCACATCACCGAGGTGCGCGCCGCCTTGGCGCTGGGCACGGTGAAGAAGCGCATCAGGATGTGCGGCAGACCGGCCGTGCCGAACATCAGCGCCATGCCGAAGCTGATGGCCGAGATCGGGTCTTTCACAAAATTGCCAGGACCCATGATCGACTGACCGATCTTGGCGGCCACCTCGGCCGTCTTGCCGTCCTTGAGCGCCAGGTCAGTCTTGATCTGCACCGCGCCAGCGAACATCGCCTCAGGGCTGAAGCCGAAGTGCCACAGCACGGACAAGGCCATGAAGGACGCGCCGCCGAGCAGCAGGCAGGCCTTGATGATCTGCACCCAGGTGGTGGCGGTCATGCCACCGAAGAGCACGTAGACCATCATCAGCGAGCCGACGATGACCACCGCGATCCAGTACTCCAGCCCGAACAGCAGCTTGATCAGCTGGCCGGCACCGACCATCTGCGCGATCAGGTAGAAGGCCACAACGACCAGCGTGCCCGACGCCGCGAAGATGCGCACAGGGGCCTGCTTGAAGCGGAACGCTGCGACGTCGGCAAAGGTGAACTTGCCCAGGTTGCGCAGCCGCTCGGCCATCAGGAAGGTGATGACAGGCCAGCCCACCAGGAAGCCGATGGAATAGATCAGTCCGTCGAAGCCGCTGGCCATCACCGCCGCAGAAATACCCAGGAAAGAAGCGGCGGACATGTAGTCGCCGGCAATCGCCAGGCCGTTCTGGAAGCCGGTGATGCCGCCACCGGCGGTGTAGAAGTCCGCTGCGGACTTGGTCTTGGCCGCGGCCCACTTGGTGATGAACAGGGTGCCCACGACGAAGATGCCGAACATGCCAATTGCCGTCCAGTTGGTGGACTGTTTCTGGGCCTGGCCCAGGTCAGCGCCAGCAGCCCAGGCTACGGCGGAAACGCCGAAAAGCGCCAGCAGCGTCAGGATGCGCCGGGTGTTGTCGTTCTTGTAATTCATTTCAGTACCGCCTTGGAAATCTCGGCCGTGAGGTCGTCGAACTCGCTGTTAGCGCGCCGCACGTAAATGGCGGTGATGATCACCGTGAAGACGATGACGCCAAACCCGAGCGGGATCCCGACGGTCATGACGCCAGCGCCCAATTTCTGCGAGAGAAACTCCTTGTTGAAGGCCACCAGCAGGATGAAGCCGTAGTACACGACCATCATGGCCAGGGTGAGCCACCAGCCAAAGCTGGAGCGCTTGGCTTTCAGCTCCTGGTATTTCGGATTGCTGGCAATCCGTTGAACGAGATCGTCTTCCATGCTTTCAGTCTCCTTGTTGGTAAAGCTGGGGAGGAGCGTAAGGCCGGGCTCTTACCACGCACTTACCCCGGGCTTACCCGGGGCTTACCCTAACCATTGGAGATCTGCTTCAATAGCCGCGTGCTGGATCGACGACACCGGCGATGGCTTCGCCCCGTTGTACCGCGAAGATCTTGCCGGCGATCTGGGCAATGCTTTCATCACGAAGCGTGCGTGCCGAAGTGTGGGGCGTGACGGTGATCCTGGGGTGCGTCCAGAACGGGTGATCGGCCGGCAGCGGCTCGGTGCGGAACACGTCGAGCGTGGCGCCGGCCAGATGGCCTTCGTCGAGGAGCGCCAGCAGGTCGTCATCGACCAGGTGGGCGCCGCGCGCCACGTTGATGACATAGCCGCCGGGCAACAGGCGTGACAAGGTGTTGCGGCTCAAGATGTCCTGCGTATCGTGCGTCAGCGGCAGCAGGTTGACCAGCACCCGGCTCGCCGACAGGAACTCGTCGAACTGGGCCGCGCCAGCAAAGGTGCGCACGCCGTCGAGGGAACGGGGGGTGCGGCTCCAGCCGTTGACCGGAAAGTCGAACAACCGCAGCGCCTGCGCCACGCGCGAACCCAGCACGCCCAGCCCCATCACGCCAATCGAAAATTCCGCCCGGTTGCGCGGCTTGCGGTACGACCACTTTCCGGCCTTCACATCGGCCTCATAGCCGTCGAACTCGCGGAAATGGCGGATCACCGCGTGGCAGACGTATTCGGCCATCTGCACCGACATGCCGGCGTCGTCCAGTCGCACGACCAAGGCCTGCGGCGGCAGGCGCAGCTTCAGCAGGGCATCGACGCCGGCGCCGATATTGAACAAGGCTTTGAGTTGAGGCTGCTGGTCCAGCAGGGTCTGCGGCGGCGCCCAGACCACGGCATAGTCCGCGGCCGGCGCGCCAGGCTCCCAGACAGCAACCTCGGCGCCGGGAAGCGCCGCGCGCAGGCCATCCACCCAGGGCTCCGGTTTCGTACCGGTGCAACAGAGAACAATCTTCATGCGCAGATTCTGGCTGCGCTCATCCCACGGCGAGCTTCAGCAGTTCCGCCCCTTCGGCCACCTGGTCACCCGGCGCGTACAGCAGTTCGGCCACGGTGCCGTCGGCTGGCGCGGCGATGGTGTGCTCCATCTTCATCGCATCCATGACGGCCAGCGCTTGCCCGATGCGGACCTTGTCTCCGACCTTGACCGAGAACGACACCACCTTGCCCGGCATCGGCGCGGTCAGGCGGCCGCCTTCCACCGCCGCCTCACCGGCATGGGCCAGGGCATCGATCTCCACGATCTGGGTGGCACCAGCATCACAGAAGACGTGCACGGTCTCGCCGCGCTGCCAGGTCTGCACCGTCTGGCGCTGACCCGCGAAGCGCAGCTCGATGCGCCTCCCCTCCAGCGCCAGGAACTGCAGCGGGCCGCTGGTGTCGCCCACGGTCAGGACCAGCACGCCGTCGTGGCCGCTGACCAACTGGGCAATCAGCCCTTCGCCCTGGAACTCGAAATCGAAGCGGCGGTTGGCCGCACCATGCGAACGCCAGCTGTCGCGGCGGCTGAAAGGGTCGACGCCCTCGCCCGAGCGCTCGGCCAGCAATGTCTGGGCCACGGCCGCCGCGACGGCCAGCGGCAGCCCGACCTTCTCCTGCTTGAACAGCACGTCAGCCTCGCGCGGAATCAGCGCCGTGTCGAGGTCGGCCTGGCTGAAGGATCGGCTGCCCACCACATGGCGCAGAAACTGAACATTGGTCGCCAAGCCTACGATGCGCGTGGCGGCCAGCGCGGCGTCCATGCGGGCCAGGGCCTGCTCGCGGGTGTCGCCGTGCACGATGAGCTTGGCGACCATCGAGTCGTAGAACGGGCTGATGACATCGCCCTCGCGCACGCCGGAATCCACGCGCACATCCTGCCCGGCGCGCGCCGCATTCTCACCGCCGACGAAGGGCGGAAGGAATTCGACGCAATCGGGCAGGCGGTACACCTGCAAGGTGCCGGTGGCCGGCAGGAAGTTGTTGTCGGGGTTCTCGGCGCAGATGCGCGCCTCGATCGCATGGCCGTGGATCTTCAGCTGGTCCTGTTGCAGCGGCAGCGACTCGCCGCTGGCCACGCGCAGTTGCCACTCCACCAGGTCCTGCCCGGTGATGGCCTCGGTCACGGGATGCTCTACCTGCAGCCGGGTGTTCATCTCCATGAAGAAGAAGTTCATCGTGCCGTCCTCGCGCTGCTCGACGATGAACTCCACTGTGCCGGCACCAACGTACTTCACGGCGCGCGCCGCCGCCACGGCGGCCAGGCCCATCTGGGCGCGCATCTCCGGGCTCAGGCCGGGCGCCGGCGCCTCTTCCAGCACCTTCTGGTGGCGGCGCTGCACCGAGCAGTCGCGCTCGAAAAGGTAGACGTAATTGCCCTGGGTGTCGCCGAACACCTGGATTTCGATGTGACGCGGGCGCTGCACGTATTTCTCGATCAGCACCGCGTCGTCGCCAAAGCTGTTTTTCGCTTCACGCTGGCAGCTTGCCAGGGCGGCCCGAAAGTCTTCGGCCTTGTCCACCGCGCGCATGCCCTTGCCGCCGCCACCCGCGCTGGCCTTGATCAGCACCGGGTAGCCGATGCGGTCGGCTTCGGCCTGCAGCAGTGCGGCGTCCTGGTTGGCCCCGTGGTAGCCCGGCACCAGCGGCACGCCGGCGCGCTCCATCAGCTGCTTGGACTCGGCCTTCAGGCCCATGTCCTTGATGGCCGAAGGCGGCGGGCCGATGAAGACCAGGCCCGCCTCAGCGCAAGCTCGCGCGAAGTCTTCGTTTTCGCTGAGAAAGCCGTAGCCCGGGTGGATCGCCTGGGCCCCGGTGGCTTGGGCGGCTTCGATGATGCGCTCCCAGCGCAGATAGCTGTCTTTTGGCGCATTGCCGCCGATGTGCACCGACTCGTCACACGCCGCCACATGTTTGGCATGGGCATCCGCATCGGAGTACACCGCCACGGTGCGGATGGCCATGCGACGGGCAGTGGCGGCGACACGGCAGGCGATTTCGCCTCGGTTTGCAATCAGGATTTTGGTGAACATCAGACAGCCTTTGGAGAACCGGAAAGAAAAGCGGACAGGCGGCGAAACGCCGCCCGCAGGAACTTGAACAGGGTGACCGTCAGCACCCCCAGCAGCACCACGGTGAGCAGCAACGTGATGCCGAAAATGACGGGGTGCGCCACCGCCAGCCAGACCGCGCCGACCACCAGCCCGTCCTCGACCAGGCTGGCCAGCAGATTGGAGAACGGCTCAGGCGAGGTGTTGATCGCCGCGCGTGTGGTGGTCTTGGCCGCCTGGCTGGAGGCCGCGAGCGTGCCCCCCAGCAGCGCGGCGATGGTGGCCGCGGTGGCGCCATCCGCACCCAGCGCCCCTGCCGCCAGGGCCGCCCCGGCCGGGATGCGGATCACGCTTTGCAGCAGGTCCCACAAGGAATCGACGCCTGGAATCTTGTCGGCAAAGAACTCGACGCCCAGCAGCGCGCCGCTGGCGATCAGCATCGCCGGGTGCTGCAGCACCTGCAGGCCCGGCGGCAGGTTCATCCAGCCCGCCTGACCGGCCGCTCCGACCAGAAACACCACCGCATACAAGCGAAAACCGCTGGCCCAGCCCAGCGCCGCCGCCAGTGCAATCAGGCTGGGCAGGTCCATGGCTTCGCTGGCCTGCGTTCCGGCTGCGGTGATCGAACCGGCCACACGCTCATTCAGGTGGATGCCGACCGTGTGCAGCCACTGAACGATGCTGTGCCAGAGAGGTTCCACGGTCCTGTACCTTGGCGACTGGACGGTCAGGCCACCAGCCAGTTCGGCTTGCGCTTGTTCAGGAAGGACGACACGCCTTCGCGGCCTTCGTCGCTGGCGCGGATGTCGGCGATGCGCCGCGCCGTCTCGGCACGCAGCGTGCCATCGATAGGGTGGGCTGCCACGTCGCGCACCAGCCGCTTGCACGCGCGCACCGCAGCCGGGCCGTTGTCGACCAGGGCCGACACGATTGCAGCCACGCGGGCATCCAGTTCCTCGGGCATGCACAACTCATGCACGAAGCCCATGGTCTGGGCTTGCGCGGCGCTGAAGCGCTCGGCCGTCGTGAAATAGCGTCGCGAGGCCTGCTCGCCCATGGCGCGCACCACGTAAGGCCCGATGGTCGCGGGCAGCAGGCCCAGGCGCGCCTCGGACAGGCAGAAGGTGACATTGTCGGAGGCCAAAAGCACGTCGCAGACCGCAGCCAGTCCCATGCCGCCGGCATAGCAGTCGCCGTGCACGCGCCCCACCACCGGCACCGGGCACTGGTCCAGCGTCCAAAGCATGTCGGCCAGCTTCTGGGCATCGGCGCGGTTCTCTTCCCAGCTGTAGTCGGCCATGGCCCGCATCCAGTTCAGGTCGGCGCCCGCACAAAAGGCCTTGCCGTGGCCGGCCAGCAGCACCACGCGCAGGTCCGATTCCTGATTCAAACGCGCGAAGGTCTCGGTCAGCGCAGCGATCACGCCGTCGTTGAAGGCGTTGCGCACGTCCGGACGGTTGAGCCAGACTTCGGCCACATGGGGTGACGGGCGGCGAATTTCGAGATCAGTCATGGTTAGTCAGTTGAGGACGGAGCAAAGTCCTTAGTATCGTTTGGCAACTTCTTCCAGCATGACCTCGGTGGCGCCACCGCCGATGCCCAGCACGCGTGCGTCGCGCCACAGGCGTTCGATCGCCGTCTCGCGGATGAAGCCCATGCCGCCATGAAACTGCTGGCAGGTCTGGACCACCTCGTTGACGAGTTCGCCGGTCAGCGCTTTCAGCATCGAGACATCCTGCACGATGTCGTGGCCCTGCGTGACCCGCCAGGCGCAGTGGTACATGAACGCCCTGGCGGCCCGTGTCTTCGCGTCGAGCATCGAGATGCGCTGGCGGATGGTCTGCTGGTTCCACAGCGGCCCGCCGAAGGCCTGGCGCTGGCGCACGTAGTCCAGCGTGAGGCGGATCGCCTGCGTGCAGTGGCCCACGGCCATCGCCGCCAGTGCGATGCGCTCGGTCTGGAAGTTTTTCATCACCGAGTAGAAGCCCTTGCCCTCCTCGCCCAGCAGGTTGCCGGCGGGGATGCGCACCTGGTCGAAAATCAGCTCGGCGGTGTCGGACGACAGCCAGCCGGTCTTCTTGAGTGCGCGACCCACGGTGAAACCCGGCGTGCCCTTCTCAACGATGAACATCGACATGTCGCGCTTGCCGGTACCGGTCTTGGCTGCGACAAAGTACAGATCGCCATGCACGCCGTTGGTAATGAACATCTTGGTGCCGTTGAGCACCCATTCGTCGCCTTCGAGCCGCGCCGAGGTGCGGATACCCGCCACGTCGGAGCCCGCGCCGGGCTCGGTGATGCCCACGGCCGTGATCAGTTCGCCGGCGATCACCTTCTTGAGGTACTTCTCTTTCTGAGCGCCATTGCCAGCATGGTGCAGGTGCGGGCTGGCCATGTCGGTGTGCACCAGCACCGTGATGATGAAGCCGGCAAAGGTGGACTGGGACAGGGCTTCCGCAAACACCAGGTTGGTCAGCGCATCCGCATCGGCGCCGCCGTAGCGGCCCTCGTACAACAGACCGAACAGGCCGGCTTGGCCCATGCGGCGCAGCACCTCACGCGGCACGAAGCCCTGCTCCTCCCAGGCGGCGGCGTGCGGCTCGACTTCACGCGCAAGGAAGCGTGCGACCTGATCGCGAAGCAGTTCGTGATCGGGCGTGGTGTAGATCGACTCGGAGACCACAGTGCCCCTTACATGCGGAAAACGCCGAACTTCGGTTCGCCGATCGGCACGTTGAGCGCGGCCGACAGGCCCAGCGCCAGCACGCGGCGGGTGTCTGCCGGGTCGATCACGCCGTCGTCCCAAATGCGGGCACTGGCGAAATAAGGGTGCGACTGGTGGGCGAACTGGTCCAGCAGCGGCTGCTTGAAGGCCGCTTCCTCCTCCGCGCTCCAGCTGCCGCCCTTGGCCTCGATGCCGTCGCGCCGCACGGTGGCCAGCACGCTGGCCGCCTGCTCGCCGCCCATCACCGAGATGCGCGCGTTCGGCCACATCCACAGGAATCGGGGTGAATAGGCGCGCCCGCACATGCCGTAGTTGCCAGCGCCGAAGCTGCCGCCGATGATGATGGTGAACTTGGGCACGCTGGCGGTGGCGACGGCGGTGACCATCTTGGCGCCGTGGCGCGCGATGCCTTCGCTCTCGTACTTGCGCCCGACCATGAAGCCGGTGATGTTCTGCAGGAACACCAGCGGGATCTTCCTCTGGCAGCACAGCTCGATGAAGTGCGCGCCCTTTTGGGCGCTCTCGGAAAACAGGATGCCGTTGTTGGCAATGAGGCCGACCGGCATGCCTTCGATGCGCGCAAAGCCGGTCACCAGCGTCGTGCCGAAGCGGGCCTTGAACTCGTCGAAGTCACTGTCGTCCACGATGCGGGCGATGATCTCGCGCACGTCGAAGGGCTTGCGCGAATCGGTCGGGATCACGCCGTACAGCTCCTGCGCTGCATAACGCGGTGCCACCGGCTCATGGGTGGCGATCGGCGGGACCTTGCGCGCATTGAGGTTCTTCACGGTCTGGCGTGCCAGCGCCAGCGCGTGCAGGTCGTTCTGCGCCAGGTGGTCGGCCACGCCCGACAGCCGGGTGTGCACGTCGCCGCCACCGAGGTCTTCGGCGCTGACGATCTCGCCGGTGGCGGCCTTCACCAGCGGCGGGCCACCCAGGAAGATGGTGCCCTGGTTCTTGACGATGATGGTCTCGTCGCTCATGGCGGGCACGTAGGCGCCGCCGGCGGTGCACGAGCCCATGACCACGGCAATCTGCGCAATGCCCTGCGCACTCATGTTGGCCTGGTTGTAGAAGAT
>Ga0105090_10000347_pt1 | contig 22117 bp, 21 predicted proteins | sample PPLLak3March2015_FD_79110 | JGI IMG/M metagenome (GOLD analysis project Ga0105090, IMG submission 79110) | Freshwater sediment microbial communities from Prairie Pothole Lake near Jamestown, North Dakota, USA - PPLs Lake P7 Core (1) Depth... | ecosystem: Environmental > Aquatic > Freshwater >... | reverse complement strand
GCCGGCACGCTCACCGAGCGCGCGCGACGCGCGTTGGCGGCGGGCTGCGACCTGCTGCCGCTCTGCAACGACCGCGAGGCGGTGCTCGCCGTGCTCGACGAACTCGGTGGCGAATCCGACCCGTTGAGCCAGGTGCGCCTCGCGCGCCTGCACGGCCGGCCGATGCCGGATCGCCTGGCGCTGCAACAGACCTCGCGCTGGCTGGAGTGCCGCGCGGCAGTGGACCACTGCCGGGACGCACCACAACTCAGACTAGACGCGTAGGGGGCTGCCGCAATCATGACCACGCCGGATCCGACGTTGCTGGCCGAAGTACTGCGCCACGCGCTGGATGGCGTGGCGGTGGTGGAGGGCGGCAATGGAACGCCCCGTATCCTGTACGCGAATGCGACGCTGGCGGCGTTGCTGCGGCGGCCCGAGGAGTGGCCGCCAGGGCGCCCGTTGGACGAGATTGAAATCGAGGCGCCGGCCGATCCCGATGCCACCACCGTCGGTATCGGCCAGCGGGTGCGCCTGCGCCGTGCCGACGGTACGACGGTGGAGTGCGAACGCTGGGCGATGATGCTGGCCGACGCGAGGATGGCGCTCCACTACCGGCCGTTGCCGCGCAGTGCGCCGGGAGCACTGGCCGCGGCGGTGGATCGCTCCAGCGGGTTGAGTACGCCCGAACACCTGCTCGAAATCCTGCGCCGCGACTGGTCGATCGCCCAGCGCGACGGCCGCACGCTGACCATCATGCGCATCGACGTGGACGGTTGCCGCGACTACTTCGAGGTGTTCGGACGCAGCGCGACGGACAACATGCTGCGCCAGGTCGGCCGCACCGTCGCCTCGGCGATGCGCCGCACCAGCGACATCGTGGCGCGCCTGGCCGACGACGATTTCCTGCTGCTCGGGGTCTCGATGGAAGAGGGCAAGGCCCGCGATCACGCCGAGCAAATCGCCGGTCGCGTTCGTGCACTGGCCATCCATCACCCGCGGTCGCGCACCGGGCGCTTCCTGACCGTGAGCATCGGCGTCGTCACGGTGGTGCCGCCGCGAACCGTCGACTGCGAGGCACTGCTCGATGCGGCGTACCGCGCGCTCACCAGTGCAAAGGAGCAGGGCGGGAATCGGGTGGTTGCGGGCCAGCTTGCTGGAGGGGATCGGGGATAGGGGATGGGGGATAGTTGCTGGCGGTTGATTCCGGTTGCGGCCCCTATCCCCCATCCCCTAAGGGCTGGACACGCAGCGCGCCAGCGCATCCAGCAGCCGGCCGGCCGCCTCGAACCGCTGCTCCGGCTCCTCGTGCTGACCGGTGAAGCGCAGCTTGCTCGGCCCGTCGAAACGCATCGAGCGGCCGCTGCGCTGCACGAGCAGGATCAGCGCACCCGGGTCGATCGGGGTCGTCGAGGCGAAGGTCACTGAGCCGCCGGCGGGCGAAACATCCAACCGTTCGATCTCGAGCCGCGCGGCCGCGATGCGCAGTCGTGCGATGCGGAACAGGTTCTTCGCCGGATCCGGCAGCAGCCCGAAGCGGTCCACGGTCTCGGCCTGCAGGTCGTCGAGTTCTGCCTCCGTGTCGACCGCCGAGATGCGCTTGTACAGCACCAGTCGCGCGTGCACGTCCGGCAGGTAGGCTTCCGGCAGCAGCGACGGCACGTGCAGGTCGATTTCCGGGCCGTGGTGCAGCGGACGCTCGAGCTCGGGCTTCTTGCCCTCCCGCAGTGCATTCACCGCGCGCTCGAGCAACTCCATGTACAGCGCGAAGCCGATCTCCTGGATCTGGCCGCTCTGGCCTTCACCGAGCAGTTCGCCGGCGCCACGGATCTCGAGGTCGTGCGTGGCGAGCACGAAGCCGGCGCCGAGATCCTCGAGCGACTCGATGGCCTCGAGACGCTTCTTCGCGTCCGAGGTCATCGCGTTCTGCGGCGGCGTGATCAGGTAGGCGTAGGCCTGGTGGTGCGAGCGGCCCACGCGGCCGCGCAGCTGGTGCAGCTGCGCGAGGCCGAAGCGGTCGGCGCGGTCGATGACGATCGTGTTCGCGGTCGGCACGTCGATGCCGCTTTCGATGATGGTCGTGGAGAGCAGCAGGTTGGCGCGCTTGTGGTAGAAATCGAGCATCACCTGCTCGAGGTCGCGCTCGCGCATCTGGCCGTGGCCGATCGCGATGCGTGCCTCGGGCACGAGCTCGGCGAGCTGCTGCGCCATGCCGTCGATGGTCTCGATGGCGTTGTGCACGAAATACACCTGGCCGCCGCGGCGCAGCTCGCGCAGGCAGGCCTCGCGGATCACCGGGGCGTTCCACTCCGACACGAACGTCTTGATCGACAGGCGCGCGGCCGGCGGCGTGGTGATGAGCGACAGGTCGCGCAGTCCGCCCAGCGCCATGTTGAGGGTGCGGGGAATCGGCGTTGCCGTGAGCGTGAGCACGTCGACCTCGGCGCGCAGCGCCTTGAGGCGCTCCTTGTCGCGCACGCCGAAGCGATGCTCCTCGTCGATGATCAGGAGCCCGAGGTCCTTGAAGCGCACGCCGGGCTGCAGCAGGCGGTGCGTGCCGATGACGATGTCCACCTTGCCGTCGGCCAGGCCGGCGAGCGCACCCTTGGCCTGCGAATCGGCGCGGAAGCGCGACAGCAGCTCGACCTTGACCGGCCAGTCGGCGAAGCGGTCGGCGAACGTCTGGTAGTGCTGCTGGGCGAGCAGCGTCGTCGGGACCAGCACGGCGACCTGCTTGCCGCCCTGCACGGCCACGAACGCGGCACGCAGTGCCACCTCGGTCTTGCCGAAACCCACGTCGCCGCAGACCACGCGATCCATCGGCCGCGACGAGCGCAGGTCGTCGATCACTTGCTGGATCGCCGCGGCCTGGTCGGCGGTTTCTTCGAACGGGAAGCCCGCTTCGAACGCGTGCAGTTGCTGCTCGTCGATCGCGAAGGCGTGCCCCTGCCGCGTGGCGCGGCGTGAATACACGTCGAGCAGTTCGGCGGCCGCATCGCGGATCTTCGCGGCCGCCTTGGCACGAGCCTTCGACCACTGTTCCCCGCCGAGCTTGTGCAGCGGTGCGGTCTCGGCCGGTGCACCCGTGTAGCGACTGATTCGCTCGAGCGCTTGCACGGGCACGTAGAGCTTGTCGCCGTCGGCGTACTCTAGGACCAGGAACTCGGCGAGCATGCCACCGGCGTCCATGGTGGTAAGCCCGAGGTAACGGCCGACACCGTAATCCTCGTGCACGACCGGCGCGCCGGGGCGCAGGTCGGCCAGTTGCTGGATGATGCGTGCCGGATCGCGGTCGGAGCGGCGGCGCCGGCGTTCCTGCCGTGCCCGCTCGCCGAACAGCTGTTCCTCGGCATAGATCGTGACCGGCGGTGTGGCGAGCGCCACGCCCGAAGCCAGTGGCGCCACCGTGATCGCCACGGGTGCGTCGGTGGCGAGGAATTCCTGCCAGCCCGCGACCGTGCGCGGCTCGACGCCGAACGGTCGCAGCAGGTCGAACAGCAGTTCGCGGCGGCCCGGCGATTCCGCCGCGAGCAGCACACGGCCAGGGTGTGTCGCGAGGCGCGTGGCAAAGGTGCGGATCGTTTCCTCGCGTCGCGCGTCGAGGCGTGACGCGCCGGCCTCGGTCGTGCCGAACTCCACAACCCGCAGTTCTGCCGGTGCTGCAGCGGAGGGCGCCGCACCTGCGGCTGCGATCCAGATCTGCGGGTGCGCGGCCGCCGAGGTCGTCCATTCCTCGGGTGCGAAGAACACTTCGGCCGGCGCCAGCACTGGATGCTCGATGTCGTACCGCCGCTCTTCGTAACGTCCCTCGATGTCGCGCCACGCCGCGAGCAGGAGTTCATCGTGGCCGGCCGGCAGCGCGATCACCGCTCCAGTTGGCAGGTAGTCGAACAGGCTCGACGTCGATTCGAAGAACAGAGGCAGGTAGTACTCGATGCCGGCCGGCGCGAGGCCTTCGCCCACGTCGCGGTACAGCGGCATGCGCGTCAGGTCGCCCTCGAAGCGCGTCCGGAAGCGGCGCCGGAAGTCGCGGATCGATTCCGGCGACAGCCCGAACTCGCGCGCCGGCAGCAGCTCGAGGCGCTCCAGCCGGTCGCTCGAGCGCTGGGTTTCGGGATCGAAGCTGCGAATGCTGTCGATCTGCCGGTCGAAGAGGTCGATGCGCAGTGGCACCTCGCTGCCCATCGGGAACACGTCGAACAGCGAGCCGCGGATCGCAAATTCGCCCGGCGCCGCCACCTGCGGCACGCTCGCGTAACCGGCCGCGATGAGGCGCAGGCGGAACTGCTCGAGGTCCAGCACCTCGCCGACCGCGAGCGACAGCGCGTGGCCGTCGACGAAGCTGCGTGGCGGTAAACGTTGCAGCGAGGTGGACAGGTCGGTGATGACGATCCCGGCCCCCAGGGAGGGGAGTCGCGACAGCACCCGCAGCCGCTGCGAGATGATGTCGGGATGCGGCGAGAACTGGTCGTACGGGAGGGTCTCGTAGTCCGGGAACGTCAGGATCGGCCAGTCGTTGCCGGCGAAGAACCGGAACTCGTCCTCGAGCCGTGCCACCGCTGCGGCGTCCCGGGTGACCACCAGCAGCGGGTGGGTCAATTGGGCGGCGGCGCGGGCCAGGTGCAGGGCGGTGCCGGCACCGGCGAGGCCGCGCCAGAGCACGCGGGGGTGGCCGTCGCGCGGCAGGACGGGTAAGTCAGACATTAAGTTAAACAGTAAGTTACGAGCAGATCCTCAGATCTGCTCTAGGTTCGTACGGCGTGGGGAGTCGGGATTCTTAGGTCAGGGCGCCGTCGCGGCCCGTCGCACGGCCACGGTGTGCACGACGTGCTGGTACTCGAAGTACACGACGAACGACGGGTACACCCAGCGCGTGATCGGCGGCTGGCCGACGGCTGCGAAACGCTCTGCCGGGGCGCCGAACCGGGCTTCGACCTGGGCCATGCTCATGCCGCGCGTCGGCAGGGCCGCGCTGGCTTCTGCCCGGGGCGGCTCGGCCATCTGCAGGTTCTGGGCAAACGACGGGGCGACGGCGAGCCCGCAGGCAATCCCGAACGCAGCCAGCACAGTCTTGCGCATGATTCCGACCTCTGCACGGTAGCCGTGGCGGATATTAGCACCCGCCGTCCGCCCGGGGACGTGACCGGCTGCCGGAAACGTGCAAAGCCGGGCGCCGGCGGGTAGCCTTGCGGCCTTTCGCACGAGCCCCGATGTTCCATCCGCTGCCCATCTTCGTCGGACTGCGTTACGTCCGGACCCGGCGCCAGGGTTTCTTCGTCTCGTTCATCTCCTGGGTGTCGATGCTCGGCGTGTGCGTGGGCGTCGCGGCGCTGATCACCATCATCTCGGTGATGAACGGCTTCGAGGGCGAACTGCGCACGCGGCTCGTGTCCCTGACGGCCCATGCGACGCTGCAGGGCCCGCCACAGCTCATGCAGGACTGGCGTGCCGCGGCTGCGCGCGCGCGAACCGTACGCGGCACGACCGGTGTGGCCCCGTACTCCGACGTGCAGGCGATGATCGGGCGGGCGGGGCACTTGCAGCCCGTCCTGCTGCACGGGCTCGAGCCGGCCGTGGAGGGTGAGGTCTCGGACGTCGACCGCCACATGGTGCAGGGCCGGCTCGCAGACCTCGTGCCGGGCGAGCGCCGCATCGTCCTCGGTCGCGTGATCGCGTGGCAGCTCGGGGCCGACGTGGGCGACGAGATCACGGTCATGGTGCCGGGCCGTGAACTCATCAGTTCCGGCGGCCGACCGCGCCTGCAGACATTCACGGTGTCGGGCGTGTTCGAGGTTGGCCTGCAGGAACACGACGGCGGCTTGGCGCTGGTTGCGCTCGACGACGCGGTGGCGCTGGGCGGCGGAGCGGCGGTGCCCGGCGGCCTGCGCCTGCGCTTCGACGACGTGATGCGCGCTCCGCAACGGGCCGCCGCGGTGGCGGCGGCGGTGGGCGAGGGCGCGACCGTGCGCGACTGGACGCAGGAGCACGCCGCCTATTTCCGCGCCATCCGCATCGAGAAGACCATGATGAGCCTGATCCTCATGCTGGTGGTCGCGGTGGCGGCGTTCAACATCGTCGCTGCGCTGGTGATGGTGGTGAACGAGAAGCGCTCGGACATCGCGATCCTGCGCACGCTCGGGCTGCCGCGCGGCGGCGTGGTCGGCGTGTTCTTCACGCAGGGGCTGGTGATCGGCGCGATCGGCACGGCGCTCGGCGTCGGGCTCGGGCTGCTGATCGCCTACAACGTCGGCGACATCGTGCCGTTGCTCGAGCGACTGTTCGGGTTCCACGTCATGGACCCGACCGTGTACTACATCACCGAGATTCCCTCGGAGGTGCGGGCAGCTCAGGTGGCGACCATCGGTGCGACGGCGTTCCTGCTCACCGTGCTCGCGACGATCTATCCGGCACTGCGCGGCGCGGCGACCGAGCCGGCCGAGGCCTTGCGGTACGAATGATGAGCGGCATGCCCTACGAACTGCGGATCGGCCGGCGCTACCTGCGCTCGACGGGCAACCGTTTCCTGTCGTTCATTTCGCTCATCTCGATGCTGGGCGTGGCGATCGGCGTGGCGGTGCTGATCGTGGTGCTGTCGGTCATGAACGGCTTCGAGCGCGAGCTGCGCAGCCGCATCCTGAGCGTGACCTCGCACGCGACCGTCATGGCGTTCGGACAGGGGCTGCAGGACTGGCCGGCGCTGCGCGAGCGCGCACTCGAGAATCCGGGCGTCGAGGCCGTCGCCCCATACGTGGAAGGCGAGGCGCTGCTGATCGGCGAGCGCGAGGACGGGGCCTCGAGTGCCCTCGTCGTGCGCGGCGTGGATCCCGTCCTGGAGCGGCAGGTGTCGGCCATCGGCGAGCGCATGCGCAGCGGCAGCCTCGAGTCGCTCGAACCCGGTGGTTTCAAAGTCCTGCTCGGCGCCGAAGTGGCTGGCCGGCTCGGTGTAGGGACCGGCGATACCGTGGTGCTCGCGATCGCGCAGGGCACCGTCACGCCGGCGGGCGTGGTCCCCCGCATGCGCCGGTTCACGGTCAGCGGCGTCTTCTACTCGGGCATGTACGAGATCGACAACGGTCTCGCGCTCGTCCACATCCAGGATGCGAGCCGGCTGTTCCGTACGGGCGACGACGTGACCGGGCTCCGGCTGGCCATGCACGATCCGTTGCGGGCCCCGTCCGTGTCGCGGGAAGTCGCCCAGTCGCTCGGCGGCGGGCTGTGGGTCGAGGACTGGACGCAGCGGCACGCGAATTTCTTCCGCTCCATCGAGCTCACCAAGCGGATGCTGTTCTTCATCCTGCTGCTCGTCGTGGGCGTGGCGGCCTTCAACATCGTCTCGACGCTCGTGATGGCGGTGAAGGACAAGCAGCCCGACATCGCCATCCTGCGCACGCTGGGCGCGAAGCCTGGCAGCGTGCTGGCGGTGTTCGCGACCCAGGGCACGGTGATCGGCCTGTTCGGCACCCTGGGCGGCGTGGCGCTCGGCGTCCTCCTGTCGCTCAACCTCGAACGGCTGGTGCACGGTCTCGAGCGCATGCTCGGCACGCGCTTCATGGACGCGAGCGTGTACCTGATGAGCGACCTGCCGGCCCACGTCGAGGTCGCGGACGTCACCCTGATCGCAGCGACGGCCTTCGTGCTGTGCTGCCTCTCGACGCTGTATCCCGCGTGGCGGGCGGCGCGCACCCAACCGGCAAAGGCCCTGCGGCATGATTGAACCAGCGACCCTGACCTGCGAGCACGTGAGCAAGCACTTCGTGGAGGCGGGCCAGCGCCTCGAAGTGCTCAAGGACGTCAATCTCGTCGTCGAGCGCGGCGAGACGGTGGCGATCGTCGGCGCGTCGGGCTCGGGCAAGACCACGCTGCTGCAGATCCTCGGCGGCCTCGACTTGCCGTCGAGCGGCACCGTGAGCATCCAGGGCCAGTCTTTCGCGGCGCTGTCGGATGGGGCGCGTGGCACGCTGCGCAACCGGGCGCTCGGTTTCGTCTACCAGTTCCATCACCTGCTGCCTGAATTCACCGCGCTCGAGAACGTCGCGATGCCGCTGCTCGTGCGGCGCCAACCGGCGGCCGAGGCCGAGCGCGAGGCGCGGGCATTGCTCGAACGTGTCGGACTGGGCGCGCGGCTCACGCATCGGCCGGCGCAGCTCTCCGGAGGAGAGCGGCAGCGTGCAGCGGTAGCGCGCGCGCTGGTCACGCGGCCGCAACTCGTGCTGGCCGATGAGCCCACCGGCAACCTCGACGGGGCGAATGCGCGCGGCGTCCTTGAGCTGATGCTCGAGCTCAATCGCGAGCTCGGCACCAGCCTGATGATCGTCACGCACGCGCCGGAACTGGCGGCACGCATGCAGCGCGTGCTGGTGCTCGAGGACGGGCGCCTCAACCGCGGCTGATTCTGCACGATCGCGTTCGTTAAGCGGCTGGCCCTGCGATGCGGGGCACAGCAGGCTGCTGCCTTCAGCAAACGGCAGGGGCGGCGGTGGTCGCAACGGCATTGGCGTGGTTGCTCGGGGCGTGCGCGCTGCTGTGGTCCAGCGAGTCGCCGGGCCCGCGCACGGTGGCGCTCGTGTGCCTCGTCTGCGCGCTGGCCGCTGCCGTCCTGCGTCGCGGGGGCATCGTCGGATTCGCCATCGGCTACCTGATCACATGGGTGCATTGCGGCGATCGCCTCGATGCACGGCTGGATCCCGGGCTCGAGGGCACCACGCTCGAGATCACCGGTGCAGTCGCATCCGTGCCGCAGCTCGCGGGTGACGGATTCCGGTTCGACTTCACGACCGACCCGCAGCCCGGCTTGCCACCGAGAGTCGAACTGACCTGGTACGAACCGCAGTGGCGGCCGCTCGCGGCCGAACGGCTCGAGCTCGAGGTGCGTCTGCGTCGGCCGCGCGGCTTTGCGAACCCGGGTGGCGCCGACTACGAAGCGCGGTTGCTGCGCGAGGGCATTGGCGCCACAGGATACGTGCGCGCGGCCACCCGAACCGGCCGTGACGTGCGTGACGTGCTGCATTCACCGGTGCTGGTGGCTCGCGACGAGATTGCTCACGCAATTCGAGGGGCGCTGGGTGAGCGGCCGGCGACCGGCATCGTCGCAGGTCTTGCCGTCGGACTGCAGGATGCGCTCAGCGCCGCGCAATGGCGGCAGCTGGCGCGCAGTGGCACCAGCCACCTGATGGCGATCTCCGGCATGCACATCGGCATGTTTGCGGTGGTCGCGGCCTGGGTCGCGGCCCGGGTGCAGCGCTGGCGCCAGCGACGCGGAGCGCGCGGCACCGCCCGCGACGCCGCCGTAGTCGTGGGCAGCATGGCCGCGCTGGCCTACGGCGCGCTGGCCGGCTGGTCGGTGCCGACACAACGCACCGTGATCATGATCGCGATCGTCGCGTTCGCGCTGCGCGCCCGGCGACGTGTGGGTGCGGCGGATGCGCTCGCGCTGGGTGCGATCGCCGTGCTGGCCCTGGAGCCGCTGGCGCCGCTGTCGGTGGGTTTCTGGCTGTCGTTCGGTGCCGTCGCGGCCATCCTGCTCGTGACCGCGGGGCAGTTGGTGCAGCCGGGCTTGGTGCGCGGCTATGCACAGGCGCAGTGGGCGGTCACGGCGGGACTCGTCCCCGTACTGGTCGGCAGCTTCGGCGCCGTGTCGATCGTGTCGGTCGGCGTCAACCTGCTCGCGATCCCGCTGTACACGCTGGTCGTCGTCCCGATCGTGCTGGTCGGCACGGCGCTGCTGATGACCGTTCCGATGGCAGGCACGCTGGCGCTGCAGGGCGTCGCGTGGCTGATCGAATGCACGTGGCCATTGATCGCCGCGCCGGCTGGTTGGTCGTGGGCGACGTGGGGCGTAGCGGGTCTCGAGCCGTGGGCCTGGGCCGCGCTGGCCGTGGGTGCAGCAGCAGCACTGGCGCCGCTGCCAGCACCTGGGCGCCTGGCGGGTTTCCTGCTCGTGATTGCGGCGTGCCTGTGGCGACCGGTGCCGCTGGAGGTCGGTGCGGTCCGTTTCACGATGCTCGACGCCGGGCAGGGACTCGCCGCCGTCGTCGAGACACGCAGTCACGTGCTGGTGTACGACGCGGGCCCGGCGTTCCGCAGCGGCAGCGATGCGGGCGCGATGGCGGTCGAGCCGTACCTTCGCCACAACGGACTGCGACACGTCGACATGCTGGTGGCGAGTCACGACGACCTCGACCACTCGGGCGGCGCCGAGTCCGTCGCGCGATTGATCGCCGTGGACCAGCTCGTGGCAAGTGGCGTTGCGCTCGATGCGATCGGCAGGGTCGAGAAATGCCGGCGCGACGAGCGCTGGGAGTGGGACGGCGTGAGCTTCGAGTGGCTGCACCCCGGGCCGGAACCGCTCGAGAAGGACAACGACAACTCCTGCGTGCTGCGCGTGAGCGCCGGGCCGCATTCGGTGTTGCTGACGGGAGACGTCGAACGTCTCGCCGAAGCCGAACTGCTGGCGCAGGCTGAGGTCCAGCGCGTGGACATCCTGCTCGTCCCGCACCACGGTAGCCGCACTTCATCGACGCCGGCATTCGTGGCTGCCACGCGCCCGCGGTGGGCACTGGTGCCTTCCGGTCATCGCAATCGCTGGGGCTTCCCGAAACCTGACGTTGTCGCGCGCTGGGAGGCTGCCGGCGCAGAAGTGCTGGTCGGTTCTGCGACCGGAGCCATCGAGTTCGAGCTGCACCCGCAGCGTCCAATCACGCCACCACGGCTGTGGCGGACGTTAAAGCGCAGGCCCTGGCGCGACCTCTGAGCCGGCCGGTGTGTCGCGGGCAGGGGCCCCATGCAGTATCATCCGCGTTGTTTTCCATGGGAGCACGGGCCAGGACATGTTCGAAATCGTGATGGCCGGCGGCATCGTCATGGTGCCGATCATCCTGTGCTCGATCCTGGCCGTCGCGATCTCGCTCGAACGGCTGTGGACGCTGCGCGAGCAGCGCGTCGTTCCCACCGAGCTCACCGACAAGGTCTGGCAGTGGGTCGAGAACCGGGCGCTGTCGGACAAGCAGGTCATGGCGCTGCAGCAGCATTCACCCCTCGGCAGCGTGCTGGCCGCGGGGCTCGCCAACCGCCATCGCGAGCGGTCGGTGATGATCCAGGCGATCGAGGACGCCGGCCGCCACGTGGTGCACGACCTCGAGCGGTTCCTGAACATGCTTGGCACCATCGCCGCAATCTCGCCGCTGCTCGGCCTGCTCGGCACCGTCACGGGCATGATCCGCACCTTCAAGGCCATCACCGTGGCCGGTGTCGGCAACCCCGCCGCCATGGCTGGCGGTATCGCCGAGGCCCTGATCACCACGGCGGCCGGCCTGCTGGTCGCCATCCCGGCGCTGGTCGCGTATCGCTACCTGCGCGGGCGCGTCGACGCGCTCGTGATCCAGATGGAGAAGGAATCCATCAAGCTGGTGCAGGCGATCGACCGTACGAGCGGCACGCGGCCCGTCGTCGCGCAGGACGCCGCCGCGTGAGGTTCCAGCCCCGCCGTGCCGAGGAGCCCGACGTCAACATGACGTCGCTGATCGACGTGGTGCTGCTGCTGCTCATCTTCTTCATGCTGTCCACGCGCTTCATCGACGAAGGCCGCCTGCAGTTGCGCCTGCCCGAAGCCGGTGTCGAACCCGAGGCCGTGCAGCGCGACGCGGTCGAAATCGAAGTCACGGCGCAGGGCGGTTACCGCGTCAATGGACGGACGCTGATCAACAACAGCCCCGAGACGCTGGCGGCCGCGATCGGCAAGGCGGCCGGAAACAACCGCGCCATCCCGGTCACGATCCGAGCCGACGCGCGTGCCACCCACCAGAGCGTGGTGACGGCGATGGACGTGGCGGGACAGGCGGGCTACCGGCAGCTCAACATTGCCACGGTGAACGATGGGCAATAAGGCCGTCATCACGGGCGACCTGAAGATGCCGCCCGGAGCGATGGCGACCTACCGCCGGTTGATCAGCTACCTCCGCCCGCACGTCAAGGTGTTCATGATCGGCGTGCTCGGCATGACGATTTTTGCCGCCACCGACGCCGCGTGGGCCGCGTTCGTGAAGTTTTTCCTCGACGGAACGTTCGTCGACAAGGACCCGCGGATGGTCTGGCTGGTGCCGGTGACGCTCGTGGGGTTGTTCGTGGCGCGTGGTGTCGGCGACTTCCTGCAGACGTACTGCCCGGGCTTCGTCGGGCGCAAGATCGTCAAGACCCTGCGCGGCCAGATCTTCGACCGCTACCTGCACCTGCCGGTCGCGTTCTTCGACCGGCAGGCGTCGGGCATGCTTCTGTCGAAGCTCACCTACAACACCGAGCAGGTCGCGAACGCCGCGACCGAGTCGATCACCGTGTTCATCCGCGACACGCTGACGATCATCGGGCTGATCGGCTACCTGCTGTACGTCAACTGGAGGCTCACGCTGATCAGCCTGGTGGTGGCGCCGCTGGTTGCGGCACTGATCCGGCGCATCAACACGCTGTTCCGACGCTACAGCAAGCGCATCCAGAACTCGATGGGCGACGTCACCCGGGTCGCGAAGGAGGCGATCGAGGCGCCGCGCGTGGTGCGTGTCTTCAACGCGCAGGACTTCCAGGCCGGCATGTTCGACCAGGTGATCGAGCACAACCGCCGCTCGCACATGAAGCTCATGATGACCAAGGCCCTGAGCAACCCGATCGTCCAGACGATCGCGGCCTGTGCGTTGGCGGTGGTGCTGTACCTGGCCACGCTCGAGGCTATCGACGGTAAGATGACGGTGGGCGAGTTCACGTCCTTCATCGCCGCGCTGATGCTGGTCACCGCGCCGCTGCGCCGGCTCGTGAACGTCGCAGGCCCGCTGCAGCAGGGCATCGCCGCGGCGCAGAGCATCTTCGAGATCATCGACACACCGCCCGAGCCCGCAGGCGGGCAACGCCCCCTCGAGAGGGCGCACGGCGACGTCGAGTACCGCGACGTACAGTTCAGCTACCCCGGGGTGGTCGATCGCGTGCTGCACGGCGTGACTTTCCGCGCGCGGGCGGGCGAGACGATCGCCATCGTGGGGCGCTCCGGCAGCGGCAAGTCCACGGTCGCGAACCTGCTGCCACGCTTCTACGACGTCTCGGGCGGAGTGGTGCTGCTCGACGGCCAGGACGTCCGCGAGTACCCGCTCGAACGGCTGCGCGCGCAGATGAGCCTGGTGAGCCAGGACGTGGTGCTGTTCAACGACACGATCCGCAGCAACATCGCTTTCGGGTATCCGGCCAGCAACGAGCAGATCGAGGCGGCGGCGCAGGCCGCGCGCGTGATGGAGTTCGCCGCGCAGATGCCGGCGGGCCTCGATACGGAGGTCGGCGATCGCGGCGCGCTGCTGTCGGGCGGCCAGCGCCAGCGCATCGCCATCGCGCGCGCCTTGCTGCGCGATACGCCGATCCTGATCCTCGACGAAGCCACGTCGGCGCTCGACACGGGTCTCGAGCGTCAGATCCAGGAGCAGCTCGATGCGTTGATGCGCAACCGCACCACGCTCGTGATCGCGCACCGGCTCTCGACGGTCGAGAAGGCCGATCGCATCCTGGTGATGGACGGCGGCCGCATCGTCGAGATGGGCACCCACGAGGAGCTGCTGGCACGCAACGGCCAGTACGCGGTGCTGCATCGCCTGCAGTTCAACGAATGAGCGTCGACGCCGCGCTGCAGCGGCTGTGGTACGGGCCGGGTTGGCTGAGTCTGCCGCTCTGGCCGCTCGGCTGGATCTTTCGTGCGGCCGTCGCGCTGCGTGGCCATCTCTATCGGATCGGTGTCCTGCGTGCCCAGCGTGTTGGCGTGCCGGTGATCGTGGTCGGCAACATCACTGTCGGGGGCACGGGCAAGACGCCGGTGGCAGGGTGGCTGGCCCGGCAGTTGGGCCTGCGCGGTCATCGCGTCGGAATCGTGCTGCGAGGCTACGGCGGCCGGTCGACCGCGCAGGTACGGGTCGTCAATGAGGGCAGCGATCCGGGCGAGGTCGGTGACGAGGCCGTCGTGCACGCGTTGCACGGTCCGCACGTGGTCGTGGTCGGCGCCGATCGGGTGGCCGCCGCGCGCCGGGCGGTGGCAGAGGGCGCCGAGGTCATCGTCTGCGACGACGGGCTGCAGCACCTGCGACTGGCGCGTGACTACGAGGTGGCCGCAGTCGACGCCGCGCGCGGGCTGGGGAACCGCCAGCTGCTGCCCGCAGGACCGCTGCGCGAACCGCCGGCGCGGCTCGAGTCGGTCGATGCCGTCGTCTTCACGCAGCGGGGGGAGCCGGTGGCGCCTGACCTGCATCCGCGCAGACCCCTGACGGTGGCGGCTCGCTTCAGCCTCGGTGACGCAGTCAATCTCCAGTCCGGCGACCGCCGTGCACTCGAGACGTTCCGGGGGCGGGCCGTGCATGCGTTGGCCGGCATCGGGCACCCGGCAGCCTTTTTCGACGGCCTGCGGACCGCCGGGCTGCAGGTCGAGCCGCATGCGCTGGCAGACCACGCGGCACTCGATCCGGCCGCGCTGCCGTTCCCGGCGGCTGCAACAGTCCTGATGACCGAGAAGGATGCCGTAAAATGCCGGTCATTCGCCGGCGCCGACTGGTGGTTCGTGGAGCTCGGGGTACACCTCGAGCGCGCGGCCGCGAGTGCATGGGTGGCGCTGGTCCTCGAGCGTGCCGGGCTGACCGGCGCCGGAGTACACCTTGGATAGCAAGCTGCTCGACATTCTCGCCTGTCCCGTCTGCAAGGGCCCGCTCACCTGGCATCCGGACGCGCAGCAACTGGTCTGCCGCGCCGAACGCCTGGCGTACCCGGTGCGCGACGGCATCCCCGTGATGCTCGAGGACGAGGCTCGCAAGCTCAGCTCGGACGATCCGCTGCTCGCGGAGTAGCCGTGCGTTTCCACGTCGTCATCCCGGCGCGCTTCGCCTCGACGCGGCTGCCCGGCAAGCCGCTGCTCGACATCGGCGGCAAGACCATGATCCAGCGGGTGGTGGAGCGTGCCTGTGCGAGTCGCGCCGACGAGGTGCTGGTCGCCACGGACGACGCACGCATCGCCGCCGCCGTTCACGACCCGCGGCGGCCCACCGTGACGATTGCCGTCATGACAGACCCGGACCTGCCATCAGGCACGGATCGCGTCGCTGCCGTGGCGGAGGCGCGCGGCTGGAGCGACGACACACTGGTCGTGAATGTGCAGGGCGATGAACCGTTCCTGCCGGCCGCACTGATCGAACAGGCGGCCGACCTGCTGACGCGTGATCCAGCGGCCGGCATCGCCACCCTCGCTGCGCCGCTCGGCAGCCTCGAGGAATTCCTCGATCCCAACGTCGTCAAGGTGGTCACGGCGCTCGACGGCGCGGCACTCTATTTCAGCCGGGCGCCGGTCCCCTGGTCGCGCGACGGCGCGCCGGCCGGATTCGCGAGCCAGCGCGAATTCGCCGGTGCGATGCGGCACGTGGGTTTGTATGCGTATCGAGTCGGCGTGCTGAAAAGCATTACGCGCCTGGCGCCGTCGGGGCTCGAGCAGTGCGAAAAGCTCGAGCAGCTGCGCGCGCTCGAGCACGGCGTGCGCATCGCGGTCGGTCGCTGTGCCGAACCGCCGGCCGCCGGCGTGGATACCGCTGCCGATCTCGAACGGGCGCGCACCAGGGCAGCCGCCACCTCATGACTGGCCGCCGGAGCATGCAAGGATGAATGAAGTCATACACATGGCGTTCGGGATCACGATCACGCCTTGGAAGCTGATCGGCTACCTCGGCGTGGCGCTCTTCGCGGGCCGGTGGTTCGTGCAGATGTACTACTCGCGAAAACACCGCAAGCCGGTGGTGCCGACGGTGTTCTGGCTGATGAGCATCTCGGGCAGCCTGCTGCTGCTGTCGTACTTCATCTTCGGCAAGAACGACTCGGTGGGGATCCTCTCCAACCTCTTCCCGGCGGGCGTCGCGGGTTACAACCTCTACCTCGACCTGCGCCACAAGCGCAGCCGCCGGGACGCCGAGGCTACCTCTTCAGGCTGAGCGTGCGACGCTCCGCGGGCAACAGCCCGCGCAGTTCCGTGGCGGTCAGTTCGCGCCACTTGCCCACCGGCAGGGTACCGAGCTGCACGTGCATGATCCGCACGCGCTGCAGCCGTCGCACGCGGTAGTCGAAGTGTTCGCACATCCGGCGAATTTGCCGGTTCAGGCCCTGTGTCAGCACGATGCGGAACGTGTTCTTGCCCACCTGCGTGATCCGGCAGGGGTTGGTGATCGTCTCGAGGATGGGCACGCCGGCGGCCATGCCGGCCAGGAATGCCGGCGTCAGCGGACGATCCACGGCGACGATGTATTCCTTCTCGTGCTCATTCTCGGCGCGCAGCACGGTATTGACGACGTCGCCGTCGTTGGTCAGCAGGATCAGGCCTTCGGAATCCTTGTCGAGGCGGCCTACGGGGAAGATGCGCTCTGGGTAGCCGACGAAGTCGACGATGTTGCCCGGCACGTCACGGTCGGTGGTGCACTCGATGCCGATGGGCTTGTTGAGCGCGAGATAGACGCGCTTCGGCCTGGATCGCAGCGGCTGGCCATCCACTCGCACGTCGTCGCCTTCGTTCACCTGCGTGCCGAGCACCGCGCGTGTGCCGTTCACGGTGACACGCCCGGCGTCGATCCACTGGTCGGCCTCGCGCCGCGAGCAGGCGCCGGTCTCGGCGAGGAACTTGTTGAGCCGCATGGCTGCTAACGTCAGCCGCCGGAGCGCTTGACCGCGTAGCCGAGCCTGCCGAGCTCGGCGACCAGCGTGTCTCGATGGTCGCCCTGGATCTCGATCGTGCCCGCGTCCACGGTGCCGCCCGAGCCGCAGCGCTTCTTGAGGCGCGTGGCGAGTTCCTCGAGCGCGTCACCCGCGAGCGGCACGCCAGTGACCACCGTCACGCCCTTGCCCTTGCGGCCCTTGGTCTCGCGTCCGACACGAACGATACCGTCGCCTTTCGGTGCTGCGGCCACCGACTGCGCGGGCCGACTGCGCTTGCAGCGGCATTCGGTCATCGGGCGGGCACATTCAGGACACAGGCGGCCCTGGCCGGTGGAGTAGACGAGCCTCGTGTTCGACATCGGTGCGGTTGCGTTGCGTTGCGCTGCGCTGCGGTAGGAATGCAGTTTGCCACTTCGTGCGAACAACGGTCCAACCGCCGCTCGCCGCCAAGGCCCGGCCGGTTGCAACAAAGTTGGACCGGCCGGACGCCGGGCGTATGCTCGGCGGCACAACAAACAAATCAGCAGCAGGGGGCAACATGAATCGACGAGACTTTTTCGTATCGTCGCTGGCGGCCACCATTGCGGCGTCGCTCGCCGGCAGCCGGGCCCTGGCCGCGGCGGCACCGGTCGCGAGTGACATCAAGGCGGTCACCGGCGGCGGAGCGGACGTCGTGCTCGGCAAGAGCGCGGTCGAGGAATTGCGGCGTAGCCTGCGCGGCGCGCTGCTGCTGCCGGGCGAGCCGGGCTACGACGACGCGCGTCGCGTGCTGAATGCGTCGATCGACAAGCATCCGGCCCTCGTGGTGCAACCGAGCGGCACGGCGGACGTGCGCACGGCGGTCAGTTTCGCGCGGCAGCACGGCCTGTTGCTTGCCGTGAAGTGCGGTGGACACAGCTTCGGGGGCAAGTCGACTTGCGACGGCGGGCTGCAGATCGACCTGTCGCGATTCCGCGGCGTCCGCGTCGATCCCAGGTCCCGCATTGCGTACGTCGCCGGCGGCAGCCTGCTCGGGGAACTCGATCACGAGGCCATGGCGCTCGGGATGGTCACCACCGCCGGCACGGTCTCGCATACCGGCGTGGGTGGCCTCACGCTCGGCGGCGGCTTCGGCCGCCTGGCGCGACGATTCGGACTCGCGCTCGACAACGTGCTCGGCGTCGACATCGTCACTGCCGACGGCAAGTTGCTGCACGCCAGCGCCGAGGAGAACCCCGACCTGTTCTGGGGAGTGCGTGGCGGCGGTGGCAATTTCGGCGTGGTGACAGCCTTCGAGTTCCAGGTGCATCCGATGGCCCGGCAGGTCATCGGCGGCGACCTCACGTTCCCGATTTCCAGGGCGCGGGAGCTGCTGAATTTCTACGCGGAGTATGCGGCAACGGCGCCCGACGACCTGTACGTGGATGCGGGGATGGCAGCGCCGCCGGGTGGTCGCGATGGCTTCTTCGAGATCGGGATCTGTTACTCCGGGCCGCCGGGCGACGCGGAGCGCGAGCTTGCGCCCCTGCGCAAGCTCGGCACGCCGCTCTCCGACACGATCGGCCCGATGGATTACGTGGCGTTGCAGCGCTCCAGCGACGTCCGCGATGTGCGCAATATCGGCACCTACCTCAAGTCCGGGTTCCTCGACGACTTCCCAGCGGCGCTGCCGGCGGCCGTCGTGGACGGCTTTCGCGCGGACCCCGCACGGTTCACGGCGATCTTCTTCCAGCAGTCCGGCGGAGCCATCGGTCGCGTGGCCAAGGATGCCACTGCGTTTCCGCATCGTTCGTCCCGGTTCAACATGCTTTCGGCCGCGCGCTGGGACGTCGCCCGGGACGGCACGCCGCACATCGCATATGGCCGCGAATATTGGGCGCGGCTCGAGAAGTACACGAACGGTTACTATACGAACGAGGTGGCGAACGAGCCGCAGCGACAGGTGGACGAGAACTACCAGGGCAACATCGAACGATTGACGGCGCTCAAGAACAAGTACGACCCGACCAACCTGTTCCGGTTGAACGCAAACGTGAAGCCAACGGTCTGATCAGCACGCAGGAGGAAGTGAATCATGAGGATAATCGGCACATTGGTTCTGGCGACGATGGCGACCGCCGCGGTGGCATCGGCCGACACGGTCGTGCAGATGCATCTCGTGGACGAAAAGGGCATCGGTGCCGATGCCGGCACGGTCACGATCACGGAGTCCCCATACGGGCTGGTCTTCACGCCAGCGCTGCGTGGCTTTTCGCCGGGGCTGCATGGATTCCACGTGCACGAGAACCCCAGCTGCGACGCGAAGGAGAAGGACGGCAAGATGGTCGCCGCGCTCGCCGCCGGCGGGCATCTCGACCCTGCCAAGACCGGCAAGCACGCCGCGCCGTGGGGTGACGGGCACCTCGGTGACCTGCCGCCGTTGCACGTCGCCGCCGATGGCACTTCGACGCAGCCGGTGCTCGGGCCGCGGCTCAAGGCCGCGGACGTGGTCGGTCGTTCGATCATGGTCCACGTCGGTGGCGACAATCACGCCGATCATCCGGCGCCGCTCGGCGGCGGTGGGGCGCGCATGGCCTGCGGCGTGGTGAAGTGACCCACAGGAGCAAGCTCTGCGGCTTCATCATCGACTGCCGCACCGACGACCTCGGCGCGGCAGCCGAATTCTGGGGCCGTGCGCTCGGCATGGAAACCCGCGCGCTGCCCGCCGAGGAGGGCGAGAAGTACGTCCGCCTCGTCGACCGCAACAGCGAGCTGCACATCGAAGTGCAGAAGGTCGATCACCCGAGCCGCGTTCACCTCGACATCGAGGCGGACGACATCGAAGCCGAAGTCCGGCGGCTCGAATCGCTGGGTGCGCGCCGCATCGTGCAGCAGCACTCCCACACCTGGGTGGTGATGGAGGCGCCGACGGGCCAGCGGTTCTGCGTGGTACGGAAGAGTTCGCCGGGCTTCGAGCCCCAAGCGAACGTGTGGTCTTAAGGCACAGCGCTCACTCGATAGACGACGCCCGCATAGTCGTCTGAGACAAAGATCGCGCCATCCGGCCCTTCGGTGACGAAGGCCGGGCGGCCGATAATGCCGTCGTCGTTCAGGAAGCCCGTGAGGAAATCGGATTCCTCGATCGTGCCGTCGTCGCGCCAATGCAGCGCGACCACCTTGTAGCCATCCGGTGTCTTGCGGTTCCACGAACCGTGCAATGCCACGAGCGCCGTGCGTTCGTGGCCGGGCGCCGTTGCGTTGCGCAAGAAGTGAATGCCGAGCGGCGCATTGTGCGGGCGGAATGCATGCGCGGGGTCCATCGGCGGCACATCGCCCTGGTACCGTCCACCGAAGTCCGGGTCCGGCACGCCGAACCCGTTCACGTAAGGCCAGCCATAGAATGCTCCCGGCTCGATGCGGTTGAGTTCATCGGGCGGGAAGTCGTCACCCAGCAGGTCGCGGCCGTTGTCGGTTGCATACAGCGCGCCGTCCCACGGTGCCCAGTCGAACCCGACGCTGTTGCGCAGGCCGGTGGCATGAATCTCCGCGCCGCTGCCATCCGGGCGCATGCGCATCATGGTCGCGCGCCGCGGATCCTTTTCCACGCACACGTTGCAGCTCGAGCCGTGTGCGAGATACAGCCAGCCGTCCGGACTGAAGCCGATCGTCTTGGTCTGGTGAAAGCCGTCGGCCGTCAGGCCGGTCAGGATTCGCTCGTAGGCGCCCGTGGGCTGGCCGGTTGCAGTATCGAATCGCACGCGGCCGATGGCCGTGCGTTCGGCGATGTACAGCCAGCCGTCGTGCATTGCGAGGCCGTGGGGGCCATCGAGATGGTCGAACAGCACGCGATGGCCGTCCGCCGCACCGTCGCCATTCCGGTCGCGCTCCAGCAGCGAAACGACGTTGCCGCGCGTACGGCTCACGACCAGGTCGCCCTCGGGCGTGACGATCAACACGCGGGCGAGGGGCACCGCCGAGGAATAGACCTGCACGCGGAAGCCCGGCGGCGACTGCAGTCGCTCGGCGACGGTCGTCTCGCTCGGCGGGGCGATGCCACGGCCGAGCATGAAGTCGAGCATCACGCGCTTGTCGGAGACCGGCACCGGGCCCCACCAGACGAACGCCACCAGCGCGGCGAGGATCGCCAGCAGGGTTCCTACCGTGATCATCAGGAAGCGGCGAGTGCGGGCTGTCATGGCGTCGTCGGCCTCTCGATCGCAGTGGGCAGGGCTAGAATACTGGGAGTTCAACCGTTCGCGACGAGGAGCCATGCGGATCCTGTTTGTATGCATGGGCAACATCTGCCGCTCGCCCACGGCCGAGGGTGTGTTCCGTCGCCTGGCGCAGGAACGTGCCCCGCACCTTGCCCTCGAGATCGACTCCGCCGGCACGCACGACTATCACGTCGGCGAGCCGCCGGATTCCCGTGCGGTCGCCGCGGCAGCGCGTCGTGGGATCGATCTGCGCAGCCTGCGTGCGCGGCAGGTCAGCGACGAGGACTTCGAGCGCTTCGACCTGATCCTGGCGATGGATCGCCTGAATCACACGATGCTGGTCGAGCGCGCACCCGTGGAGGTTCACGAACGCATCCGGCTGTTCATGGAGTTCGCCGGTGACAACGAGCGCGAAGATGTCCCCGACCCGTATTACGGCGGACCGCTGGGATTCGAGCAGGTGCTGGATCTCGCGGAGGAGGCCGCGGCGGGCCTGCTCGACGAGGTGCTGAAACGGATGGAGACCCGGCACCGCCGCTGAGGACGGCGCCGGGTTCGAGGCTCAAGGCTCGCTGCGTGGGCCTTCGCGAGTGGCGTCACTCGGCGGCGCAGGTGTCCACTCCTGGCGCGGCTCGGGCACCGGGGTCGGAGTCGACACGACCGGGGCGGGTGGCGGCGTGGGTGCTGGCGGCACGAACTCGGCCGGGCGCGGCTGCGGCGGCTGACTCGGACGCGGCTGTTGAATCTCGACCGGCGTCGTGCGCTCGAAATCGAACGACTGCGGCTCGGGTGTTCCCTCGTCGCCGCCGCCCATCTCCTGGCCTTCGCCTTCGCCGGCGCCTTCCTGTCCGGCGCCTGCCTCACCAGGATCACGGCGACGGCGACGGCCGCCGCGGCGTGAACGACGGCCGCTGCGTTCGCCTTCCGCTCGTTCCGGACGATCCGTGCGCGGCGCAGTCGCGGTGATCTCGCCGCCGGTAGCCGCTGTACCGGTCGAAGCCTCCTGCACAACTACCGGCAGCGGAATCACTGCTGTACTTGGCTGGTCCTGCAGCGGGGCGCCTGCAGCAGCCGGCTCGGCACGCGGCGCCTGCTCGGGCTTCGGTGGCTGCTCCTGTCGCTCCTGGCGCTGCTGCGGCTGGCCGCGTTGCTGCTGGCCGTCCGGGCGACGGTCGCGCTGACCTTCGCGCTGGCCGCCCTGGGCCTGCTGCTGGTCGCGACGACCCCGGTCACCACGCTCGTCGCGTCGCTGCTGCGGTTGCTGTTGC
>Ga0105090_10000346_pt1 | contig 22119 bp, 15 predicted proteins | sample PPLLak3March2015_FD_79110 | JGI IMG/M metagenome (GOLD analysis project Ga0105090, IMG submission 79110) | Freshwater sediment microbial communities from Prairie Pothole Lake near Jamestown, North Dakota, USA - PPLs Lake P7 Core (1) Depth... | ecosystem: Environmental > Aquatic > Freshwater >... | reverse complement strand
CAACCGACCCAGTTTTCGATACTCCGCAGGTCAGCCATCATTAGCCACGGATAGTCCGCGGGCGATACGCGGAACCCGAGTCAGATCATGAACTTGGAAGTGGTGGCCAGGGCCGGAATCGAACCAGCGACACGCGGATTTTCAATCCGCTGCTCTACCAACTGAGCTACCTGGCCACGGTAGGCCCCGGCCGGACGGCCGGGCATCGGAAGGGGCGGAATTAGACCCGAGGGAAGCCGCGACCGTCAAGGACGCCCGCCCCGGTACCGCCTGCAGGCCCGGTTCTCCGTCACCGCCGCCGCGTCAGGCTAAAGTAGCCGCATGGTGGGTGGGGGAACCTCGGGGATGTCGGACACGCGGGAATCGCAGGCCACGAAGGCCCGGCCGACCGTGTTCTTGAGCTACGCCCGTGTGGACAGGCCGCTCGCGGAACAGCTCGTAGTGGCCCTGGAGCAGGCCGGCGTCACCGTCTGGTGGGACACACTGATCGAAGGCGGCGCGGAGTTCGCGAAATCGATCGAGGCCGCGCTCGCGCGGTCGGACGCGGTGGTCGTCGCCTGGTCCGCGCTCTCGGTCGGCTCCGACTGGGTGCTCGACGAGGCGTCGCGCGGCCGCGAGATGCACAAGCTCGTGCCGGTGTCGCTCGACGGCACGGAGCCGCCGATGGGCTTTCGCCGCTACCAGTCGGTGGACCTGCGCGCCTGGCTCGCGGGTGACGACGACCGCGCCATCGATCGCATCGTTCGCGGCATCGAGGCCATCGCCCGGCGCCAGACCGGGGAGACGTCGCCGGCAGCCGCGAGCGCCCGCACGCGTCCGCCCAATCCCTCACGCCGTGGCGTGCTCCTGGCGCTCGGGGGTACGGCAGCAGCCGCGGCAACGGGCTGGGCGCTGTGGCGCAGTGGAGCGCTTCCCGGCTTCCGCATGACCCGATCACGGGGTAACAGCGTCGCCGTGCTGCCGTTCGAGAACCTGAGCGGCGACGAAGGCCAGGACTATTTCGCCGACGGTCTCGCCGAGGAAGTCCGCGCCACGCTCGCCCGCGACCTGCGGCTGCTCGTGATGGCGCAGGCCTCGGCCACGCAGTTCCGGAAGAGCGACCGGCCCGCGACCGAGATCGCCGAGCAGCTGGGGGTTGCGTACCTGCTCTCGGGCAGCGTGCGGAAGTCGGGGGACGTCGTCCGCGTCGCAGCGGACCTCGTCGACGGCACGACCGGCTTCAGCCGCTGGTCGCAGACCTTCGAGCGTCGCATCGACGACATCTTCGCCGTGCAGACCGAGATCGCGAAGACGGTCGCCGATGCGCTCGTGGCGCGGGTCGAAGCCGACGACCCCGCCGCCGGCACGAACCCCGGGGACGGCGCTGCGACCTGCGGCACCACGGACGTCGCGGCCTACGACGCCTACCTGCGCGGCCGCGCGCTCTACGACCTGAGCGTGGACGAAGCCACCGAGCGCGCGGCACTCGCGCAGTTCGACGCGGCCATCGCGGCCGATCCGCGCTACGCCGCCGCGCACGCGGCACGCGCCCGCTCGCTCACGACCATCGCGAACCAGTACGGCGACGTCGGGTCGCGGGCGCGTCTCTACGACGAGGCCGTGGTCGCCGCCCGTCGCGCCGTCGAGCTCGCGCCGACGCTGGCCGACGGCTACTCGGCGCTCGGCGCCACGCTCTTCCAGGGCCGGCTCGACGCGCGCGGGGCGCGCGAACCGTTCGAGCGCTCGGCCGAACTCGGCGCCGGCGAGGCAACGGTGATGGCGCGTTACGCGCTCTACAGCGCACGTGCCGGGAACGACTCGGCCGCCGTGCCCGCCATCAAGCGGGCGCTCGTGCTGGACCCGCTGAACCCGCTGATTCAGCGTGCCGCCGGCTCGATCGAATACGCGGCGCGGCGCTACGAGGCCTCGATCGCGCCGCTGCGGCAGGCACTGGCGATGAACCCGAAGATGTCGCGCACGCACGCGGCCATCGGCGACGCGCTGCTGATGCTCGGTCGGCTCGAGGAGGCCCGGATCGAGTACGCCGCCGAGCCGCAGGCCGACTTCAGGCTCGCGGGGCTTGCGATCGCCGAGCGCCGGCTGGGCAACGAGGCCGCTGCGGCCGCCGCGCACGAGCAGCTCCTGGTCGAGCGCGGCGACAAGGCGCTGTACCAGCAGGCACAGGTATACGCGCAGTGGGGTGAACGGGACCGCGCGCTGGAGCGGCTCGAGGAAGCGCGCAGGATCGGCGATTCCGGTCTAATCTACGCGCGCAACGACCCGCTGCTCGACCCGCTGCGAGACGACCCGCGTTTCGTGGCGCTGCTCGAGAGCCTCGGTTTCGCGTGACAACCAACGAAGGGGAGAAGCGATGATGAACAAGTCGACGACCGGACTTGCAGTGCTCGTCACGACGCTGATGATGACGGCCTGCGCGAAGAAGGAAACGCCGGCTCCGGCGGCTGAGGCCCCGGCACCCGAGCCCGCGGTCGATGCGATGGCGCCCGAAGCGACGGCGCCGCTCGACTCGATGGGTGCGACCGATCCGATGGCCGAGCCCGCCGCCGATGCGATCGATGCGGCCACGCCACCGGTGGATGCCGAGGCCGACGCGATGGAAGACATTCCGGACACCGCGCAGTCGGGCGGCGATCGCGTCGCGCCGAGCGGAGAAGGCGTCGACGCGGGCGGCGATCGCGTCCGCAACTGAGCAGAGGGCGTTCGAACCGGGGATCGTCGTCCATACCGGACGGACGACGACCTCCAGGTCATGGCGCTCGACTTGCGCCGGCGCCGCGCGACGGTGTCAGGCCATGAAGCCGAGGTTCTTCTCGGCGAAGTTTTCGAGCGATGGCGCGATCGTGCCGAGCTGGGAATCCGAGACGCCGAACCACCGGGCGAGCGTCGCGACGAACTGGTCCGACGACGTGGTGGGGATCAGCCGCCCGCCGCCCACGTCGAGCGGAGCACCCATGCGCAGCTCCGGATACTCGCCGTAGAACGCGCGACCCGCGACGCTGCCGCCCATCACGAACTGCACGCCGCCCCAGGCGTGGTCGCTGCCGTCGCCGTTCGAGCTCAGCGATCGGCCGAAGTCCGAGTTCGTGAACGTCGTGACGGCATCCGCGATGCCAAGTTCGACGGTGGCTGCGTGGAACGCGGCGAGGCTCGCACTCACGTTTGCGAGCAGGCTCGGCTGGTTCTCCAGCTGGTCGTCGTGGGTATCGAAGCCGCCGGTGGCGACGAAGAAGACCTGCCGCGACATGCCGAGCTGCTCGCGCACCGCGATCAGCCGCGCGACGGTGCGAAGCTGCGTCGCTAGCGACGAGCCCGTGGGGAACGACGTCGCCATGGTGGGCGCTCCCGCCAGCGCGGCATTCACGAGCGTCGCGTTCGCGATTGCGCGCTCGTGCACCTCGGCGTAGCCGCGCCCGTAGACCGACGGCTGTCCGGCTGCGAGCAGCCGCTCGAACGCGGCGCGTCGCTCGGCCGCGAGGCCGGTCGTGCCGAACGCCTTGAAGGTCTGCGGGCCGCTCTCGCCCATGACGTAGGGCGTCGCGCTCTCGCCCGCCTGCAGCACGGTGGCGCCCGAGAGCGACACGTTGGTCGCGAGTTGCTGGCCGCCGAGCTGCGCGGCCATGAGATCGGCCATGCGCCCGGCCCAGCCGGTCTTCGACGGCGCTTCGCCGCGCAGCGTCTGCCACTGGCCCTGCTGGTCGTTGTGCGAGAAGAGCTGCGGGGGCAGCGGCACGGTCTTCGCGCGGTACTGCGCGAGCGTCGTCGGCGCGACCAGCGGGCCGACGTTCGGGATCACGGCGAGCCTGCCGGCCTCGAACAGGCTCGCGAGCCCGGCCATCGACGGGTGCATGCCGTAATCGCCCCCGTTCGTGGGCGCGATCGGCAGAAGCGCGTCCCGGGCGATCGCAAGATTGCGGCGTGCGGCGGCATAGGCGTCGTACTCGGCCTGCGAACGCGGGACGACCATGCTCCAGGAGTCGTTGCCGCCATAGAGGAATACGCAGACGAGCGCCTTGTAATCGGAGTAGCCGTTCACGCCTGCGGCGTGCGCGAGGATGGACCCCGGCGTGCGGCCGAAGGCATACAGGAGACCGCCGGCGGCGGCGGAGCGGAGGAACTTGCGTCGGCTCAGGCGATCCATGGTCCGTTCCTCAACGCAGCGTCGCGAAGCGGGGCGAGACGACGAAGAGGTACAGCACCTCCTCGACCCGGTCCGCCGGTTTGGCGGCCGAGACGCGATTCGCGGCGGCCACGGCTTCCGTGCGCAGCGCATTGCCCGGTGGCCCACCGAGCAGTTTGTCCGCGACCTGGTTCACGAGCGCTTCGGGATCGCCCGCGAGCAGGATCTCGTCGGCGATGTCGATCGTCACGATGGCGGTACCGAGACCCGAGACGCTCGAGTTGCGCGAGACGACCTGGTCGAACAGGTAGTTCGCGAACGTCGTCGCACGGAACTCGGTGACGATCTCGAGCTCGGGAGTCACGAGCCCGCGGTCGGCGATCTCGCCCGCCGGCGCGTGCGCCGGGCTGTAGAAGTTGAACACCGAGGGCGACATCAGGTGTCCCTGGCCGGTGACGAGATCGACGTCGTCGAAGCGGTACGTGCCGTTCGGCGCCTTCGCCTCGTACGCGCGCAGGAACTGCACCATGCGCAGGATCGGCTCCTTGAGCTTGCCCTCGACGTCGCCCACGGGCGTCGCGCGGGCTTCGGGATCGAGCAGGATCGCGCGCACCACCGCCGCGAGATCGCCCCGCTCGCCGCTGCCGTCGTCGTTGAAGACGCTCGCGACGCGGGCGACGTACGCGGGCGATGGATTGCTCGTGACGAGCCGCTGGATGAGCTGCTTCGAGACGTACGGACCGACGTTCGGGTGGTTGAAGACGTTGTCGAGTGCGTCGTCGAGATCCTGCTGCGGCGTCTGCCCGGCCGGCAGCGTGCGCTTCGCGACACCGGGGTAGTCGAGCAGCGTCTTCTCGCCCTTGTCGTGCTGCTCGGCGTAGGCCTGCATCGGCACGACCTGCGCGGCGTTGCTGCGCACGGCCGTCGCGAAGCTCGAACCGCCGGCGTAGCTCCAGCCGGTGAAGACCCGCGCCAGGTTCTCGATCGTCGACTGGTCGTAGGTCGGGATCGGTCGCCCCTGCTCGTCGAGCACCGGCGTGCCGTCGAGCTCGAGCTGCACGAGTCCGATCGAGAAGAGCTGCATCAGCTCGCGCGCGTAGTTTTCGTCCGCGCGGATGTTGTTGTCGACGTCGGGCTTCTGGTTGGCGAGCATCGAGAGGTACATGCCCATCGCCGGATGCAGCGTCACGCCCTCGATCAGGTCGCGGTAGTTGCCGAAGGCGCTTTGCACGAGCAGGTCGTTGTAACTCGCGACGGCGAGCGGGAAGCGCCACAACGGCCCGTACTCGGAGACCACGAGGAACTGTGAGAGCGCGAAGGCAACGCGCTGCCGCAGCTGGTCCGGCCCGTTGATGGAGTCGTTGAACCACTTGCTGCGGCGCGCACTCGCGGCGTTGCGTGGGTTCGCGGGCGTCGCGGCGAGGGCGACTTGCGTGGTCGGCAGCTGCAACGAAGGCGGCAGCGTCATCTGGCCGTCGATCCAGCGCGCGTAGGCCTCCTCGGCGGAGCCCAGGGCGGTGAGTTCCGCCACCGAGGCCTCGGTCGGGCCGAAGCTCGCCTGGTTGAGGAACCGGAAGGCGTCGGCGCGCGAGATCGAGCCGGCCGGCAATACCGTCACGATGACGCCCTTCACGGTCGTGCCGCCCGCGCCCGAGCACTCGAGCGTGTAGCTCGTGGTGCCCTGCAGGTCCGCGATCGCCTCCGTGCCACTCGTGGGCCGCGCCCCGCTCCAGCCGTCGAGCGCCGTGCAGCCCGTGGCGTTCGTGGCGGACCAGGTGAGCGTCGCGCCCTGGCCCGCGACGACCGACATCGGGCTCGCGATCAGCGAGACCACCGGCGGCGGAGTCACCTTGATCGTCGTCGAGCGCGTGACCGTGCCACCGTCGTTGGTACAGGCAAGCGTGAATCGGGTGTCGGCAGTGAGTGCGGGCGTGGACTCCGAGCCCACGGTCGGCTTCGCTCCGCTCCAGCCGCCGCTCGCGGTGCACGTGGCGGCGGTGCTGGCGGACCACGAGAGGGTCGCGCTGCCGCCCGGCGGGACGGACGTGGCGCTCGTCTTGAGCGTGAACGAGGGAGGCAGCACCGAGGCGGCGCTCACCTTCACGGTGCGCGTGATCGACCCGCCTGCGCCGCTGCAGGTGAGCGTAAAGCTGGTCGTGGCCTGCAGCGGCCCCGTCGACTCGGTGCCGCTGACCGGGCGCTCGCCGCTCCAGCCGTTGCTCGCGACGCAGCTCGAGGCGTAAGTCGTCCTCCACGTGAGCGTCGACGCGCTGCCGAGGATCACGGACGTGGGCTTCGCACTCAGCACGAGCGTCGGCTTGCACGTGGGACACGGCGTGTCCGTCGCGCGCGAGGGCGCGGCGACGAAGAATGATCCGATCACCGTGAGCACGAGCGCGCGCAGTACCGCGTAGCGGTGCAGCCCACCTCTCGTGTGTGCACGATTCCGGGCCTTCTTGCCCGGTTGATTCGTCGATTCCGTCAGCATTTGTCCCGCCGTCGCGCGCCCGCTTTGCTTCCATTTTCCGGCGCGCAGGAAAAGTATGGATCGCGCGCGATGGGCGTCAAGACATGTCGGAAAATTTTCTTCTTATGTCGTTGCTGTCGGCCCGGAATTCCGCGCTCCTCGCGCGCACGAGGGCCGCAGCCATGTCGGGATTCTTTACGAGCCCACGGACGACTTAGACCGTGTTGAAGAACCGCAGCTCGCCGAAACGTTCGACGTCGGCCTCGGTCGCCGACGTCGTCGGCTCGCCGAGTCGCTGCGACCACGCCCGCGCCTCCTCGAGGCAGCTCGCGTAAAGCCGCGCGCGCGTCTCCGGCGACAACGCGGTTTCCTCGCAGCCCGGGGCGCCGAGCGCAGCGTCGAGCGAGAACGCCGCGTGCGTCTCCCGGTGCTCGCGGTGGCTCCACGTTCCCGTCGCTGCGTCGAACGCATAGAGCACCAGGAAGCGGTGACCGTGATCGGCGACGAACTCGACCGCATCCATCACGAACCCGGCCTCGGCTTCGTCCATCGTGTAATGGAAGCCGACGCGGCACCAGCCAGGCTTGATGCCGTGATAGCCCTTGCGCACCCAGTCGCGGTAGAGCTCGGACGTGGGCCGGTCGATGCCGAGGAGCCGATGGCCATAGGGCCCGGCGCAGGAGCAGCCCGCGCGCGACTGGATGCCGAAGAGGTCGTTCAGCAGCACGGTCACGAACTTCGGGTGCAGGTAACGGCCGCGCGGGTCGCGAAGATTGAACGACACGATGCCGATGCGTCGCGTGGGGTCCGGGTTGCCGAGGATCTCGACGCGCTCGTGCGCGCCCCACCGGGCGATGGCGCGGGTCACGAGCTCGGTCTCCCGGGCCTCGATGCGCGCGGCACCGACCTGCCGCTTGAGCTCGAGCGCGAGACCGGCCTTGAGGATCTGCAGCACGCCCGGCGTGCCGGCCTTTTCGCGCTCCTCGACGTCGGCGATGAAGTCCTGGTCGACCGGACTCACGTAGTCGACGGTGCCGCCGCCCGCGACGCTCGGCGGCAGCTCGCGCGGGTAGAGCCGTTCGTTGAACACGAGCACGCCGCTCGAGCCGGGGCCGCCGAGGAACTTGTGCGGAGAGAGGAACACGGCGTCGAGCGAGACATCGGCACCGTCCGGGCCACGCGGCGGATTCATGTCGATCTCGACGTAGGGGCCGCTCGCCGCGTAGTCGAAGCAGGCATGCGCGCCGTGGGCGTGCAGGAGCTTCGTGATCTCGCGCACCGGCGACCGCATGCCCGTGACGTTCGAGGCCGCGGAGAAAGATCCGATTCGCAGGCGACCCTGGAACGCGGGATCCCGGAGCAGTGTCTCGAGGTGCCCGAGATCGACGCCGCCGTCGTCCGCGAGGTTGACCTCGACGACGATCGCGCGACCCTGGCGCCAGGTGACTTCGTTCGAGTGGTGCTCGTACGGCCCGACGAACACCACCGGCCGGTGGGCTTCCTGCCAGCGGCGGAACTCGGCGTGGCGCTCCGGTCCCAGGAAGCCTTCGAGTTCGTCGTCGAGCGCACGGCGCGTGGCCGGGGCGAGCGCGACACCAAGGATCTGCTGCAGCTTGTCGATGGCGCCCGTGGCGCCCGTGCCGCAGGCGACGATGCGGCCCTGGGGACCGGCGTTGACGGCGCGCTTGATCAGCGCCTCCGCCTCGTGCAGCAGCCGACTCATGCTGCGGCCCGTGACGTCGTCCTCGGTGTGCGTGTTCGCGTAGACCCGCTGCAGAGTCTGCAGGTAGCGCTCGACGAAGCCCAGGCAGCGACCCGAGGCGGTGTAGTCGCAGTAGACCATCAGCCGGCGGCCGTACGGCGTCTCGAAAGACGAGTCGATGCCGACGATCTGGGAACGGAGGAAGTCGAAGCTCCAAGGCTGCATGACGGTACCGAAAGCGATCGAAAAAGGGACGGTCGCCTATTCTCGACCGAAAACAGGGGAGCGTCCCGTTTTTCAAGGGGCGCGCCCCCGCTTTGGCTTGCCTCAACTGCGTATTCCCGCTCCGGCAGGACGGGTCAAGAATCGGGCTGTCGGGTTTACGCAGGGACGTGCCATGGCCCCCAAGCAGGTTCTTTTCCGATCGGCCGCCCGCGAGAAGATTCTCCGCGGCGCGACCCAGCTCGCCGAAGCGATCCGCATCACGCTCGGCCCGCGCTCGAAATCCGTCCTGATGAGCCGCAAGTGGGGCACACCGCTCGTCTGCAACGACGGCGTCGCGATCGCCAGGGAGTTCGAACTCGCCGACGCCGAGGAGAACCTCGGCGCCCAGATGCTGCGCCAGGCGGCCGAGAAGACCGGCGACACGGTCGGTGACGGCACCAGCACCGCCACCGTGCTCGCCCACGCCATCTTCGCCGACGGCGTCCGCAACGTGACCGCCGGTGCGAGCGCGATCGACCTGAAGCGCGGCCTCGACCGGGGACTCGCCGCAGCGGTCGAGTCGCTGAAGGCGCTCTCCCGCAAGGTGAGCACGCGCCTCGAGAAGGCGCAGGTGGCGACGATCTCCGCCCACAACGATCCGGCGATCGGCGAGCTGGTCGCGGAGGCGATGGAAAAGGTCGGCGGCGAGGGCGTCATCACGGTCGAGGAGTCCAAGACGACCGAGACGGTGCTCGAGGTCGTCGAGGGCATGCAGTTCGACCGCGGCTACACCTCGCCCTACTTCGTCACCGACTCCGAGAAGATGGAGGCGGTGCTCGACGATCCCTATGTGCTGCTCACCGACCGCAAGGTGGCGCTGCTCAAGGACCTGATCCCGCTGCTCGAGCAGGTCGCGAAATCCGGCCGGCCGATCCTGTTCGTCGCCGAGGACTTCGAGGGCGAGGCGCTCGCCACGCTGATCGTCAACCAGATCCGCGGCGTGCTGAAGAGCGTCGCCGTCAAGGCCCCGGGCTTCGGCGACCGCCGCAAGGCGATGCTCGCCGACATGGCGGTGCTCACGGGCGGCCAGCTCGTCTCCGAGGAACTCGGCCTCAAGCTCGAGGACGTGCAGCTCGCGCAGCTCGGCCGGGCGAAGCGCGTCGTGGCGGACAAGGACGCGACGACGATCATCGGCGGCGCGGGAGAACGCAAGGCGATCGACGGCCGCATGGCGCAGATCCGCCGCGAGATCGACAAGGCGACGAGCGACTACGACCGCGAGAAGCTCGAGGAGCGGCTGGCGAAGCTCGCGGGCGGCGTCGCGGTGATCCGCGTCGGCGCGCCGTCCGAATCCGAGATGAAGACCAGGAAGGACGCGCTCGACGACGCGATCAGCGCGACGAAGGCCGCCGTCGCCGAGGGCATCGTGCCGGGCGGCGGGCTCGCGCTGCTCCGCTGCATCGAGGCCGTCCGCAAGGTCGAGGAAGCGAGCCACGGCGACGAGCGTACCGGCGTCCAGTGCCTGCGCCGCGCGCTCGAGGCACCCGCCCGCCAGATCGCGGAGAATTCCGCGGTGGACGGCGGCGTGGTCGTCCAGCGGATGACGACGTCCGAGGGCGCGGTCGGCTTCGACGCCGCGCGCGGCGAGTACGTCGATCTCTACGAGGCCGGCATCGTCGATCCGACCAAGGTCGTCCGCATCGCACTCGAGAACGCCGTCTCCGTGGCGAGCGTGCTGCTCCTCACCGAAGCGACGATGACCGAGCTGCCCGAGAAACAGAAATCACTACCGACGGAGGACGTATGAAGCACCACGCATCGATTCCGCACGTCGGCGCGCAGGACCCCGAGCTCCGCAACTCCGTGATCGCGGACGAGGAAGACGAGGACACCGACGTCGTCCGCCAGCAGGTGCCGGGCGAGCCAGTGTGCTGGTTCAACGGCCAGCAGTACCAGGACGGGACCTACGTCGTGAGCGGCTCGCAGCTCCTGCAGTGCGTTCAGGGCATCTGGGTCGAGTCCTCGGCGAGCGACCCGCGCAACCTCTGATCCTCCGCTGGCGGCGGCGGCAACCAGAACCGCACGACGGCACCCGGGCCGTCGCTGCGGTTGCCGGCGTCGAGCGTGCCGCCGTGCGCCTCGACGATTTCGCGGCACAGGGTGAGGCCAAGCCCGCTGCCCGATGGCTTGGTCGAGTAGAACGGCAGCAGCGCGTTCGTGAGGACTTCGGGACTCATGCCCGAGCCACGATCCGCGACCTCGATCGTCCAGCCGCCGCGCGCGGGCGAGACGCGCACGGTCGTGGAGCCCGCCGGCGATCCCGCCTCCGTGGCATTCTTGAGCAGGTTGATCATCACCTGCTCGAGCTGCGACTCGTCGAACCAGCCCATCCCGTCGGGCACCCGGCCGTCGATGCCGAACGCGGCCATCGACTGCATCGAGGCCAGGAACCGCTGCCAGTCGAAGGCCTGCGGCCTCGGGCGCGGCAGCTTCGCGAAGCGTGAATAGCCGTCGACGAACTGCGAGAGGTGCGCCATCCGCTCGTCGATCGCCGCGAACACCCGCTGCAGCTGCGCCGTATCCGGCTGCTGCGCGAGCCGCTGTCCGGACTGCGCGAGCGAGGCGATCGGCGCGACCGAGTTGTTGATCTCGTGCGCGATCACGCGGATCACCCTCTTCCAGACGGCGACCTCCTGGGCGCTGATTTCCCGGGTGAGCTGCTTCACGAGCCGCAGCTGGTGCGGCTGCCCGTTCAGCAGGAAACGCCGGTGCGAGACGTGGCAGATCTGCGCCTCGCCGTCCAGCGTCACGGTGAAGAGCCGGTCCTGATCGCCGACGAGCGCCTCGCGCAGCTCGTCCGCCGCCGCGGCGAGCAGCACCGGCAGCGACAGCCCCTCGAGCCTGCGGCCGCCGCCGAGCAGCTGCCGGCTCGCCACGTTCGCGTAAAGGACGGTGCCGCCCGGGTTCGTGAGCAGGAGCGCCACCGGCGAGGTCTGGATCACCGTGTCGAGCAGCAGCTCGCGCTGGTACAGGTCCTGGCGTTGCGCACGCAGCTTCTCGCCGAGTCCGTTGTAGGCGGTGACGAGCCGCGCGAGACGCGCGTCGTCCCGGGGCACCGCGATGCTCATGCTGTAGTCGCGGTCCTGGAGGCTCGCGATGCCGTCGGCGAAGGCGTCGACAAGCCGCTCCTGGCGGGCGAGCGTGGCGCGGACCCGTGCCGCGATGCCGGCGTAGGCCACGATGGTGCAGCCGATGCCGAGCGCACGCCACGTCCACGGCAGGCCGGCGAGCGCAAGTGCAGCGACCGTGAGCAGGCCGAGCACGGTCAGCAGGATCGTCACGGTGCGTACGCGCATGGCTCGATTGTAGGGTGCGGCGGACTGCGTGACCGCACCCGTGCAGGCCGGTCGCCGCTCAGCCGTTCTCGCCGGCCCCGGCACCGATGCCGAGCTTCTCCATGCGCCGGTACAGCGACTGCCGCGAGAGACCCAGGTCGCGGGCGGCCTTCGACACGATGCCCTCGTTGCGTTCGAGCGCCGCCTCGATGTCCCTGCGGTCGGGCTCCGCCATGGCCGCCGCCGCGTCCGTGCCGCTCGCCGCAGCCGGCAGCACGAGATCCTGCGGCCCGATGCGCGGCGACGCGGCGAGCAGGCATGCGCGACGGATGCAGTTACGCAGCTCGCGGACGTTGCCCGGCCAGTCGTGCCTCAGCAGGGCTCGCTCGGCTTCGGGGGCCAGCTCGTAGCCTGGTTCGAGGAAATGCCGCGCGAGGGGCAGCACGTCCTCGCGGCGCTCCGCGAGCGGGGGCACCTGCAGCTCGATCACGTTGAGGCGGTAATAGAGGTCTTCCCGGAACCGTCCCTGCCGGATCGCCTCGGCGAGCGATGCGTTGGTCGCGGAGACGATGCGAACGTTCACGCGTCGCGTCTGCGTCGAGCCGAGGCGCTCGAATTCCCCCGTCTGCAGCACGCGCAGCAGCTTCGCCTGGCCGGCGAGCGAGAGGTTGCCGATCTCGTCGAGGAAGAGCGTCCCGCCGTCCGCCGCCTCGAACCGGCCCGCCCTCGCCTTCGCGCCGGTGAACGCCCCCGCCTCCGAGCCGAAGATCTCGCTCTCGAGCAGCTCCGCCGGCAGCGCACCGATGTCGACGCGCACGAACGGGCCGCCGCGCACCGAGGAATTGGCCTGGATGATCTCCGCGACGATCTCCTTGCCTGCGCCGTTCGGGCCGGTGATCAGCACCGGGACGTCGGCGCGTGCCACCTGCGTGGCCATCTGCAGGACGACGTGCATCGCCTGGCTGCGGTACACGATGCCGCGCAGGTCGAAGCGCGCGGCCAGCTCCGCCCGCGCGCGCTCCGCGCTCTCCTCCCGCCGCCGCTCCGCCGCGAGCGCGGCCTGAAGCTGCAGCAGGTTGCGCACCGTCGTCACGAGCCGGGCGTTGTCCCAGGGCTTTGCGACGTAATCGGCCGCGCCCGCCTTGACGAGATCGACGGCCGTCTCGAGGTGCGTCCAGGCCGTGAGCAGCACGACGGGCAGGTCGGGCCGGGCGGCCTTCAGCGCGTGGAACAGCTCGATGCCCTCACGGCCCGACGTGGCCTCCCGCTGGAAGTTCATGTCCTGGATCACGAGGTCGATGCCGCCGCGGGCGAGGCGGCGCAGCGCCTCGCCGGGCGTGCCGACGCCCTCGACGCGCGCGCCCTCGAGGCCGAACAGCACATCGAGCGCCGTGCGCACCGCTTCGTTGTCGTCGACGACGAGTAGCGTCCGACCCTGCATGACCCTCTCAGACCGTCCGCGTCGCGACCGCGGGAGACACGCGCGCCGCCCGCCGCGCCGGCACGAGCGCCGCGGCGAGGCTGACGCCCCACAGGACCAGCGCGCCTGCCACCAGATAATAGAGCTTCAACCGCGGCAGTTCGAACGTCTCGCTGAGCCACAGGCCGAGCAGCAGCGCGAGCACGCAGCCCACGACGACGCCGGCGGTCGTGACGAGCCAGTTCTCGACCAGGAAGTGGCGCACGATGTCGAGGCGTCGTGCGCCGACGGCGCGCCGCGTGCCGATCTGCTTCGTCCGCGCGCCGACGTTGAACGAGGCGAGCCCGAAGATGCCGAGCGCCGCCACGCCGAGCAGCAGCGCGATCACGACAGCCAGGTACACCGTCATCGCCTGGTCGTCGGCATACGTCGAGGCCGCGATGTAGTCGAGCGGACGCACGCGCAGGATCACGCGCCCGTTGTCGATCCGGCCAAGGGCGTCCTCCGCGGCCTTCATCGCGGCGTCACGCCGGCCGGGCAGCGCCCGCACGAAGTAACGGGCCTGCTGCTCGTCCGCGATCACCGGGAACAGCGCGACGTTGCCCGCCTGGTCCCAGCTCGGCCAGGAGCCGATCATGCCTGCGACGATGCCGACCACCGTCGCCGGCTGCCCGAGCGAATCGTAGACCGTCCGGCCGACCGCCGGCTCGTCCTTGAACAGCTCCTTCGCGGCCGCGCGTGTCAGGATCACCTCGGGCACGAACTCCGAGCCGTTGCGCGGGAGTTTGCGCACCGTCGTCGCGTCGAAATTTCGCCCCTCGACCAGCTCGAGCCCGAACGCCTCGATGCCCCGCTCCGTCACGGCGAAGTAGTTGATGTCCCCACGCTGCCCCTTCTCCCCGGGCTGCGTGTAGAGCGACGTGCTCGAGCCCCCGCCCGAGAGCGGGACGGCGTTCACGGTCGTTGCCGCCACGACGCCCGGCAGGCCCGCAAGCACCTGCAGGTCCTCGCGCATCGCGGGCTCGCCCGCGAACCGACCCGCGACCGGTACCCAGCTCACGACGAACGTGTTCTCGACGTCGACGCCGTGGTCGCGGTTCAGGAGCTCGAGCCGCTGCACGATGATGAACAGCGAGTTCACCGCGATGGCGAGCGCGAGTGCGATCTGCAGCGCGACGAGCAGCGCACCGGTCGGGCTGCGGCGCAGCGAGCTCAGGATCGGCTTGATGTCCATGGTCTGGGTCCCCGGGTTACTGCGACTTCAGGTACACCGCGGGTGCGGTGCGACCGATGCGCCAGGACGGATAGAGACCGGCGACGATGCCGGCGAGCACCGACAGCGCGAGCGTCGCGAGCACGACGACCGGATCGACGGCCGTGAGGCGCTCGTAGGAGGCGCGCGTGTACTCGTCGTCGTAGAGCATGCGGATGCCGGCGAGACCGCCGATGGCGAGCAGGATGCCGAGCACGCCGCCCGCGAGCCCGAGCAGCAGCACCTCGGTGACGTGCTGGCGCACGACGTCGCGGCGGCTCGCGCCGAGTGCGCGGCGCAGCCCGGTGAGCGGCGCCGCGTTCAGGAACTTGGCGAGCAGCAGTCCGACCACGTTCACCAGGCACACGCCGAGGAACAGGAATGCGATCCCGAGCAGCACCCGGTTGTCGCGGGAGACCACCTCGTTCCGCTCGAGCCACTGCTCGACGTCGTAGAGCCGGTTGTTGAGCGGCCGCTGCATGCGCCCCGTCGCCTTCTGGCTGCGGGCGTAATTGTCGAGGTGGGCCTGGTAGCGCTCGCGGGCGCGGGCGTCCGGGAGTTCGGCCCACGCCTGCAGCCACACGCACTCCGAGTTCAGGAAGTCCGTGTAGGAGGATTGGTTCTCGCTCTTCCAGCACTGCGTGTTGCCGTGTACCGGGAGTTCCAGCACGCGACCCCAGCCGAACGGCAGGTAGACGTCCTCGGGATCCTCGAACACGCCGTTGTTGAGATCGAAGAACTTCGGGCTCGGCGCCCACGGCTCGAGTACGCCGGCGACGCGGTACTCCGTCGAGCCGATCTTCACGGTGCGGCCGACGCTGTTATCCCCGCCGAAGAGCTTGTCGTTCGTCTCGGCGCTCAGCACCGCGAGCGGCTGCGGCCCGGCATCCGCCGCGGCGTCCCAGCCGCCGCCATGCTGGAACGGCACGTCGAACATCGCGAAGAACTCGTGCGTCGTGATGCGCAGCGTCGCGTGGAAGGGCTTCACGCCCGCCCGTTCGGGCAGCATCAGGTCGCCGGACTTGTACATGATCAGGCTGCGCGGCGCCGCACCCGAGCCGTACAGGGTCGTGGCATCGCGGTAGGTGAGCAGCGTCGGCGGGTTCTCGGGCTCGTCCTCGTCGTATGGGCGGTCGACGTCCCAGGTGTCGAGCGTCACCGCGTGCAGCACCTGGCTGCGGTGCGGGATCGGGTTGCTCGACACCGCGTGGTAGATCGTGATCGTCACTGCGCACACGGCGATGCCGAGTGCGATCGCGAGCGCCATCAGCGCGGAGAGGCCGGGCGTTCGCTTCAGGCTGTCGATCGCGAGCTTCAGGTCGTAGGCGAACATCTTGGAGTCCTCCGCGTGCCTCAGGCCCGCGACGCGCCGCCCGCCACGGCCGGGTGCAGCGGCGTCACGGTGGCGCTCGACGGTTCGTAGGGCTTGTAGTCGGTGACCTGGCCGTCGATGACCTGCACGTTGCGGTGCGCTCGCCGCGCGAGTTCCGGATCGTGGGTGACCATCACGATCGTGGTGCCCATCTCGTTGATCTGCTCCAACAGGTCCAGGACCTGCCGCGCCATCAGGGAGTCGAGGTTGCCCGTCGGCTCGTCGGCGAGCAGCAGCGCCGGGTCGCCCGCGAGCGCGCGCGCGATCGCGACGCGCTGCTGCTGCCCGCCCGAGAGCTGCGAGGGCAGGTGCTTGCGGCGCGAGGCGAGGCCGACGAGCTCGAGGGCGGCGTCGATGCGCTCGCGACGCTCCGCCGCCGGCAGGCGGCGATAGCGCAGCGGCACGTCGACGTTGTCGAAGACGTCGAGGTCCGGGATCAGGTTGAAGCTCTGGAAGATAAAGCCGATCCGGCGGTTGCGGACCTGCGAGCGCGCGTCGTCCCCGAGGCGGCTTACGTCCTCGCCATCCAGCCGGTAACTGCCGCTGTCGAAGGTCTCGAGCAGGCCCGCCACGTTGAGGAACGTGGTCTTGCCCGAGCCCGACGGCCCCGTGACGGCGACGAACTCGCCCTTCTCCACCTTGAGGCTGAACTCCCGCAGCGCGTGCGTCTCGAGCAGGTCGGTGCGGTAGGCCTTGGTGACGTTCTGCATCTCGAGCATGGGTTCGATCCTCCGTCAGTCCGCGAGCAGCACGCGCGCGGCGTTCCTGAATGCATCGGTGTCGGAAACGACGACCTGGTCGCCCTCGGCCAGGCCGCCCGTGATCTCGATCTCGCGGACGCTCACCGCGCCCGTCTCGATGGGGCGCCGTTCGGCCACGCCGTCGCGCACCACGTACGCGGTGGTGCCGCCGCCCGCCTCGTAGAAGGCGCCGCGCTCGACCTTCAGCACGTCGTCGCGCCGGTCCATCAGGATCCGCACGGACACGCGCTGGTTCTGGCGCAGCCCGGGCGGGATCTCCGCGAGCCGCACGCGGCCCGCGACCTCGCCCTGCCGCACCTCGGGCGAGATCGTCGCGACCTCGCCGCCATAGGTCTTGCCGGCATAGCTCACCTCGGCGGGCTGGCCCGGCCGCAGCAGTCCCGCGTACGACTCGGCGACGCGGAACTCGACCTCGAGCGCCGAGAGGTCGACGATCGTCATCAGCGCGCCGTCCTGCGCGACGGCCGCCTTCTGCGCCACTGCGAGGTTGCCGACGATGCCGTCGACCGGCGAGGCGACCGCAAGCTGCGCGGCGCGACGCTCGAACTCGGCAACCACGAGCTTCTGGCGGTCGCGCTGCAGCCGGCGCGTCTCGAGCTCGAACTCGAGGCTCTCCTGCTCGAGCCCCGCCGCCGCGACCGCGTGCCGGTGCGTGAGCCTCGCCTCGTCGAGTTCGTCGCGGGCGCGCTGCAGGTCACGCTCGCTGATCACGTTCCGCTGCCATGCCTGCTCGGATCGGGCGAACTCCCGCTCGGCCGCGCGGATCGCGACGCCGGCCATGTCGCTCGTCTGGCGGCCCTGAAGTATCCGGCGGCGCACGTCGATTCCCTGGCGGCGGAGGTCGACCTCGAGGCTCGCGAGCGTCGCCTGCTCGCGCTCGAGCTCGTTGCGCAGCGCCGGGCTGTCCACCGTCGCGAGCAGGTCGCCCTTGCGCACCGTGTCGCCCGCGTTGCGGGCGAAGGTGACGGTTCCGGCGGCGGGCGCGTACAGCGTGGGGCTCACGGCGGCCACGACGGTCGCCTGGGCCGCGACGTCGCTGAGGAACTCCCCGCGCGTGACGGTCGCGATGCGCAGCCGGTCCGAGGCGACCGTGATGTCCGTGCCCTGCGCGCGGTAAAGGAAAGCGGCCAGCGCGCCGGCACCGACGAGCAGCAGGAGTCCGAGCACGACGAGGCGCACGCGTCGATCGTGACGCCAGCCGCGCGGCGCATCGAGCGATCGATCCTGCCCATCGGTCGCCCGCATGCCGGCGCCAGCGGGGCGCTCCGTGAGGCGCGTGATCGACGCGGCAGGCGGTGGGGTTGTCCGTGGAGCGGTCATGCCAACGAGGAATGCAGGGACCGTGCCAGCCCTGAACGGCGGCATTTAGTCGTTCACATTCATGCGTTTACGACCGAACTGACGGTAAAGGCCGACCCGCCGCGGTGTCCGGGTGCGGACAGCGGACACGCTCGCGGACACTTTCCGAGCGCAGCGCGGAGATGCGATAGTCGCGCGCCTGCCAGGGAGACACGCAATGGACATTCGCGGACGACGACAGAGCAGCAACATCGAGGACCGCCGGGGCATGCGCCCGGTGCGCACGGGGATCGGCCTGAGTGTCGGCGGGCTGCTGTTCCTCGGCGTCCTCACGCTGCTCGGCATCAACCCGCTGCCGTTCCTCGGCCTCGCGACCAAGGCGCCCGAGGTGCAGATGCAGCAGACGGAACAGCCATACCAGGAGTCGCCGCGCGAGGCGCAGCTGCGCGAGCTGACGTCCGTCGTGCTCGCGGACACCGAGGAGACCTGGACCGCGCTGCTGCCGAAGTACAACGTGCAGTACGCGCCGCCGACGATCGTGCTCTTCAACCAGGTCGTCCAGTCGGCTTGCGGCACGGCCGAGTCCGCGATGGGCCCGTTCTACTGCCCGCTCGACCAGAAGGTCTACATCGACATGTCGTTCTACGACGAGCTCGCGCAGCGCTTCGGAGCGCCCGGCGACTTCGCACAGGCGTACGTGATCGCGCACGAGGTCGGGCACCACGTGCAGAACCTCGTCGGCACGGCCGGCAAGGTGCGTCAGCTGCAGGAGCGGGCGGGCCAGGCGGAGGCGAACGCGCTCTCCGTGCGCATGGAGCTGCAGGCGGACTGCTACGCCGGCGTCTGGGCGCACCACGCCGCCCGGTCGCGCAACCTGCTCGAGTCCGGCGACATCGAGGAAGGCCTGAACGCCGCGAGCCAGATCGGCGACGACCGCATGCAGCGCCGCTCGCAGGGATACGTCGTGCCCGACGGTTTCACGCACGGCAGCGCGGAACAGCGGCAGCGCTGGTTCCGTCGCGGCATCGAGAGCGGTCAGCCCGAAGCCTGCGACACGTTCTCGGTGCCGCAGGTCTGACGGCAGTCCGACTCAGAGATCGAGCCGGCCCGCGTAGCCGGTGAGCTCGAGGTAGCCGCGGCCGAGAGGTCGGCCGTCGTCGCTCGCGATCTCGACGGGGCCTTCCCAGTAGATCGTGCCGGTGCTCGCGCGCGAGTCGAGCTCCGCGTCGTCCATCAGCGGCCGCACGCGATAGGAGACGCCGCCTACCGTGACGCGCCACTCGACCGGATACTCGGCGCCCGTGCGTGGTGAGCGCCACCTGCGCAGCGGCGTCCACGTGACTTGATCGGGCGGGAACGCGCGCAACGAGCCGTCCGCCGCGCGCAGGGTCGCGGCCGCCCAGCGCGCTCCGCCCGTCGCGTCGCGCATGCGGAAGGCCATCAGCGCGCCGCCGTCGTCGAGGTTGATGCCCATCCAGTCCCAGCCGCGCGACTCCTCGTCCATCACGTCGCTCGACCACTCGTGGTCGAACCACGCCTCGCCGGTCACTTCGCGCGACCGGCCGTCGACCGCGATCTCGCCGCTCACCCGCAGGTGCGGCAGGCTGTAGTAGTGGCTGGCCTGCGACGGGCTCGGGCCCTTGCGGCTGTAGCCCCGGTCCCCCTGCAGCAACGGCGGCTGCACCCGCTCGAGCGCGAGCTGCATCCGGAAGTCGTCGCCGCGCACGTCGGCGAGATATCGGTCGCCGTCCTGGCGCAGCGACCAGTCGTCGAGCCGTACGTCGACGCCGCCCTCGCGCGCATACGCGAGACCGAAGCCCTCCCGCGCGGAGCGCTCCGCATGACGCAGCTTGCCCTTGGCAGGGTCCGCGACGGCGGCATGGCCGAAGAGGATCTGACGCGCCGCGAACCGGCTCGGGTTCGTCGCGCCCAACCCCGGCCGCACGCGGAAGAACGTGACCTGGAAGCCGAGCGGCGAGCCTTCGGTGTCGCGCGCCCAGCCGGTGACGTACCACCACTCGATGCGGTGCGCGGGATGCGAGCCCTCGTCGGCTGGAAAACGCAGCTCGACGCCGGGGACGACGGTCGGATAGGCGACGGGCGGGCTCGCGGCCGTCCCGGTCGCAGCTCGCGCCGCTGCATCGGTCGTCGGCTGCGCCGAGGCCACGCCGGCGATCATGGAGTACGTGAGCGCCGCGAGCGCAGTCGATCGAATCACCAGTCCTCCTTGACCGCGCGCACGACGTCGTCGCCCATCGCCTGCCGACCGCTGAGCGCCGCCGTCAGCGCGGCCGCCGCGATGAGCACCAGGCTCAGTGCCGCGAGCCCGAGCCACGGCACGTGCACGTCCATCGTCCAGTGGAACGACTGCCGATTCACGACGTAGACCAGGATGAGGCTCACGACGCCGCCGACGACGAGTCCGGTCGCGACGCCGACCGCCCCGAGCGCCGCGCCCTCGAACGCGAGCATGCGGCCGATCTCGCCGCGCGTGACGCCGAGGTGTCGCAGCATCCCGAACTCGCCGCGCCGGGCGAGCACTTGCGAACTGGTGCTTGCGCTGATGCCGAAGAGGCCGATCAGCACCGCGACGGCCTCGAGCAGGTACGTCACGGCGAACGTGCGGTCGAACACCGCGAGCGACAGGCGGCGGATCTCGCGCGGCATGGCGATCTCGTAGTCGCCGCCGCGCCGCAGCGCGTCCCGGATGCGTGTCGAGACCTCGTCCGGTTGCACCTCGGGCTCGAGCCAGAGCGCCGCCGTCGTCGCGCGGTCGTCGCCCGTGTAGCGGACGAACGCCTCGCGTGGCATCACGATCGAGCCGCCGGGGCGCTCGTAGTCGCGCCACAGTCCGCGAACGCTCGCCCGCACGACCTGGCCGCCGAGCGGCAGCTCGAACACCGTGCCGACATCGAGGCCGCGCAGGTCGAGTGCCGCCTCCGAGGCCCACACGGGCACCGTGCCGGGCGGCGCGGGCGCCGTGTCCTTGCGACGGATCGGCAGGATGCTCTCGACGGTCGTCTCGTCGACCGGCCGCGCGATGATCGTGAACGGCAGGCCGCTGCCGGGGAGTGCGATGTCCTGGAAGCGCACGAAGTCCGCCCGCGCCACGCCGGGCACCGCCGCGATGGTCGCCTGCGCGTCGGCGTCGAGATGGCTCGAGAGCCCGGCGCTGCCGGCGCGCACGTACACGTCGGCAGGCAGGATGCGCTGCATCCAGTCGTCGAGCGACACGCGGAACGAGTAGACCATGATCGCCATCGCGACCATGAGCCCGAAGCTCACGAGCACCGCGGCGATGCTGACCGTCGAGCGACGCGCGGTGCCGCGCAGCTGCGCGATCGCGATCTGCAGCCACGCGGGACCCGCCAGGCGCAGCCGGCCGAACGCGACGTGCGACAGCGTTGGCGCGAGGAACACCGCGCCGAGCATCAGGCACGCGATGGCCGCGTAGCCCGGCAGCGCGATGCCCTCGAGCGGCGGGAGCAGCAGCGCCGCGCCGGCCGCGATCACGAGTGCGAGCGCGATCCAGCCGTGGCGTCGCGCCGCGAGCGGCGCCTCGTCGCCCGCCTTCAGCGCCGCGGCCGCGGGCACCGAGGCCGCTTCGCGCGCGGGCCCGAGCGTCGCCGCCACCGCCGCCGCGACGCCGAGCAGGAAGAACACGAGCGTCTCGAGCGGCCGCACCTCGAGGTCGGGTGCGATGCCGCGGAAGTAACCGGCGCCGAGGTCGGCACCGAACGCCGCGAGGCCCGCACGGGCCACCAGCACCCCGAGCGCGACGCCGAGCGCCGAGCCGAGCACGCCTACGAGGGCGCCCGACGCGAGCGCGGCGGCCACCTGCTCGCGGACCGTCATGCCCATCGCGTGCAGCAGCGCGATCTCGCGACGCCGCCGCGCCACGGCGAGCGACTGCGTGGCGTAGACCAGGAACGCGCCCGTGAAGAGCGCTACGAGCGCGAGCGCCGTCAGGTTCGAGCGGTACGCGCGCGAGAGCCGAACCGCGTCGTCGCTCGCCTCGCCGGGCGTCGTGAGGCGCACGCCGGGCGGCAGCAGCGCCTCGATGCGTGCCCGCACGGCGCCGACGTCGGCTCCAGCGGCGAGCCGCAGGTCGACGCGGTCGAGGCGACCGAGCCGGCCGAGTCGCCACTGCGCCGTGCCGATGTCGAGCATGCCGAGCGGCTGGCGATACT
>Ga0105090_10000344_pt1 | contig 22160 bp, 23 predicted proteins | sample PPLLak3March2015_FD_79110 | JGI IMG/M metagenome (GOLD analysis project Ga0105090, IMG submission 79110) | Freshwater sediment microbial communities from Prairie Pothole Lake near Jamestown, North Dakota, USA - PPLs Lake P7 Core (1) Depth... | ecosystem: Environmental > Aquatic > Freshwater >... | reverse complement strand
GAGCTTATAGATGTAGTTCACCGTACCGACGGCGAGGAACAGCCCGGTCGGCCACTGCTGGGGCCCCAGCACGAAGGCGATGTAGAGCACAACGAAGCTGTCGACCAGCTGCGAGACGGCCGTGGAGCCCGTGGCGCGCAGCCAGATCCAGCGCTCGCCGGTCGCCCGGCGGATGCGGTGGAAGATGCCGACGTCGATCAGCTGGCCGACCAGGAAGGCCGCGATCGAGCCGCCGATGGTCCAAAGTCCCTGCCCGAACACGTTCGCGTACGCCGCCTGCATGTCCGGCACGCCGCGCGGCGCGTTCACCGTCACCCACCAGGCCGCGGGCGCGAGCTGGATGGCAATGTAGGCGAACAGGAAGGCGTAGCAGATCAGGCCCACGGCGACGAACGAGATGAGGCGCACGCCCCGTCGCCCGAAGTACTCGTTGATGACGTCGGTCATGACGAACACGACCGGCCACAGCAGCACGCCCGCGGTGAAGCTGAGCGAACCGGACTGGCCGAACAGGTTCCAGCCGAAGGGCGGCAGGCCGAGCGTGGTCTCGAGCGCGAAAATCTTGACCCCGACGAACTCGGCGATGATCGCGTTGGCGACGAAGAACGCAGCCAGCACGACGAACAGCCGGGTCGAGCGCGAGGCCAGCGACACGCTCATGCGGAGAGCTTCCGCGCGGTCGTCACGTCGGCCCCCGGTCAGCCACGGCCCTTGAGCACGCGCAGCAGGTCGCGTCGGTCCCGCTTGTCCGGGCGACCGGAGTCCACCGGCGCCGACAGCCGGTCGAATTCCCGCGCCGCGGCCCGCGCCGCTTCGCTCTCGGGCGTCTCGACGTAGTGCAGGCGGGCCTCCGCGGCGGGCCCACGCCGCGCGGGGATCCCGGCGACGTCCACCTCGAAGCGCTCGCGTTCGCGCGTGATCCGCAGGCGGTCGCCCACCCGCACCTGCCGCGAGGCCTTGGCCCGTTCGCCGTTGACCTGGACGTGGCCGCCCTCGACGGCGGCCTGCGCGGTGCTGCGGCTCTTGAAGAACCGCGCGTACCACAGCCACAGGTCGGCCCTGAGGCCGGGTGCGGCGGTCGGCGGGTCGGCATCGCGGGGTCGGCTCACGCGCGGATTATAGGCCCCCTATAATCGCGTCCACCCAGGGAGACCCTCACTTGGACCAGCCCTTCCTCGACCGACTGGCCCGGCAGACCGACGAACTGCGCGCCTCGGGCCTTTACAAGCCCGAGCGGGTGCTCGGGTCGCCGCAGCAGCCGGTCGTGCGCCTCGCCGACGGCCGCGAGCTCATCAACCTCTGCGCGAACAACTACCTCGCGCTCGCCAACCACCCCTCGATCCGCGAGGCGGCGCACCGCGCGCTCGACCGCTACGGCTACGGCATGGCCTCCGTGCGCTTCATCTGCGGCACGCAGTCCGTGCACAAGGAGCTCGAGGCGCGGCTCGCCGGCTTCCTCGGCATGGACGACGCGATCCTCTACTCCTCCTGCTTCGACGCCAACGGCGGGCTCTTCGAGACGCTGCTCGACGAGCAGGACGCGGTGATCAGCGACGCCCTCAACCACGCCAGCATCATCGACGGCATCCGGCTGTGCAAGGCGCGGCGGCTGCGCTACGCCAACGACGACATGGACGAGCTCGAGGCGCGCCTGAAGGAAGCGGCCGACGCGCGTGTGAAGCTGATCGCCACCGACGGCGTGTTCTCCATGGACGGCGTGATCGCGCGGCTCGGGCAGATCTGCGACCTCGCCGGCCGCCACGGCGCGCTCGTGATGGTGGACGACTCGCACGCCACCGGATTCGTGGGCCAGGGCGGGCGCGGCACGCCGGAGTACCGCGAAGTAATGGGCCGCATCGACATCCTCACCGGCACGCTCGGCAAGGCGCTCGGCGGCGCGGCCGGCGGCTACACGGCGGCGCGCAAGGAGATCGTCGGCTGGCTGCGGCAGCGTTCGCGCCCGTATCTCTTCTCGAACAGCATCCCGCCGGTGATCGCCGCCACCACGCTGCGCGTGCTCGACCTCGTCGAATCGGGCGACGAGCTGCGTGCGAACCTGCGCCGCAATACCACACACTTCCGCCGCCGCATGGGCGAGGCGGGCTTCGCCATCGTCCCGGGCGAGCACCCGATCGCGCCGGTGATGCTCGGCGATGCCGCGCTCGCGGCGAAGTTCGCCGAGAGGCTGCTCGAGCGCGGCGTGTACGCGATCGGCTTCTCTTACCCGGTCGTGCCCATGGGCAAGGCGCGCATCCGTACCCAGATGTGCGCGGGTCACACGCTCGAGCAGCTCGACCGGGCGATCGAGGGGTTCATTGCCGTCGGGCGCGAGCTCGGCGTGATCGGCTGAACATGATGCCCTCCTGCAGCCCCCCCGCGTCGCGGGGGGGGCCTTGGGGGGATTGAGGTACACAGATGAAAGCATTGGTGAAGTCTCAGCGCGCCCCCGGCATCTGGATGGAAGAGATCCCGGAGCCCACGGTCGGCCCCAACGACGTGCGCATCAAGGTACGCAAGACCGCGATCTGCGGCACCGACATGCACATCTACCTGTGGGACCAGTGGGCGCAGAAGACCATCCCGGTCCCCATGGCGGTCGGCCACGAGTACGTCGGCGAGATCGTCGAGATCGGCAGCGAGGTGCAGGGCTTCGCCGTCGGCGACCGGGTCTCGGGCGAGGGCCACATCACCTGCGGCTACTGCCGCAATTGCCGCGCCGGCCGCCGGCACCTGTGCCGCAACACCGTGGGCGTGGGCGTGAACCGGCCGGGCTGCTTCGCCGAGTACCTCGTCATCCCGGCCTTCAACGCCTTCAGGCTGCCAGACTCGATCACCGACGAGGTCGCCTCCATCCTCGACCCCTTCGGCAACGCCACGCACACCGCCCTGTCGTTCAGCCTCGTCGGCGAGGACGTGCTGATCACCGGGGCTGGCCCGATCGGCATCATGGCAGTCGCGATCGCGCGTCACGTCGGGGCGCGCCACGTCGTCATCACCGACGTCAACGACTACCGGCTCGACCTGGCGCGCCGGATGGGCGCTTCGAAGGCGATCAACGTGAGCCACGAGTCGCTCGACCAGGCGATGAAGGACCTCGGCATGGTCGAGGGTTTCGACGTGGGCCTCGAGATGTCGGGCAACCCGTCCGCCTTCCGCGACCTGCTGCGGACCATGCACCACGGCGGCAACGTGGCGCTGCTCGGCATCCCGCCCGACAACACCGCCATCGACTGGAACGAGGTCATCTTCAAGGGCCTGACGCTCAAGGGCATCTACGGCCGAGAGATGTTCGAGACCTGGTACAAGATGGCCGCCATGTTGCAGAGCGGTCTCGACATCACGCCGATCATCACCCACCGGCTGCCGATCTCAGAGTACCGCGACGGCTTCGAGATCATGCGCAGCGGCCAGTCGGGCAAGGTCATTCTCGACTGGGCGGCCTGATCGCCTGCCCTCCGCCACTTGCGGACGGACGCGCCGCACCCTGTGGCTTACCCGACTGCCACCGGCGGAGCGGTTCGCTAGATTGGTGGGTCGACGGTTCCACAGGAGACTCGAATGCCACTCGTTTCGATGCGCCAGCTGCTCGACCACGCCGCCGAGCACGGCTACGGACTGCCGGCCTTCAACGTCAACAACCTGGAGCAGGTGCGCGCCATCATGGAGGCGGCCGACGAGGTCGATGCGCCCGTGATCATGCAGGGCTCGGCCGGTGCGCGGAAGTACGCTGGCGAGGCTTTCCTGCGCCACCTGATCCAGGCGGCGATCGAGGCGTACCCCCACGTTCCGGTCGTCATGCACCAGGATCACGGCCAGTCGCCGGCGGTCTGCATGGCGGCGATCCGCTCCGGTTTCTCGAGCGTGATGATGGACGGCTCGCTCATGGAGGACGGCAAGACGCCCTCCTCCTACGAGTACAACGTCGAGACCTCGCGCAAGGTCGTGGAGTTCTCGCACGCCATCGGCGTGACGGTCGAGGCCGAACTCGGCGTGCTCGGCTCGCTCGAGACCATGCGCGGCGACAAGGAGGACGGCCACGGTGCCGAGGGCACCATGACGCGCGAGCAGTTGCTCACGGATCCCGACCAGGCGGCCGACTTCGTGCAGAAGACCCAGTGCGACGCGCTCGCCATCGCCATCGGCACCTCGCACGGCGCCTACAAGTTCACCCGCAAGCCCACCGGCGACATCCTGGCCATCGAGCGCATCAAGGAGATCCACGCGCGCATTCCGAACACGCACCTGGTGATGCACGGTTCTTCGAGCGTGCCGCAGGAGTGGCTCGAGGTCATCCGCCGGCATGGCGGCCAGATGAAGGAGACCTACGGCGTGCCGGTCGAGGAGATCGTGACCGGCATCCGGCACGGCGTGCGCAAGGTGAACATCGACACCGACATCCGCCTCGCGATGACGGGCGCGATGCGCAGGCACATGGCCGAGAAGCCGGCCGAATTCGATCCACGCAAGTTCCTGGCGGACGCGCAGAAGGCGGCCAGGGCGATCTGCAAGGCGCGCTACGAGGCCTTCGGCTGCGCTGGGCAGGCGTCGAAGATCGTGCCGATGTCACTCGAGCAGATGGCCGAGCGCTACCGCAAGGGCGAACTCAGCCAGGTCGTGCGCTGAACGGTTGCGACCGGACCCTGCAGGCCGGCGATCACTCGGCCGCGCAGGCGATGCAGTAGGCGTACAGGCTGCGCGGATCCGCGAGCCGGGCGAGACGCTGCGCCTCGGCAAGCAGCGGCGTGAGCGCCGGCGGGATCGACGACAGGGCATTCGGGGGCAGCATGGGCGCGACCAGGCCCGCCACGGCCGACCGGATGCGCAGCCCCATCGCCTGGCCGAACCCGATGCCCGGTTCCGGGAAGGCCACGTCGTATTCCTCGCCGAGGTCGGCGAGTTCGGCCGCAAGTTCGATGGCGCGCGGGTAGCCGCCGAGTTCGTCCACGAGACCGAGCTCGATCGCGTCGGCACCTGCCCAGACGCGACCCTGCGCCACGGCGTCCACCTGCTCGACGGTCTTGCCGCGCGCATCGGCCACGTGGCCGATGAACTGCCGGTACTCGTACTCCAGGCTCTGCTGCAGGATCGAGCGCGACACGTCTCCGAGCGGGCGGTCGCCACGGAACTCCCCGGACAACGCGGTCGTACCGACGCCGTCGCTGTGCACGCCCAGCCGTTCGAGCGAGCGCTGGAAGGTCGGGAACATCGCGAAGATGCCGATCGAGCCGGTGAGAGTCGCGGGGCTGGCGACGATGCGGTCGGCGTCCATGGCGATGTAGTAGCCTCCCGAGGCCGCGAGGCCGCTCATGGACGCCACCACCGGCTTGCCGGCCGCGCGCAATGCCTCCACCTCGCGGCGCACGACTTCGCTCGCGAACACGCTCCCGCCGGGGCTGTCGATGCGCAGCACGACCGCCTTGACCGAATCGTCATCGCGGGCTTCTCGCAACTGGCCGGCGAGCGTATCCGAGCCGATCATGCCGGGCGGCTGCTCGCCGGGCAGGATCTCGCCCGCGGCGACGATCACGCTCACCTTGCTCGCGGACCGACGGCCCAGGACCCGCTGCGATCGCACGTTCGCGAGGTAGGCGTCGTGGCTCACGCCGACGTAGCCGCTGCCGTTGCCGTCCTCGCCGGTCAGCTGCTCGAGGCGTTCCTCGACTGCGTAGCGGCCCTCCAGGGCGGTCACGAGCTCGGCGTCGAGCGCCATCCTCGCGAGGCTGCCGTCGGCGCGCCGCAGCGCCTCGACCGCATCGTCCGCGTAGGACTGCAGGCGGGCGGGCTCGAGGCCGCGGGCCGCAGCCACGTCGTCCTTGTAGGTACCCCAGAGCGTGCCGAGCCAGACCAGGCTCTCCTCGCGCTCGGCGGGCGACATGTCATTGCGGCTGTACATCTCGACGGCGGACTTGTACTCGCCGACCCGGAAGACGTTCCAGTCGATGGAAAGCTTCTCGATCGCGTCCTTCACGAACAGGCCGTAGTTCGCAAACCCGTCTACGTACACGAGACCCTGCGGATCGAGGTAGACCTCGTCCGCGTGCGCTGCGAGGTAGTACTGGCGCTGGTCGTAGAAATCGCCGTAGGCGACGACCGGCTTGCCGCTCGCGCGGAACACGCCGATGGCCCGGCCGAGTTCCTGCAGCTTCGCCAGGCTGGCGCCGCCCATGCCCCCGACGTCGAGATACAGCACGCTGATCCGCGAATCGTCGGCGGCTGCCTCGATCGCGTCCACGAGGTCGCGCAGCAGCGTTTCCGAGGGCCTGCGCCTGAGGCTCTCGGCCACGACCCGCTCGAGCGGATCGCCGGTGAGTTGCTCGACGAGCGGGCCCTGGGGGGCCACGACCAGCGCCGCCCGGTCGGGCACGAGCGGAATCGGCCGGGAAAAGACCCCCCAGACCAGGCCGAAGATCAGCAGCAGCAGGACGAGGTGCAGGACCTTGCGCAGCCCGTCGAGGCCACTCCAGAGCCAGTGCAGCACCCGCCCGATCGTGCGGAACATGTTGGCGCTCCGTCAGGCGGGCAGCGAGGGCCGCCCTGCCGGCTCGACGTCAGACCTTCTCTTCGATGCGGGCGGCCTTGCCCGTCCGGTCGCGCAGGTAGTACAGCTTCGCGCGGCGGACGTTGCCGCGGCGCTTGACCGTGATCGCGCCGAGCGACGGGCTGTAGGTCTGGAAGACGCGCTCCACGCCCTCGCCGTGCGAGATCTTGCGCACGGTGAACGACGAGTTGATGCCGCGGTTGCTCTTGGCGATGACCACGCCCTCGTAGGCCTGGACGCGCTCGCGCTCGCCTTCCTTGACCTTGACCTCGACGACGACGGTGTCGCCCGGGCCGAAGTCCGGCACTTCACGCTGCATGCGCTCCTTGTCGAGCGTCGCAATGATGTTGCTCATGTCTCACCTTCTCGCAGTGGTTGCGTCCTAATTCCCGTGTCGCGTCGCATCCTGCTCCGCGAGATATTCGTCGAGGAGCCGGCGCTCCTCCTTGCTCAATTCGCGCTGCCTCAGCAGGTCGGGGCGTCGCAGCCACGTCCTTCCCAGCGCCTGTTTCAACCGCCAGCGGCCGATCGAGGCATGGTTGCCGCCGAGCAGCACCGCCGGCACCGTCCGCCCGGCCCAGTCCTCCGGCCGCGTGTAGTGCGGCCAGTCGAGCAGGCCGTCCGTGAACGACTCCTGCACCGCCGACTCGGAATCGCCGAGCGTGCCCGGCAGCAGGCGCGCCACGGCGTCGATCACCATCAGCGCCGGCAGCTCGCCGCCGCTCAGCACCACGTCGGCCACCGACAGCGACTCGTCGGTGCAGGCTTCCACGAAGCGCTCGTCGACGCCCTCGTAGCGACCGGCCACCAGCACCAGCTGCGTGAGCCCGGCGAGTTCGGCCACCTTGCGTTGCGTCACCGGCGCGCCATCCGCTGCCAGGTAGATCCGCCGCGCCGCCGGCACCTGCCTCATCGCCTCGTCCATGGCGAGCCGCAGGGGCTCCGCCTTCAACACCATCCCGGGGCCGCCGCCGTAGGGGCGGTCGTCCACCGTCTTGTGAACGTCCGTGGCGTATTGCCTCGGGTTCACCGTATCGACCGAGAGCACCCCGCGTTCGATCGCCCGGCCCAGCACCCCGTACCGGAGCGACTGCTGCACGAACTCGGGGAACAGCGTGACGACGACGATCCTCACGCGCTCACCCGCCTAGTCGTCCGGATGCCAGTCGAGCGTCAGCCGCCCGGACTCGAGGTCCACCTGCACCAGCCGCTCGCGCACCAGAGGCACCAGTCGCTCCCGCTCGCCACGCAGCACCAACACCGGATGCGCCGGCAGGTCGAGGATGCCGCTGACCCGGCCCAGTGGCACGCCGGCGGGGCTGCAGGCATCGAGCCCCATCAGGTCGTGCCAGTAAACCTCGCCCGGCCCCGGCTCCGGCAGTGCCGAGCGCTCGACCCGGACCTCCGCACCCGTCAGTGCCCGTGCCGCCTCGAGGGACTCAACTCCCTCGAGCCGGACAGCGATGCCTGCACCGGCGCGCTTCCAGTCGAGCACCGCCCGCTGTCCGAGGCTCGCGCCGCGCGCGATCTGCCACGGTCCATAGCCGACGATGGCCTCGAGCGGTTCCGTGAACGACTGTACCTTGACCCAGCCCAGCAACCCGTGCGGGGCGCCGATCGTGCCGAGTATCACCGGTGGCCGGCCGTCCTCCGGATGCAGCGTCGGACGGTCCGCGACCATCGCGGCTTCGGCCGGTTCAGGCCGCGGCGGCCTGCGCCTTGCGGTAGCCCTTCAGCAACTGCGCGACGCGCTCGGTCGGCTTTGCGCCGCACGCCACCCAGTGGTCGACCCGCGCGAGGTCGAGGCGCAGCGCCTCGCTGCCGCCGCGCGCGACCGGGTTGAAGAACCCCACCTGCTCGAGCGTGCCGCCCACGCTGCGGCGGCTGTCGGTCACTACCACGTGATAGAAGGGCTCCTTCTTACCACCGCGGCGCATCAATCGGATCGTCACCATCGTCTGCCAGTGCCTCAGCGAGTTTATCGACCGAAGCCGGAAGGCGATTTACTCGCCTCCGGCCCCAAAAGAGCCGGGAACTATACCGAAATCACCTGCGGAAAGAAATGCTTGGGAGTGCTCAGCGCAGCCCGGGCGGCAGCCGGCCGGCCAGCGACTGCATCATGCCCCTCAGTCCGCCCCGGCCCTTGCCCATGCCCTTCATCATCTTCTGCATCTGCAGGAAGTTCTTGAGCAGCCGGTTGACGTCGGACACCTGGGTGCCTGACCCGCCCGCGATCCGCCGGCGCCTCGATCCGTCGATCAGCTTGGGGAAGCGGCGCTCCCGCGGCGTCATGGAACAGATGATGGCGATCTGCCGTTTGATTTCGCGTTCATTGCCCTGGGGCAGGCTTCCGGCCTTGGCCGCGAGCTGCGCAGGCAGCTTGTCCATCAGCGCCGCCATCCCGCCCATGCCCTCGAGCTGACGCAGCTGCTCGAGCAGGTCCTCGAGGTCGAAGCCGCCTCCCTTCGCGACCTTGCGGGCAAGCCTCTCGGCCTGCTCGCGATCGACCTTGCGCGTCACCTCCTCGACGAGACTCAGCACGTCGCCCATGCCGAGGATGCGCGAGGCCATGCGCTCCGGCTGGAACGCCTCGAGCGCGTCGGGCTTCTCGCCCACGCCCACGAACAGGATCGGCTGGCCGGTGACGCGGCGCACCGACAGCGCGGCGCCACCGCGCGCATCGCCGTCCGCCTTGGTGAGCACGATGCCGGTGAGCTCGAGCGCCGCGCCGAACGCCCGGGCGGCGTTGACCGCGTCCTGGCCGGCCATGCTGTCCACGACGAACAGGGTCTCGACCGGCTGTACGGCGGCCGACAGCGCGCGCACCTCCTCCATCATCGCCTCGTCCACGTGCAGGCGACCGGCGGTGTCCACGAGCAACACGTCGTAGAGGCCGCGGCGCGCCTCCTCGAGCGCACGGCGGGCGATCTCGACCGGCGGCGTGGCAGGGTCGGAGGGCGCCACATCGATGCCGAGTTGCTGACCCAGACGCTCGAGCTGCAGCATCGCGGCGGGCCGGTAGACGTCGGTCGAGACCAGCAGCACGCGCTTTCGGTCGCGCTCCTTCAGCCACTTGGCGATCTTCGCGGCGGTGGTGGTCTTGCCAGCGCCCTGGAGTCCCGCGAGCAGCATGACGACCGGGGGTTGCGCGCGCAGGTTGAGCGGCCGCACGCCCTCCCCCATGACACGCACGAGTTCCTCGTGAATGACCCTGACCAGCGCCTGACCCGGCGTGAGGCTGCGGTGGATCTCGAGGCCGATGGCACGGGCCTTGACCGCGTCGATGAACTCCTTGACGACGGGCAGCGCGACGTCGGCCTCGAGCATCGCCATGCGGACCTGCCGCAGCGTCTCGGCGACGTTCTCCTCCGTGATGCGGCCGCGACCGCGCAGGCTTTCGACCACCGCGCCGAGGCGGGAGGACAGATTGTCGAACATCACGGACCTCGCGGGACGCCGTGCTGCGCGCGGCGAAGGCGTGGATTATAGGGGCCGGTCGCGCACGGCGCCTCCTCAGGGTCGCGGCGATGTGCCATCATTTCCTCACACGCTCCGTCGCCCCGGGATACCTCTTGCTGCTGTCGCTCATCGCCGTCGCCTGCTACCTGTTCGGGGCCGTGGGATTCGGACTGTCGGCCTACCGCGACGAGGCGCACCGCGGTCGTGGCCGCCGCATCGCCGCGGTCGGGATCGCCGCGATCGGCGTGCTGGTGCATGCGGGCGCGCTCGTCGACGAGCGACGGATCGAGCCCGACGCCGCGCTGTCCCTAGGCGACACGCTGGCGCTGGTCTCGCTGGTGATCGCGGTCACGGCGATTCTGATGGCCTTGCGCCCGCGCCTGCGCGGCATGGCGGCCCTGCTGCTCGGCATTGCCGCGGCGCTCGAGGCGGCGTTCTCGGAGGGCGCCCGGGAGTTCTCGATCGGGCGCCCGGGCTGGGAACTCGCCTTCCACGTCGCCATGGCCACCCTCGCTTTCGCGTTCCTCACGATCGGCGCGGCGCTCGCCGTGGCCCAGGTGGTCGTGGACCGCAGGCTGCGCAGCCGCAAGCCGCTCGGCTGGCTGAAGATCCTCACGCCCATCGAGTCCGTCGAGTCGGGCTGCTTCCAGAGCATCCTCGCCGGCTTCGCCGTGCTGACGCTGGCGCTCGTCACGGGCGCGTTCTTCATCGAGAACCTGTTCGCGCAGCACCTCGTGCACAAGGTCGTGCTCGCGATCATCGCGTGGATCGTCTTCGGCATCCTGCTGCTGGGGCGGTGGCGAATGGGCTGGCGCGGTCGGCAGGCCCTCCGCTGGACTCTCGCGGGCTACGCGCTGCTCGGGCTGTCCTACTTCGGCAGCAAGCTCATCCTCGAGTCCGTCCTAGGCAAGCACTGGGGCTGACCGAACTTGCAGGACATACCGTTACCCTGGCTGTTCGGAATCCTGGTCGTCCTGCTGCTGCTCTCGAGCTTCTTCTCGAGCACCGAGACGGCGCTCATGAGCATCAACCGCTACCGGCTGCGCCACCGGGCGCGGGAAGGCAGCCGCAGCGCACGCATCGCCGAGCAGCTGCTCGCCCGGCCCGACCGGCTGATCGGCCTGATCCTCGTCTGCAACAACTTCGTCAACTCGGCCGCGGCGGCCATCGTCACGGTCATCTCGCTGTCAGTCGGCGGCGAGGCCTCGGCCGCGATCGGCGTCGGGATCTTCACGGTGGTCCTGATCATCTTCGGGGAGGTGGCGCCGAAGACTTTCGGCGCGCTGTATCCGGAGCGGCTCGCGCTGCCTGCGGCGCAGGTCTACCGGGTGCTGCTCACGGTCCTGTACCCGGTCGTGTGGGCGACCAACCTGCTCGCGAACGGCGTGCTGCGCCTCCTCGGCATCACGCGCGAGAAGGCCGGCACGACCTCGCTCAGCCGCGAGGAGCTGCGCACGGTCGTGGCCGAGGCCAGCACCGTGATCCCGCACCGTCACCAGCGCATGCTGATGAGCATCCTCGACCTCGAGCGCATCAACGTCGAGGACATCATGGTGCCGCGCAACGAGATCGCGGGCCTCGACCTGTCCGACGACTGGGACGACATCCTCGCGCAGCTGCGCGACAGCAGGCACACCCGGCTGCCGGTGTACGAAGGCAGCGTCGACGAACTGGTGGGCATCCTGCACATGAAGCAGGTGGCGCGGCTCCTGGCGCGCAGCGAGCTCGACCGCGACAAGCTCGTCGCGCTGGTCCGCTCGCGCGAGCCGTACTTCGTCCCGGAAGGCACGTCGCTCAACACCCAGCTCCTTAACTTCCAGCGACAGCGGCGTCGCATGGCCTTCGTGGTCGACGAGTACGGCGACGTGCAGGGACTGGTCACGCTGGAGGACCTGCTCGAGGAGATCGTCGGCGAGTTCACCTCCGACAAGGGCTCGATGCACAAGGACGTGCACCGCGAACGCGGCGACTCCTTCATCGTCAACGCCTCCGCGAGCGTGCGCACGCTGAACCGCAAGATGGGCTGGACGCTGCCAACGTCTGGGCCGCGAACGCTGAACGGCCTCATCCTCGAGTACCTCGAGACGATTCCGGAGCCCGGCACGAGCCTGCGGGTCAACGACTACTCGATCGACGTGCTGCAGACCGGCGACAACGCCGTGAAGACCGTGCGCCTGCGGGCCATCGCCCCGCCCGCTCCCGCGGTGCCGGGCGCCTCAGAAGGCCAGCGCTAGGGCCTGTTCGAGGCGCGCGACGCCCTCGACCACGAGGTCATCGACCGGACGCCGCGGCAGGTTGGCGGTGGGGACGACGGCGCGCCGGAAACCCTGCTTGGCCGCCTCCCGCAGCCTCTCCTCGCCGAACGGCACCGGTCGCACCTCGCCGGTGAGCCCGAGTTCGCCGAAGCACACCGTGTCCGGGGCCATCGGGCGGTTGCGCAGGCTCGACAGCACCGCGAGAACGGCGGGCAGGTCGGCCGCGGTCTCCCCGATGCGCACGCCCCCGACGACGTTGACGAACACGTCCTGTCCGGAGGTCGAGATGCCGCCGTGGCGGTGAAGCACGGCGAGCAGCAGCGCGAGCCGGCTCGACTCGAAGCCTACGGCGACGCGCCGCGGCGACGCGCCCTGGGCCTCGTCCACCAGCGCCTGCAGTTCCACCAGCAGCGGGCGGCTGCCCTCGCGCGCGACGGTGACGACGCTGCCCGGCACCGCCGCGTCGTGCCGCGACAGGAAGATCGCGGATGGGTTGCGGACTTCCTTCAGTCCTTGCTCCGCCATGGCGAACACGCCGATCTCGTTCGCGGCCCCGTAGCGGTTCTTGACCGCGCGCACGACCCGGAAGCGGCTGCCCGGATCACTCTCGAAATAGAGCACGGTGTCCACCATGTGCTCGAGGATCCGCGGTCCCGCGATCAGACCCTCCTTGGTGACGTGGCCGATGATCAGCACGGAGGTGCCCGAGTCCTTCGCGTATCGGACGAGGCGCGCGGCCGAGTCGCGCACCTGGACCGCGGACCCTGGCGACGACTCCGACAGGTCGGTGTGCATCGTCTGGATGGAGTCGGCGACCAGCACGCTCGCCCGGGTCGCCGCCGCTTCCGCGAGGATCGATTCGACGCGGGTTTCGGCCAGCAGGCGCAGGCTGCCGGAGGCGAGACCGAGCCGGCTGGCGCGCAGTGCCACCTGCCGCACCGACTCTTCGCCGGAGGCGTACAGCACGGTTCGCTCGCGACTGAGCGCGTCCGATGCCTGCAGGAGCAGTGTCGATTTGCCGATGCCGGGATCGCCGCCCAGCAGCGTGACCGAGCCGGCGACGAGTCCGCCGCCGAGCACACGGTCGAGTTCACCGATCCCGGAGACCGCCCGCGGTTCCGCGTCCTGCGCAATCTCGGCGGCCGGCCGGCTCGAGGACGCCGACAGCGCGGCGGTCGGCGCCGAGCCCGGCGACGAAACCGTGCGCTCGAGGGTGTTCCACGCCTCGCAGGCGGGGCACTGGCCCTGCCACTGCGCCGTTCGCGCACCGCACGCACCGCAGACGTAGCTGGTCCTGGGTCTGGCCATCGCTCGCTCGCCCCGTCCCGCAGCGTCGCGGGGCCGGGATGCTAGCACGCGTGAGCGTCGGGCCCGGATGTGTGACGGCCCCTGCACTTCGCGCGACGCATGGATCCGTATACTTTGCCGCGACCATGCCAGCATCCGCCTACGAATCCCTCTCGCTCATCGACACGGGGGGCCCCGCACCCCCGGCGCCGCGGCGTAACGTCGCGCCCGGTCGGCTCGGCCGCTACGAGCTCGTGGAGGAAATCGGACGGGGGGCGATGGGTGTCGTCTACCGGGCTCGCGACCCCGTCATCAACCGCGACGTGGCGCTCAAGACCATCCCCCTCGCGGCCGAATTCGAGGGCCGGGATCTCGAGGAGGCGCGTGCCAAGTTCTTCCGCGAGGCAGAGACCGCCGGTCGACTGAGCCACCCCCACATCGTGACGATCTACGACGCTGGCGAGGAGACCGGCACGGCCTACATCGCGATGGAGCTGCTGCGCGGACGCCACCTCGCCGACTACGCGGCGAACGGGCGACTCCTGCCGCCCGCGATCGCCATCGAGGTAACGGCGCGGCTCGCCGACGCCCTGCACTACGCGCACCAGCAGGCGGTGGTGCACCGGGACGTGAAGCCGGGCAACATCGTGTTCGACCCGCCGAGCGGGGAGCTCAAGATCACCGACTTCGGCATCGCCCGGCTCACGGACTCGGGCCGCACTCGCACGGGCCTCGTGCTCGGCACGCCGTCATTCATGTCGCCGGAGCAGTTGCAGGGCCGGGCCGTCACGGGACGCTCGGACCTGTTTTCGCTCGCCGTCACGTTGTTCCAGTTGCTGAGCGGCCAGTTGCCGTTCCGTGCCGACTCGATGCCGGCCCTCATGTTCAAGATCGCGCACGATGCGCACCCGCCGATCGATGCCGTGCGTCCCGGGCTACCCGCCGGCCTGCAGGCATTTTTCGATCGCGCGCTCGCCAAGGATCCAGCCGATCGCCACCACAGCGGCGCGGATTTCGCCGCGGCGCTGCGCCACATCAATTCGCCGGAACGGGCCTGACCGTGCACCTCAAGGGAAAGCTCGGTTGCGTGGGCGTGAGCGACGCCGGACGCGTGCGCGAGCACAACGAGGACACGATCGGCACGGATCCCGACATCGGGCTCGTGGTGCTCGCAGACGGGATGGGCGGTTACAAGGCCGGCGAGGTCGCGAGCGGCATCGCGGTCCGCACCGTGCTCAGCCTCGTCAAGGATGCCGTGGAACGGGAGGATCTCGGGCGCCGGGATACCGACAGCGGCCTGAGCCGACCCGGGATCCTGCTGCGTGACGCCATCCACCGCGCCAACAAGATCATTCACCAGACGGCGCGCACGCAGTCGCACTGCGAGGGCATGGGCACCACCGTGGTGGCGGGCCTGTTCTTCGACGACAAGCTCACCATCGCCCACGTCGGCGACTCGCGCCTGTATCGCCTGCGAGGCGAGGAACTCAAGCAGGTGACGCAGGACCACTCGCTCATGAACGAGCTCGTCTCGCGCGGCTTCTACACGCCGCAGGAGGCGCAGCGCGCGTCGGCCAAGAACTACGTGACGCGCGCGCTCGGGGTCGAGCCCACGGTCGAGGTGGACGTGATGGAGGTGCCCGTGCAGAAGGACGACATGTTCCTGCTGTGCTCCGACGGCCTCTCCGACATGGTCGAGCACGAGGACATCCAGTTAACCATGAGCACCTTTGGTGCTAATCTTCAGACGCTTGCCCAGCAACTCGTGCTGCTCGGCAACGACAACGGGGGCCGGGACAACATCTCGGTCGTGCTGGTCAGGGTGCTCGACGGCTTCCCGGCGCGCCGCGGCGTACTCGGGTCGCTCCGCGCTATGTTCGGCTAACTCAAGGACCCAGGGAGACGCATGGCCAGGCTCGTACTAAGCCTCGATGGGCAAATGCTCGCCGAGTACAACATGAGCCGGGAGCGCTACACGATCGGGCGCCTTCCGGACAATGACATCCGCATCGACAACGCGGCGGTGAGCGGCCACCACGCCCTCATCATCAACATCCTCAATGACTCGTTCCTCGAGGATCTCAACAGCACCAACGGCACGTACGTCAACGGCAAGATCGTCAAGAAGCACGCGCTGCAGCACGGCGACGTGGTGACGGTCGGCCACCATGCACTGCGCTTCGTAGACGGCGAGTCGGACGAGCCGTCCGACGAGTTCGAGAAGACCATGGTGATCAAGCCGAACGAGGCAGCCTCGCTGCTGGGGTCGGCCGCCGTGAGCGCCCCTGCCGCTTCCCCCGCGATCGGTGGCGTGCTGCAGAAGGCCAAGCTGCAGGTGCTTTCCGGCCAGTTCGCCGGCCGCGAGCTCGAGCTCGTCAAGACGCTCACGACACTCGGTCGCCCGGGCGTGCAGGTGGCGGCCATCACGCGTCGTTCGGACGGCTACTACATCGTGCACGTCGAGAGCGGCCGGGAAGGCGACTATCCCCTCGTCAACGGCACGCCGATCGGGCCGCAGGCGCGGCGCCTGCAGGACAACGACGTGGTGCAGCTCGCCGGCGTCAAGATGGGGTTCTTCCTGAGCTGACACACCGCCGAGGCCGCCCGGTGCGCCGGTCGCCGTCGACCGGCGCTCAGCGCATCTCGTGGTGCACCCGCTGGCTGACGCCGCAGATGAGTTCGTAGGGGATGGTCCCGGCCAGCCGCGCGATCTCCTCGACCGGCACGTCGTCCCCCCACAGCACGGCCGGATCGCCCGTCGTCACCGGTGGTATTTCCGTCACGTCCACCGTGATCATGTCCATCGACACGCGCCCGACCAGCGGCGCACGTCGGCCATTGACCAGCACGGGCGTGCCGGACGGGACGTTGCGCGGGTAGCCGTCGCCGTAGCCCGCGGCGACCACGGCCATGCGCGTCGCCCGAGCCGCACGCCACGTCCCGCCATACCCCACCGTCTCGCCCGCCGCGACGTCCTTCACGGCGATGACTTCGCTGTGCAGGGTCATGGCGGGCCGCAGGCCGAGGCTGGCGCCCGTGCCCGCCGCGAACGGAGACACGCCGTAGAGCGCGAGCCCGGGCCGGACCCAGCCGGATCGCGTGTCGGGCCAGGCGATCAGCCCCGCCGAATTGGCGATGCTTCGCTCGCCTGGCAGTCCCGCCGTGGCGGCGGCAAAGGCGCCGAGCTGCAGGCCGGTCTTCGGGTCGGCGGGATCGTCCGCGCTCGCGAGGTGGGTGACGAGCGTGGGGTCCGGGGCAACGTTGGCCACGCGGCGCAGGCGCGCGTAGGCGTCGGCAAACCCCTCGACGCGGAAGCCGAGCCGGTTCATGCCGGTGTCGAGCTTGATCCACGCCGAGACGACCTCGCCCTCCGCACGGCCCTCGAGCATGTCGAGCTGTTCGACGCTGTGCACCATCACGTCGAGGCGCTGCTGGGCAGCCGACGCGAGCTGCTCGGGACTGAACACCCCCTCGAGCAGCAGGACGGGATTCGCGAGCCCCGCCGCGCGCAATGCGAGTCCCTCGTCCAGGCGGGCGACCGCAAAGCCGTCTGCGGTCGCGAGGGCGCGCGCGACCGTGACCAGCCCGTGGCCATAGCCGTTCGCCTTGATGACCGCCATGACCCGGGATGCCGGTGCCTTGGCACGGGCACGCGACAGGTTGTGCCGCAACGCGGCCGTGTCGACGAGGGCGCGGATCGGGGGCTTCACGCGGTGGCTCAGTCGCCTGCTGCTCAGGCACCGTACCCGTAGTCGCCAGTCGCGAGGTTCTCGAAGCGCGTGTACTTGCCGAGGAAGGTGAGGTGCACCTCGCCGGTCGGGCCGTTGCGCTGCTTGGCGATGATGATGTCGGCGATGCCCTTGCGAGGCGTTTCCGGCTCGTACACTTCCTCGCGGTAGATCAGCACGATGAGGTCAGCGTCCTGCTCGATGGCACCCGACTCGCGCAGGTCGGACATGACCGGCTTCTTGTCGGTGCGCTGCTCGACGCTGCGATTGAGCTGCGAGAGCGCGATCACCGGCACGCGTAGTTCCTTCGCCAGCGCCTTCAGCGAGCGCGAGATCTCCGAGATTTCGGTGGCGCGGTTCTCCTTGGTGCCGGGCACCTGCATGAGCTGCAGGTAGTCGACGACGATCAGCCCGAGCCCGCCCTTCTCGCGCTTGAGCCGACGCGCGCGGGCGCGCACCTCGGTGGGCGTGAGCGCGCCGCTGTCGTCGATGTAGATCGGCGCGGTCTTCATCTGCGCGATCGCGCCATTGATGCGGGCCCAGTCCTCGTCGCCGAAGTTGCCCGTACGCAGGTGGCTCTGGTCCACGCGGCCGAGCGAGGAGATCATGCGCATCGCGAGCTGGTCGCGCGACATTTCCATGGAGAACACGGCGACTGGCGTGGACGCCCCGATCGCCGCGTTCTCGGCGATGTTGAGCGCGAGCGTCGTCTTGCCCATCGAGGGCCGCCCCGCGACGATGATCAGGTCGCCGGGTTGCAGTCCCGCGGTCATGCGGTCGAGGTCGTGGTATCCGGTGCTCACTCCGGTGAGCTGTCCCTGGTTCTGCTGCAGGAGGTCTAGCCGGTCGATGGTAGCGCCGAGGATGTCGTGCAGCGGCACGAATCCAGAGCCGGTGCGCCGCCCCTGCTCGGCGATCTCGAACACGCGTCGCTCGGCCTCGTCCACCAGCTCGACCGCGGTGCGCCCCTCGCTGTCGTAGGCGCTGGCCGCGACCTCGCCGCTCACACGGATCAGCTGTCGCAGCAGCGAGCGCTCGCGGACGATGTCCGCGTACGCACGGATGTTGGCGGCCGTGGGCGTGTCGCGTGCCAGTCCCGCCAAATAGGCGAGGCCGCCGGTCTCCTCCGTCAGGCCCTTCGCCGCGAGATACTCCGCGAGCGTGACCGCATCGCTCGGCTCGCTGCGGGCCGAAAGCTCGGCGATCGCCGTGAAGATCTGCTGGTGGTCGCGACGGTAGAAGTCCTCGGCCCGCAACCGGTCGGCGATCGAGTCCCAGGTGCTGTTGTCGAGCAGCAGCCCGCCGAGCACGGACTGCTCGGCCTCGATGGACTGAGGGGGCACGCGCAGCGAGTCCGTGTCGTTCACGGGCCTCACTCGCCGGCGCGCACGGGCGCCGCCCCCGTCCTGGTCCATGTCCGCCTCCGTGGCGACCGGGTCAGTCTTCGGCGGCCACGTCCACGGGCAGGTCGACGACGACGTCGGTGTGCAGGTGCAGGCTGACGTGATGCTCGCCCACCAGCCGGATCGGACCGGCGGCGAGGCGGACCTCGCTGCGTTCGATCCGGATGCCGGCCTTGGAGAGGGCCTCGGCGATGTCGGCCGTGCCGATCGACCCGAACAGCTTGCCCTCGCCACCGGCCTTCGCGGTCAACGACAGGCGGAAGTTCTCGAGCTGCCCGGCGCGCAGCTTCGCGCTCTCCATCTCGTCGGCCGCGAGCTTCTCGAGCTCGGCGCGGCGCGCCTCGAACTTCTTGAGGTTCGCCGCATTGGCGATCGCCGCCTTGCCCTGCGGGAGCAGGTAGTTGCGACCGTATCCGGGCTTGACCTTGACCTTGTCGCCGATGCCGCCGAGGTTGACGACTTTCTGAAGCAGGATCACTTCCATGGTTGGTTCCTCGATCTGAAGTGGTTAATCGATCACGCGCCCTGCGCCGCCCGTTGCGAACGCAGCCAGTTGTCCACGAAGCCCCATCCGGCGAGCACGGCGACGGTAATCGGCGCCGCCAGCACCAGCAGGACGTAAATCAGCCACAGCCAGCCGGTGTTCAGTTGGCCTGCGGCCTTGAACCGGTGCGCCGCCGCGAGCCCGACGATCATGAGCGCGCCGAGGAACAGCCGTGCGAGGTCGTCCACCAGCGCGCTTGCGCTGAAAAACGACGCGAGGATCGCGACGGCGGCCGCGGCGCCGAGGACCACGCCGAGGCGGAGCTCACGGAACTCCGCGCCGAACTGCCCCTCCTGCTGCGGCCGCGTCTGCCACCAGCGCGCCAGGAACAGCGCACACATCGCGAGCAGCACCGTGAGCACGGTCACCCAGCCCCACAGGGTGCGGGCCAGCGTCTCGACGAGGCCGTCCTCTTCGAGGTCCATGGGCAGGCCGCGACGCTGCATCTCCTCGGCGAGATCCCGCACGAACGGCGCCCAGAAACGCGCCGGATCGCCGAGCATCGCGTGCAGCAGCACGACCATCACGGCGCCCGACAGCACGGCCACCTGCAGGCACAGCGCCAGCGATCCGCTGCGCTGCAGGAGCAGACCGAGCGCCAGCGGCGGCCCGAGAACCCAGAGCGAGTAGATCAGGCCCACCGGGATGGGGCGCCCGACCGCCCACATCGCCAGCGCGAGCAGCAGGCTGGCTCCGGCCGCGACCAGCAATCCAGCCCGGGGCCCGCGCATCAGCGTCACCAGCGCCGGCACGGCACCGGGCAGGAAGAACGCGAACCCCAACCCGAACAGCGGCAACAGCCCGAGCAGTCCGGTCACGAGCACGGCCGGGCCCGGACTGTCGGCGATCCAGCTTGCGAAACTCCGGTTCATGGCGCGCACCCGCGGTCGAACGCGCGGCGCCAGCGGCACTCAGTGCTGGTCCGTGTACGGCAGTAGCGCCAGGAACCTCGCCCGCTTGACGGCGAGCGCGAGCTGGCGCTGGTAAGTCGACCGCGTGCCGGTGATGCGGCTCGGGACGATCTTGCCGGTCTCGGTGATGTAGCCCTTGAGCGTCGCGAGGTCCTTGTAGTCGATGCGCTCGACGCCTTCGGCGGTGAACTTGCAGAACTTACGACGACGGAAGAAACGTGCCATGGGTCACCCTGTACGGATTCGTGTGTTCGATGGGTTCGCTGCGGGTCCGGCCGGGCTCAGCCCGCGGCCTCGGCCTGCTCGCCCGCCTCGCTGGCGCTGCCCTCGTCGGAACGACCGCCCTCTTCCTCGGCACGCGCCATCGGCGACGGCTCCGTGACGGCTGTCGGCATGGACATGACCAGGTGGCGGATCACCGCGTCGCTGAAGCGGAAGGCTCCGGTGAGCTCATCGAGTGCCTTCTGGCCCGTCTCGATGTTCATCAGGACGTAATGGGCCTTGTGGACCTTGGCGATCGGGAACGCCAGCTGGCGACGGCCCCAGTCCTCGACGCGATGCACGACGCCGCCGTCCGCGGTGATGATGCCGCGGTAACGCTCGATCATCGCGGGGACCTGCTCGCTCTGGTCAGGGTGGACCAGAAACACGATCTCGTAGTGACGCACTGATTGTGCTCCCTGTGGTTGAAGCCGCCCGAACCAACGGTGCGGCAAGGAGTTCCCTCGGGGCCGGTGAGGGCTTCGGATGGCCGCCTAGGATAGGGGGCGGAGCGTTTTCCCGCAAGTTCGCCGGCGCCTTGTGCTGGTGGGTGGCGGGGGATCGGGGTGTTCCCCCCGCTCGACACATGGCGCCTGAGCGATTGGATGAACGCAGGGCCGTTCACCCAATCGCACGGCGCATGAATCGCCCACCGGACCCGACGTCACCCGTGGCGGCAACGCCGGGTTGTTTCCAGCCAACGATGTCGGCGGTGGTGAACGGCCCGAGGTCAGGCCATCGACGCTTCGGCCTCAAACCGGTGACGTTGCTTGCGCCGTGCGAGTTCTTCGGCTCGGCGAAGAACTCGCCCAGGCGCCGCGCATGGAGCGGGTTTTCCGGGCGCGCCCCAGGCGAGCATGTCCTCTTCGCGAGCCAGGGGCGCGCCCGGAAGACCCGCCCCCACCTCACCCGACGCGCTATTTCTTGGCCGACCGCTGCCGCACCGCCTCGAACAGCACCACCCCGGTCGCCACCGACACGTTCAGGCTCTCGACCGCCCCGGCCATGGGAATGGACACCAACTGGTCGCAGCACTCGCGCGTGAGCCGTCGCAGGCCCTCGCCCTCCGAGCCCATCACTACCGCGACCGGACCGGCCAGGTCGGCCTCGTAGAGCGTCCGGTCGGCCGCATCGTCCGTACCCACCAGCCACACGCCCCGCTCCTTCAGGTCGCGCAGGGTACGGGCGAGATTCACAACGGCCACCAGCGGGACGGTCTCGGCGGCACCGGCCGCCACCTTGCGCACCACCGGGCTGAGGCTCGCCGCCCGATCACGGGGCACGATGACGGCGGCGGCACCCGCGGCGTCGGCGCTGCGCAGGCAGGCGCCGAGGTTGTGCGGATCCTGCACGCCGTCGAGCACCAGCAGCAGCGGAGGTCCCGCCTTGGCCTCGAGCGCCTCCTCTAGCTGTGTCTCGGGATCGCCCACTCGCGGCACGATCTCCGCGACCACGCCCTGGTGGCGGACGCCCTCGGCGAGCTTGTCGAGCAGCGTCTCGTCCGCCGCGCTGACCTGGACGCCGTTCCGTTCCGCGAGCGCTCGGATCTCCCCGAGCCGCGCTGCGTCCCGCCCGCCCGCGAGCAACACGCGTCGCACCCGCGCCGGGCTGCGCATCAGCAACACCCGGACGGCGTGGATGCCGCACGCGACCGGCACCGCCATCAGCGACGACGCCCGATCGGCCCCGGACGGCGCGCGCGCCGCGACTCGCCGGCGCTGCCCGCGAGCTCGAAGTCCACGCGGCGATCGTCGAGCGACACGTTGCTCACGCG